>Ga0189284_100019_pt1 | contig 359251 bp, 360 predicted proteins | sample N32C7minimetaG_FD_130314 | JGI IMG/M metagenome (GOLD analysis project Ga0189284, IMG submission 130314) | Marine microbial communities from the Costa Rica Dome - N32 C7 mini metaG | ecosystem: Environmental > Aquatic > Marine > Oceanic > Photic zone | place: Costa Rica: the Eastern Pacific...
CGTCCGAGAATGGGTTGCTGCCCGAAACCAATTCGCTATCTTATACCCAGAACGGTTCAACAAATGATCCGTCAAACGCGCATGGGCTAAGCCTTATACACAGAGTTTCGGATACTCCCATTCAACTCCGGAGGAAGAGTTTCTCCAACGCTTCTTGCAACAGTTTCTTGAACATGTTCTGTAACACTGCCGACATTCGGAAGATATTTGACTGGTGTTAACCGGCAATCAAAACCTTCAAATGCTCTTGGACGAAGCCCAAAAACTATCCCGTTGCCTTCTTGGGAATACAATCGCCACATCGGAAGAGAGTCTTTCCGAATTGAAAAGCAAGATAGAAAGAACCGCCGCGGGTCGCTTACCGTTTCGTATGTATCCAAGCATCTTTTCCAGAAAATGCTCTCGAACCGCTTCGTTGCGTTGCCGTGCAATGTGCGCAGTGACTCTAGAATCCGGTCCCTAACAAACACTACTTCAAATGGGTCGTTGGTCTGGTCAGATCTGCTAAGACGCATGTTTCCAGATGTCACAATGATCTTTAGCGCTTCAATGCTCGTGTAATGGTATAGCGAACTACTGAGATTAAACTCATAATACGCCATTACCAACGACCTCTGTCACCCATCCATCTTGAGCGCCGAGATAAACGCCGATTGCGGAATCTCCACTTTCCCGAACTGCCTCATCTTCTTCTTGCCCGCCTTCTGCTTGTCGAGCAACTTCCGCTTCCGCGACGCATCGCCGCCGTAGCATTTTGCGGTCACGTCCTTGCGCATGGCCGACAGGGTCTCGCGGGCGATCACGCGGCCTCCGATGGCGGCCTGGATCGGGATCTTGAACATGTGGCGGGGGATCAGTTCCTTGAGTTTCTCCACCATGGCGCGGCCCCGCATTTCGGCGCGGTCGCGGTGGACCATCATCGAGAGGGCATCGACCGGCTCATCATTGACCAGCACCTGCATCTTGACGAGATAATCCTCGCGATAGCCGATCATCTGGTAATCGAAGCTGGCGTAACCTTTTGTTACCGATTTCAGGCGATCGTAGAAATCGAACACAACTTCATTCAGGGGGAGGTCGTAGACAACCATGGCGCGGGTGCCGGCATAGGTCAGGTCCTCCTGGATGCCGCGGCGGTCCTGGCAGAGCTTCAGCACATCGCCAAGATATTCGTCGGGGACCAGGATGGTGGCCTTGATGCGCGGCTCCTCGACATGATCGACAATGGCCATGTCGGGCATGTCGGCGGGGTTGTGAAGCTCGGTCATCGTGCCGTCGCGCATGTAGATGTGGTAGATCACGGAGGGTGCCGTCGTGATCAGCTCGATATCGTATTCGCGCTCGATCCGGTCGCGGATGACCTCGAGATGCAAGAGCCCGAGGAACCCGCAGCGGAAGCCGAAGCCGAGCGCCGCCGAGGTCTCCATCTCGTAGGAGAAGCTGGCATCGTTGAGCGCCAGTTTCTCGATCGCGTCGCGCAGGTCCTCGAACTCGGCTGAATCGACCGGGAAGAGGCCGCAGAACACCACCGGCTGCGAGGGTTTGAAGCCCGGCAGCGCCTGGGTGCATTGGCGTTTCTCATGCGTGATCGTGTCACCGACGCGGGTGTCGCGGACCTGCTTGATCGAGGCGTTGAGGAAGCCGATCTCGCCGGGGCCGAGCGCCGCCACCGTGGTCATCGCGGGGCGGTAGACGCCGACATCGTCGACATCATAGGTGCCGCCCGTCTTCATCATGCGGATGCGGTCGCCCTTTTTCAGGGTGCCGTCGATGATGCGCACGATACAGATCACGCCGAGATACTGGTCGTATTTGCTGTCGACCAGCATCGCCTTGAGGGGGGCATCGCGGTCGCCCGCCTTTGGCGCGGGCAGGCGCTGCACGATGGCCTCGAGCACATCCGCGATGCCGAGGCCGGTCTTGGCCGAGATCATCACGGCGTCGGAGGCGTCGATGCCGATCACATCCTCGATCTGTTCGCAGACGCGCTCGGGCTCCGCCGCGGGCAGGTCGATCTTGTTGAGCACCGGCACGATCTCGTGATCCGCGTCGATGGCCTGGTAGACATTGGCCAGCGTCTGTGCCTCAACGCCCTGGGAGGCATCGACGACCAGCAGAGAGCCCTCCACCGCCTGCATCGAGCGGCTGACCTCATAGGCGAAATCGACATGGCCGGGGGTGTCGATGAGGTTGAGCACGTAAGCCTCGCCGTTCTGCGCCGTGTAGTCGATGCGCACGGTGTTGGCCTTGATGGTGATGCCGCGTTCACGCTCGATATCCATGCTGTCGAGCAATTGCTCCTTCATGTCGCGTTCCGCCACCGTGTTGGTGGACTGGATCAGCCGGTCGGCCAGCGTGGATTTACCGTGGTCGATATGCGCCACGATGGAGAAATTGCGGATGTGATCAAGCTCGGTCATGGGGCGCAGGATATGGTGCCGGGACGCTGCGCCGTCAAGCTGAATAGACGGGCCGAGGCGCGGGGGATGCGAAACCGTGACACGGGTGGCGCGCGCCCGTGCTAAGATGATCGGACGACCCCCAGACAGGACGAGTGACATGCTGAAAATCGAGGCCTTCCCCATCGCCGAGATCTACGTGCCCGCCAAGCACGCCAAGACGCTGGACCCGGCGCGGGTGCAGGCGCTGGCCGAGGATATCCTGGAGAACGGCCAGAAGGTGCCGATCCGGGTCCGCGCGGGCAAGGGGCGCTACGTGCTGCTGGAGGGGCTGCACCGGCTGGAGGCGTTGCGGGCCCTGGGGGAGGTGACGGTGGACGGGTTCCTGACCCGGGCGCGGTTGCATTGAGGGGAGAGCCCCGACCCCACGCTTGAAAATGTGCGGTGAAATGTGTAATCTGCTGCATATCTGAAAGGACATGCCATGACACGCCTGCTGACCACCGAGATCGCCACGATGACCGAGATGCGCGAGCCGCAGAAGGTATTGGACCGCGCCAAGGGGCGGCCTGTGGCGGTGATGAAGAACTCGCGCCTGGTGGGGTATTTCGTGCCTGCCGAGGCCGTGGCCGAGCCGGGCGCGCACCGGGTGGCGACGGTTGAGGAGGGGATGGCGAGCCTCGCGCGCCGTCGCAAGGTCAACCAGCCGGTTCTCGACTATCTGCGTGACAAATGAGCCTTGTGCTGCTGCCGCCCGATCTGGTCGAGGCCATTCACGATTCCGTCCTGAACCAAGGCGAATTGCAGGGCCGGGCACGGGACGAGTGGCTGGAAGGGGCGCTTGCGAGGGTCGATCATCGCCTCGCCTATGGCATGATCGAGGATGCCTTCGACCTGGCCGCGGCTTACGCCGTCGCCATTGCCACCGGGCATTGCTTCAATGACGGCAACAAGCGCACGGCGCATCAATGTATGGATGTCTGCCTGGATCTGAATGGGATCGAGATCGCGTGGGACACGGTTGACGTGGGCGACACGATCATCGCCGCCGCGCAGGGGCAGATCGACGCGCAGGATCTCGCCGATTGGCTCCGGGTTCGGGCCGGGGACTGAGCCCGGCGCATCGGCCAGGGGACGGACCCCCGCGCGGGTGGATATGCGGAACGGCCGATCCGTGCTATTCTGGCCTTTTCTCGACCCCGTATTTGATGAGGTATTCCATGCGCGTTCTCTGTCTTCTCACCACCTTGGCCACCTTGCTGGCCGCCCCCGCATTTGCCAATGCCGACCGGTTGCTGATCTGCGAGGATCGCGACAATGATGGCCGGTTCGGCCTGGTCGAATTGACGCTGACGCCCGCCGCCCGCGACGCCGAGGTGATGCAGGCCAATCTGGGCACCTACCAGACCTGCACCGCCGCCATCGCGCAGCAAGGTGCCTGCAACGGGTCGGCGCTCTGCGCTTGCGAGGATCGCGACCGGGACGGGCGTTTCGGGATCGTGCGCCACCCCTACCCGACGACCGGGCCCACCGTGCTGGAGGCCAATACCGGCAATTACTTTACCTGCCGGGACCGGCTGGCGGCCTACCCGGCCCGCAACGACCGCTACCTGACCTGCGAGGATTACGACAATGACGGGCGGTTCGGCGTCGTCAGTCACGCTCTGGTGGTCCAGACCCCGACCGCCAGCGTCATCCAGCCCAATATCGGCAATTACTATGCCTGCACCCAGCAGGCCGCTTCGACCGCGCAGTGCCAGGGCAACGCCTATTGCGGCTGTGTCGATGCCGATGGCGATGGCCGTTTCGGGATTGTGCGGGTTCCAAGCCGGTTGGCTTCCAGCCGTGTCACGCAGCCGAATATCGGCGCTTACGGCGCCTGTTTCAGCAACATGAACTGGCCCGACTGGGTAGACTGAAGCCGCCCGTCAGGGCGCAACCTCGCGGTTGACCATGCTGCGCAGCGAGAAACTGGTGCGGGTGGAGCGGATGCCCTCGACCCGCAGCAGGCTGTTTTCCAGGAACTCGTCGAAGGCGGTGAGGTCGGAGGTGGCGATCTTGAGCAGGATGTCGCGGCTGCCGGTCATCAGGTGGCATTCCATCACTTCGGGAAAGCGCTTGATGGCGCGCTCGAACTCCTGCAGCGTCTTTTGCGACTGGCGCTCCAACTCGACGAAGACGAAAACCGTGATGCCGTAGCCCAGTTTCGCGGCATCGACGCGGGCCACGTAGCCGGTAATGATGCCATCCGCCTCCATCCGGGCCATGCGGCGGGCACAGGGCGTGGGCGAGAGGCCGACACGCTCCGCCAGGTCGGTGACGGAAAGGCGCCCATCGGCCTGCAGCGCCGAGAGAATCTTGCGGTCCATTGCGTCCATCTGGCGAAAATCTCCAAGTGATGCGCGACGCATGAAGAATATCACCAATCACGTCCCGCCCCAAGCCCGTCTTTGGCGTCTTTCGCCCAGGCAGATCTGATACGATTCCCGCAAGATCGGGAGGAGTAATCATGCAGATCACCAGGCTTTCTAGCGACAGCCACGAAGATGTCATCCGCGTCCGGGACGACGCGACCGGGCTGACCGGGTTCATCGCCATCCATTCGACGCAGCTTGGCCCCGCGGCGGGCGGGCTTCGGATGCGCGCCTATGACAGCGAGGAGAGTGCGATCAACGATGTGCTGCGCCTCAGCCATGGCATGACCTTCAAGAACGCGGCGGCGGGCCTGCCGCTTGGCGGCGGCAAGGCGGTGATCATGGGTGATCCCGCCACCAAGACGCCCGAGATGCTGCGGGCCTTCGCCCGCGCCATTGACGGGCTTCAGGGCCGCTACTGGACCGCCGAGGATATGGGCATGTCGCCCGAGGATATGGCCGTGCTGGCCGGGGTGACGCCCTATGTGGCGGGCCTGGCCGATGGCGAGTTTGCCAGCGGCGACCCCTCGCCCGTCACCGCGCGCGGCATCTTCAACGCGATCCGCTGCACCGCGAAGCATCGCTTCGGCAGCGCCGATCTGACCGGGCGCAGGGTGGCGGTGCAGGGGCTTGGGCATGTCGGCTGGTACCTGGCCGAGATGCTGCACGCAGCCGGCGCGCGCCTGATCGTGGCCGATATGGAGGCGGGCCGTTGCTCGCGCGCGGCAGACGTCTTCGGGGCGGAGGTCGTGCCGGTCGACCGCATCCTCGAGATGGAGGCCGACATCCTGGCGCCCTGCGCCATCGGCGGCATCCTGAACGAGGCCAGCATCGCGGGCCTCAAGGTCGGCGCCGTCGCGGGCGGGGCCAACAACCAGCTTGCAACGCCTGCCGATGGCGACCGGCTGCACGCGCGCGGCATCCTCTACGCGCCCGATTACGTTGCCAATGCCGGGGGTATCGTCAATGTCGCGACCGAGATCCTGCGCATCAAGGACCGCCCCGCCTTTGTCGCCGACAAGCTGGCCGAGGCCGAGGCGACGCTGGACGCGATCCTGTCAGGCGCAGTGGCGCGCGGGGTCTCGCCGCACCGCCTGGCCGATGAGGTCGTGCTGTCGCGGATGCAGGGCAAGGCCGCCTGACACGCGCCGATCCGCCAATTGCCGCCCTGCGCAAAACGAACCGTTGCGCGGGGCGTCCCTCTTGTGCATCTTATCGCCTCAAGACGGGGAAAACCCCGCAAGGACAGGCAAGAAAGGGACAGGTTCATGACCAAGAAATTTCCGTTTTTGGTGGCGGTCTTCATGATGGTGGGCGCGCCGGTTGACGCCAACCCGGTGGAGCGCGCGTGCAATCGCTCGGACCGCACGGAGGCGTCGCCGCAACTATGTGCGTGCATTGGCAGCGTGGCGCGGGTGACGTTGACCCGCCGCGAGATGCGCCAGGCGGCGCGGTTCTTCCGCGACCCCGATGAGGCACAGGAGGTTCGGGCCTCGAACCGGCCGAATGATGATGCCTTCTGGGACCGCTACGAAGCGTTCGGGGAAGCCGCGGAGTTGCAATGCAGTTGACCTGAATCGCCCTGGAGGCGGCTGGCCCAGGCCCGCGCGCCGCGGTCGATCAAGGCCATCACCCCGTTGAAATCACGGGTGTAATAGGGGTCGCGCACATCGCGCGGCCCTTTTTCCATGGCATCGAGATAGAGCGCCAACCGGGCGGGTGAGCCTTTGGGCTGGATGGCGCGCAGATCGGCGAGGTTCTGCGCATCCATGGCAAGGATCAGGTCGAAGCGGGTGAAATCCTGCGGCTGCACGCGGCGCGAGACCTGCGCGCTGAGGTCGAGGCCGAGGGCGCGGGCGGCCTCCTGCATGGCTGCGTAGGGCGCATCGCCGTCATGCCAGCCGGAGGTTCCGGCGCTGTCGATGCGCACCCCCGGAAGCGCGCGCTGCAACGCGCCCTGTCCCGCGGGCGAGCGGCAGATATTGCCGAGACAGACGCTGAGGATAGAGTGGGTCATTCGGGGGGCGCTCCTATACCGGGTCGGGCCCTTGATGCCATGAGGAGGGCGAGAGATGAAGCGGATCGTGATCCTGACCGGGGCGGGTATCTCGGCGGAAAGCGGGCTTGGCACCTTCCGCGACGTGGGCGGGCTGTGGTCGCAATATGACCTGGAGGAGGTCGCGACACCGCAAGGCTTTGCCCGCAACCCCGCGCTGGTGCATGATTTCTACAATGCCCGCCGCGCCAACATGCTGGACGCTGCCCCGAACGCCGCACACGCAGCGCTGGCACGGCTGGAGGCGGAGTATCCGGGCGAGGTGCTGCTGGTGACGCAGAATGTCGATGACCTGCATGAACGCGCGGGCAGCAAGAACGTGCTGCATATGCACGGGGCGTTGTCGGGCGCGGTCTGTGCGGCCTGCGATCACCGCTGGCCCGCGCCGAGGGCAATGGACCCGGCGGCCCCCTGCCCCGCCTGCACCGCGCCCAGGGCCCGACCCGATATCGTCTGGTTCGGCGAGATGCCGTTTCACATGGACGAGATCGGGCATGCGCTGGCGCGGGCCGACCTGTTCGTTTCCATCGGCACCTCGGGCGAGGTCTACCCGGCAGCGGGCTTCGTCGATGAGGCGCGCGCCTGCGGGGTCGAGACGCTCGAGATCAACCTGGAGCCGTCGCTTGTGCCGGGGCTGTTCGACCGGGTGATCGCGGGGCCAGCAACGCAGGCGGTACCGGACTGGGTGGCCGAGGTGCTGGCCTGAACGCAGGCTTCGGGAAGGGGCTGTATCATCCACTAAATGTGTGATATACACTATAGTTCCCATTTCAGGAGTCCTTTCATGAAGTCGCTTTTGCAATCGGCCTTCCCTGCCTTGATCCTGGGGATGTTCATGGCCCCTGCCCACGCTCAGGTCGGCGCGGGGAATTACGACCTGTCCGACTACACGCTCGAGTCCACCCACGGCATTTGGCAGGTTCTCTGCACCGCGCCCGGCAGCGGCAGCCGCCACAACGATCTGCGCGACTGCGCGGTCGAGGATGACCAGGGCTTTGTCATGTTCGTCTACCCGTCAGGCTATTACGCGCTGACCTTCCGTGACCCGGTGGATGGCGACAGGCTCTTCGGGCAGGACATGACCGAGGGCGGCAACGAGGCGGTCCTGACCTACTATTCCCCCGCCTTCACCGCCGAGATGATCGGCGACCTGGGGGTGGATCAGGGCGGAGAGGTCCGGATGCTGAACCCCGAGGGCTTTGCCGAGGCCGAGGCCCGCGCGCTGGCGCTGATGCGCAACGCGACCCCGTGAACGGCCCCGCGTTGCGCTGGCCCTGTCAGTGCGACACGCCGCGATCCATCCGGTCCAGATCGACGGGGATGGTCAGCTCGACCGGGTCGGCATGCTCGAAGATGAGCGTGACGGTGATCGTGTCTGCGTGGTGCCAGGGCTGGCTCAGCCCCATGAACATGATGTGGTCGCCGCCGCGCGCGAGGGTATGGCTTTCGCCCGCCGCGATGGGAAATCCGTCCACAACGTGACGCATCCGCATGACCCCGTTTTCATCCTCGATATGGGTGTGCAGCTCGACCCGCGCGGCGGCGTCGGAGGTGACGCCGGTCACCCGGTCATCCGTATCCGACTGGTTGAGGATGACCATGAACACCGCGCCCGATTGCGCGGAGGGGCCGGAGGCGCGGGCATAGGCGTCTTCGATGATCATCTGCGCCGAGGCGATGCCCGGCAGGCTCAGTGCGGCAAGCCCCGCGATGAGGAGGGTGGGTTTGAACGACATCCGTCGTCTCCTTCTGTCTGAAAACTCGTGTGGCGGGTTCAGGCGGAAGGAGGCGGGCCACGGGCCTGCGGGGCGCGGGCGGGGACCGTGTCGGGGATGGCGGAGACCGGGGCGGCCTGCGCGAGGCGCGCGCGCCGAACCGGCGCCACGAGCGGGGCCGCAACGCTCGGCGCCAGCGCGCCCATCGTGCAATCAAGACAGGCGGGCGGCGATTCCCGCGGCCGACCGTCGGGGCCGAGCGGCACGATCACCTGGGTGGCGTCCACGCAGAGAATCATCACGCCCGAGAGGCTCATGCCGCCGCGCGCCACGGCCATGCTGACGGAGGTCAGGGCCAGCGTCAGCGCCAGGAAAAGCGCGGTCAGGATGGGCAAGGGCCGGGTCATGGGGCCCGTTCTAGGGGATGAGCCCGACCAGGGGAAAGCGGCAAAATGACAAGCGGCCCGCGCGGATCGCTCCGGCGGGCCGTTTCGGGTCGGGTCGGGATCGGAAGATCAGGCCTCGGCCTGGGCCTTCACGATTTCCTTCTTGATTTTCAGCGCCTTGTCCGACAGCTCCTCGTCCTTGGCGCGGGCCATGAACGCGTCCAGGCCACCGCGATGGTCGACAGTGCGCAGGGCGGCGTTGGAGATGCGCAGCTTGAAGCGCCGATCCAGGATGTCGGAGCCGAGCGTGACCTCGTTCAGGTTCGGCAGGAAACGACGCTTGGTCTTGTTGTTGGCATGGCTGACATTGTTGCCGACCATCGGGCCTTTTCCGGTCAATTCGCAGACGCGCGACATGGGGCTTACCTCGGGTTCTTTGAAACGGATAAGGGCGCTGAGGCTGGTCAGCGCCCTCGGAATTCTGGCCGGTGGATAAGCGCTGGGGGGGCCGGTGTCAAGCCGGAACGCCGCTTGGCGGGTGACAATCCCTGCGCCCGCTTCTAGCGTGACGGTCATGGTGAAGGAAACCGATTTATACCCCCCCATCCGCGCCTTTCTGCAAGGCCAGGGCTACGAGGTGAAATCCGAGGTCGGCGCGGCCGATGTGGTGGCCCTGCGCGGCGCGGAGGAGCCGGTGATCGTCGAGATGAAGACCCGCTTCGCGCTGGCTTTGTTCCACCAGGGCGTGGCGCGGCTGGCGCTGGCCGATCTGGTCTACCTGGCGGTGCCCAGGGGCAAGGGGCGGGGCTTTGCGAAGGCGCTGAAGGAGAACACGGCGCTGGCGCGGCGCCTGGGGCTCGGGCTGATCACGGTGCGGCTGCGCGACGGGCTGGTCGAGGTGCATTGCGATCCGGGGCCGTACGCGCCGCGCATCTCCAAGCCGAAACGCCAGCGCCTGCTGCGCGAGTTCGCCCGCCGGGTGGGCGATCCCAACACGGGCGGCGCGACGCGGGCGGGGCTGGTCACCGCCTACCGGCAGGACGCGCTGCGCTGTGCGGCGCATCTGGCCGCGCATGGCCCTTGCAAGGGGGCGGCGGTGAAGGCGGAAACCGGGGTGGAACATGCCACGCGGTTGATGCGCGACGATCATTACGGCTGGTTCGAGCGGGTGGAAAAGGGCGTCTATGCCCTGACGCCCAAGGGGGTGGAAGGGTTGGCGGGTTATGATCCTCAGATGGTCCTGGCCACCGCCTCCAGCCGGGCGTAATCCTCCTCCAGCGGCAGGGCCTGGCGGGCGCGTTTCAGGGCCAGGCCGGAATGGCGCAGCGCCTCGTCCCGCATCCCCGGATAGCTGATCCGCGCCAGGCTGCGGAACGCCTTTTGCAGGCGGATGCCGACCTCGACCGTGCCCGCCCCGTCGCGGGCGATGGCGGTGAAAGCGTCGTCGAACATCTCGTCCAGGGCGATCTCGGGCACGATCAGGCGGTCATACTTGATCTGCGGCGGGCTGTCGGGATCCTCGGGCCGGGTCCAGAGTGCCAGGAGCTTGACGAAGCGCCCGATGGTGACGATGGCGGTGCCGGGGTCGTTGACACCGGGCGACAAGGCGCGCGCCGAGATCTCGGACAGCACGATAAGGCCGAAGCGGGGGTCTTCCTCGAAGCTGCGATTGTTTCCAATGACGAAACAATCCTCGATCTCGGCGCGCAGGTCGTCGTCGATCATGCCGCCATGGTTCAGCACCACCAGCGCCCGGTCATGGGTGACAAAGGTGCCGGGAAGCGCGGCCAGCATGATGTGCAGCCCATGCGCCTCGGCGATCTGTTGCAGGGCCTGGACATCGACATATTGCACATAGCCGATCTGCGAGGCGTGGACGGCATAGCCCTTGAGCGCCGTCTTCTCGGTCTGCCGCACGCCGCCCAGATAGGGCTGCGACAGCCGGTCCCTGATCGAAGCCTCCGCGGCGTCCTCGGCCTTGTCGATGGTGCTGCCGAGGCGTCCCAGGCGGGCGATATTGTCGACCCACCGCACGAAGGTGAGGATCACCCAGGCGAAGATCGAGATTGTCAGAAGAAACATCGCAAAGATGCCGGCGGGGCCGTAGAACTCGGTCTTCAGCGCGATGAGGCCGACGATGGAGAAGATGAAGGCGCCGATGAAGCTGGACAGCGCGGTCTGCGACACGTCATCGTCGAGCACCAGGAAGAAGGCGCGCGGGGTGGCCGCCTGCCCCGCCGAGGCATAGGCCGAGACCATCGAGCCGACGGCGAAGGTCGCCACCGCCAGCATCGACGAGGAGATGATGGTCAGCAGGCTGTCGACCGTGTCACGGCTGATCTGCGGCGGCAGGTCGTCGGGGACCACGAAATCGGTCAGATGCGCCAAGGCGGCGGCAAGGACGGCCATGATGCAGAAGAGCAATGGCCGCGCCCAGAGGCGTTTGCGCAATTGCAGGATCTTGAAGAGAATCCGGTTGTTCATGGGCGGGCTGCTGTCCCTCTGGCCTTGTGTGGTTTCGCCATCATGAGAGGATCGCGCGCGAAGGGCCACCGGGAATTTGCCGGTCCGGGACGGAACGCGCCCGCAACGAGGGAACCTTGCGGGCGCGTGTCTGGGGTGTTCATGCCGTCTGAAGCATGGGGATATTCTGGCATCGGCGGGGTTAAGAAACCGTTACCATGCGGCTCAGGAGAGGACGCTCTCCACCGCGCGTTTCGTCACCTCGACGACGCGGTCGACCTCGGCTTCCGTGATGCAGAGCGGCGGCGCGAAGCCGATGATGTCGCCCTGCGGCATGGCCCGCGCGATCACGTCCTGCGAGGCCATCGCGGCAGAGACCGCCGCGCCGATCTTGCGCGCGGGATCGAAGGCCCCGAACGGCTCTTTCGTCTCGGCCAGTTCGACGGCGGCCATCAGCCCCTCGCCGCGCACCTCGGCCACATGAGGATGACCCGCCAGCGCGTCCTTCAATGCGCCATTCAGGTAGGCGCCGGTCTTGCCGGCGTTTTCCACCAGCCCCAGTTCGTCGATCAGCTTCAGGTTCGCCACGCCTGCTGCCGCGCCGATGGGATGGGCGGAATAGGTCCAGCCATGGCCGATGGGACCGTATTCGTCGGTGCCGTCCTCCAGCACCTTCCAGACCTTGTCCGATACGATGGAGCCCGAGAGCGGCGCATAGGCCGATGTCAGGCCCTTGGCGATGGTGATGATATCGGGCGTGATGCCGTAATGGTCGCTGCCGAACATGGTGCCCAGACGGCCGAAACCGGTGACGACCTCATCGGCAATGAGCAAGATGTCGTGTTTCCTGAGCACCTTCTGGATCGCATCCCAATAGCCAGCGGGCGGCGGCACGATGCCCCCGGTGCCCAGGATCGGCTCGCCGATGAAGGCGGCGACTGTGTCGGGGCCCTCGGCCTGGATCAGCGCCTCCAGCTTGTCGGCGCAGTCCTGGGCGAATTGCGCCTCGCTCATCGACGCATCGGCGCGGCGCAGGTAGTAGGGCGCTTCGGTGTGGATCACCTGGGAAAGCGGCAGGTCGAATTTCTTGTGGAACAGCTCAAGCCCCGTCAGCGAGCCGGTCATCAGCCCCGAGCCGTGATAGCCGCGCCAGCGCGAGATGATCTTTTTCTTCTGCGGCAGGCCACGGATGTTGTTGTAATACCAGACCAGCTTGATGTTGGTCTCGTTCGCGTCCGAGCCGCTCTGCCCGAAATAGACCTTGGACATGTTCGCGGGCGCGCGGTCGAGGATCATCTTGGCGAGTGTAATGGACGCCTCGGTGCCGTGGCCGACATAGGAATGATAATAGGCCAGCTCATGCGCCTGTTTGGCTATGGCCTCCGCAATCTCGGTGCGGCCATAGCCCACGTTCACGCAATAGAGCCCGGCAAAGGCATCCAGCATCCGCCGCCCGTCGCGGTCGGTGATATGCACGCCGTCGCCACCGGCGATCACGCGGCTTGGCGTTTCGCCGCGCGCGTGTTGCGCGAGGTGCGTGGAGGGGTGAAAGAAATTCTCACGGTCCCAGAGGGCCAGTTGATCATTGGTCAGCATCGGTCTTGTCTTTCTGTCAGGATTGCGCGCAGCATAGCGGCGAAATGGGGGGATTTGCGGCGAATTGGTGCGATATGTGCAGTCTTGCAGCGCAAGAGAGGATCGGAATGGCGAAAATCGACGACCTGGATCGCAAGATCCTGCATGAGGTGCAACTGGACAATCAACTGACATCGGCGCAACTGGGCCACCGGGTCGGGCTGTCGCCCACATCCGTGCAACGGCGGCTGGCGCGGCTGAGGCGCGACAAGGTGATCACCGGCGATATATCGGTCATTTCGGGTGAGGATGTGGGCCGCACCCTGACCATGATCGTGACCGTTCAGCTGGAGCGCGAACGCTCTGACATCATCGACCATTTCAAGCGCGCGGTGCGGCGCGAACCGGTGGTGATGAGCGCCTATTACGTCACCGGAGACAGCGATTTCGTGCTGGTGATCAGCGCCCGCGACATCAAGGAATACGAGGAATTCACCCGCAACTTCCTCTATGACAATCCCGACATCAAGGGCTTCAAGACCACGGTGGTGATGGACCGGATCAAGGCCGGGTTCTACGTGCCGCCCTGGGGGTAGGCGCATCCCGGCCCGCCGAATCGCAAAAAGATGCTACCCCTGTGGCAGAACAAAAACTGAAACGGGGGACGGGGTGATGGGGTATTTCGATCTGGGGGCCTATTCGCGGCCCGTGAGCACGGGCTCGGACGCGGCGCAGGAATGGGTGGACCGGGGGCTGAACTGGACCTACGGCTTCAACCATGAAGAGGCGATCACCTGTTTCGAAGCGGCGCTGGAGGCCGACCCCGGTTGCGTCATGGCGCTCTGGGGGATCGCCTATGCGATCGGGCCGAATTACAACAAGCCGTGGGAGGATTTCGAACCCGGCGAAGCGCCCGACGCACTGGCCACCGCACGCGGTGCGTTGAAGAGGGCGCAGGAGAGCGGCGCGGCCATCACGGCGGTGGAACGTGATTTGATCGCGGCGCTTTTCAGTCGCTACCCCGACAGCGCGGACGATGCGGCGCTGACGGAGGCCACCGATGCCTATGCCGATGCGATGCGCGCCGTGCATCAGGCGCATCCGGGCGATCTGGATGTATCCGCCCTCTTTGCCGAGGCGCTGATGAACCGGACACCGTGGGAGCTGTGGGATCTGGTCTCGGGCCAACCCGCGCGCGGGGCCGATACGGCAGAGGCGCGCAAGGTCCTGGAAACCGCCTTCGACTCGTTGGCGGGCGCCTGGGATCATCCCGGCCTTCTGCACATGTATATCCACCTGATGGAGATGTCGCCCTACCCCGAAAAGGCGCTGCGCCATGGCGACCGGCTGAGCACACTGATGCCCGATGCGGGGCATCTGCTGCACATGTCCACCCATATCGACGTGCTCTGCGGCGATTACATGAACGTGGTCTTGCGCAACCAGACCGCGATCGAGGCCGACCGGCGCTACCTTGCCCATGCGGGCGCCGAGAATTTCTATTCGGTCTATCGCTGCCACAATTACCATTTCAAGATCTACGGCGCGATGTTCCTGGGCCAGCCCGGACCGGCGCTGGAGGCGGCGGAGGAGCTGATCGAGACTTTGCCCGACGACCTGCTGCGCCCGCTTGCCGACTGGTTCGAAGGCTTCATCCCGATGAAGCAGCATGTGCTGATCCGGTTCGGGCGCTGGCAGGAGATCCTCGACCAGCCGCTGCCCGAGGATGCCGGGCTTTACTGCGTGACCACCGCGATGATGCACTATGCGCGCGCGGTGGCACTGGCCAATCTGGGCGACATTCCTGCCGCCGAGGCCGAGCGGGATGCCTTTGTCGCGGCGCGCGACCGGGTGCCGGACACAAGGATGCTGTTCAACAACACCTGCCGCGACATCCTGACGGTCGCCGAGCAGATGCTGTTGGGCGAGTTGGCCTACAAGTCGGGCCGCCATGAGGCGGCGTTCGACCACCTGCGCCGCTCCATCGAGTTGGACGACACCCTGCCCTATGACGAGCCCTGGGGCTGGATGCAGCCGACGCGCCATGCGCTTGGCGCGCTTCTCCTGGACCAGGGGCGGTATGAGGAGGCCGAGGCCGTCTACCGCGCCGATCTGGGGCTGGACGACACCCTGTCGCGGGCCTGCCAGCATCCCAACAATGTCTGGAGCCTGCACGGTCTGCATGAATGCCTGACCCGGCGCGGCGAGACCGTCGAGGCGGCGCATGTCGAACGCCAGTTGGATCGGGCCGTCGCGCGGGCGGATGTGCCGGTGAAGGCGTCTTGCTACTGCCGTCAGGTGGCCTGAACGGAAAAACGGGCGCGCCGTCACGCGCCCTGCCAGCGGCGCAACATCCAGTACCATTGATCCGGCCTCTGCAAGATGCGGGCCGACAGGCTGTCATTGAAGGCCCGCGTCATCGTGGTGGGGTCGCTATGGGCGATGGGGCCTTCGAATTCGACCGTGAAGCTGCTGCCATCGGCGCTGCGGGTGCCATAGGCGGGCACCATCGGCAGGTCGTATTTCAGCGCCAGCTGCGCCGCCGAGACCGATGTCAACGCATCCAGGCCCAGAAACGGCAGCCGCTGGCCATCGGCGTATTTCTCATCCAATAGGATCGCGATGACGCCGCCGACGCGCAGATGGCCGACCATTTCCTTGGTGCCGCCAAAACCGGTGGCGACGATCGGCCTGCCGCCGGCCTCGATTCCGGCCAACAGGCGGCGCTGGTAATGGCGGTTGGTTTGCGGGCGGTAGACCGCGCCGGTCTCCATCCCCCGCGCCCGCAGGACGGCGCGCACCGCCTCCCATTGGCCGAAATGGCCGGACACGATGATCGCGCCCTTGCCAGCGGCCCGCGCGGCATCGAGCGCGTCCAGACCGGGACCGGAGACGGAGAACCGGCTCAGGCGGGTGGCAAATTCGGCCCCGTGATAGATCTCGAACAGGGTCTGGCCCATGTTGCGGCCCATGTCGCGGCAGAGCGTCATCCGCGCGTCGCGCGCCATATCGGGAAAGATCCGCAGCAGTTCACGGTCGAATCTGCGGCGCGCGGGGGGAAACCACCGCATCGTCCAGCCGACCACCTTGCCGAGCGCACGCGAGCGTCGCTCAAAGGCACGCCCCCGCGAATAGACGAGCGCCGACCACAGCGGGAGATACCTGACATGTTGCCAGGCTGATTTGACCGGACGTGTGAGCATGGTGTGTCTATGGACGCACTGCCACGAAGAACCAAGCATTAACGTCGCGAACCGCAAGAATGGCCGCGGACCGGATCGGACGGAACATGCGTCTTCGGCAACAAGAAACGGGCGAACCGATGCGGCACGCCCGTTTCTTCACCCGTGGTCTGCCCAAAGGGGCGAAGCCTTGGTCGTTGTCAGGCTACCAATCGCATCGGATTTCTCCGCCTCTCGCACGCTGCGGACGAACGCGAAAACCGACACAGACACTGGTGAAACCCGAAACGACCTACGCCAGCGCGATGTTGGTCGCACTTTCGCGGCCGTCGCGGCCGGGCTCGATATCGAAGGTCACTTTCTGGTTGTCGGCCAGACCGGTGAGGCCCGCGCGCTCAACCGCGGAGATGTGCACGAACACATCCTTGGACCCGCCATCGGGTGCGATGAAGCCGTAGCCTTTGGTGGTGTTGAACCATTTGACGGTGCCAGTTGCCATCGTCGTCTTCTCCTAGGTAGTGCTGCCCGCAGTATGCGGCAGGTCGGCTCTGTCAGTGCAAGATCGAGGGACTGAGCCGAAAGGAGCAGTATGGTCGATAGTGGTAACGTCGCAGGCAAAAATATGTGAGGGAATCAGTTGAAATGCAAGGGATTTGAGATTTTCGGAAGCGGCATCGGCAGATTTCGGCATGCCTGACTGCCCTTACGTCACCCTGCCCTTTGAGGGTGCCTAAAAAACGGCCTGACGGTGATCAATCGGGCGGCATCAAACCGGCCAGAACCTCCGCCGCCGCCGCATCGGGCGAGGTGGTCCCGGCGGCGACCTCTGCCCCCAGATCGCGGATCCGCGCGCGCGTGTCTGGGTCTGAGGTGAGCCGCGCCAGGAGGCCGCTCTGCACCTCCTCCTCGAACCAGTGGCGGGCCTGCTCGGCGCGGCGCTTGTCCCAATGGCCATTTGCCTTGCGCCAGTCGGCCAGCGCCCGCATCTCGTCCCAGGCCCGCGCCAGCCCGTCGCCCTCGACCGCCGAGACCGCCAGAGCCTTGGGAAAGCCCTCGGGGTCATTGGCGCGTTTGCGCATCAGGCGCAGCGCGCCCGCGTAATCGGCGCAGGTGCGGGTGGCGGTGGATTTCAGGTCGCCATCGGCCTTGTTGACCAGGATCAGGTCGGCGATCTCCATGATACCGCGCTTGACGCCCTGCAACTCATCCCCGCCCGCGGGCGCCAGCAGCAGCACGAAGATGTCGCACATCTCGGCGACCATGGTTTCCGACTGGCCCACGCCCACGGTCTCGATCAGGATGACGTCGAAATCGGCGGCCTCACACAGCGCGACCGCCTCGCGCGTGCGCCGGGACACGCCGCCCAAATGGCTGAGCGAGGGCGAGGGCCGGATAAAGGCGTTCTTCTCGCGGGACAGGCTCTCCATCCGGGTCTTGTCGCCCAGGATAGAGCCGCCCGACCGGGTCGAGGACGGATCGACGGCCAGGACCGCGACCCGCAGGCCGGCCTCGATCAGCATCATCCCGAACGCCTCGATGAAGGTGGATTTGCCCACCCCCGGCGTTCCGGAAAGGCCAAGGCGCAGCGCCTGCCGCCCATGGCCCGCCAGCGCCTCCAGGAGCTTTGTCGCCTGCGCCCGGTGATCGGCGCGGGTGCTTTCGACCAGCGTGACGGCGCGGGCCAGCGCACGGCGTTCGCCCTTCAGGATACGCTCGGGCAGATCGGCGGGCAGGCGCGGGTCCGGCATGGCGCGGCGGTCCTTTCGTCTTGGCGCGGTGTCAGGCTGCAACCTTGTCGTCTTGGGCGGAATTGTCCAGAGCGGCGGCCGCGCCCATGATTGCGGGAACCTTGGCCCGATTCCGGTGTTATGACTGCAACCGTTTCCGAAGAGTCATGTTTGCCCCGTGCGTTCCGAGACCCGAGTTGAGACCCGCGACACCCCGTTCCTGATCGTCTTCGGGGTGATCGCCCTTTTCCTTCTATGGCAGGGACGTGATTTGCCGCTGGCCGCCGAGAACGGCCCCCTCGAAAACCTCCAGATCGCGGTGTTGCTGTTGGCGGCAGGGGTTTTCTTCGACCGGATCGCCCGACTTGCCGCCCGGATCGAGACCCCACGGGCCGCCGCCGCGCTGGCCTATAGCCTGGTGCTGATCTGCGTGCCGCTGATCGGGGCCGCGCGCGAGACCACCTTTGGCCGCAACCTCGGCCTGCCGCCGCAGGGCGTGACCGGGGTCGAGGTCGCGCTGTCGATGCTGACGCTGGCGTTGCTCGGCGCGGCGCTGACGATCTGGGTGCGCAAGGTGCCCGACCGGCTTGCCGCTTGTCTACGCCTGCTGCGCTCGCCGAGCAGCCTGCGGATCGGCGCGGCGGTCGCGGTCTTCGCGCTGTCGATGGCGTTCGAGAAGGGCGGGCTTGGCCTGCCGCGCAGCGAGGTCTGGGAGGAGATCGTCGAACTGGTCGCCTTCGGGCTGATCCTGCGCGCCGCGATGCTGGCGGGTGAGGGACACGCGCGGGCCGCTTGACCTTGGCCGGATGAGCCCCTCCTTATGGGCGCGACCCCAGCCGAGCCGAATGAGACCGCCCTGCCCCCTGACCTGCCCATAGATGCCGTCCTGCCCGAGTTGATGGCTGTGCTGTCCCGCGCGGGGCGGGCCGTGTTGCAGGCCCCGCCGGGGGCGGGCAAGACCACGCGGGTGCCGCTGGCGATGCTGGACCAGGTCGAGGGACGCATCCTGATGCTGGAGCCGCGACGGCTGGCCACCCGCGCCGCCGCCGAACGCATGGCGGAAACGCTTGGCGAAGCCGTCGGGCAGACCGTGGGTTACCGCGTGCGGGGCGACAGCAAGGTTGGGCCGGAGACGAGGATCGAGGTGGTGACCGAGGGTATCCTGACCCGGATGCTGCAAGGCGACCCCGAGTTACCGGGCATCGGCGCGGTGATCTTCGACGAATTTCACGAACGGTCCTTGAACGCCGATCTGGGGCTGGCCCTGACCTGGGAGATGCGCGGCGCCCTGCGCGAGGATCTGGTGCTGCTGGTGATGTCGGCAACACTGGATGCGGGGCCGGTCGCGGCGCTGTTGGACGACGCGCCGGTGATCACCTCGCACGGGCAGAGCTTTCCGGTCGAGACACGATGGCGGGACCGGCCTGCGCCCGCGCGCGAGCGGCTGGAGACCAGCGTGGCGGAACTGATCCGCACGGCGCTGGCCGAAGCCGAGGGCGGCATCCTCGCCTTCCTGCCCGGCGAGGGCGAGATCCGGAGGGTGGCGGAGCTGCTTGGCGATCTGCCCGACAGCATCGCCCTGCATCAGCTTTTCGGCGCGATGCCATTGGCGGCACAGCGCGCGGCGCTCAGGCCCGACCCCGCGAAACGCAAGCTGGTGCTGGCAACGGCGATTGCCGAAACCTCGCTGACCATACCCGATATCCGCGTCGTGGTCGATGGCGGGCGGGCGCGTCGGGCGCGGTTCGATCCCTCCTCGGGCATGGCGCGGCTGGTGACCGAGCCCGTCTCCCGCGCCGAGGCCGACCAGCGCCGGGGCCGCGCCGGCCGGGTGGCGCCGGGGGTCTGCTATCGCAACTGGACCAAGGGGGCCGAGGGCGCCCTGCCCGCCTTTCCGCCCGCCGAGATCGAGGCGACGGACCTGGCGGGGCTGGCGCTGGACCTGGCCGAATGGGGCGCGGGCGACGGCGCGGGGCTGGCTTTCCTCACGCCGCCGCCCGAAGGCGCATTGGCCGAGGCGCAGGCGCTGTTGCGCGGGTTGGAGGCGCTGGACGCTGAGGGCCGGATCACCTCGCATGGGGGCCAACTGGCGCGCATCCCGCTGCATCCGCGCCTCGCGCATATGCTGGCGCTTGGCGGCAAGGGGGCGGAACGGCTGGCCGCGATCCTGGCCGAGCGTGATCCCCTGCGCGGACAGGGCACCGATCTGGGGCTGCGGCTGCGGGCATTGGATAACCCGAAGGCACTGAACGCCGATCCGGGCGCGGTCGGCCGGATCAGGGCCGAGGCGAAACGGCTGGCGCGGTTTGCCAAGGGCCCCGCGCGCAGCCTGGGGGAACAGGCCGCACTTGCCTATCCCGACCGGATCGGGCTGCGCCGCAAGGGGAGCGCCCCGCGCTACGTCCTCTCCGGCGGCAAGGGCGCGGTGATGCCCGATGGCGACGCGCTGGCCGGGCAACGTCTGATCGTGGCGACCGATCTGGACGGCGACCCGCGCGAGGCGCCTATCCGGCAGGCGGTGGCGTTGAACGAGGCGGAATTGCGCGGGCTCTATGGCGGCCAGATCGCGGCGCGCCGGGTTTGCCACTGGTCACGGCGCGAAGGCCGGGTGATGGCGCGCGAGCAAGAGGTGTTCGGCGCGCTGGTCTTGCAGGACAAGGCGTGGAAAGACCCGCCAGAAGAGGCCGTGACCGGCGCGCTGCTGGAAGGGCTGCGCGCGCTCGGGCTGGAGGCGCTGAACTGGACGAAAGCGGCGCGCCTGCTGCGGGCGCGCATTGCCTATTCCGGCGTTGCGGACATGTCGGAGGCGGACCTGCTGGCGCGCGCGGAGGACTGGCTTGCGCCCTACCTGACGGGCTGCACCAGCGCCGCCGACCTGCGCCGCTTCGACCCCGCGGACGCGCTTCGTGCCAGCCTGACCTGGGACCAGATGCAGGACGTCGACCGGCTGGCCCCCGCCCACTGGACCACCCCGATGGGCCGCCGGGTGCCGGTCGATTACAGCGGCGACCAACCGGAGATTTCGTGCCGCGTGCAGGAGGTCTTCGGCACCACCGAACACCCGGTGATCGGGCCCGGGCGCCTGCCCATTCGCATGGTGCTGCTGTCCCCCGCCAGCCGTCCCGTCCAGGTGACACTGGACCTGCCGGGCTTCTGGGAGGGCTCCTATGCCGACATGCGCAAGGACATGCGCGCGCAATATCCCAAGCATCCCTGGCCGGAAGACCCGGCAAGCGCCGATCCGACACTGAGAGCCAAGCCGCGCAAGGGATAACCGGCTCAAGTCTGTCTGCATCTCCTTTCATTTTGCCAGAAAAACCTCGGGGTCGTCATTGTTGCGCCATTGGTCCGAGCGACAATGACGACGGCAGAGCCCCGGCGGGTCGATGCGCGCCAGCGCGGCGACACCCCTATTGCGGCCCGATCCGCCCTTCTGCATCGACCGCATAGCCCCAGCCGCGCAGCAGGGCAGCGGCGGTGGGATGCACCCTCTCGGAGGCATCGCGGCCCGGTTTGCGGCGGTGGCGCAGCGGAAAGAGCAACCCCCACCCGCGCAGATTGCCCGCCGAGGGCACGCCCGGATCGGTCAGATAGCGGCCGCGCCAATGCGGCGGCAGCACCAGCCCCGCCGCCTCGGCGCGTTCCAGCATCCAGACCAGCGGGATGTTCGACAGCGGCCGCGCCGCGTGCCAGTCACCGAGATTGCCGCCGACATCGCCATGCGTGCCGCGAAACCACATCTGCACGATATCGCCCTCGCGCTCGGGTGGGACATCCCACAAAAGCGGCGCGTAAGCATCTCGCGTCTCCTCCAGTGCCAGCGCGTGACTGCCCTTTAGTGTAGCGGGCCCGAGCCTGTGGTTGTGGAACTCATGCGCCTGCGGCGCGAGCCGCCACAGCACCGGCCAGCGCACGCCAAGCGCCCGCACGCAATCATAGACGCCCACCATGGTGATCTCGACGCGCGGATGGCAACGCGTCTCGCGGAAGGCACGGGCCGAGGCGCCGTCGGGTTCGCGCTCATAGAGGTCATAGAGCCGCGCCATGGTTTCTTCGGTGATCTGCGCGGGCCGCATCAGGCCGAGCTTGTCAATGAGCCCCGCCAGGCTGCGCACCGCAAACGCCCCGCGCGAATAGCCCATCAGGAAGATCCTGTCGCCGGGGCGGTAATTGCGCGCCAGGAACAGGTAGCTGCGCTTGATCTGGCGGTTGATGCCGATGCCCGCGATGACCTCGACAGATCGTTTGAGCCCGCGCCACTGGATACCGGGCTCGTAATAGACCATCAGATTGGCGGCGGGGCCGACCTCGGACAGCAGGCGGTAGGTCAGGCCGATATTGGTCTCGTAACCGCGCTTGAGGCTCGACATGGTGCCGTCGAGCAGCACGACATGGGTGCGGGCTGCGCGGGTGTCGGCAAGCCGCGGCTCAGGCCGGCTGCGAAAGCCGCGCAACCGGGTCAGGAACCCGCCCCTAGCGGCCATGACGCTGCCTATCGTGTTCAACCGCGTGCATTTATCCGCTGCCCCCACCTTGACCCTATTGGTAGCAACCGCGCCGCCGCTGTCCAGAGGGCGCAAATCGCCGCAACCGGGGCGCGCGCAGTCTTGGCCTTTCGCCGCGAAGCCGTTAAGTCACGTCCGACAATGGAAACAGGACATGCGGGCGATGGAAAAGAGCTTTGACGCGGCCGAGGCCGAAGCGCGGATCACGGCGAAATGGGACGAGGCCGGGGCCTTCGTGGCGGGGGCGAATGCCTCGCGGCCCGAGACCTTCACCATCATGATCCCGCCGCCCAACGTGACCGGCGCGCTACATGTCGGCCACGCCTTCAACAACACGTTGCAGGATATCCTCGTGCGCTGGCACCGGATGCGCGGCTTCGACACGCTGTGGCAGCCGGGGCAGGACCATGCGGGTATCGCGACGCAATTGCAGGTCGAGAAGATGCTGGCGGCGGAAGGCAATGAAAGCCGCCGCGAGATGGGCCGCGAGAAATTCCTGGAGAAGGTCTGGGAATGGAAGGGCAAATATGGCGGCACCATCGTCGAGCAGTTGAAGCGCCTGGGATGCTCCTGCGACTGGGACCGCAACGCCTTTACCATGGCGGGCGCGCAGGGCGACCCGCGCACGGGCCATGAGAACAGCCCCGATTTCCATGATGCCGTGATCAAGGTCTTCGTCGATATGTACGAGAAGGGCCTGATCTATCGCGGCAAACGCCTCGTGAACTGGGATCCGCATTTCGAGACCGCGATTTCCGACTTGGAGGTCGAGAACACCGAAGTCGACGGGCATATGTGGCACTTCAAATACCCGCTCGAGGGCGGGGCCACCTATGAATATGTCGAGACCGACGAGGACGGGAACGAGACCCTGCGCGAGACGCGCGATTACATCTCGATCGCCACGACCCGGCCCGAGACGATGTTGGGCGACGGCGCGGTCGCGGTGCATCCCTCGGACGCGCGCTATGCCCCCATCGTGGGCCAGCTTTGCGAGATCCCGGTCGGGCCGAAGGAACATCGCCGCCTGATCCCGATCATCACCGATGAGTATCCGGACCCCGATTTCGGCTCGGGTGCCGTGAAGATCACCGGCGCGCATGATTTCAACGATTATGAAGTGGCCAAGCGCGGCGGCATCCCGATGTATCGCCTGATGGATACGAAGGGCGCGATGCGGGCCGATGGCGCGCCCTATGCCGAGGCGGCGGAGCGCGCGCAGGAGATCGCGAACGGGGCCGACTTCACCGGCACCGAGGTCGATACGCTGAACCTGGTGCCCGATGACTTGCGCGGGCTGGACCGGTTCGAGGCGCGCCAGCGGGTGGTCGCGCAGATCACCGGCGAGGGGCTGGCGGTCACGCATCAGGTGACGCGCACGGACAAGGAAACCGGAGAGAAGATCACCGAAACCCTCCCTTACGTTGAATCCAAGAAGATCATGCAGCCCTTAGGCGACCGGTCCAAGGTTGTGATCGAGCCGATGCTGACCGACCAGTGGTTCGTCGACACCGCCAAGATCGTCGGCCCGGCGCTGGACGCCGTCCGCAAGGGCGACGTCACCATCATGCCCGAGAGCGGCGAGAAGGTGTTCTTCCACTGGCTGGAGAACATCGAGCCCTGGTGCATCTCGCGCCAGCTCTGGTGGGGGCATCAGGTGCCGGTCTGGTATGGCCTCGACCTCTCGGCCCCCGATTTCACCGATGACGAGGGCGACGGCACGCTGGATCATGTCGAGCTTGGCCGCCTCTTGGTGACCGAACATATGGTCCATGCCGGCGAAGCCGCCGAGTGTGGCGCTGCGCTGGAAGACATCACCCCGCGCTTCAAGGATCGCATCGCATCGCTGCCCACGCCGCTCAACCACGCCCGCATTACGGAAGTGGCCGACCGGGGCGCCGCCGAGGAGATGCTGGCGCAAAGCTATGCACGCTACGAGGTGACGGAAGACCCGACAGAACTGCTCTATCCCGTCTGGCGTGATCCCGACGTGCTGGACACCTGGTTTTCCTCCGGTCTATGGCCCTTCGGCACGCTTGGCTGGCCCAATTGGGACGAGAGCACGAAGAAATACTTTCCCACCGATGTGCTGATCACCGGGCAGGATATCCTCTTTTTCTGGGTCGCCCGGATGATGATGATGTCCCAGGCCGTCACCGGCGAAAACCCGTTCCACACTGTCTACCTGCACCAGCTTGTCCGCGACGAGAAGGGCAAGAAGATGTCGAAGACCACCGGTAATGTCATTGACCCGCTGGAGATCGTGGACGAATTCGGCGCGGATGCCCTGCGCTTTACCAACGCGTCCATGGCGGCGCTTGGCGGCGTGCTGAAACTGAGCGTCGACAAGATCAAGGGCTACCGCAACTTCGGCACAAAGCTCTGGAATGCCGCGCGCTTTGCCGAGATGAACGACTGCAAGCCGGTCGAGGGGTTCGACCCCGCCAGCGTGACCCAGACCGTCAACCGCTGGATCGTGGGTGAAATCGCGCGCGGGCGCATCGCCCATGACGAGGCGCTGGCCGCCTACCGCTTCAATGACGCGGCAAACGGGCTCTATGCGCTGGTCTGGGGCAAGGTCTGCGACTGGTACCTGGAATTTGCCAAGCCGCTTTTCGCAAGCGGTGACGAAGCGGTTATTGCCGAGACCCGCGCCACCATGGCCTGGGTGATCGACCAGTGCCTGATCCTGCTGCACCCCGTCATGCCCTTCATCACCGAGGAACTGTGGGGCGAGATCGCCGCGCGCGACACCCTGCTGGTGCATCGGGACTGGCCGGAATACGGCGCGGAACTGATCGACGCCGAGGCCGATGCCGAGATGAACTGGGTGATTTCGCTGATTGACGAAATCCGCTCGGTCCGCGCGCAGATGCACGTGCCTGCCGGTCTGAAGGTGCCGCTGTTGCAGGCGGAACTGGACGCGAAGGGCCAGGCCGCCTGGGACCGCAACGAGGCGATGATCCTGCGGATTGCCCGCGTGGAAGGTGTCAGCCGTGTCGAGGCCCTGCCAAAGGGGGCCGTCACCATCGCGGTCGCGGGCGGGGTCTTCGGATTGCCGATCGCCGACCTCATCGACGTGGCCGAGGAAAAGGCGCGGCTTGAGAAGGTGTTGGGCAAGCTGGCGAAGGAGTTGGGGGGCCTGCGCGGGCGGTTGGGCAACCCGAAATTCGCCGAAAGCGCACCGCCGGAAGTTGTCGAGGAAACCCAGGCCAACCTCGATGCCCGCGAAGAGGAAGAGGCCAAGATCAGGGCCGCATTGGCACGGCTCGAAGAGGTCGGATGATGGCGGGCTCGCTGACCTATACCGAAGGCGATGCCATCGCGCCGGAGCCCCGCCCCGCCATCATCGCGCATGTCTGCAACGATGAGGGCGCCTGGGGAAAGGGCTTTGTCATGGCGCTCTCGGAAAAATGGTCCGCGCCCGAGCAGGCCTATCGTGACTGGTACGCCAGCGGCGAGGGGTTCGCGCTTGGCGCGGTGCAGGTGGTCGAGGTGGAGGACGGCCTCTGCGTCGCCAATATCATCGGCCAGCACGGCATCCGTCCCCAGGGACCGGTGCCGCCGATCCGCTACGAGGCCATCGAGGCGGGCCTCTGCGAGGTGGCGAAGCGCGCCGCCGATCAAGGCGCCAGCGTTCACATGCCGCGCATCGGGGCCGGGCTGGCAGGCGGGTCATGGGAGAAGATCGAGCCGCTGATCGAAAAGTGCCTGGTCGAGGCGGGCGTGGATGTGACGGTTTACGATCTGCCGTGACGGTGGGTGATTCCACCCTCCCCCTTGCGAAACCCGCCCCAACCGCGCATTCATTCCTCCCATGTCCAACCCCAACTACACCCCGCTTGTCGCCCGCCTGCCCGCCTCGGTCCCCTTTGTCGGCCCGGAAACGCAGGAACGGGAGCGAGGCAGGCCGTTCGTCGCCCGGCTCGGCGCGAATGAAAGCGTCTTCGGCCCCTCGCCCCGCGCCATCGCCGCCATGGCCGAGGCAGCGCGTGAGGCGTGGAAATACGGCGATTCCGCCTCGCATGAATTGCGCCACGCGCTGGCCACCCATCACGGCATCGCGATGGAGCATATCGTGGTCGGCGAGGGCATTGACGGGCTGCTTGGCAACCTCGTGCGCCTGCTGGTGGCCGAGGGCGACGCGGTGGTGACCTCGCAAGGGGCCTATCCGACCTTCAACTACCATGTCGCGGGCTTTGGCGGCCTGCTGCACAAGGTGCCGTTCAAGGGCGACCATGAAGACCCCGAGGCGCTGATTGCCAGGGCACGGGAGACCGGGGCAAAGCTGGTCTATATTTCGAACCCCGACAACCCGATGGGAAGCTGGCACGGGGCCGAGGTGATCGAGCGCATGATCGCCGCGGTGCCCGAGGGCTGCCTGCTGGTGCTGGACGAGGCTTACTCAGACACCGCGCCCGAGGGCGTGATCCCGCCGCTCGCGCCGGACACCCCGCGCGTGATCCGGATGCGGACCTTCTCCAAGGCCTACGGGCTGGCGGGGATGCGGGTGGGCTATGCGATTGGCTCCAGGGCGCTGATCGCCGGGTTCGACCGGATCCGCAACCATTTCGGCGTCGGGCGCCTGGGGCAGGCCGCGGCCCTCGCCGCCGTTCAGGATCAGGAGCACCTGCGCGACACGGTCGCCCGGATCGGCGCGGCGCGCGAGACCATCGCCCGGATCGCCCGCGACAACGGGCTGACGCCCCTGCCCTCGGCCACGAATTTCGTCACCATCGACTGCGGCCATGATGGCGATTTCGCGCGCAAGGTGGTGGCGGGTCTTGGGGCGCGCGACATTTTCGTGCGGATGCCCTTCACAGCCCCGCAGGACCGCTGCATCCGGGTTTCCTGCGGGACCGAGGCCGACCTTGCGGCCTTCGCCGGGGCGCTGCCCGGCGCGCTTGCGGACGCGCGCGGCTGATCCCGCTGGTCACCCCGCCGCCACCACAGCCGCCGCCGCGTCCAGACCCCCTGCCCCGTGCGGGATATCCAGCGCGATCATCCCGGCCTGCATCGCGCCAAGCACGCCCATCACCATATGCGCGTTCACGTGGCCCATGTGGCCGATGCGGAAAATACCGCTCGCCTCGGGCATTTCCGCACCGAGCGGCTTGCCGAGCGTCACGCCGGTTTCCGCCTCCAGCCAGGCGCGCAACCGGTCGCCCTGCCCCTCGCCCATGCGGATCGTGGTCACGGAATGCGACCGCGCCGCCCGGTCGGTCATGTTAAGCGCCACGTCACTGCCCTGCCCCCAGGCCTCGACCGCGGCCCAGATGGTGCGCGCCAGCGCGGCGTGGCGCGTCCAGACGGCCTCCAGCCCCTCCTCGTCCAGGATCATGTCAAGCGCTTCGCGCAATCCGTAGAGGTGATGCGTCGGCGCGGTGCCGCCGAAATGCTGGTAGAACATCTCGGGCCGGGCACGCAGGCGCCAGTCCCAATAGGGCGTGGCCAGGTCGGCGGTCTCGCGCGCGCGGGCCGCGCGGGGCGAGAAGAAGACGAAGCCCATGCCCGGCGGCACCATCAGCCCCTTCTGGCTGGCCGAGACCATCACATCGACGCCCCAATCATCCATGTGAAATTCGTCCACCGCCAGGCTGGCGATATTGTCCGAGAACAGCAGCGCCGGATGGCCCGCGTCGTCCAGCGCGCGGCGCACCCCGGCAATGTCGCAGCGCCCGGAGGAGGAGGTCTCGACATGCACCGCCAGCACGCCCTTGATCCGGTGGTCCCCGTCGGCGCGCAGCGCCTCGGTCAGCCGGGCCAGGTCGACGGGCTTGCGGCTGTCACCGGGCAGCATCTCGACCTCGATCCCCAGACCCTGCGCCGTCGCGCCCCAGCCCCGGCCGAACTGCCCGGTATCCAGGACCAGGACCTTGTCGCCGCGTGACATGGTGTTGCTGAGGGACGCCTCCCAGGTGCCGTGGCCATTGCAGATATACATCGCCACGTCATGGCTTGTCCGGGCGACACGGCGCAGGTCGCGGACAATGCCATGCGTCATCTCGACCAGCTCACCGATATAGATGTTCGGCGCGGCCCGGTGCATCGCGCGCAGCACCCGGTCTGGCACCACCGAGGGGCCGGGGATGGCAAGATATTCGCGGCCATTGGCGAGGCTCATGGCGGGTCCTTTCTGACGGGTTGTGAAATCGGTATCGTGGCGGTCGGGGATGGTCAATCGGGGACCCTCTGGCCGTTGGGGAGAGACACGCATATATGGGGCAGGAGACCGAAGGAGGACGCCCGCCATGACCGCCGAAACCGCAGCCGACCGGACCGTATTGCGCCTGACGGGGTCAGAGCGCGGCGATTTCCTGCAAGGGCTGGTGACGAATGACGCGAGGCCCGGCGCGCTGGTCTATTCCGCGCTGCTGTCGCCGCAGGGCAAGTACCTGGCCGATTTCTTCCTGCTGGACCGGGGTGAGGATATCCTGATCGACGTGAAGGACGATCTGGCCCCCGCGCTGGCACAGCGGCTGGCGATGTACCGCCTGCGTGCCGATGTGCAGATCGAGGAGACGGGCCTGGAGGTCACGCGCGGGCGCGGGGACGGACCGGAGGGCAGCCACCCGGATCCGCGCGATGCGGGGCTTGGCTGGCGCGCCTATGGGATCGCGGGCGCGCGTCAGGTGACGGATTGGGACGCTCTGCGCGTGGCGCATGTCATCCCCGAGGCGGGTGTCGAGCTGATCCCCGATGACAGCTATATCCTGGAAATGGGGTTCGACCGGCTGAACGGCGTCGACCATCGCAAGGGCTGCTATGTGGGCCAGGAAGTGACCGCGCGGATGAAGCACAAGACGGAATTGCGCAAGGGGCTGGCGCAGGTCGAGATCGAGGGCACGGCGCCGGTCGGAACCGAGATTCTGGCGGGTGAGAAACCGGCGGGCAGACTGTTCACGCAATCGGGGGGCAAGGCGCTGGCCTATCTGCGCTTCGACCGCGCGAAAGGGGCGTTGACGGCGGGTGAGGCTGCGATCCGCTGGCCGGAGGGGGCGAAATCCTGACACAGGATTTCACGAGTTCTTTTGAAAGAACTCGGTCCGCGCGGGTCAGATCAGAAGCGATGCCGCCCCTTCCAGCCTGAGCAGCGCCACCTTTGTCTCGATCCCGCCCGTGCCGGAATAGCCGCCAAGGCCGTTTGCCGCCAAGACCCCGTGACAGGGGATGAAGACCGGGATCGGATTGGCCCCGCACGCCTGCCCGATCGCCTGCGCGGAGACGCCAAGCCACTGCGCCAGATCGCCATAGTTGCGGGTCTCGCCATGGGGGATTTCCGTGAGGGCTGCGTAGAATTCCTGCTGAAACCGGCTGCCACCGGGGGCCAGCGGAACGGAGAAACGCCGCCGCGCGCCCGCGAAATACTCCGTCAACTCGGCCCGTGCCTGATCGAGAACCGGCGCGGGATCGTCGCGCAACGGCTGGCGCCACTCAACCGCCGTGATCGCCCCGTCCCGTGCCGACAGGGTCAGGGTCCCGACCGGAGTCGAGACCCCGGCCCGCATCATGAGTCGGGGCCGATCTTGTCCTGCGTCTGAGTCTCGAAATCGGACGCATCATGGCGTTCGTGCAACTGCGTCGCCGGATCGCCCGAGGTCTTGTTGACCATCCGCCCGCGTTTCACGGCAGGCCGCGCGTCGATCTTCTCGGCCCATTTCACGACGTTCCTGTAGCTGGCGACATCGAGGAACTCGGCGGCATCATAGGCCCGGCCCAGGGCGAGGTTTCCATACCAGGCCCAGATCGCCATATCGGCAATCGTGTAGCTGTCGCCGGCCATCCACTCCCGCTCCGCAAGGTGACGGTCCAGCACGTCAAGCTGGCGCTTGGCCTCCATCGCGAAGCGGTTGATCGGGTATTCCATCGGCTCGGGCGCATAGGCGTAGAAATGGCCGAAGCCGCCGCCCAGGTAAGGCGCGCTGCCCATCTGCCAAAAGAGCCAGGACAGCATCTCGGGCCGATCCTCGGGCGCGCCCAGGAAGGCGTCGAATTTCTCGGCCAGGTGCAGCAGGATCGCGCCGGATTCGAAGATACGCACCGGGGTCGGCCCGGAACGGTCCATCAGCGCCGGTATCTTGGAATTGGGGTTCACCTCGGTAAAGCCCGAGCCGAACTGATCGCCATCGCCGATGCGAATGAGCCAGGCGTCGTATTCCGCCCCCTTGAGGCCCGCGGCCAGCAATTCCTCGAACAGGACATTGACCTTGACGCCATTTGGCGTGGCCAGCGAGTAGAGCTGGAACGGATGCTTGCCGACCGGCAGCGCCTTTTCATGGGTCGGCCCGGCGATGGGCCGGTTGGTCGAGGCGAAGGCCCCGCCGTTTTCCTTGTCCCAGGTCCAGACCCTGGGGGGCGTGTAGCTATCGGTCATTGGGTGCTTCCTGTTGGAGTGCAGTCATTCACCCAAAGATATACGGACTCAGTCCGGCGCCAAGGGCACAATCGCCCCTGCAAATGCGCACAAGGTCACGCAGCTGACGCCTGGCGCGCATAATCGTCGGCATCGAACCATCCGCGCGAGGCCGCAACCTTGAGATCCTCGCCGATCTCCCATTCTTCCCATCCGCGCACATTCAGGGGCCGCCCGCTGGATGCGTCATGGCCCGTAAAGCTCCAGACAAAAATCGCATGGGTGCCCGAAACCCTGAGATCGTCGCAGGTCAGGCTCAGGTCGGGGACATCGGCAAAGAAGCCTGCCGCCATGTCGTGCACCCTGTCGCGCCCCGACCAGGGGTCGCCACGATTGATAACGATCTCACCATCGGGCGCGTAGAAGGACGCGACGGCATCGGCAGAGCCGGAATTCCAGGCGGCGGTGTAATCCTTCGCCATGCGTGCGACGGCGTCGGGTGTGACTGGCATGGGTGTTCCTTTCGGGCAGAGACTGACACCGTGCCCGCGATCTTGGCGCGTGTCGAGTCCCGGCGCGGTGCCTTAGTCGAGACGCTGCACCAGGTCACGCAGGTCATCGGCGTGCGCATGCAAGGGGTTCTCGAACTCGTAGCCCAATGCCTCATAGGCCCCGTCGAGACCGAGCGCGGCCCCCTCCAGCGCGGTAATCGCGGCCTCCAGCGCTGCGCGCAGCTTTGCGGCGTCCTCCTCGCTGACGGTCCTGAGCTGGATGATGTAGGAATTGAGGACGACAGAGGCTTCCTTGTCCTTGAAGAAATCGACCAGGGTGTCCTTGAGGCCGTTCAACAGCACCAGCGCCCGCGCCAGGCGCGAGGTTTCGTCGGATTCGTTGGCAAAGAAGTCACGGATCGCATCGGCGGCCTGCTGCACATGGTCGAAGGCGTGGTCGGCAATGCCCGCAAGCTCGATCTTGACCGAGACCTCTTCGATGATCTCGACAGGACGTCCGTCACCGGACAGTCGCAGGAAATCGGGCCTGCTGAACTGGCTGGCGTCGTCGGTTTTGGAAATTGAACCGCGCAAGGCTGGCAAGCGGGTTGTATCGACCTCGGTGAAGACCCTGTAGCTTGCGTCGGCCTCCTTGGTGTCATGTGCCAGATCGAGGATGCGCTTGACGCCGAGGCGCTCGATCCCCTTGGCCGGGGTCAGGTCGGCAACGAATTTGTAACCGATGGTGAAGGATTTATCGCGCGTGAGCGACTTGGTGTCATTGAGCAGCACGCGAACCACGTTGGGAATGTTGCCGGTCGCGGCGCTGCCGATGGCGCGTTCGGCAGCCGCGATCATCTCCTCCGAATAGTTGCGAACCGCGTTCAGCACGTTGCCGGGCAATTGGAACCGGTAACGCAGCCCGACTTCGTCGCCCTCGATCACCGGTTCGGGCGTGACGCGGACGAATGTGGCGGCGTCCCGCCAGGCCGGGTCGAGCGGCCCGATCCGGGGCGGGTAGCTGATGACGGGCGAACGCTTGTCGAGGCGGAGAGACAGATCGGCGGGCATGGCGGGGATCCTTTCGTGACCAATGGCAGGCAATCCGGAAAGCGAATTGATGCCTGTGGGTCGGCGACAGCACCGTCAGCGTTCAAAGAATTGAAAAGACCCGCGCCGGGAATGTGATCCGGCGCGGGTCTTGTCAGACTGTCTTGTCAGCGGCTTTCGACGTCAGCCAAGCGCCGCGTCGCAGCGCCCGCAGACGCCGGGGTGATCGTGGCGTCCCACATCGGGCAGGATCTTCCAGCAGCGCTGGCATTTCTCGCCCTCCGCCCTCTCGAAGACAACGCCGACGCCCTCCACTTCGGGCAGGCGGAACGCCTCACCGGGCAGGGGATCGCCGGTCAGCGTCACGCCCGAGGTGATGGCGATATCGGCGAAGTTCACCGTTTTCAGCGCCGCCAGCACCTCCGCATCGCGCACATGCACCGTGGGCGCGGCCTCCAGCGAGGCCCCGATCACCTTGTCGCGGCGCTGCACCTCCAGGGCCGCCGTCACCACGCGGCGGGCGCGGCGCACACGCGCCCATTTCGCGGCCAGCCCCTCATCGCGCCAATCGGCAGGCGTGACGGGGAAATCGACCAGGTGGACCGAGCTGTCATCGCCGGGGAAGCGTTCCAGCCAGACCTCCTCCATGGTGAAGACCAGCACCGGCGCCAGCCAGGTCGTCAGCCGGTGGAAGATCAGGTCCAACACGGTGCGCGCGGCGCGGCGGCGGTCGGTGTCGCCGTCGCAATAGAGCGCGTCCTTGCGGATGTCGAAATAGAAGGCGGAAAGATCGCCGGTGGCGAAGGCGAAGACGGCCTGGAACACGCCCTGGAAGTCGAACCGGCGATAGCCGTCCTGCACCACGTGATCCAGTTCCGCCAGCCGGTGCAGCACCCAACGCTCCAGCTCCGGCATATCCGCGGGCTCGACCCGGTCGGCCTCGCTGAAATCGGCGAGGCTGCCCAACATGAACCGCATCGTGTTGCGCAACCGGCGATAGCTGTCGGCGGTGCCTTTCAGGATCTCCGGCCCGATACGCTGATCGTTGGTGTAATCGGCCTGCGCCACCCAGAGCCGCAAGATGTCGGCCCCGTATTGCTGCACCACCTTCTCGGGCACGATGGTGTTGCCGAGAGACTTGGACATCTTCATGCCCTTCTCGTCCAGCGTGAACCCGTGCGTGACCACGTTGCGGTAAGGCGCGCGGCCCATCGTTCCGCAGGCCTGCAAGAGCGAGGAATGGAACCAGCCGCGATGCTGGTCGGTGCCTTCCATGTAGACATCGGCGATGCCGTCCTCAGTGCCGTCCGCGCGGTCGCGCAGCACGAAGGCATGGGTCGACCCGCTGTCGAACCACACATCGAGGATGTCGAAGACCTGATCGTAATCTTCAGGGTCGACGATGCCCGAGAGGAACCGTTCCTTGGCCCCGTCCTGATACCAGCAATCCGCCCCCTCTTCCTCGAAGGCCCGCACGATGCGCGCGTTGACCTCGGCGTCCCGCAGCAGGAAGATCTCATCCGTCGGCAGCGCGCCTTTCCGTGTGAAGCAGGTCAGCGGCACGCCCCAGGCGCGTTGGCGGCTGAGCACCCAGTCGGGGCGCTGCTCGATCATCGAATAGAGCCGGTTGCGCCCCGTCTGCGGCGTCCATTTCACGAGCTTGTCGATGGAGGTCAGCGCGCGTTCGCGGATCGTCAGCCCGTGATCGTCCTGACCGTCGCCGACGGGCTTGTCCACGGCGGCGAACCATTGGGCGGTGTTGCGGTAGATCACGGGGGCCTTGGAGCGCCACGAGTGCGGATAGCTGTGCTTGATCTTGCCGCGCGCCAGCAGGCCGCCGACAGCGGCGAGCTTGTCGATCACGGCGGTGTTGGCGTCGCCCTCTCCGCCCTTGCGGTTGAGGATATAGGTGCCGCCGAAGAAGGGCAGATCGGCGCGGAAGCCGCCATCGTCCATCACGTTATAGGTGATCACCTGGGGCAGCATGCCCAAACCGCGATAGAGCTCATATTCCTCCATGCCGTGGCTCGGGGCGCAATGCACGAAGCCGGTGCCTTCCTCATCGGTCACGAAATCGGCGGCGCGGAAATCGCGGGGCTGATCCCATTCACCGTTCGCCCCCTCGGCCCCGGCAAGCGGGTGATGCAGCGTCATGCCGGACAACTGCGCGGATGTCACGTTGCGCAGGCGGCGGTATTGGCCGGGCTCCAGCCGCGCCTTGGCCATCACATCCGCCGCCAGCTTGTCGGCCAGGATGAAGCGGTCGCCCTTGGCGGCCCAACATTCCTCGGGCGCGTCGGTGACCTCGTAGAGCCCGTAATCGAAGCTGTCGCCGAAGACGACGGCCTTGTTGGAGGGGATCGTCCAGGGTGTCGTCGTCCAGATCACCACATAGGCGCCCTTGAAATCGCGCGCGGCGTCGGCCTTGGCTTGCGTCACCGCCTCGCGGGCATCGTCGGTCTCCTCCTCATCGGACAGGACCAGGTCGGGCATGTGGAAATCGGTGACCTTGAACTTGACCCAGATGGTGAAGCTTTCCTTGTCGTGATATTCTACCTCGGCCTCGGCCAGGGCGGTTTTCTCGACCGGCGACCACATCACCGGCTTGGAGCCCTGGTAGAGCGTGCCGTTCATCAGGAATTTCTGGAACTCCTCGGCGATCACCGCCTCGGCGTGATAGGCCATGGTCAGGTAGGGATCGTCCCAGTTGCCGGTGATGCCGAGGCGCTTGAACTCGTCGCGCTGGATATCGACCCAGCCTTCGGCGAACTTGCGGCATTCCTGGCGGAAATCGACGATATCCACCTCGTCCTTGTTGCGGCCCTTCTTGCGGTATTGCTCCTCGATCTTCCATTCGATCGGAAGCCCGTGGCAGTCCCACCCCGGCACATAGCGCGCGTCATGGCCCATCATCTGATGGGAGCGCACGATCATGTCCTTGATGGTCTTGTTCAGCGCGTGGCCGATATGCAGGTGGCCGTTGGCGTAGGGCGGTCCGTCATGCAGGGTGAAGGGGGTGCGGCCTTCCTTGGCGCGCAGGCGGCCATAGATGTCCAACTTGTCCCACCGGGCCAGCCAGTCGGGTTCGCGCTTGGGCAGGCCCGCGCGCATCGGGAAATCGGTTCTCGGAAGGTTCAGCGTGGATTTGTAGTCGAGCGACTGCTCGGGCGTGTCGGCGCACATGGGATGCGGTCCTGTCTTGATCGGAGTATGGGGGGGTATATCAGGGCGGTGCGATGGCTCAAACACCTGTGTCCCGGCGGCTCGATCTTTCAGAGCGCCGGGCCAGTAATTCGCTGAATGATGCGCAAAGTGGCATAAGTCATGGGGGCGGTTATAGGGGCCTCTCGGCATGGGGTAAAGACGCCGATTGGACCGTTTCAGGGGCCATTCGACCTCAGTCTACGTCAGCCTCGCAGCGGGATTGTCGGTCAGACGTTGAACAAGGTGCCGACAAAATACGCGATCGCTGCGGCCGTCCCGCCAATAGCCAGCGTCTCGCCCCCCGAGCGCCACCAGGGCGACAGCGACCAGACGCTCTTGGCTGCACCGATGGAGAAAAAGACCGCCCCCGTCAGGATGATCGAGAGGCGGAACGCCTCGGCCATGCCGAACAGGAAAGGCAGCAGCGGGATCAGCCCGGCCAGCAGGAACGCAACGAAGGTCGCAAAGGCGGCACGCATCGGGTGCGGGTCGACGGGGGGACGGCCGTATTCATCGACCAGCATCATCTGGATCGCGGACGCCCGGCTGGCCGCGACCTGATCAGTTGCGGCCTCCAATACGTCGCCCGACAGCCCTTTCAGTCGCAAGATCTCGCGCAACTCGCGGCGCTCGCCGGTCGGTTCCTCGTCGATATGGCGACCCTCGATGAGCTTCAGGCGCTGCATGTCATCAAGCTCGGCCTTGGTGCCCGAATAATTGGCCGCTGCCATCGAAAACCCGTCGGCCAACACATTGGCGACGCCAAGCGCGATGATGATGCCGGGGGCAAGGCCCGCCCCCGCGACACCGGCGACGATGGCAAAGGTCGTTACCGCACCGTCAATAGCGCCATAGACCGTGTCGCGCAGGTAGCCGCGCCCGCCGCCGGTTCTTATTCGCGCCTCAACCTCGACCTGCGTGTGTCCGTGTTCCAGTGTCATCGTCTTTGTGCCGTTTTGTTTCGATCAGGTAAGAGTCTGTCAAACGGCCCGCGCAGCGACAATGCGATGGATCAATAAGGCTCGGCCTCGGAACCTGTCGCGCCTGGCCCACATGGCGGGGGGCGTGAGGGACCGGAAGAGTGTCCGGCGTGCGTTTTCCGATACCCGGCGGCGCAGTCCTGCACTAACCTGCGGAAATGACATTGCAAATCGGCATAGCCGGGGCCGGGATCGGGGGCCTGTCAGCGGCGGCGCTTCTGGCCGCGGACGGGCATCGCGTGACCCTCTTCGATCAGTTCGCACGGCCCGCGCCCGTGGGCTCTGGTCTGGTCGTGCAACCCGTAGGCATGGCGGTGCTGGACGCGATGGGGGCCGGGCGGATGACCCGCGATCTCGGCCAGCGCCTTGACCGGATGGCGGGGGACGAGGCCACATCCGGCCGTCGCGTCCTCGACGTGCGCTATGGCCGAACCCCGGAGCGCCAGGGCCTTGGCATCCACCGCGCGGCCCTTTTTGATGCGATCCACCGCGCCGCGATCCGGGCGGGGGTGGAGATCACGCCCGAACACCGCGCCACCGGGCGCGACGGGCGATACCTGCATTTCGGGGCCCGGCGCGAGGGACCGTTCGACCTCATTGTCGATGCCTGCGGGGCAGGCTCGCCGCTATCGCCTCTGACGGCCCGCGCCCTGCCCTACGGTGCGGTCTGGGCCACCGTGCCCTGGCCCGAGGACAGCCGCCTGCCCAAGGATCATCTCAGCCAGCGCTACCGCCGCGCCGACCGGATGTTGGGCGTGCTGCCGGTGGGGTCGATGCCCTCGAACCCCGGCCAGCCGCTGGCCGCGATCTTCTATTCCCTGCCGGTGGCGCATCACCCCACATGGCTGGATCAGGATTTCGAGGACTGGCGCAAGGCGGCAACGGACCTCTGGCCCGCGTTCGGCCCTTACCTGGGCTGGATCGAGGGTCACGCCGCCTTCACCTTCGCCAGCTACAGCCACGGCACATTGCGCAGGCCCTGGGACAGCGGCATCGCCCATATCGGGGACGCGGCGCATCGGGCCAGTCCGCAATTGGGGCAAGGGGCGAACATGGCGCTGCTGGATGCGCGCGCGTTGCAACTGGCGCTCAGGCAGGCGCGGGGGGACGAGGCGCTGCGCCTTTACGCAGGTGCGCGGCGCTGGCATGTGCGGGCCTATCAGACCATGTCGGCCGCCTTCACCCCGCAATACCAGTCCGACAGCCGCGCCCTGCCGGTGTTGCGCGACCGGGTGCTGGCCCCGATGGCGGGGATGTGGCCGATCACGCGGGCCTTGACCCGACTGGTCTGCGGCGACCTCGTGCCGCCTATGCCCGCGCTTACACCACGACGCGGGCAAGCCTGCGTTCGCGCAAGATGATGTAGAGCCCCGCCGCCACCGTCAGCGTGATGCCGATGGCCGCCAGTCCATCGGGCAGATCGCGGAAGATGAGCCAGCCGATCAGCGTGGCCATGGGAATCTCGAGATACTGCATCGGCGCGACCGTGGCCGAGGGGGCGAAGCGCAGGCTCCAGGTCATCAGCAGATGCGCCAGCGTGCCGAGAACGCCGATGGCCAGCAGCAGCGCCGCCTCGGCCCCTGAGGGCCAGACCAGGCTGAGCGGCGTGTAATCACCCGGGACAGCCAGGAACAGCAGCAGGAGCGGCGTCGCCACCAGCCCGCTGACTGCCTGCAACGCGATCGGATCGACCTCTTTCGCCACCTGCCGCGTGACCAGCATGAACAGCGCGAAGACCACCGCCACGGTCAACGGCAAGAGCGCGGGCCAGCCCACCTCGGCGAAACTGGGCTGGATCACCAGAAGCGTGCCGATGAAGCCCACGATACAGGCCTGGAACCGGCGCGCGCCGACCTCCTCGCCCAAGACGAAATGGCCCAGAAGCAGCATGATGAAGGGCATCACGAAGGCAATCGCGATGGCATCGGCCAGTTCGAGGAAGCGCAGCGAGGTGAACATCGCCCCGATCCCGATGATGTGCAGCACGGTGCGCACCAGGGTCAGCCGCAGCACGCGGGGGCTCATCCGCATCGGCGTGCGCATCACGGCGGCATAGGGCAGCAGGATCAGCCCTTGAATGGCAAAGCGCACCAACAACAGTTGCAGCAGCGGGATGGTGCCGGCGAGCAGCTTGGCGATGGAATCGCCCAGGGGCGCCAGCACGCAGAACCCCAGCATCAGCACGATACCCAGAACCGGGCGGTCGCCCTTCATGTTCCCGATCCAAAGAGGCCGCTGAGCGCGCGCCGCCCGATCCGCGTGACCGAAGGCCGGGTGCCGCGATGGAAGGGCAGCGGGCGGCAGACCTCCATCGCGGCGACGCCGACACGGGCTGTCAGCGCGCCGTTCACCACGCCCTCGCCAAACCGGCGCGAGACCTTGGACAGCAGCGAGCCCCCGGCGATGGAGCCAATGAGGTCATCGCCCACGGCCACCGCGCCTGTGGCGACCAGATGGGTCAGCACCGCGCGCGTCAGCCGCCAGGCCCCGAGCGTCCCGGCCCGCCCACCGTATATTTCCGCGATGCGGCGGATCATGCGCAGGTTCGCGGTCAGCGCGGTAAAGACATCGGCCAGCGCGATGGGGACCAGCGCGGTGACCATGGCGACCTGCCGCGCGGCGGCTTCGACCTGCGCCTGTGCTGCGGCATCGAGCGGGGCCAGCATCTGGGTTTCAGCCAGATGCAGCAGCCCGTCGGCATCGAACACATCGCCCTTGCGGCTCTCGAACGCCTCGCGCCCGAGGCGCAGCTCGGGCCGGTTCGCATAGAGCGCGCGCAGGTCGTCCGTCACCCCGCGCGCCGCCGCCAGATCACCCGCCGCGAGCGCATGTTCGGAGCGCTGGCGCAGATCGTCGAGCTTGCCAAGCCGGAAGAACGACGCGGCCTCGCGCAGCGCTATAATGAGGAGGGCCAGCAGGACAAGCCCGATCAGAACCGTGGCGATCCAGCCAAGCACAGGGTTCGCGGCCAGCAATCCGGTGACGAAATTCCACGCCGCCAGCGAGACCACGAATGTCACCAGCGCCAAAAGCGCCCCCCAGAAAAGCCGCCCGATCCGCGAGCCGCGCCGCGTGGCCAGCGCCGCCATGGTCTGCATCGCCTGCCCCGAGGGCGCGGGCATATCCATATCCGGCACGGGCGGCGCGGTGTCGGGGGTGGCGCCTGGCGTGTCGTCCAGTTCGATCAGCACGGGGCCCTTGCGGTCAGTCATCGCAATTTGTCCCCCAAAAGAAACTCGGCGGCGCGATCCAGCCTTATATGCGGCGGACCTTCGCCGCGTTTCAGCGACAGGCGGGCGGGCGCGAAGCGCATCACCCGGTAATCCTCGTCCAGCCATTTCGCCTCACCGGCACGGGCGGGCGACAGCAGGTGATTGGGGTCCTCGGGCAGGGTGCCGGGGTGAAACGCGGCCTCTTTGCCGGTCTCCAGCAGCCGCCCCCGCACGAGGTCCAGATCGCGCCCGCCATGCTCGCGCGTTTCCTCGACCGTGGCGCGCAGGGCGGCGATGGCCATGGCCTCGGTCGTGGCTCCCGCGTAATCGGCGCGGTCGCGGGCGTCGCGCAACAGCGCCTCCATGATCGCGGTCAGGCGCGGGTGCTGCGTGTGGTGCAGGTGGTCGGCCTTGGTCGCGGCGAAGAGGATCTTCTCGACCCGCCGTCCCATCAGCGCGGTCAGGAACGAGTTGCGGCCAGGCCGGAACGCCTTGAGGATCTCGACCATCGCGCCGCGCAGATCCTCGACCGCGCGGGGGCCCGAATGGATCGCGCCAAGCGCGTCGACCAGCACCACCTGACCGTCGATCCGGGCAAAGTGATCGCGGAAGAAGGGTTTGACCACCTGCGCCTTGTAGGCCTCGAACCGGCGCGCCATTTCCCGGCGCAGGCTGCCGCGCCGTGCGTCACCCTGCGGCAGGGGCACGAAGGTCAGGACGGGGCTGCCCTCCAGCTCTCCCGGCAACAGGAACCGGCCCGGCGTGCAATCGGAATAGCCCGCCTCGCGCGCGTCGCGAAGGTAGGTCGAAAATCGTGCGGCAAGGGCCTGCGCCTGCGGTTCCTCCAGCGGCGCGGCCCCGTCGACATCGCGAACGGCGGCGATGAACGCCTCGCCTTCCCGCCGCGCTTCGGCCCGCGCGAGGCTGGTCGCACTCCATTCCTCGTAGCTCTGGCCCATCAGCGGCAGATCCAGCAGCCATTCGCCGGGGTAATCCACGATATCGAGATGCACGGTGCGCAGGCCGGACAGACCCGAGAGCAAGCCAGACGGGCGCACCCGCATCGACAGCCGCAGCTCCGACACGGTGCGCGTGCTTTCGGGCCAATGCGGATCGCGGCCCGTCAGCGCGGCCAGGTGGTTCTCATAATCGAACCGGGCGACGGTATCGTCGGGCTGCGGTTGCAGGAAGACCGACTGGATGCGCCCCGAACTGGCGGCCTGCAACGCGGGCATCCGGCCCCGGTCCAGCAGGTTTGCCACCAGCGAGGTGATGAACACGGTCTTGCCGGCATGGCTGAGGCCGGTGACGCCAAGCCGGATCACCGGCTCGAAGAATGTCTCCGACACCGAGGAGGTCACGCTCTCCACGCCACGGCCAATCCTGTCGGAGATCGCCCCAATCACCACGCCACACGTCCTTTTCCATCCGTTCCGGTCGAGAATAGGCTTTCGGACGGGCAGTTTACAGGCCCGATTGCGCGCAAGGGTCAATTGGGGTAGCGCAACAGCATGCCCCGCTATGCCCTGAAAATCGAATATGACGGCGCGCCCTTTGCCGGGTGGCAGCGCCAGTCTGACCAGCCCTCGGTGCAGGGTGCGGTCGAGACCGCACTGGCGCGGCTGGAAGCGGGCGTGCCGGGGATTGCGGCGGCGGGCCGGACCGATGCCGGGGTACATGCGCTTGGCCAGGTGGCGCATTGCGACATGGCCCGCGATTGGGAGCCCTTTCGCCTGTCCGAGGCGTTGAATTATCACCTGAAACCGCAGCCCGTGGCCGTCGTCGCCTGCGCGCGGGTCAAGGATGACTGGCACGCGCGGTTCTCGGCGGTCGAGCGGCAATACATCTTCCGCCTCATCGCGCGCCGCGCGCCGCTGACCCATGAGGCCGGGTTCGCGTGGCAGGTGAAACAGCCGCTGGACGTGGCGGCGATGCGCGAAGGCGCCGCGCATCTGATCGGGCGGCATGATTTCACCACGTTCCGCGCCACCCATTGCCAGGCCGCAAGCCCGATCAAGACGCTGGATGAAATCACCATCCGCGAAATCCCCCGCGCCGAGGGCCAAGAACTGGCGATCTTCCTGCGGGCGCGGTCATTTCTGCATAACCAGGTCCGCTCCATCGTCGGCACGCTGGAACATGTCGGGTCCGGATCATGGCAACCGGAGGACGTGAAGACCGCACTGGAGGCGCGTGACCGCGCGGCCTGCGGCACCGTCTGCCCGCCGCACGGGCTCTACCTGTCCGACGTGATCTACCCCGACCCCGCCTTCCGGCCCGCGCCATGACCCCCGCCCTTCCCGCCACCCGCGATATCGTGCTGATCGGCGGCGGGCATACCCATGCGCTGGTGTTGAAATCCTGGGGCATGAATCGCCTGCCCGGCGCGCGCCTGACGCTGATCAACCCCGGCCCCACCGCGCCCTATTCGGGCATGCTGCCCGGCCATATCGCGGGGCATTACACGCGGGAAGCCTTGGATATCGACCTCGTGCAACTGGCGCGCTTCGCGGGCGCGCGGATCGTGCTGGACGCGGCTAAGTCGCTGGACCCGGTGGCGCGCATCGTGACGCTGAAGGGGGGACGGCGGATCGCCTATGACATCGCCTCGCTCGATATCGGAATCCATGGCGAGATGGGAGAGATCAAGGGGTTCTCCGCGCACGCCGTCGCCGCCAAGCCGCTGGACCGCTTCGCCGATACATGGGCGCGTTTCGTGGCCGGGGAGGGCGGCCCGGTGGCGGTGATCGGTGGCGGCGTGGCGGGGGCGGAGCTGGCCATGGCAGCCGCGCATCGGCTGCGCGAGGCGACCGGCGACGCGCAGGTCACGCTGCTCGATCAGGTGCGCCTCCTGGATGCCTTGCCTGAACGCGCACGAAAAAGTTTGACGGCTGAACTATCCCGGCAGGGCATCACCTGCCACGAGGGGGCCGAGGTCGCCCATATCTCCGGCACGGGCGTGGAACTGGCCGACGGCACCGCCATTCCGGCCCGCTTCACCCTGGGCGCAGGCGGCCCGCGCCCCTATCGCTGGCTGTCGAAAACCGGCCTGGAGACCGAGGCCGGATACCTCACCGTTTCCCCCACGCTTCAAACCAGCGACCCTAGCGTCTTCGCGGTAGGCGATTGCGCGCATCTGGGTTTCGCGCCGCGCCCCAAGGCAGGCGTCTTCGCCGTGCGCGCCGCCCCGATCCTGACCCATAACCTGCGCGCGATGGCGATGGGGCGCGCGGACGGGATGCACCGTTTCAAACCGCAGCGCGACTACCTCAAGCTGATCTCGCTCGGGTCCAGACGGGCCTTGGCCGAAAAGGCGGGGTTTTCCCTGAGGGGGCCGCTCCTGTGGCGTTGGAAGGACCGTATCGACCAGAAATTCATGGACAAGTTCAGGGGGTTGGAGCCGATGCGCGCGCCCGCTCCACCACGGATCACTGCCGCAGGAGTCACCGAAGCGCTCGGCGACAAGCCCCTCTGCGGCGGCTGCGGGGCCAAGCTCGGATCGGGCAGCCTGACTGCCGCGCTTTCCTCCCTCCCTGCTCCAGCGCGCGCCGATATCCTGTCGCGCCCCGGCGACGATGCGGCGATCCTGACCCATGGCGAGGACCGTCAGATCCTGACCACCGACCACCTGCGCGCCTTCACGGATGATCCCGCCCTTGTGGCCCGGATCGCCGCGATCCATGCGCTTGGCGATTGTTGGGCCATGGGGGCCGCCCCGCAAAGCGCGCTGGCGACCGTAATCCTGACCCGCGCCACCCCGGACCTGCAATCGCGCTGGCTCTGCGAGATCATGAGTGAGGCCAGCGCCGTCTTCGCCGCCGAGGGCGCGGCGATTGTCGGCGGTCACAGCAGCCAGGGCGACGAGATGACGCTTGGCTTCACGGTGACAGGGCTGACGCAGCGCGACCCCATCACGCTGGCCGGGGCGAAACCGGGCGACGTGCTGATCCTGACCAAAGCCATCGGCACCGGAGTGATCCTTGCGGGTGAGATGCAGATTGCCGCGCCCGGTAAGGTCGTCGCGGAGGCGTGGCGCAGCATGTGCCTCTCTTCCGGTCCCGCCGCCCGCACCCTCGGCGAGGTCGCCCACGCCATGACCGATGTGACCGGCTTCGGCCTTGCGGGCCACCTGATGAATATCTGCGCGGCGTCCGGGGTCGCGGCACGTCTCGACCTCGATGCAATTCCCCTCCTGCCCGGCGCGATGGACCTTGGCGAGAAGGGCATCGCCTCGACCCTCAAGCCGCAAAATGAGGCGGCACTTGCGGGTCGGATCGGCCCGAGCGATCACCCCGCCCTGCCGCTTCTCTTCGATCCGCAAACCGCCGGAGGGCTGCTGGCCGCCGTTCCAGCCGACACGGTGGATGCGACGATCACCGCGCTTGCCCGAACGGAGACGCCCGGCACCGTCATCGGTCAGATCACCGAAGGCGCGCCCTCACTCGACCTGAGCTAGTGCCGCCATCACCCGATCCGCCAACCCCGGCAGATCGCCCGCGTCGAGCCGCTCGGCGCGCACCGTTGCGGCAGGTGCACCCGCCTCGCGCGCCCTTGCATAGGCCGGATCGTAGTGATGCTGCATCAGGCCCGCGGCCAGCGCCTCCCACTCCCCCGCCCGCGCCTGTGCCTGCCAGGTCTCGACCAACACCCCGCCGCGCAGCGGGCGCAACCCCTCCAGCAGGTCCACAAGCCCCCCGCGCGAGGTCTGCAGGTCCGAATAGGCCACCCGGAGGAACCGCGCGCGCGCCTCCAGCGGGGCCTCGATCACGACACGCGGCGCGCCCGACATCGCGCGCCACAGCGCGGGCGGCAGGCGCAGCGATCCGATGCGGCTCGATTCCGCCTCCACCACTACGGGCCGGGTCGGATCGAGCCCGCGAAACGCGCTCATCAACGCGCTTTCAAACCCCTTCTGCGCTGGCTGATCCTCGGCCACCGCCCCGAGGATCGAGCCGCGATGCCGCGCCAGATTTTCCAGATCCACGACCTGCGCGCCGCGCGCGACCAGGAGCGGCAGCAGCGCCGTCTTCGCCGTTCCGGTATTGCCATCCAGCCGGATCAGGCGGAACGGCAGATCCCTGTCATAAAGCGCCGCCACGACAGCCCGCCGGTAACTGCGATAGCCCCCCTCCAGCACCTCCACCCGCCAGCCGATCTGACGCAAAATCGTCGCGAAGGAGCCCGAGCGCTGACCGCCGCGCCAGCAATAGACCAATGGCTGCCACCCGCCGTCATGGCCCATCAGATGCGCCTCGATATGGGCCGCCGCATTGCGCGCCACCAGCGCCGCCCCGATCTTGCGCGCGGCAAAGGGGCTCTCCTGCGCATAGATCGTGCCGACCCGCGCCCGTTCGGCATCGGACAGCACCGGCATCGAAACCGCACCGGGCAGATGATCCTCGGAAAATTCGGCAGGCGCGCGCACGTCGATCACATGATCGAACTGCGCCCACTCTGCCCGCCAGATTTCGCCAAGCTCGAAACCCAAAGCACAGCCTTCTCTTTCATTTTGCTCAAAATACCTCCGCCGGAGGCCGCGGGGCCGTGAGGTCCCGCCCCCGGTCGGATTGCCGACAGGCAATTCGAGGCCAGGTTACACGCCCTGCCCTGCCAGTTTGCGGAACCGCTGGATCAGGCTCGACGTGTCCCACCGTCCGCCGCCCATGCCCTGCACATCGCCGTAAAACTGATCGACAAGCGCCGTGACCGGCAGGCTGACGCCCATCTCACCCGCCTGTTCCAGCGCGATGCCCAGATCCTTGCGCATCCAGTCGACGGCAAATCCGTGGTCGAACTTGTTGTCCACAACGGTCCCGGCCCGGTTGGCCAGTTGCCATGATCCGCCCGCGCCCTGGCTCACCAGACCCGCGACTTTCTTTGCGTCCAGACCCGCCTCCATGGCGAAGAACAGCGCCTCGGACATGCCCTGGACCAGGCCCGCGATGCAGATCTGGTTGACCATCTTGGTCAGTTGCCCCGCGCCGACGGGGCCGAAATGCTCCACCGCCTTGGCGTAGGCATCCATCACCGGGCGCGCGGCGCTGAAATGCGCGTCCTCGCCGCCGCACATGATGGCAAGCTGGCCGTTCTCGGCCCCCGCCTGCCCGCCCGAGACCGGTGCATCGACCCAGCCGAAACCCTGGCTCGCGCCCTCCTCGGCCAATTCGCGGCTGACGATCGCGGACACCGTCGTGTGATCGACGAAGATCGCGCCATCCGCCATCCCGGCAAAGGCGCCGTCCTCGCCCAGGACCACCGAGCGCAGGTCGTCATCATTGCCGACGCAGGCCATGACGAACGCCGCGCCGTCCGCCGCCTCGCGCGGGGTCGGCGCGTGGTTGCCGCCATGCTCAGCCGCCCATTTTTTCGCCTTCGCCCCGGTTCGGTTGTAGACCGTGACCTGATGGCCCGCCTTTTGCAAGTGACCCGCCATGGGGTAGCCCATGACGCCCAGTCCCAGAAATGCGAGTTTCGCCATATCGTCCTCTCCCCGTCTGACCTCAGCCCCTTCATTGCGCGGATCGGGCGCGGGAGGCAAGGGCCGGGCGGAGAAATCAGCTTGCCGCGGCCAGAAGCGAGGCGTTGCCGCCTGCCGCCGTAGTGTCGATGCAGACGTGACGTTCCAACCGGCAGAAGCCCGAGAGGTCGGCCTGCCCCGCCAGCGGAATGAGCGCCCCGTCACGGGCCGCCAGCGCCTGACGGATGGCGCGTGCCTGTTCCTCGGGCCCATCGAAGGCCACGACCGCGACGCCATGCAGATCGCGCAGGGCGTCGGGCGACAGCGTGCCGTCGATCTCGGCCCCTGGTGCCACCGCCACGGCCTTGCAGCCCGACCATTCGGCGATGCGCACCTGGTCGGCGGCGGCATCCGCGCTTGGGCCGAGGCAGAGCACCGTGCCGCGCGCATGGGTCGAGAGGCGGTTCGATTCCCCCGTCGGCCCCGGCAGGGTCATGACCTTGCGCCGCGCCAGAGTGTCGGTATTCGCCCGCGTCAGCGCCGCCTGCACGGCCTGCACATCCACCGCACCGCCGTCTTTCATCGGCTCGAGATCATGATCGACCGCGCGGAAGCGCGGCACGTAGTTCGGCCCGCCCGCCTTCGGGCCGGTGCCCGACAGCCCCTCGCCACCAAAGGGCTGGCTGCCGACGATGGCCCCGATCTGGTTGCGGTTGATATAGATATTGCCGACCTTCAGCGCGTCCGAGACATGCTGCACCCGGTCGTCGATGCGGCTGTGCAGCCCGAAGGTCAGGCCATAGCCGCGCGCGTTCACCGCCGCCAGCACGTCATCGACCTGATGCGCCTTGAAAGTGGCCAGGTGCAGGACCGGGCCGAAGACCTCACGTTCCAGGTCGGCGATGCCCGTCACCTTGATCAGCGCGGGTGCCAGGAAGGCCCCGCCTTTCGGGGCCGGAATCTCGTGCAGCAACCGCCCGTCCTTGCGCGCCGCCGCCACATAGTCCGCGATGTCGTCGCGCGCCGCCTCGGAGATGATCGGCCCGATATCATGTGCCGTATCCCACGGATCATCGAGTTTCAGCTCATCCATCGCGCCTTTCAGCATCTTGAGGAACCCTTGCGCGATATCCTCCTGCACATAGAGACAGCGCAGCGCCGAGCATCGCTGCCCCGCCGACTGGAAGCTCGATGCGATCACGTCGCGCACCGCCTGTTCGGGCAAGGCGGTGCTGTCCACGATCATCGCGTTCAGGCCGCCGGTTTCGGCAATCAGTGGCGCGCGCGGGTCCAGCCCGTCCGCCATCGTCCGGTTGATGCGCTGCGCGGTGGCGGTGGAGCCGGTGAAACAGACGCCCGAGACGCGGCTGTCGCCGGTCAGCACCGGGCCAAGCGCGCTGCCCTTGCCGGGCAGAAGCTGCAACACCTCGCGCGGCACACCGGCCTCATGCAGGAGCCGCACCGCCACGCAGGCGACAAGGCTGCTGTTTTCCGCCGGTTTCGCCAGCACGCCATTGCCCGCCGCCAACGCGGCGGTGATCTGGCCCGAGAAGATCGCCAGCGGGAAGTTCCAGGGAGAGATGCAGGTGAAGATCCCGCGCGGGGCATCGGCATTGGCCTGGCCCGCGTAGTAGCGGATGAAATCGACCGCCTCGCGCAATTCGGCGATGCAGTCGGGCAGCGCCTTGCCGGCCTCGCGCGTCAGGACCGCGAAGAACTCGCCGAAGTTCTCCTCGTAGAGATCGGCGGCGCGCAAGAGCACCTCGGCGCGGGTTTCGGGCGACGCGTCCCAAATGCGCGCGGCGGAAAGTGCGGTTTCCACATCTGCCCCACGCGCGTCGGCCAACTGGCCGACACGCTCATCGGGACGGGCCGGGTTCATCACGTCATGCGGGGGCTCGCCCGCGACGTCCCCGGCGATTATCGGCCCGCCTTGCCACTCGTGGTCCGCAAAGGGCGCGCGGGCGGCCTCGATCTCTTCCAGGTCATCGCGGGAATGCATATCGAACCCGCGTGAATTGCGACGTCCGGGGAAGATATTGGCGGGGTCGGACACGCCCGGCGCGGGTGTCCTGATCGCCTCGGCATAAGCCGCGAACGGATCTTCGGCGACCACCTCGGCGGGCACATCCTCATCCACGATCTGGTTGACGAAACTGCTGTTGGCGCCGTTTTCCAGCAGCCGCCGCACCAGATAGGCCAGCAGATCGCGATGCGCACCGACAGGCGCGTAGATACGGCAGCGGGTGCCGTGGCGCTGGTGCAGGATGTCGTGCAGCGCCTCGCCCATGCCGTGCAGGCGCTGGAATTCGAAGGCGTCCTTGTCCTCGGCCATTTCCAGGATCGCGGCGGTGGAATGGGCGTTATGGGTGGCGAATTGCGCATAGATGCGGGTCGAATGACCAAGCAGCTTGGCGGCGCAGCACATATAGGCCACGTCGGTCGCGGGCTTGCGGGTGTAGACCGGGAAACCCTCCAGCCCCTCGACCTGCGCGCGCTTGATCTCGGTGTCCCAATAGGCCCCCTTGACGAGGCGCACCATCAGCTTGCGGTCAAGCTCCTCCGCCAGCGCGTTCAGCCAGTCGATGACATGCGGCGCGCGTTTGCCATAGGCCTGCACCACGACGCCGAACCCGTCCCATCCGGCAAGGCTGTCATCGCGCAGCACCGCCTCGATGATGTCGAGCGAGAGATCCAGCCGATCGGCCTCCTCGGCGTCGATATTGAGGCCCATCCCGGCGGCTTTCGCATCGCGCGCCAGTTCCAGCACACGGGGCACAAGCTCCTCCATGATGCGGGCGGATTTGGTCTCCTCGTAGCGCGGATGCAGGGCCGAGAGCTTGATCGAGATGCCGGGATTGTTGCGGATATCGCCCGAGCGGCATTCGCCCGCCAGCTTGGCGATGGCGTCCTTGTAGGCGGCCATGAAACCGGCGGCGTCATGCGCCGTCATCGCCGCCTCCCCCAGCATGTCATAGCTGTAGGTGAAGCCCTGCCGCACCTTGGTCTGGCCGCGCTTGACCGCGTCGCGGATGGTTTCGCCCAGGACGAACTGCTGCCCCATCTCGCGCATGGCCCGCCCCACGGCGACGCGGATCACCGGCTCGCCCAGGCGTTTCACCGCGCCGCGCAGGGTGGCGCTGATGCCGGGTTGCTTGTCCTCGCGCAGCACCTTGCCGGTCAGCATCAGCGCCCAGGTGGACGCGTTGACCAGGCTGGAGGCCGACTTGCCCAGGTGGCTGCCCCATTCCGACGGCGCGATCTTGTCCTCGATCAGCGCATCCACCGTGTCGGCATCGGGCACGCGCAAGAGCGCCTCGGCCAGGCACATCAGCGCCACGCCCTCCTCGGTCGAGAGGCCGTATTCGGCGAGGAACACCTCCATCAGGCCGGGCTTGGCATCGTTGCGGATGGCATGGACCAGCCGGGCGGCATTGGCGCTGATCGCGGCGCGGGTCTCGGTGTCGGGCGCATGCGCGTCGGTGAGGGTTTCGATCAGCCGCGCCTCTTCGGCGGTATGGGCGGCGCGGATCTGCTGGCGGAGTTGGTCGAGCGTGGACATGGGCGGACAACCTCGGGGGCGGAATTGCGGGTGATGGCGCAAGATAGCATCGCGCAATCGGGCAGGTTGCCTTTGGTTCGCCCGTTGACAGGCAATCTGCCCTAAGATTGGGTATGGTTCGATCCTGATGGACGGAGTTTTGCCGATGGACAGCCAACTCGACGCATATGACCGCAAGATCGTCGATCTGCTGCTGGCCGATGGCCGCCTGCCCGTGACCGAGATCGCGGCGCGAATCGGCTTGTCGAAGACGCCGACGCAGACCCGGCTGGCGCGGCTGCGCGAGGCGGGCGTCATCCGCGGCTTCCGCGCCGTGGTGGACCCCGCGAAACTGGGCCGCGATCACGTCGCCTTTGTCGAGGTCAAGCTGACCGACACCACGGAAGCCGCGCTGCGCCGGTTCAACGCGGCGGTGATGGCGGTGCCCGAGATCGAGCAATGCCACATGATCGCGGGGGCGTTCGACTATCTTCTGAAGGTGCGCACGCGGGATATGCGGGACTATCGGCGGGTCTTGGGCGAGGTGGTCTCGGGCCTGCCCCATGTCGGGCAGAGCAGCACGCATGTGTCGATGGAGGCGGTGAAGGATCGGGCGTTTTGAGACGTGGTGTCGAATTGCCTTCGGCAATCCGACCCGCGGGGGGCTGTCTGCCCCCCGCACCCCCCGAGGATATTTTCGGAACAAAGAAGGCGGGATCAGGCGGCGCGTTTGCCGTAATAGAGGCCCACGACATGCTCGGCCTGTGCGAAGAACAGCCAACGCGCGGCGAGGATGCCGATGATATGGGAGGGCACGGCGATGAGGCTCGGCCAAACCCCGGGTATGGGCAGGAGCAGCAGCACGCCCGGAATGCCGTAGCCCAAGGCAAGCGCGATCAGGCGGAGCTTGGCGGCATGGCCGCGGCCGACCGTGTAGACCATTTCCTTGAGCAGGTAGTTGCTGCCGGTATGGGGCGGCTCGAAGGCGGTGACGCGGCCGCGATTGCCGAGCCCCGTGGCACTGGCCAGCGTCGTGCCGGAACGGGCAAGGGCCCGGTCGCCGACCTGCCAATGCGCGACCTGGAGGGCGGCGGCGAGGACAATCAGGAGACCGGCGAGGCTGGTATGGCCCATCAGCGCCGCGCCACCGCCGAACGACAGCGTGATCAGGTGCAGGGGCGTCAGCCAGGTGTTCCAGCGCGGCACGGTCTTGAGCTGCGCGTAGATCATCGAGGTGCAATAGACCGCGAAAACGCTCAGGCCCGCGCCGAGCCAGCCGATGGGGGCCAGGATCGCCCCGAAGAACACGGCGGCGAAGGCGTGGATGCCCATGACCGCAAGGGCCGCGACCGACACCCAGGCCTCGCGGCTGAGCCAGCTTGTGCGCCATTGGGTAAAGGCCTTGAGCGCGCGCTGCGGATTGCCGAGGTGGAAGGCCGAGGCCATCAGGCCGCCGACGGCCATGGCATAGGCCGCGAGGTAGAAAAAGAAGGCAGTCCAGCCGGTTACCGGCGGCAGGCCCAGGCCCAGGCCCAGGAAGACCAGCATTCCGAAGCCGAGACCGGAGAAGACGGTGAAGATTATGACGGAGGGGGCCGGGTGCATCAGGGTTTCCCGCTTTTCTGCCGCGCATCGGGTTCCGGGAACCGGGGTCCGCTTCCCGGGATGCGCTCCAGCGCCTTGTCGAGCCAGCCGAGGAAGCCCGAGGGGGTATCGGCGACGGGCTCAAGGTAGGGGGCGAGGATGTCGAACTCCTGCGCCTCGTCCTGTTTCGGGCGGGGGGGGAGGTATTTGTTGACAGGCTTGGTGCCCTGTTCGGGCATCAGGTCCATGCCGCCGCGCTCGGCCACGAGGCGGCTCACGTCGCTCTCGGGGTCGCCCAGATCGCCGAAATGACGGGCCTTGGCGGGGCAGGTCCGCACGCAGGCGGGCACCCGGTCTTCCTCGGGTAAGTTGTTGTTATATATACGATCTACGCACAAGGTGCATTTCTTCATCACGCCTTCCAGCGCGTCCATTTCGCGTGCGCCATAGGGACAGGCCCAGGCGCAGAGGCCGCAGCCGATGCAGTCGCTCTCATTGACCAGCACGATGCCGTCCTCGACGCGCTTGTAACTGGCCCCGGTGGGGCAGACGGTGACGCAGGGCGCGTCCTCGCAATGCAGGCAGGATTTGGGGAAATGGACCAGCAGCGCGGGGGCATTTTCCTGTGTGATTTCATAGGAATGGATGCGGTTGAGGAAGGTGCCGGAGGGGTCGGCGCCATAGGCATCCGTATCCGACAGCGGCGCGCCGTAATTCTCGGTGTTCCAGCCCTTGCAGGAGATCACGCAGGCGTGGCAGCCGACGCAGGTATCGAGGTCGATGACGAGGCCGAGTTTCTTCTCGGTGGATGTGGGCAACTGGGTCATTTTACCTGTGCACCCCCTGTACACCCCCCGATGCGCCCCCCGTACAGACGCGGGCGCGGCTGGCTGATCGAAATCTTCCTCATTTCCCCACCTTCCAGGCCAGATCCTTCGGCCCCTTGCCCACCGGCGATGTGATCGGCGGATAGGCCGGTTGGGCCTCGGCGGGCGCCGGCACCTTCTCGATCTTCACGCGCAGGTCGAACCAGGCGGCCTGCCCCGTCACCGGGTCGGAATTGGCATAGCGCAACCCGTCGCCGCGCGGCGGCAGAAGCTCGTGGATGATGTGGTTGAGCAGGAACCCCCTGGTGGCCTCGGGCGCGTCTTCCTCCAGCGCCCAGGCGCCCTTGCGCTTGCCGATGGCGTTCCAGGTCCAGACGGTGTTCGCGTTCAGCGCGGCCATGTGCATGACGGGCACCGTGATCTCGCCATGCACCGAGGTCACGCGGACCCAGTCGCCATCGGACAGGCGATGTTCCTCGAAAAGACCTGTCGGCACGTAGAGCGGATTGCGCCCGTGGATCTGGCGCAGCCAGGCGTTCTGCGTGCCCCAGGAATGATACATTGCCATCGGGCGCTGCGTCAGCGCGTGGATCGGGTATTCGACCGGGTCGGCATGACCATCCTCCAGCGGCGGATACCAGATCGGCAGCGGGTCCATGGTGCGCTTGATGCGACCGCGCAGATGTTCGGGCGGCTGGCGGTCGCCGTGGCCCTCGGCGGCAAGCTGGAAGCGGCGCAGCGGCTCCACGTAGAGGTTGAAGAGATAGGGCTGCGGCGCGTCAAAGAGGCCCATGCCCACGGCCCAGTCCTGGTAGGCGGTATTCCACGGCTTGTAGAACTGCGCCTCCTCGGGGATGTGACTGACGAAGAAGCCGCCATTTTCGATGTAGCGGTCGAGCTGGTCGGGGTTGACCTCACCCCGGCCCGTCTTGTCGCCCTCTGGCCCCCGGAACCCCGCCAGCGGGCCGATGCCGGGGCGGCGTTCGTGGTTGGTGATGTAATCGGCGTAATCGGCCCATTTCTGGCTGCCGTCTTCGTTGATGAAATTGGGCAGGCCCAGCCGCGCGCCAAGCTCACACAGTGCCGATTGAAAGCCGCGCACGTCGCGGTCGGGCTCCACCACCGGCCAGCGGATCGCATCCGCCGCCGCGTCGGCCTCGCAGATCGGGCGGTCGAGCAGGCTGATGCAATCGTGACGCTCCAGGTAGGTCGTGTCGGGCAGGATCAGGTCGGCATAGGCCACCATCTCGGAGCTATAGGCGTCGGAATAGATGATATGCGGGATGACGTAGTCGCCGCTGTCGTCCCTGTCGGTCAGCATCTGCATCACGCCGCCGGTATTCATCGACGAATTCCACGCCATGTTGGCCATGTACATGAACAGCGTGTCGATCTTGTAGGGATCGCCCGCATGGGCGTTCGAGATCACCATGTGCATCAACCCATGCGCCGACATCGGGTTTTCCCAGGTGAAAGCCTTGTCGATGCGGGCGGGGCTGCCATCGGGTTTCAGGGCCAGATCGTCGGGGCCGTGGACGAAGCCCAGATGCGGGCCGTTGAGCGCCTGGCCGGGATTGGTGCCGACATGGGGTTTCGGATGCGCCTCGGGCGGTTTCGGATAGGGCGGCTTGAAACGGAAGCCGCCGGGTACTTCGACCGTGCCGAGGATGATCTGGAGGACATGCAGGGCGCGGGCCGTCTGGAAGCCGTTGGAATGGGCCGAGATGCCGCGCATGGCGTGGAAGCTGACCGGGCGGCCCACCATGGTCTTGTGGGTCTCGCCGCGGAAATCGGTCCAGGGCCGGTCGATCTCGAACGCCTCGTCAAAGGCGGCGCGGGCGAGCTCCGCCGCGATATGGCGGATGCGTTTGGCCGAGATACCGACACGGTCCGCGACATTCTCGGGCGCGTAATCGTCGCTGAGGTAACGCTCGACCATGTGATGGAATACAGGGCGATGGCTGATGCCCGCCTTACGGTAGCTGCCCGCGAGGTCGGGTTTGACGCCTTTCCGGTCATAGGGCGTGCGCTTGCCGGTGGCGCGGTCCAGCACCAGCATCTTGCCGTCCTGATCGCGCATCAGCAGGCCGTAGTCCGGCGACTTCGGATCGCCATTGACCAGCACCGGCGCATTGGTGAAGCGGGCGAGGTAATCGAGGTCGATGCGCCCCGCCTTCATCAGGCAATGGATGAGCGACAGGATGAAGAGGCCGTCGGTGCCCGGCGTGATCCCCACCCATTCATCGGCGATGGCGTTATAGCCCGAGCGCACCGGGTTGACGCCGATGATCTTGGCGCCCCGCTCCTTGAGCTTTGCCAGCCCCAGCTTGATCGGGTTGCTGTCGTGATCCTCCGCGACGCCAAAGAGCATGAAGAGCTTCGAGCGTTCCCAATCGGGCTGGCCGAACTCCCAGAAGGCGCCGCCCATGGTGTAGATGCCGGCAGCCGCCATGTTGACGGAACAGAACCCGCCATGCGCGGCGTAGTTCGGCGTGCCGAAGCCCTGCGCCCAGAAGGAGGTGAAGCTTTGCGATTGGTCGCGCCCGGTGAAGAAGGCGAGTTTCTCCGGCGCGGTGTCGCGGATCGGCTTGAGCCAGCCGACGGCAATCTCCATCGCCTCGTCCCAGGAGATCTCCTCGAACTCGCCCGATCCGCGCGGGCCGGTGCGTTTCAGGGGTGCGCGCAGGCGCGAGGGCGCGTTGTGCTGCATGATCCCCGCCGAGCCCTTGGCGCAGAGCACGCCCTTGTTGACCGGGTGGTCGCGGTTGCCCTCGATATAGGCGACCTTTCCGCCCTTCATATGCACGTTGATGCCGCAGCGGCAGGCGCACATGTAGCAGGTCGTCTTGCGCACCTCGTCCGAGACCTTGGGCGAGAGGTCGACCGAAGGTTGCGTTGGGGGCATGGATGGCTCCTGCTCGGGGGATGCGGTTGCGCGGATCGTGGCAAAGGTTGCAAGCCCGTCTCCGAAAAGCAAGCACACTCACCCTGCAAATTTGCACAATCAGGTATCATCGCTTGACCGGGGCGGCTAAGGCCAGTTTCCTGCAAGGGATGAGACCAGAGGAAGGCCCCGCCCATGTGCCCTGCCCCGTTCAGAGTGTGGCTGAGTGCCGCTTGCCTGGCGCTCGCGGGGTGCGTGCCGGTATCGGAGGCGACGGCGCCGCGGGCCTGTATCGGGGCCGATGGCACGGCGTCGGCCAGCCGTGCCGTGTTCCAGCCCGGCGCGGTCACGGTCGCCGCCGTGGGCGATGTGCTGATGCATGTGCTGCTGCAACAGGACGCGCGCGAACAGCCGCGCGGCTATGCGGCGCAATTCGCCCATGTCGCGCCTTATCTGCGGCTGGCCGATATCGCGGTGGCCAACCTGGAAGGCCCCGCCGCGCGCAATGTCGGCCCCGGCGGGCGGGCGGCCAGCGATCCCGGTACGATCTTCGACGGGACCGTCTATTCCGGCTATCCCGCCTTCAACTACCACCCCTCGCTGATCCCGGCGCTCAGCGGCGCGGGGTTCGACCTGCTGCAAACCGCCAATAATCACGCGATGGATCGCGGGCCGCTTGGGGTGGATCGCACGCTTGAGGCCATCGCCGGCGCCGGTCTGCCCGCGACAGGCACCCGACCCCGGAGCGACCCGGACGGGCCGTGGCATGGCGTGGTCTCGGCGGGTGGCCACCGGATCGCTTTCCTGGCCTGTTCAGTCTCGGCCAACGGCATGGCCGATCCGAACCGCCAGCTGTTGCGCTGCTATCGCGACGAGGCGTCCGTGCTGGCGCAGATCCGCGCGCTTGGCGCCGATCCCGCGATCTCCGCCGTGATCTTCCTGCCGCATTGGGGCGCGGAATATGTCGAGACGCCCGATGCCAACCAGCGCCGTCTTGGCCGCGCCGCGCTGGAGGCCGGGGCCGCCGCCGTGATCGGCACGCACCCCCACGTGCTGCAACCGATTGAACCCTACCGGACCTCGGACGGGCGCGACGGGTTCATCGCCTATTCGCTCGGCAATTTCATCTCGTCGCAATGGCGGCTGGATCAACGCTCCTCGGCGATCCTGTTCTTCGACCTCGTGCCGGGGGCCGGGGGGATGCAGGCGCGCCCGCCCGCGTGGCTGCCCACCCGCGTGACGCGCTATACGTCGGGCGTCGTGGTGCAACCGGCCGAACAGGCGGTGGACGGGCAGGAAAGCACCGCCCATGTCGCCCGCGTCCTGGGCCGCGAGGGGATGCTGAGCCTTGCCGATATCGCGCGGTTGCAGGGCCGCGCGATTTGCACCTCTCCCTGACCTTCATGCTATGGTGGGGTCAGGCGTATGTCAGGTGAAGGGAGTCGCATCATGAAACCCGTCGTTCTTCTGGTCGGCAAATTGCGCAACGTGATCGGGGATGTTCCGAAACACATGGAGGATCTGCCTGTCCGCTGGCTGGGGGCGCATGACCATGCCGAGGTGATGCGCCAGTTGGAGGGGGAACCCGCCATCGCCTGCGTCATCATCGGCGGCAGCCTGGAGGACGGCGTGCGCGGCGACCTTGTGGGCCTGATCGCCAGCCAGCGGCCCGACCTGTGCATCTTCGTCAAGGATCGCGCCTCGGGGCCTGACGCGATGGTGGAGTTTGTGCGCCGCGTCGTGGAAATGCACCTGATCGAGAGCTCTTGGCCGCCCGAGACCTGACGCGAGGGGTGGCCTTGCGCCGGGGTCCTCCCCATGTCAGGCTGATCCACCTCACCAACAGGCCCGGACCACCATGACCAGACCCCCGCTCACATCCGATCGCGCCATGACCGCCCGCGCGGATTTCGCGCCGCTGATCACGGACGCCCGCAACCCCGGCACCGCGCTGGACCTCGATTGGGTCGCCTCGGTGCAGGCCAATACCTCGGCCATCGAACGCCGTGCCGCGACCCTGCCGGGACGGCGCAGCGTGAAGAAGGACTACCAGGCCGCATGGCTGGCGCGCGCGATTTCCTGCATCGACCTGACCACGCTGGCGGGCGATGACACGCCCGGACGGGTGCGGCGGCTTTGTGCGAAAGCGCGCCAACCCGCGCGGGCCGAGATTCTGGACGCCATCGGCCTGCCCGACCTGACCGTTGGCGCGGTCTGCGTCTATCACGACATGATCGCGCCTGCCGTCGAGGCGCTGGAGGGCTCGGGCATTCCCGTCGCCGCGGTCTCCACCGGGTTTCCGGCGGGCCTGTCGCCCTTCCACCTGCGGGTGCGCGAGATCGAGGAGAGCGTCAAGGCTGGCGCCGCCGAGATCGACATCGTGATCTCGCGCCGCCACGTTCTGACCGGCGACTGGCAGGCGCTCTATGATGAGATGAAGACCTTCCGCGCGGCCTGCGGTGAGGCGCATGTCAAGGCGATCCTGGCCACGGGCGAGCTTGGCACGCTGCGCAATGTCGCGCGGGCCAGCCTCATCTGCATGATGGCCGGGGCCGATTTCATCAAGACCTCGACCGGCAAGGAAAGCGTCAATGCGACCCTGCCCGTCAGCCTGGTGATGATCCGCGCCATCCGCGCCTACGAGGCCGCGACGGGGTTCCGCGTGGGCTACAAGCCCGCGGGCGGCATCTCCAAGGCCAAGGATGCGGTGACGTATCTTGCGCTGATGAAGGAAGAACTGGGCGATCCGTGGCTGCGGCCCGAGCTGTTCCGCTTCGGCGCGTCGTCGTTGCTGAGTGATATTGAGCGGCAATTGGAACATCACCTGACGGGGAGTTATTCGGCGGGTTGGCGGCATGCGATGGGGTGAGAACTGGGAGTCTGCCATGTGGCCATTCAAGTCAAAGAAGTCCCAAGCCGATCAAGCGCTTGCTGTTATGGATAACGCGATTTCTGAGGTCGCGGCGAAGTACCGCTATTTTTCCGACCAACTACCGTTCACCGACGGGTTGGTCGAAAAGAGATTGATGTCATTCATGCCTCCCATGATCGAAGGTCTAAGGGCCTCATACCCTGTGCTGAAGAATAGCCCAGATGATGTCGTCCAACTCTACATAGTGATTGGGCTTGTTCGATCTGGGAGGCACACAACAACCGAGATTGCAGACGCACTAGGAATGGAACGCGAGATGCTTGAAAGCTTGAGCCAATGACCATCCCCGAGATCTTCGAGACCATGGAGTACGGCCCCGCCCCCGAGAGCAACGCCGAGGCCCGCGCCTGGATCGCCAAGCATGAAGGCCGCTTCGGTCCCTTCATCGGCGGCAGCTTCGCCAAGCCGGGCGAGAAATTCGCGACCAGGAACCCCGCCACGGGCGAGGAGCTGGCGCAGGTCACGCAAGGCACCGCCGAGGATGTGGACGCCGCCGTGAAAGCCGCCCGCAAGGCCTTCCCCGCCTGGTCCAAGCTGAGCGGCCACCAGCGCGCCCGCCATCTCTATTCGTTGGCACGACTGTTGCAGAAGCACTCCCGCCTTTTCGCCGTGCTGGAGAGCATGGATAACGGCAAGCCGATCCGCGAGAGCCGGGATATCGACGTGCCCCTGGCGCAACGTCATTTCTACTATCACGCCGGTCTGGCGCAGCTGCGCGATGCCGAGATGCCGGGCCACTCCCCGCATGGTGTCTGCGGCCAGATCGTGCCGTGGAATTTCCCTCTGCTGATGCTGTCCTGGAAGATCGCGCCGGCGCTGGCGGCGGGCAATACCGTGGTGCTGAAGCCCGCCGAATACACCTCGCTCACCGCGCTGCTCTTTGCCGATATATGCGTCGAGGCGGGGCTGCCCAAGGGCGTCGTCAATATCGTCACCGGCGACGGGGCCACGGGGGCGGCGCTGGTCGATCACCCGGATGTCAACAAGATCGCCTTCACCGGCTCGACCGATGTGGGGCGCAAGCTGCGCGAGGCGACGGCGGGAACCGGCAAGGCGCTGACCTTGGAGCTTGGCGGCAAGTCGCCCTATATCGTCTTCGATGACGCCGATATCGATTCAGCGATCGAGGGCCTTGTCGATGCGATCTGGTTCAATCAGGGCCAGGTCTGCTGCGCGGGCTCGCGCCTGTTGGTGCAGGAGGGGATTGCCGAGGATTTCCACAGCCGGCTCAAGGCCCGCATGGCCAAGCTGCGCGCGGGCGATCCGCTGGACAAGAGCATCGACATCGGGGCCATTGTCGATCCGGTGCAACTGGACCGGATCAAGGCGCTAGTCGGCGACAATGAGGACGGCGAGACCCATCACGCCCCCATCGACCTGCCCGCCAAGGGCTGTTTCTACCCGCCGACGCTGATCACCGGGCTTTCCAGCGCGTCCCCCCTGATGCAGGAGGAGATTTTCGGACCTGTCCTGGTTTCCACCACCTTCCGCACGCCGGGCGAGGCGGTCGAGATCGCCAACAACACGCGCTACGGCCTTGCCGCGACGCTCTGGAGCGAGAATGTGAACCTGGCGCTGGACGTGGCGCCCAAGCTGGTCTCGGGCGTGGTCTGGGTCAATGCGACCAACCTCTTCGACGCGGCGGCGGGCTTTGGCGGCGTGCGCGAAAGCGGGTTCGGGCGCGAAGGCGGATGGGAGGGGCTGGCGGCCTATCTCAAGCCCGATATCGCGACAAAAGCGGTGAAACCGGCCAAGCCCGCCGATCCCGCGCAAGAGGAATTCAGCGGCATCGACCGCACCGCGAAGATGTATATCGGTGGCAGCCAAGCCCGGCCCGATAGCGGCTATTCGCGGCCCGTGACCTCGCCCAAGGGCAAGATCCTCGGCCATGTCGGCATTGCCAACCGCAAGGATCTGCGCAACGCGGTCGAGGCCGCGAACAAGGCCGCCGGCTGGGGCAGGACCACCGGGCATCTGCGCGCGCAGATCCTCTATTACATGGCCGAGAACCTGTCGGCCCGCGCCGATGAGTTTGCCTCCCGGATCAGCGATCTGACGGGAGCCACGGCCAAGACGGCGGCGGGCGAGGTCGAGATGAGCCTCGACCGTCTCTTCACCTATGCCGCCTGGGCCGACAAGTTCGACGGGGCCGCCAAGACGGTGCCCATTCGCGGAGTGGCGCTGGCGATGAACGAGCCCGTCGGCACCATCGGCGTCTTCTGCCCGGATGAGGCGCCGCTGCTTGGCCCCATATCCCTCATGGCGCCTGCCGTGGCGATGGGCAACCGGGCGATCCTTGTGGCCAGTGAAAGCGCGCCGCTGGCCCTGACCGACCTCTACCAGGTGCTGGACACCTCGGACCTGCCCGGCGGAGTCGTCAACATCCTGACCGGACAGCATGGCGAGTTGGCCGCGCAGATGGCCGGTCACATGGATATCGACGCGGTCTGGAGCTTTTCCGCCGCCGACATTTCCAGGACCATCGAAAGGGGCGCCGCGGGCAACCTCAAGCGGACCTGGGTCAATCACGGGCGCAACCCCGACTGGACCACCCCGGCGGGCGAGGGCAAACGCTTCCTTCAGGCCGCGACCGAGGTCAAGACGATCTGGGTGCCCTACGGCGAATAACGGGCATCGCGCGGCTGGAGAGTCGCGCGATCGGCCCGCCCCTGCCCCCGCGACGGGCCAGCCATGTAGATCCAGTCCTGAGGGGTCGCAGCGACCGTCCGAATCAAATGTGCGGGCCGTCCGTGGTGGGGCGGGGCGCGTGGCTCGGGGCGATGCCAGGCCAGCCGGTGTTCAATCACCCCCGCTGCCGGATCGCAACCAGACTGCTATTTTCAGCAACATGATGAGGCGTCGGTTGCCCTCGATCCGGCACCCCGCTAATCCGGGGCGCATGAGAATCCTGCGCGATTACCAATATGCCTTGCCCGAAGATCGCGGCGCCGCGGTTGCCATCGGCAATTTCGACGGCGTGCACCTGGGCCATCAGCATGTGATCGACCAGGCGCGCCACCGGGACATGCCGCTTGGCCTGCTGACCTTCGAGCCGCATCCACGCCAGTTCTTCGCGCCAGACAGCCCGCCCTTCCGGCTGATGAATGCCGAGGCGCGGGCGAACCGGTTGCAGAAACTGGGCGTCGATATCCTCTATGAGCTGCCCTTCAACGCGGCGCTGGCCGGGCTGAGTGCGGAGGCGTTCGCGCGCGAGGTTCTGGCCGAGGGGCTTGGCGTGAAGCGCGTCATCGTCGGGGCCGATTTCTGTTTCGGCAAGGGCCGGGCCGGCACTGTCGGGATGCTGAGCGCGTTCGGGCAGGACATGGGGTTCGACGTCGATGTCGTGCCGATCAAGCATGGCGACCTGGGGGCGATTTCCTCGACCAATATCCGGCTCGCGCTGAGCGAGGGGCGGCCGCGCGACGCGGCCTCGATGCTTGGCCACTGGCACCGTATCGAGGGACCGGTGGTCCATGGCGAGAAGCGCGGGCGCACCCTGGGCTATCCGACCGCCAATATGGGCCTTGAGGGGCTGCACCTGCCGAAACTGGGCGTCTATGCCGTCATCGTCGATGTCCGCGACGGGGCGCATCCCGGCACCTATCATGGCGTTGCCAGCCTCGGCGTGCGGCCCATGTTCGGGGGCGAGGTGCCGAACCTTGAAACCTTCCTCTTCGATTTCTCGGGCGATCTTTACGGCTGCGACCTGTCGGTGGCGCTGATCGACTACCTGAGACCGGAGATGAAATTCGATGGGCTCGACGCGCTGATCACGCAGATGGATGCCGATAGCGACACGGCCCGCGCGATCCTGAAGGCGCTGCCATGAGGCGGGAGTTCTGGCGTCACGTTCCGATGGCGAAGATGACGGAAGAGGAGTGGGAGGCGCTCTGCGATGGCTGCGGCAAGTGCTGCCTCAACAAGCTGGAGGACGAGGACAGCCGGGAGGTCGCCCTGACCTGCATCGCCTGCCGCCTGCTGGACGATAGCACCGCGCGCTGCGGCCAATACGAGATCCGCAAGACGCTGGTGCCCGATTGCATCCAGCTGACCCCCTCGACAATGGGCGACGTGGCCTATTTCATGCCGGAAACCTGCGCCTACCGGCTGCTGCATGAGGGCAAGCCCCTGCCCCGCTGGCATCCGCTGATCACGGGCGATCCGGAAAGCGTGCATCGCGCCGGGGTCTCGGTCAGGGGGCGCACGGTGCCCGAGTTCGAGGTGCCGGAGGAAGACTGGGAAGACTACATTATCGAGGAGCCGGGAACATGATGTTTGCATCCGACAATATGGGGCCCGCCGCGCCCGAGATCATCGACGCGATCGCGCGCGCCAATGAGGGCCACCACATGCCCTATGGCAACGACCCGGTCACGCCAGAGGTTGTGGCGGCCGTCCGGGCCCTCTTCGAGGCGCCCGAGGCGGCGGTGCATCTGGTCGCGACCGGCACGGCGGCCAATGCGCTGGCGCTGGCGACGCTGGCCAATCCCTGGGACGGCATCTTCATGCACCGCGTCGCCCATGCCGAGGAGGATGAGTGCGGCGCGCCCGAGTTCTATACCGGCGGCGCCAAGATGGTGCTGGTGGACGGCGAGAAGGGCAAGATGACGCCGGAGGGTCTGAAGGCGGCCATTGCCAGAACCGGCGACAAGGGCGTGCATGGCGTGCAACGCGGGCCGGTCACGATCACCAATATCACCGAAGTCGGCTCGCTCTACACGCTGGACGAGATCCGCGCGCTGACGGACGTGGCGAAATCCTACGGGCTGAAGACGCATCTCGACGGCGCGCGCATGGCCAATGCCTGCGCGGCACTCGGCTGCACCCCGGCGGAAATGACGTGGAAGGCGGGCATCGACGCGGTCAGCTTCGGCGGCACCAAGAACGGCTGCCTGGGGGTTGAGGCGGTGATCTTCTTCGATCCCGCGCAGGCCAGGGAAACGGAACTGCGCCGCAAGCGGGGCGGGCATCTCTTCTCCAAGCACCGGTTCCTGTCGGCGCAGATGCGGGCCTATGTAAAGGACGGGTTGTGGCTGCGGCTGGCGGAACAGGCGAATGCGCGCTGCGCGGAGCTGGCCGAGGGCATCACCGCCCTGCCCGGCGCGCGGATCGAGGCGGAGCCGCAGGGCAACATGATCTTCGCGCATCTCCCGCGCAGGGCGCATAAACGGGCGATGGAGGCCGGGGCGAAATACTATCTCTTTCCATTCGATGTCTCGCTGGACGGGCCCGAGGATGAGCTGATCCGCTGCCGGTTCGTCTGCGACTGGTCCTGCACGCCGCAATCGGTTCAGGATCTGTTGGGCCATTTCCGCGGGTGAAGCGGCTGGCGGGATGAACCCCGCCCTACGACGATTGCAGATGGGCCGCGATGGCGGCGGCGACCGGTTCGGGATGGGTGATCGGGGCCATGTGACCGGCACCCGGAATGCTGCTGCGGGTCGTATCGGGGATGGCGACCTGCATCCGGTCGAGGATATCGGTGATGACGGGCTGGCAGTTTTCGCCCGAGACCAGCAACGTCGGGGCGGTCACTTGCCCCAGTCGCGGAACCAGCCCGGCGCTGTCCCCGAAAAGCGCGGGTCTCGACGCGGCGATCAGGTCAATCCGGTCGATCATGTAGGCGCGCTGCGCGTCCGGCAGGTCATCGAAATCACCGCCGGTGCCCCATTGATCCAGGAAGCCGCGCGTGGCCGCGGCATTGTTGCCCTGCGCCACGGCCTCTTCGAGCGCCAGTTGTATGGCCAGTTGCGTCTCGAAACTCGGGGCTCCCCTGGCGGCGGCAAAAAGCACCGGCTCGATCAGGGTCAGGCTGCGGACGCGATCCGGCATTTCGATGGCCAGCCGCAGCGCCAGGGTCGCGCCGAAACTGTGGCCGATGGCGTCGAACCCACCCGCGGGCAGATGCGGCAGGACGGCGCCGAAGCTCTGGTCATGCAGGTCGCGCGAAGGGTCGTGGTCGGGGCCGTCGCCATGGCCGACGATATCGGGCGCGGTCAGGTGCAAGCCTACCGGCAGACGCGCCGCCACGCCCTTCCACGCGGAGCCCTGCGCCAGCGAGCAATGCAGCATCAACACCTCGCGCGGGCCGTCGCCCCAGTGCCGGACGCCGTCGCTCACAGCTTGCCGGACAGGTGCAGGTCGAGATCGTCCAGCCGGTCCTGGCCCCAGAAACGCTCGGAGCCATCGACGATGTAGAAGGGCACACCGAAGACGCCGACGCTGACAGCGTCTTCAAGGTTGCGGGCGTATTCCTCGGCGGCGCTGAGCATGCCCTTGTCTGCCAGATCGGGATCGAAGCCATTTGCCTCCAGCGCGGCGCGGATCACCTCGGCCTCGGCGATGTCCTTTTCCTCGACCCAGACCGCGCGGCCAAGGGCTGCGACCAGCCCCGCAAGATCGCCTCCGCCCGCCTTCTGCGCCGAGATCAGCGCATAGCAGGCCGGGGCCGGGTTGGTCGGCCAGAACATCGGTTTCTCGTTCAGCGGCAGCCCCGTCCTGGCCGATTGGCGGCGCAGTTCCTGCAAGCGGTAGGCCTGGCGCGACGGGTGGCGATCCTTGGGGGGCGTGCCGCCAGTGCGCGAAAACAGCCCCATCACATCGAGCGGCTTGTAGGTGATCTGCGCGCCATGCGTCTCCGCGATTTCCGCGGCACGGGTGCCGGCGAGGTAGGAATAGGGCGAGAGCGGGCTGAGATAGATGTCGATATGGGCCAATTTGACCTCCCGTTTGGACTTTCCCGGACCGTAGTCGGATGCTATCGGGTGTCAACGTTTCACCCCGCTGCCACGAGGGACCGCGCCCCATGCCCGCCACCGACCCCAAGCTTATCTCCGGCAATGCCAACCGCCCGCTGGCCGAGGCCATTGCCCGCCGCATGACGCTGCACCGGGGCATGTCCGTGGGGCTGGTCGACGCGCGGGTCGAGCGCTTCAACGATCAGGAAGTCTTCGTCGAGGTGTTCGAGAATGTGCGCGGCGAGGATATGTTCATCATCCAGAGCACCTCGAATCCCGCCAATGACAACCTGATGGAACTGCTGATCATGGCCGATGCGCTGCGCCGGTCCTCGGCCGCGCGCATCACCGCCGTGATCCCCTATTTCGGCTATGCGCGGCAGGACCGACGCACCAAGGCGCGCACGCCGATCTCGGCCAAGCTGGTCTCGAACATGATCGTGCGCGCGGGCATCGAACGGGTGCTGACGCTGGACCTGCACGCGACCCAGATCCAGGGCTTTTTCGACATTCCGGTCGACAACCTCTATGCCTCGCCGGTTTTCGCGCTGGATATCCTGCACCATTTCCACGGCCAGATGGACGAGATCATGGTGATCTCGCCCGATGTCGGCGGCGTCGCGCGCGCGCGCGAATTGGCCAAGCGGATCAATGCACCGCTTTCCATCGTGGACAAGCGCCGCGAGAAGGCGGGCGAAGTGGCCGAGATGACCGTGATCGGCGATGTGAAGGGCAAGAAATGTATCATCGTCGATGACATCTGCGACACCGCCGGCACGCTGTGCAAGGCCGCCGAGGTGCTGATGGAACAGGGTGCCGCAGAGGTTCACGCCTATATCACCCACGGCGTCCTTTCCGGCCCCGCGCAGAAACGGATCACGGAATCGGTCATGAAATCGCTCGTGATCACCGATTCGATCGAGGCCACGGCGGCCACCCGCGCCACGCCCAATATCCGCATCGTGCCGACCGCGCCGATGTTCGCGCAGGCGATCCTGAACACCTGGAACGGTACCTCGGTGTCGTCGCTCTTCCAGGACGAGACCCTGGCCCCGATCTACGAGGGCATGTATTCGCGCTGAAGGCGCCTGCGCTACTCCTCGCGGATCCGGTCCATCGCCCATCCGACGGAGAACCCGTGCAGGATGGTCGAAAGCAGAATCACCAGCCCGACCAGCGACCAGAGCTGCGCCTCGTTCACGAATTCCAGGTGGCTGGCCGCGTAGCAAAGGTAGTAGATCGAGCCGATCCCGCGCACGCCGTAGATCGACACGACGGCACGGCTGCTTGTGTCCAGCGGCGTGCCGATCAGCGAGACCCACCCGGCCAGCGGTCGGATCACCACCAGAAACAGCAGCGTCAGCCCGACATGCGCCCAGGTCAGATCGGCGAAGAGCATCGGCAGCACGGTGCCTAGCCCGACAAGCAGGATCGCGGTCAGCGCGTGTTCGATGGACTCGGAAAAATCGTGCAGCCGGCGGTGATACTCGTGGCCCTCTTCGACCCGGCGCAGGGTCAGCCCCATCACGGCGACCGCGATGAAGCCGTAGCCTTCGACCAGTTCGGTCGAGCCGTAGCACAGCAGAACGCCCGCCAGGGCAATGACGCCGGTGCCGGTTTCGGCCAGGATAAAGCGCCGGGGCACGTGGAACAGGACCAGGGCAAGCCCCCTTGCCCCGACCCACCCCATCGCCGCGCCAACCACGATCCGGTAGAGCACATCGCGCAGCAGCCAGTCCGCCGCCCATGCCGACGGGTTCAGCCCCTCGGCGGCGACGATGAGGCCGAGATAGACGAAGGGAAAGGCCAGCCCGTCATTCAGGGCCGCCTCTGTCGTCAGGGTGAATCGGACCGGATGTTCCTCGCCCTCCTGCGGCGGGCCGACCTGCACATCGGCGGCCAGCACCGGATCGGTGGGGGCCAGCACCGCGCCGAGCAGGATGGCGCCCCCCACGGTCAGCCCCTCCAACCCGATCCCCAGCAGCATCACCGACAGGATCGTGAGCGGCATCGCCACCCCCAACATGCGCGCCGTCGGCCCCCATTTTGCCAGCGGCCTGAGGCTGTCCAGCCGCATCCCCGCGCCGAACAACGCCATGATCACCGCCAATTCGCTGACCAGTTCCCAAATCAGCGGGGACTCGCGTGGATCGGGTGGCAGCGGCATCCCCGGCAGCAGCATCGCCGCGCCCGCCCCGAAGAGGATCATCAGGGGCGCCGAGGCCGGTTCGCGGTCGGAAACCATCCGTGGCAGCCAGCGCGCCAGGATCACGACGATGCCTATGACCGCCAGCGCGACGTGATAGGGGTTGAGACCGAAGAACGGGTCGTCATGCATGGGCGAATGTCACCTTGATTGCGGCGCGAACGAACGCCCTAGCTTATGGGTGAACGTCCCGATGCGCCTATAGGGTCCATTGCGCCTTGTCCGAATTACTCAGGCGGCAGCGCGGAATGGGAGTGGCTGGACATACCCCGCCTCAATAAAGATCCCAGTCATCCTCGTGCAGCAATTCGCCAATCGCCATCCAGTCGGCGCGGACGCGGGCGATCTTGCTGTCTTCCCAGGTGCGGAACACAAGCTCGAACCCGTCGCGGCGCACGTTCTGCGCGCGCAGGTCCACCCGGTGATTGGTGCTGATATCCATGTCCCACATCGAGAGCGAGACATGCACCATGGGCGGCGCGCGATACTTGTCGGAAAACCGCACCGGATGCCACGCCTCGCGCGGGCCGGTGCCGGTCCACATGTCGCCGCCGGTGTCAAAATCCTCGAACATCACTTCGCTGCCCTGCGCGATGCCGATCAGGTTGTTTCTCAGACGTTTCATTCACACTTCGCTTCTGCTCGGCCCGTAACCTGTCAAAGGAATGCGGCGGCAATAGGGAAAGTTCCCGCCACGGACCAGACAGAAAAACGCCCCGCCGGGCAAGCCAGCGGGGCGTCTTGGGGGTTTGGGCAGGACCGGCAAGCCGGGCTTACTCCATGTCTTCCATAAGCTGGACCAGGTCGGCGACGAATTTCTCCGCTCCGTCCTTCTGCTCGGCCTCGGCCTTGCTGGCGGCCTCTCGGGCCTCCTCCAGAACCGGGGTCAGGTCGTCCTTGGTCACTTCATCGCCCGCATGGGCGCGCTCGGCGATGACCGAGACGCTGTCCTCGGTGATCTCGACGAAACCGGCGGTGACGACATAGCTCTTGTCGCCGCCCGAGGCCTGGACCCGGACGATGCCGGGGCGCAGGGTCGAGATGACGGGGCTGTGGCCCGGCATCGCGGTCATGTCGCCATCGGTGCCCGGAAGCTGCACGGCACTGGCCTCAAACGAGGCCAGGCGGCGTTCCGGGGACACGAGGTCGAACTGGATGGTATCGGCCATCGGATACTCCTTAGGCGGCTTCTGCGGCCAGGCGCTCGGCTTTCGCGATCACTTCGTCGATGCCACCGACCATGTAGAAGGCCGCTTCGGGGAAATGGTCATACTCGCCGGCAACCACGGCCTTGAACGAGGCAATGGTTTCCTCCAGCGGCACCTGCACGCCGTCCGAGCCGGTGAAGACCTTGGCGACGTCGAAGGGCTGGCTCAGGAAGCGTTCGATCTTGCGGGCACGCGACACGGCCAGCTTGTCGTCTTCGCTGAGCTCGTCCATGCCCAGAATGGCGATGATGTCCTGCAAGCTCTTGTAGCGCTGAAGCACCTGCTGCACATCGGTGGCGACCTTGTAATGCTCCTCGCCGATGATCAGCGGATCGAGCAGGCGCGAGGTCGAGCCGAGCGGGTCCACCGCCGGATAGATGCCTTTTTCCGAGATCGCACGGTCCAGAACGGTCGTGGCGTCGAGGTGGGCGAAGGACGTCGCCGGGGCCGGGTCGGTGAGGTCGTCCGCAGGCACGTAGACGGCCTGGACCGACGTGATCGAGCCCGAGCGGGTCGAGGAGATGCGCTCCTGCATCGCGCCCATGTCGGTGGCCAGCGTCGGCTGGTAACCCACGGCGGAGGGGATACGGCCCAGAAGCGCCGACACCTCGGACCCGGCCTGGGTGAAGCGGAAGATGTTGTCGACGAAGAACAGCACGTCCGAGCCGGTATCGTCGCGGAACTGCTCGGCCAGGGTCAGGCCGGACAGGGCCACGCGCATACGCGCCCCCGGCGGCTCGTTCATCTGGCCGTAGACCAGCGCGATCTTGGATTCGGAGAGGTTGTCGGGAACGATCACGCCGGACTCGATCATCTCGTGATAGAGGTCGTTGCCCTCACGGGTCCGTTCCCCCACACCGGCGAACACGGACACGCCCGAGTGCACTTTGGCGATGTTGTTGATCAGCTCCATGATCAGAACCGTCTTGCCCACGCCGGCACCGCCGAAGAGGCCGATCTTGCCGCCCTTTGTGTAGGGGGCCAGCAGGTCGATGACCTTGATGCCGGTGGTCAGGATCTCGGTCTCGGTCGACTGTTCCTCGAACGAGGGCGCATCGCCGTGGATCGGGCGGCTCTCGGTGGCATCGACCGGGCCCTTTTCGTCGACCGGGGCACCGACGACGTTGAGGATGCGGCCAAGCGTTGCGTTGCCGACCGGCACCGATATGGGCGCGTCCTGGTCGATGACCTTCGCGCCGCGCACCAGACCTTCGGTCGAGTCCATCGCGATGGTGCGCACGGTGTTCTCGCCCAGGTGCTGCGCGACCTCAAGGACCAGGTCCTTGCCGTCATTCTGGGTGATCAGGGCGTTGAGGATCTCCGGCAGGTGATCCTCGAAATGCACGTCAACGACGGCGCCGATGACCTGCGTGATTTTGCCGACTGCGTTTGCCATGTCGTTTCGTCTCCGGTTCTTAGAGCGCTTCAGCGCCCGAGATAATTTCGATCAGCTCGTTGGTGATGACGGCCTGACGGGTGCGGTTGAACTGGATCGTCAGATCCTCGATCATCTCGCCCGCGTTGCGCGTGGCATTGTCCATCGCCGACATCCGCGCGCCCTGTTCGGATGCGCCGTTTTCCAGAAGCGCCGCGAAGATCTGGGTGGCCACACCGCGCGGCAGCAGGTCTTCCAGGATCGCTTCTTCCGAGGGTTCGTAATCGTAAAGCGTGCTGGTCCCGTCGGCATCGTCCTCGAACACGGCGGGGATGATCTGCGTCGCGGTCGGGATCTGCGTGATCACGGATTCGAACCGGTTGAAGAAGATCGTGGCAACGTCGAATTCCCCGGCATCGAAACGCTTGAGGATATCGCCCGCGATCTCGGCGGCATTGGCATAGCCGATGCGCTTGACCTCGGACAGGTCGACATGGGCCACCATCAGGTCGCCATAGTCGCGGCGCAGCTGTTCGCGCCCCTTCTTGCCCACGGTCAGCAGTTTCACGGTCTTGCCCGCGCCCTGCAGTTCCGCGATCTGGCCCCGCACCTTGCGCACGATGGTCGAGTTGAAACCGCCGCAGAGACCGCGTTCCGAGGTCATCACCACCAGAAGGTGCGTGTCCTCGGACCCCGTCCCCGTCAGCAGACGCGGCGCGGAATCGGAACCGCCGACCGACGCGGCGAGCCCGCCCATGACGGCCAGCATCCGTTCGGCATAGGGACGGCTGGCCTCTGCCGCTTCCTGCGCCCGGCGCAGTTTCGCGGCAGCGACCATTTGCATCGCCTTGGTGATCTTGCGGGTCGATTTGACCGACGAGATCCTGTTTTTCAGATCCTTGAGGTTTGGCATTGCCTGGCCCCCTTATGCGAAGTCAGAGGCGTATTCGTCGAGCGCGGCCTTGATCTTGTCCTCAAGCTCACCTTTGACCTTGCGGTCATTGTTGGTGATGTCGTCCAGCAGGTCCTGGTGCTTGCCGCGCAGATGCGACAGCAGCCCGGCCTCGAAGCGGCCCACCTCCTTGACGTCGACCTTGTCGAGATAGCCGTTGGTGCCCGCGAAGATGACGCAGACGATCTCGGCGTTGTTGAGCGGCGAGTATTGCGGCTGCTTCATCAACTCGGTCAGACGCGCACCGCGCGACAGCAGGCGCTGCGTGGCGGCGTCAAGGTCCGAGCCGAACTGCGCGAAGGCGGCCATTTCACGATACTGGGCAAGGCTCAGCTTGACCGGACCGGCGACCGAGGACATCGCCTTGGTCTGCGCCGAGGACCCGACGCGCGAGACCGACAGACCGGTGTTCACGGCGGGGCGGATGCCCTGGAAGAACAGGTCGGTTTCCAGGAAGATCTGGCCGTCGGTGATCGAGATCACGTTGGTCGGGATAAAGGCCGACACGTCGCCGCCCTGGGTTTCGATGATCGGCAGCGCGGTCAGCGACCCGGCACCGTGATCCTCGTTCAGCTTGGCCGAGCGTTCCAGCAGGCGCGAGTGCAGGTAGAACACGTCGCCCGGATAGGCTTCGCGGCCCGGCGGACGGCGCAGCAGCAGCGACATCTGGCGATAGGACACGGCCTGCTTGGAGAGGTCATCGTAGATGATCAGCGCGTGGCGGCCATTGTCGCGGAAGAACTCGGCCATCGAGGTGGCCGCATAGGGGGCCAGGAACTGCATCGGCGCGGGGTCGGATGCGGTGGCGGCCACGACGATGGAATATTCCATCGCGCCGCTTTCCTCCAGCTTCTTGACCAGCTGCGCCACGGTCGAGCGCTTCTGCCCGATGGCGACATAGACGCAGTAGAGCTTCTTGCTCTCGTCGTCGCCCGCGGCTTCGTTATAGCTTTTCTGGTTCAGGATCGTGTCCAGCGCCACGGCGGTCTTGCCGGTCTGGCGGTCGCCAATGATCAACTCGCGCTGGCCTCGGCCGATCGGGATCATCGCGTCGATGGCCTTGAGGCCGGTCGCCATCGGCTCATGCACCGATTTACGCGGGATGATGCCGGGGGCCTTCACGTCTGCGACGCGGGTTTCCGAGGCATTGATCGGGCCCTTGCCGTCGATCGGGTTGCCGAGGCCGTCCACGACCCGGCCCAAAAGCTCGTCGCCCGCCGGCACCGACACGATGGAGTTGGTGCGCTTGACGGTGTCGCCTTCCTTGATGTCCCGGTCCGAGCCGAAGATCACGACACCGACATTGTCGCTTTCAAGGTTCAGGGCCATGCCCATGATGCCGCCCGGAAACTCGACCATCTCGCCGGCCTGGCAGTTGTCGAGGCCATAGACGCGGGCAATACCGTCGCCAACGCTCAGCACTCGGCCAACTTCTGCAACTTCCGCGTCCTGACCGAAGCTTTTGATCTGCTCTTTCAGGATCGCAGAGATCTCGGCTGCTTGGATACTCATTTATCCGACCTCTTTCATGGTGTTCTGGAGAGAGTTGAGCTTGGAGCGGATCGAGGTGTCGATCATCTTCGAGCCCACTTTGACAACAAGACCGCCGATGATCGCCTCATCCACGGTCGCATTCAGTTTCACGTCCTTGCCAATCGCGGAGGCCAGCGACTTCGTCAGCTTCTCGGATTGGGTCTTGGTCAATGCCTTGGCCGAGGCCACGTCGGCGACAACCTCGCCCTTGTGATCGGCAATCAGGCCGCGCAGCGTGCGGGCCAGCGCGGGCACCACGAAGAGGCGGCGCTTGGAGGCCATCAGTTTCAGCGTGTTGGCCAGGATGTCGCCCAGGCCCATCGCCTTGGCGACGGCACCGATACCGGCCTGCATCTGGTCGCGGCTGTAGATCGGGGAATTCAGCAGGTCGCGCAGGTCGCCGCTCTCGGCCATCGCGGCCTCCAGCGTGTCCAGGTCGCCTTCCAGCGCGGGCAGGGCGTTTTCCTCCTGCGCAAGTTCAAACACGGCGGTGGCATAGCGCTTGGCAATGCCGGAGGAGATCGAAGCTGGTTCGGACACGTCCACCCTTCCGTTCTAGTGGCCGGGATCACGTCCATGACATGCCCGGCGGTTCGTTGGATCAGAGCGGAACTGTCCCCCCGCCCATGGAAATCGCGCAGGATGTAGCAGAGGTGCCTTGGACCTGCAACATAAAGGGGCATCCGGATGGTCGCGCGTTTCCGCCCTGTTTTTATAGGGATCGGGGCGCGTGCGCCAGACTGCGACCGTTTGAAGCTTGCGCGAGACCGCCGATTTCCTGTGGATAACTCGCCCGAGTCACCGGCTGTCGCGGCGGGCGGGCTGCGGCGCCCCGTCGAGGATGCGCAGGGGCCTTCGCACCCGTTCGGCCAGTCCGGGGCGGGTCGGCGCATAGCTGCGCTTGCTCGCCTCCAGCATGATCACACCGCCCGCCGTGCTGTCCGACATCTTGCGGCCCATGCGTTCGATCATCTCGGCGCTGCGCAGCCAGAACCGGCCTTCGCGGGGCGGCGCGAAGAGGGCCGCGCGGTTGCGCTGCGGCTCGAACCCATGGCTGCGCAGCTGCGCCTCCAACTGGCCCAGGGAATAGGGCCGCCCGAAGCCGAAGGGCGTCGCGTCGCGCCGCGCCCAGAGCCCGCTGCGGTTGGGCACGATGAAGAGCGCGCGACCACCCGGCGCAAGCACCCGGTAACATTCCTCCAGCACCGCGTCGGGATGCTGCGAGGTCTCCAGCCCGTGCAGGCAGATGAGCTTGTCCGCCATGCCCGCAGGCAGGGGCCACTTGGTTTCGCGGCACAGGACCGAGACATTGTCGCCCCCCGGCGGCCAGGGCATCACGCCTTGCGCCCCCGGCATCAGCGCCAGGACCCGCGCCGCATTGTCCAGGTAGGGCCGCATCAGCGGCGCAGCAAAACCGAAGCCCACCACCGCCTCGCCCCGCGCGTCGGGCCAGAACGAGACCACCTGATCGCGCACCGATTTCTGCGCGGCACGGCCAAGCCGGGTCCGGTAATAGAACTGGCGTAGGTCCAGAACGTCGAGATGCATTGCAACCCTTCCAGCTTTGGGCGACCCTTTGCACCCAAGCTAAGCACAGCCGGAGGATTAATCCATGCCCCTTGAGATCGTGACCGTGCCCTGCCTGTCGGACAATTACGCCTACCTGGCCCATGACCCTGACACCGGCGCCACCGCCGTTGTCGATGTGCCCGAGGCAGGCCCGATCAGGGCCGAGCTGGACCGGCGCGGCTGGCAGCTTACCGACATCCTGATCACGCATCACCACTGGGACCATGTCGATGGCGTGGCCGAGCTGGTGCAGGCAACGGGGGCCGCGACCTGGGGCAATGCGGCGGATGCCGGGCGTCTGCCGCCCCTCACCCATCGGGTCGAGCCCGGCGGCGAGGTCACGATCGGGTCCGAGACCGGCGAAGTGATCGACGTCTCGGGCCACACCATCGGCCATGTCGCGTTTCACTTTCCCGCCTCCAGGGCCGTCTTCACCGCCGACAGCCTGATGGCGCTTGGCTGCGGGCGCCTCTTTGAGGGGACGCCGGAGCAGATGTACAAGAGCCTTGGCCACCTTGCCGCCCTGCCCCCGGAAACACAGGTCTATTCCGGCCATGAATACACCGCCGCCAACGCGAAATTCGCGCTGACTATTGAACCGGAGAATGCGGCGCTTATCTCTCGTAGCGAAGCAATTGCTGCCGCGCGCGAGGCGGGGCAGCCCACCGTTCCCTCCAGCCTGCGCGACGAACTGGACACCAATCCGTTCCTGCGCAGCCACGTTTCCGAGATCAAGTCGCGGCTCGGGATGCAGGCCGCTTCTGAACCCGAGGTTTTTGCCGAAATTAGGGCGCGGAAAGACAATTTCTGACGCCGTTGCCGCAAAACCTCGCACCTGCTGCAAATTTCCTTCACCCTGGAAGGCATGACGCGGCGATAATGAAGAATTGATAAGAAATGGCTTGAACTGCGGCGAAGAAAACCGAACCTTAACAGTATCAGGCCACAGTCGGACCGGGCCCCGAGCGCCCCTCTCAGCCGATCCGGCTCAATGAAAGGAGCACTGGCAGTGCCGTCGTTTTCGAACACTCTTGAGCAAGCCATCCACGCGGCCCTGGCCCAGGCCAACGCGCGCCGCCATGAATTGGCCACCCTGGAACACCTCCTGCTTGCTTTGCTTGAGGAACCCGACGCCCTGAAGGTCATCCAGGCCTGCGGCGTCGATGTGGAGCTTTTGCGCACCACGCTTGTGACCTTCATCGACGACGACCTGTCGACGCTGGAAACCGATATCGAAGGTTCCGAGGCGGTGCCGACCGCCGCCTTCCAGCGCGTGATCCAGCGCGCCGCGATCCATGTGCAAAGCTCGGGCCGGACCGAGGTGACGGGCGCCAACGTACTGGTCGCGATCTTCGCCGAACGCGAATCCAACGCGGCCTTCTTCCTGCAGGAACAGGACATGACCCGCTATGACGCGGTGAATTTCATCGCCCATGGCGTCGCCAAGGATCCCAGTTTCGGGGAATCCCGGCCCGTGACCGGCGCGCCCGAGATGGACGATGACGCGGTGCGCGGGGAAGCCACGCCCGAGGCCGAGGCCAAGGAAAGCGCGCTGGGAAAATACTGCGTCGATCTGAACACCAAGGCGATGAAGGGCGATGTCGATCCGCTGATCGGGCGTCACCACGAGGTTGAGCGCTGTATCCAGGTGCTCTGCCGGCGCCGCAAGAACAACCCGCTTCTGGTGGGCGACCCCGGTGTCGGCAAGACCGCCATCGCCGAAGGTCTCGCCAAGAAGATCGTCGAGGGCCAGACGCCCGAGGTGCTGCAAGGGGCGACCATCTTCTCGCTCGACATGGGCGCGCTTCTGGCAGGCACCCGCTATCGCGGCGATTTCGAGGAACGGCTCAAGGCCGTGGTCAGTGAGCTTGAGGATCACCCCGACGCGGTCCTCTTCATCGACGAGATTCACACCGTGATCGGCGCGGGCGCGACCTCCGGCGGCGCGATGGATGCCTCCAACCTGCTGAAACCCGCGCTGCAGGGCGGCAAGCTGCGCTGCATGGGCTCGACCACCTACAAGGAATTCCGCCAGCATTTCGAGAAGGACCGCGCGCTTTCCCGTCGGTTCCAGAAGATCGACGTGAACGAGCCGACGGTCGATGACAGCGTCAAGATCCTCAAGGGCCTCAAGCCCTATTTCGAGGAGCATCACGACGTCAAATACACCGCCGACGCGATCAAGACGGCGGTGGAACTCAGCGCGCGCTACATCAACGACCGCAAGCTGCCCGACAAGGCCATCGACGTGATCGACGAGGCCGGGGCCGCACAGCACCTGGTCGCCGAAAGCAAGCGCCGCAAGACCATCGGCACCAAGGAGATCGAGGCCGTCGTCGCCAAGATCGCCCGCATCCCGCCGAAAAACGTCTCCAAGGACGATGCGGTTGTGCTGAAGGATCTGGAGGTCTCGCTGAAACGCGTCGTCTTCGGGCAGGACAAGGCCATCACGGCGCTCTCCAGCGCGATCAAGCTGGCCCGCGCGGGCCTGCGCGAACCGGAAAAGCCGATCGGCAACTACCTCTTCGCGGGCCCCACCGGCGTCGGCAAGACCGAAGTGGCCAAGCAGTTGGCAGATACGCTCGGCGTGGAACTCCTGCGTTTCGACATGTCGGAATACATGGAGAAACACGCGGTCTCGCGCCTGATTGGCGCGCCGCCGGGCTATGTCGGCTTCGACCAGGGCGGGCAGTTGACCGATGGCGTCGACCAGCATCCGCATTGCGTGCTGCTGCTGGACGAGATCGAGAAGGCGCATCCGGACGTGTTCAACATCCTGCTTCAGGTGATGGATCACGGCACGCTGACCGACCATAACGGACGCTCGGTCGATTTCCGCAACGTGGTCTTGATCATGACCTCGAACGCGGGTGCCACGGAATTGGCGAAGTCAGCCGTCGGCTTTGGCCGCGACCGCCGCGAGGGCGAGGATACCGCCGCCATCGAACGCACCTTCACGCCCGAATTCCGCAACCGTCTGGACGCGGTGATCTCCTTCGGTGCGCTGCCGAAAGAGGTAATCTTGCAGGTGGTCGAGAAATTCGTGCTGCAGCTCGAGGCGCAGTTGATGGATCGCAACGTCACCATCGAACTGACCAAGCCCGCCGCCGAATGGCTGGCCGAGAAGGGCTATGACGACAAGATGGGCGCCCGCCCGCTTGGCCGCGTCATCCAGGAGCATATCAAGAAGCCGCTGGCCGAGGAGCTTCTGTTCGGCAAGCTGGCCAAGGGCGGCAATGTCCAGGTCGGCATCAAGGATGGCGAGATCGACCTGCGGATCGAGGAACCGGGCGCGCGCCGCCTGTCCTCCAAGAAGCCGCCGCTTCTGACGGCGGAATGATCCGGCAGATCGCGATATGGGCGGCCCTTTCGGGGGCCGCCTTTTTCATGACGCCCGCACGGGCCGACGCGCCGTCCCTGCGCTTTCCCCTTGATTGCGACCTGGGCGAAGACTGCTTCATCCAGCAATACATGGACCGTGATCCGGGGCCGGGGGCGCGGGATCATACCTGCGGACCGCTCAGCTATGACGGCCATACCGGCACCGATATCCGCGTGATGGACCTCTCCGACCTCGTCCGCGATATTCCCGTCTTCGCCGCCGCGCCGGGCATCGTCATCGGCCTGCGCAACAGCACCGCCGATGACGGCCGCGACGGGATGGTGGCGGGGCAGGAATGCGGCAATGGCGTGCTGCTCGATCATGGGCAGGGCTGGCAGACGCAATATTGCCACATGCGGCGCAGCTCGGTCAGCGTCACCGAGGGGCAGAGCGTGGCCGAGGGTGCGCCGCTCGGGCTGATGGGCTATTCCGGCAATACCGAATTTCCGCATCTTCATATATCCGTGCGCCGGGATGGGGAGGATGTCGATCCGTTCTCCGTCGACGGCAGCTGCGGCGCGGCGGGCGAGAGCCTTTGGCAGGCGCCCCTGCCCTATCAGCCCGGCGGGTTTCTGACAGCCGGGTTTGCCACCGACATCCCCGCATTCAACAGCATCCGCGCGGGCACGGCGGGGCTGGATCGGATCGCCCCCGACGCCCCCGCCCTCGTCATCTGGGCCTATCTTTTCGGCGCGCGCGCGGGCGATGAGCTGCGGCTGCTGATCCGGCTGCCGGATGGTGACACCCTGCATGACGTGACCGTGCCCCTCGAGCGGACCCAGGCGCAGCTATTCCGCGCCACCGGCCTGCGCGCACGGGGCGACGCCTGGCCCGAAGGCGGCTATTCGGGCGAAGTCAGGCTGATCCGCGACGGCACCGAGATCGACCGCATCACCGCCGAGACCCGGATCGCGCGTTAGCGTTCAGTGAGTTTCAGCTCGATGCGCCGGTTCTGCGCCCGCGCCTCATCCGTGTCGGCGGGGTTGATCGGACGGTATTCGCCGAACCCCGTCGCGGCCAGGCGGTGCGGCTCAATGCCCAGATCCTCGATCATGAACAGCACGACCGACAGGGCGCGCGCCTGGCTCAATTCCCAGTTATTGGCATATTCGGCGCCGGGGCGGATCTGCACATCGTCGGTATGGCCATCGACCCGGATGATCCAGTCGATCGTGTCGGGGATTTCATCGGCCACATCCAGCAGAAGATCCGCGACATTGGCGATCTGGCTCCGGCCTTCGGCTGCAAGCTCGGCCGAGCCGGACTCGAACAGAACCTCGGAGGAGAAGACGAACCGGTCGCCCTCGATCCGCACCCCCTCGCGCCCCTCCAGCAATTCGCGCAATCGCCCGAAAAACTCGGACCGGTAGCGCTCCAGCTCCTGCGCCTCGGCGGCCAGCCGGTCGGCCTCGGCCTGGGTCAGCGCCGCCGCTTCGGCTTCGGCCACCGCGCGGGCCGAGGCTTCGGCGGCAAGTTGGGCCAGCGCCGCGTTCAGATCGGCCCCCAGGTTCTCCACCTGGACCGCCGCCGCCGCGTCGCGTTCCCGCGCGTCATCCAGCAGCGCCTGCAATTGCCCCAACTGGGTGCGCAGGGCCGCGACCTGTTCATTCAGCGCGGCGATCTGGCGCTGGCTTTCCGCCGAGGCCGCCTCGGCATTGGCTTCCAGTTCCAGGTTGGCCTGCGCCAGAAGCGCCGCGCGCTGTTCCGCCTCGCTCAATGCCGTGACCTCGGCCTCGGCCAGCATCTGCGCGGTCAGCGCGGCGGCCAGTTGCGCCTCGAGGTCCGACAGGGCCGCAGCCGCCTGCGCGCTGGACGCATCCCGCGCCTCCTGCGAGGCCGCCAGCTGCCGCTCCAACTCGCCGATCCGCGCCGCGGCCTCGGCTTGCGAGCGGTCGAGGTCCAGCAGCGCCCGCGCCAGTTCCGCTTCGAGATTGCTGAGCGATGTCCGGCTTGCGGCGAGGCCCTCCAGCGCTGCACTGGCCTGCGCCTGCGCCGTTCCAAGCTGCTCCTGAAGGTCCGAGACCAGCGCGTCGTCCCGCGTCGCGGCAGCAAGCGCTGCGGCAAGCTCCGCCTCCAGCGCGCTCAGCGCCGTTTCGCGGGCCGCAAGTTCTTCGGCATTGGCGGCGGCATCGGCCTCGGCGTCCGCAAGTCTGGTCTCCAACTCCGCGATGCGCGTCCGGCTGGTCGCCGATTGCGTGGCCAGTTGCGCCAGCGCCAGCGCAAGCTCCTCCTCCAGCACGGAGAGATCCCCGGCCCGCTCCGCTGCCTCCGACGACGCGGTTTCCAAGGCGGCCTGCGTTTCGGACAGGGCTTCGGCATCGCGGGCGCGGGCGGCCAGCGCCCGGGCCAGTTGTTCCTCCAGGTCCGACAGGTCGCCTTCCCGCTCGGCGATCTCGTCGGTCGCGGTCTCAAGCGCGGTTTGGGTTTCCGCCAGCGTGCGGTCGGCACGGGCGCGCGCGGCAAGGGCCAGCGCAAGCTCCGCCTCCAGCGCCGAAATGTCACCGGCCTGAGTCGTGGCCACCTCGGTCGCGGTCTCAAGCGCCTCTTGCGTTTCGGCCAGCGCCTCGGCGTCGCGGGCGCGGGCGGCCAGCGCCAGGGCAAGCTGCGCCTCCAGGTCCGAAACCCGTGCTGCGGCGCCAGCTTCCAGGTCCGCGATGGCCTGATCGCGGGCGGCGGTGGCGGCGACGGCGGCGGCCAGCCGCGCGGCCAGGTTCTCGCGCGCCTGATCGGCGGCGGCCAGCAGGGTCAATGTCTCCTCGGCCTCGCGGCGGCGCTCCTCCAGCGCCAGCGACATTGCGGTCAGTTCCGCGTCGGCATCCTCCAGCCGGGCGCGCAGGGCCTCGGCGGCGGCGGCCTCGACCAGGCGGGCGGATTCCTCCTCGGTCAGTTGTGCCTCGGTGTCGTTGAGGCGCGCCCGCAGCGCCGCGGCGGCGGCGGCTTCGGCAAGGCGCGCGGTCTCCTCGGCGTCAAGGTCGCTTTCCAGCGCCGTGACCTGTGCCTCCAGATCGGCGGTGGTCCCGCGCTCATCCTCCAGCATGGCCAGGGTCTCGGCCAGGGTCGCGGCCTGGCTTTCGGCCTCGGTTTGCAGATCGGCGATCAGCGCCTCCAGTGCCTCGCGTTCGGCGGCCGCGCGCCGCGCCGCCTCCGCCGCCTCGTCGATCTCGGCGCGCGCCGCGGCGAGAGCGAGATCCAGCGCCTCGGCCTGGCTGATGCGCTCCTCGATCTCGGCGCGGGCGGCGTCGCGATCCTCGGTCAGCTCCGTGTTCTGGGCCAGGAGCGTGGCGACCTGCGCCTCGAAATCGGCGATGCGGGCGGTCTGCGCCTGCGCCTGCGCCGTCAGGTTGGCAATCAGCAAGGATTGCGCGGCGATCTCTTCCTCGGCCGCTGTCAGGTTGGCCCCGAGGGTCGCGGCGCGGCGTTCCAGTTGCGAGTTGCGCACCTGCTCCAGCCCCAATGCCTGCGACAGCGCGTTCAGCCGCGCATTCAGCGCATTCAGTTCGGTGTCCTGGTCGTTGATCGTCTCGGACAGGACAAATTGCACCACCATGAAGATGGTCAGCACGAAGATCATCACCATCAGCATGGCGGTGATGGCATCGACGAAACCGGGCCAGATCGAGCCTGCGAAGCGATTGCCTGCGCGGCGGTGAAAGGCCATGGCTCAGCCCTCGCCTTCGCCCGGTTCAATACGCGGGCGGCGTGGACGGCGTTGCCCCGAGGCGGAACGGTTGAGGTCGCGCAGCGCCTCGGTCAGCGCCCCGATATCGTCGCGCAGGGCGCCCACCTCTTCGGTGCGCGAGGCCCCGATTTCCTCGAAAATCTTCAACAGTTGCACGTCGATGGAGCGCAGCCGCATCCGGCTTTCGGCGTCGATCCCGGCTTCGCCGCTGGTGGCCTGAAGCACCTCGGCCAGCCGCTCCTGCGACGCGGCCATGCGTTCGGTCGCCGCCACCTGTCCGGGGCCGAGCCGTTCGGCCAGGTCATGCAGCACCACGGTGATGTCATTCATCCGCTGTTCGGTTTCGGCATGGCGCGTTTCGGATTGGGCAAAGAGGCTCTGCAACGTGTCGATCTGGTCGACCATGTGATCCAGCACGGTGGAAATCGCGCCCCGATCCACGCCGCCGCCATCGCCCTCGCCGCTGGAAAAGCTGACCCGCGTGATGGTGGACAGCCACTCCTCCATTTCGCGGTAAAATCGGTTCTGCCCGTGGCCCGCGAACAGCTCCAGCAGGCCCACGACCAGCGATCCGGCAAGGCCAAGCAGCGACGAGGCGAAGGCCGTGCCCATGCCGCCAAGCTGTTCCTCCAGCCCGCCCATGAGGCGCCCGAACACCTCCATCCCGCTTTCCTCCGCCGAGGGTTGCAGGGACCGGATGGTCTCCACCACCGCCGGAACGGTGATGGCCAGCCCGTAGAACGTGCCCAGAAGACCCAGGAAAATCAGCAGGTTGGTGATATAGCGCGTGATGTCACGGCTTTCCTCCATCCGCGCGCCGACGGAATCGAGGATCGAACGCGACGAGGCCGAGGTCAGTTGCAGCTTTGTGCCGCGCGCGCGCAAGATGCCTTCCAGCGGGGCCAGAAGGCGCGGCGGGCGGTCCTGGTGCTCGGTGCTGCCCGAGGCGATTTCCTCGATCCACGAGATCGAGGAAAAGAGCTGCGCCACCTGCCAGTAGCAGGCCAGGACGCCGACCAGGAACACGACCGCGATGGTGCCGTTGAGAAACGTATTGGCCAGGAAGACGGGCGCGACCGAGGGAAAGACGAAGAACGTGCCAAGCCCGACCAGCCCGCAGATCATCAGCATGATGACAATCTGGCGGATCGGTTGCGTGAATCTTGGCGCGTCTGGTCTGCTCGTCACCGGGGGTTCTGCCCAAATCGGTTGTTTCGTGCCACCCTACAGGGGTTGGTCGGCTCTGCCAACTGCAATGGAATCAGGCCGGTTTCAACCCACGAACCCGTGACACCAGCCAATCCAGATCGGCATCGGCCAGGTCAAGCTCGGCCAGATGGCTGGCGGTATTGTAGAGGTATTCGTCATTCGGACCGCGCCCGCCGGTGGCCCGCGCGATGATCTGCGCCTGATCCTCCAGCGCCATGCCGGCGACATATTGCACATGCGCGCGGTCGATCACGTAGGTGACGGCCATGGCCTGCGCCCCGTCGCGGAAGAGGATCGGCAATTCGCGCTCCAAATAGGCCGATGAGATCAGCTCGCGGTCGCGCAGATAGGCGATGGTGGCGTCGCGCCGCGCGGCGGCCACGCGGAACGCCACGCCGTCGCAATGTTCGCCCGGTGCCTCATCCAGCGCCAGCACCAGCCCCGGCGCCTCCTCGGTGCCACGGTGATGGATGGACGACATGCAGAACGACCGGTGCCAGCCGGGCAGCCGCGCGATGCGGCGCTCCTCGACCTCGAAACCGGGGTTCCAGATCAACGAGCCATAGCCGAACACCCACAGATCCATTCACGCAGCCTTCCTCTGGTTTCCTGTCGCAGCCCCCCGTATATGCACGTCACGCGCGGCGGATGAAACAGGGGAATCGCGGCATGAAACTGATTGCCTGGATCGTCGGTCTGGCCGCGCTCTTGTGGTCCGGGGTCTGGCTCGCGGGCGCGATCACGACCGAGCGCCTGTCGCGCGGCTGGTTCGAGCAGCGGCAGGAGGCCGGATGGGTCGCGACGCAGGACGAGATCGAGACCACCGGCTTTCCGCTTGCGTTCGAAACCGCCTTTCGTGGCGTCAACCTCGCCGATCCCTTCACCGAATGGGCCTGGCAGGCCGAGGAGTTCCACCTGGTCCAGCCGGCCTGGCAGCCGCAATCCCTGCGCGCGATCTGGCCCCGGAGGCAGGTGCTGGCCACGCCCCTCGAACAGCTCATCATCACCTCGGATCGGATGGAGGCGTTGCTGCATGTCCGCCCGACCGCCGATTTCGCTCTGGTCCAGGCCGAGGCCGATCTTGCCGCGCTCCGCATCGACAGCGACCTTGGCTGGACCAGCGCCGTCGACAGCGCCCGTTTCGAGATGCGCGACGCGGGCGAGGCGCGCTATGACATCCAGTTCGACGCCACCGGCGTTTCCCCGGCAGGCGGCGTGTTGCGCCGTTTGGATCCGCGCGGCCAGCTGCCCGAGGTCATAGAGCGGGTCCATGCGTCCGGCGAAGTCGGTTTCGACCGCCCGTGGGACATCACCGCGCTGGAGGTTTCGCGGCCGCAATTCACCCGCATCGACCTGGAAGAGCTGCGCGCGGATTGGGGCGCTCTGTCGCTGCGCATGTCCGGCACGCTGGAGATCGACGGGGCGGGCGTGCCCACCGGCGATGTCGCGGTCAGGGCCGAAAACTGGCGGCAGATCATCGCGCTTGGCGTCAATGCGGGGCTGGTGCCGCCCGCGATGCAGGGCACGCTGGAAACCGGCCTTTCGGTCATCGCCAACCTGTCGGGCCGCGCGCAGGATATCGACGTGACGCTCAGCTTTGCGGATGGGCGGGCCTATCTGGGGCCGATCCCGCTTGGCCCGTCGCCGTATTTCTACCTCTATTGACGGCAGGCGGTTAGCGGCAATAGGCCCCGTTGCGATAGGACGCCACATCAAGGTGGAAATGGTCCTGATGGTAGCGGTCGGCATTGGGCCCCAGAACCGTGCCGAAGGGCCCGCAGGCCGCGCGGTGCAGGTTGCGCAGGATGCGCCCCTCGGCCCCGCTGCCCCAATCCGACAGCACGGTAAGTTCGCTGCCATCGGCCAGACCGATACCGGCAATGTCGATGGCGCTGCCGGTGGCATGTTCCGACAGCCGCGCGCCGGGGACGTTGTTGCGGGTGCGGCACGAATAGGAGGCGATGACACGCAGCGACGCAACACCCCCGCCGCGCCGCCCGACCTCGGGCACCACCGCGCCCGCAAGCCAGTCCTGCAATGCCAGCGCCGCGTCGCAACTCAGCGTCGGGCGCTGCGACAGGGCGATTCCGTTGATGGCGCTGATGCGCACCGGCTCGTCGATGCCGCATCCGTTCAGGCGGCCGGGTATGCGCTCCAGCCGTTCGCCCTCGATGCCGCGCACACCGCAGAGACGGCCATTGCGGGTGTCGGGATCCTCGCGCCGGTTATTGCCCCGCAGGAACGCCAGCAGCCCGCCGCCGCCCCGGCCATTGCCCTGCTCCTGCGCCGGTTCGGCGGGTGCGGATGGCGCAGCCGCCCCGGGCGAGGCCGCCGGTGCCGCGACCACGCGCGTTGCGGGACGTTGCAGGGGCCGCAGCGACTGGCCCGGTGCGAATTCACTGGCCAGCACGATCCGCACCTCGGGCGCGGGCAAGGCAGGCGCCGCAACCACCGCCTCCGCCCCCGGACGCGGCAGGGGGCGCAGCGATTGGCCCGGTGCCTCGGCCAGAACCGGCAGGGCCAGACCGGCCAACAGCATTGCCAATCCCGCCCGTTTCATTCCGCCGCTTCCCCCTTGCGCCGTGCCCCGCGCCCGAAATCGGGGGCGTCCGTGTCCTGCCCCGCCTCGATGATGCCGCGCCGGATCGCGCGGGTGCGGGTGAAATAGTCGAAAAGGTGATCGCCATCGCCCTGCCGGATCGCGCGCTGCAGGGCGAAAAGCTCCTCGGTGAAGCGGCCCAGGATCTCCAGGGTCGCCTCCTTGTTCGACAGGAACACGTCGCGCCACATGGTCGGGTCGCTGGCGGCGATCCGGGTGAAATCGCGGAAACCGGCGGCGGAATACCTGATCACCTCGCTATCGGTCACGCGGCGCAGATCGTCGGCCACGCCCACCATCGTATAGGCGATGAGATGCGGCGCGTGGCTGGTCACGGCCAGCACCAGATCATGGTGATCGGCGTCCATCTCCTCGACCAATGCGCCGAACGCTTCCCAAAGCGCGCGCAGCTTCAGGGTGGCCTCCGGGTCGGTCCCCTCGGGCGGGGTCAGGATCAGGTAACGGTTCTCGAACAGTTCCGCGAAGCCCGATCGCGGCCCGGAATGCTCGGTACCGGCCAGCGGGTGGCCGGGAACAAAGGCGACATGATCCGGCAGGAGCGGCCCGACCGTGGCGATCACGTCCTTCTTGACGGATCCCACATCCGTGACCGTCGCGCCCCTGGCCAGATGCGGCGCGATCTGTGCCGTCACGGCCCCCATCGCGCCCACCGGCACACAGAGCACGACGAGATCGGCCCCCTCCACCGCCTCCGCCGCCGTCTCCACGATCCGGTCGCACAACCCGATCTCCTGCGCGATCGTTCGCGTCTCGGCCGAGCGCGCGGTCCCCACGATCTCACCGGCCAGCCCGCCCCGCCGCATCGCCAGCGCCATCGAGCCCGCAATCAGCCCAAGCCCGATCAGCGCCACCCGCTCATAGATCACCGTCATGTCGCCTCTCCGAACCGGGCCATGACCTCCAGCAGCCGGGTCACATCCTCTTCCCGGCCCACCGTAATCCGAATGGCCCCCGGCAGGCCATAGGCCGCGACCAGCCGCACGATGATGCCATGCGCCTTCAGATGCGCATCCGCCGCCGCCGCGCGTTCGGCGCTGCCCATATGGACGGTGATGAAATTGGCGTGACTCGGGTCCGAGGGGTATCCCATCGCCGCCAGCCCCTCGGCCAGCCGCGCCCGCTGCACCCGGTTCACCTCGCGGCACATCTGCATATAGGCGGGGTCACGCATCGCCGCCTCGGCCCCCGCCAGCGCCAGCGTCGACAGGTTGAACGGCCCCCGCACCCGGTTGAGTACGTCGATCACCGCGCGCGGGCCATAGCCCCAACCGACGCGAAGGCCCCCAAGCCCGTAGATCTTGGAGAATGTCCGCGTCATCACCACATTCTCACGCGCCTCGACCAGGCCCGCGCCGCCATCGTCGCCCTCGACATAGTCGATATAGGCCGCGTCGATCACCAGCAGGCAATTTGTGGGCAACCCCTCGGCCAGCCGCGCCATCTCCTGCGCGCCGATCATCGTGCCGGTCGGGTTGCCGGGATTGGTCACGAAGACCAGCCGCGTGCGGCCCGTCACGCCCGCCAGGATCGCATCGACATCGACCACGCGGGCCTTTTCCTTGACCACGACCGGCGTGGCCCCCGCCGCCAAAGCCGAGATGCGATACATCAGGAACCCATGCTCGGTATGGAGCACCTCATCCCCCGGTCCGGCATAGGCCTGGCAGAGAAAGGTGATCACCTCGTCGCTGCCGACGCCGCAGATGATCCGCTCGGCCTGCAACCCCAAGCCCTCGGCAATCGCCTGCCGCAGCCCCCCGTGATCCGTCGCCGGGTAAAGATGCATCCGCGCCGCTTCCGCCGCGACCGCCTCGACGGCGCGCGGGCTCGGACCGAAGGGGTTTTCGTTGGAGCTGAGCTTGAGCACATCGGACCGGCCCGCGATCTTCGACGCGCCGCCCTGATAGAGCGCTATCTCCATGATACCGGGCTGCGGGGTTATGACTGTCATCGGGGCGGACCTTCTCTCGCTTCGCAGGCCTTCTAGCCGCAGCCGCGGGCCTTGAAAACCACCCCCGGCCCGCAAGCCCCTTTCATTTTGCCGAAAATACCTCGGGGGGTTTGGGGGGCTGGCCCCCCAATCGGTCGACGCGCGCTAGCGCGGCGAAATCGCTCAATAGAAACTCTGCGGGTCGATATCGACCGACAGGCGCAAGGCCCCCGGCAGTTTCAGGCCACCGACCCAGTCCCGCAACGCACCCTGGATCGGCGCGCCGCGCGGGGCCTTGACCAGAAGGCGCACCCGGTGCCGCCCCCGGATGCGCGCTATCGGCGCGGGCGCTGGCCCGTAGACCGTGCCGCCGATGGCCGTGATCGGCGCGTCGCTGCGGGCCAGGTGATTGGCCAGGTCAAAGGCCTGTGCGGCGTCGGGCGAGGACACCACGATCCCCGCCAGGCGGCCAAAGGGCGGCATCCCCGTCGCGCGCCTCTCATCGGCCTCGGCGCGCCAGAACCCCTCCTCGTCCCCCGAGAGGATGGCGCGGATCACCGGATGCTCGGGCTGGAAGCTCTGCAACAGCGCCACCCCCGGCACCTCGGCCCGCCCCGCGCGCCCCGCGACCTGGCGCATCAGTTGAAACGTGCGTTCCGCCGCGCGCAGGTCCGAGCCTTGCAGCCCCAGATCGGCGTCGATCACGCCGACCAGCGTCAGGCGCGGGAAGTTATGCCCCTTGGCGACCAGCTGCGTGCCGATGATGATATCCGTCTCCCCCTCGGCGATCTCGGCGATCCGGGCCTTCAGCGCGCGCGCCGAGCCGAAGAGGTCCGAGGACAGCACCGCCATGCGCGCCTCGGGAAAGAGCGCCTCGACCTCTTCGGCCAGCCGCTCCACGCCGGGGCCGACGGCGGCCATCTTGCCCGCGACCCCGCAGGACGGGCAGGCCTCGGGCATCGGCTTGGTCTCGCCGCATTGGTGGCACATCAGCCGCTTCTGGAACCGGTGTTCCACCATGCGCGCGTCGCAGTGATCGCAGCCGACCTGTTCGCCGCAGGCCCGGCACAGCGTCACCGGCGCATATCCGCGACGGTTGAGGAACAACAGCGACTGCTCGCCCCGCGCCAGCCGCGCCCGCACGGCGGCTTGCAACGTGGGCGAGACCCACCGGTTGCCCGGCAGATCCTCGGCCCGCATGTCGATTGCGCGCATCTCGGGCATGACCGCCGCGCCGAAGCGGTCGGCCAGGTCGACGCGGGCATATTTGCCCGACTCCGCGTTCCACCAGCTTTCGAGCGACGGCGTGGCCGAGGCCAGCACCACCTGCGCATCGTTGAGCGAGGCCCGAAGCACGGCCATGTCCCGCGCCGAATAAAGCGCGCCATCCTCCTGCTTGTAGCTGGTGTCGTGCTCCTCATCGACCACGATCAGCCCGAGGTCGCGGAACGGCAGGTAGAGCGCCGAGCGCGCGCCCACGACCAGTTGCGCCGCCCCCTGCCCCACCATGCGCCAGCAGCGGCGGCGTTCGGTCATGGTCACACCGGAATGCCATTCGGCGGGCTCCGCCCCGAAGCGCGCCTTGACGCGGGTCAGGAATTCGCTCGTCAGGGCGATCTCGGGCAGCAGCACCAGCGCCTGCCGCCCCTGTCGCAGACATTCCGCGACCGCCTCCAGGTAGACTTCCGTCTTGCCCGACCCGGTGACGCCCTTCAGCAGCGTGGTGCCATAAGTGCCGTCCCCGATCCCCGCCACCAGGGGCGCCACCGCCGCCGCCTGGCTTTCCGTCAGCGGCTTGCCGGGACGGTCTGGGTCAAGCGGGAGATAGGGCGCATCCCGCGGCGTGTCCACTTCCTCGACCGCGCCCTGCGCCACCAGCCCCTTGATGACCGAGGCGGATGTGCCCGCCATCTCGGCCAGTTCCTTTTGTGTGAAGGCCAGGCCGCCATATTCCTCCAGCACCGCCAGCACGCGGGTGCGGGCGTCGGTCATCCGGTCGGGCGCCTCCATCCCCAGACGGTAGAGCTTTTTCATCGAGGGCGGATCGGCCAGCCCCGGCGCGCGGGTGGCCAGCCGCAGCATGGCGCTCATCGGCGTCAGCGTGTAGGCCCCGGCGCGGGTCAGGAACGCGCGCATCTCGGCGCGCATCGGGGCCACGTCCAGCACCTTGGCGACCTGCCGCACCTTCGCCGGATCCCAATCGCCGCGCCCCGGCCCCCAGACGACGCCGATCACCTTGCGCGGCCCGAGGGGCACCACCACGAAGGCGCCCATCCAGCAGCCGCCCTCGGGCGCCTTGTAATCCAGCACCCGATCCAGCGGCTCGGCCGTCAGCACGCCAACCAGCGTGCCTTCTTCGAAGTAGTCGGGCATTGTCATGTTAGCGCAAACACAATCAGGGTTCCCGCCACCCTATTCCTGCGCTATGACATGCGCAAACCGCTTCACTGATCCCAAGGGGGGGAATGCGACATGAAATTCTTCGTAGATACCGCAGATGTCGATGCAATCGCCGAGCTCAATGACCTTGGCATGGTCGATGGCGTCACCACCAACCCGTCGCTGATCCTGAAATCGGGCCGCGACATTGTCGAGGTCACCAAGGAGATCTGCGACATGGTCGATGGCCCGGTTTCCGCCGAGGTCGTCGCGCTGGAGGCCGACGCGATGCTGACCGAGGGCCGCAAGCTGGCCGAGATCGCCGACAATATCTGCATCAAGCTGCCCCTGACGCTGGACGGGCTCAAGGCCTGCAAGATCCTGACCGGCGAGGGCTACAAGACCAATGTGACGCTGTGCTTCTCGGCCAACCAGGCGCTTCTGGCGGCCAAGGCGGGGGCCACCTATATCTCGCCCTTCATCGGTCGGCTCGACGATCTCAATGTCGATGGCATGGACCTGATCGCGGAGATCCGCCAGATCTATGACAATTACGGGTTCGAGACGCAGATCCTCGCCGCCTCGATCCGCTCGGCCAACCACATGAAAGAGGCCGCGCTGATCGGCGCCGATGTCGCCACCGCGCCGCCGGGTGTGATCAAGGCGATGGCCAATCACGTGCTGACCGACAAGGGGCTGGACGCCTTTTTGAAGGATTGGGAAAAAACAGGGCAGAAAATCGTCTGAGCATGGTATAGGCTCTGCCCAAAGCAAAAGACGAGCATGAGGGCAGAGGATATGGGCGAGAGGGCAGAGCCGTTGCAGGACTGGCGTGAGCGGGTCTTGAGCGACCCGGATCTGATTTTGGACGACCGCGACGTGATGCGCGCGCTGATCACCGCGAATGACCGCCAGATGGGCGGCAATATCGTGGATATGCGCGGCATCGCCATGGAACGGCTGGAAAACCGGCTGGACCGGCTGGAGGACACGCACCGCTCCGTGATCGCGGCGGCCTATGAGAACCTCGCCGGCACCAACCAGGTGCACCGCGCCATCCTGAAACTGCTGGAACAGCGCGATTTCGAAGCGTTCCTGAAGGTTCTGGGCACGGATGTCGCCGCCATCCTGCGCGTCGACCGTATCCGGCTGGTGCTGGAAAGCGCCGAGGCCAGTGCCGATGCCGCCCCCAAGGTGCAGAAGCTGGAGGATGTGCTGACCGTGGTCAGCCCCGGCTTTGTCGATCACTACCTGACCGGCGGGCGCAACATCCCCGACCGCGCCGTCACCCTGCGCCAGGTCGGCGACGGGTCCGACCGCATCTATGGCGAGGCCGCCGACTGGATCGCCTCCGAGGCGCTGCTCAAGCTCGACCTGGGCCAGGGTCGTCTGCCCGCGCTGCTTGTCATCGGGTCCGAGGATCCGCACCAGTTCCGGCCCTCGCAGGGCACCGATCTGCTCAGCTTCTTCACCGGCGTGTTCGAGCGGTCCATGAAGCGGTTCCTGGGCTAGGGCCAGTGAGCCTCGCGATCAGCCCCGCCGCCCGAGACCTCATGGCCGCCTGGCTGGCCGATGTGGGCGCGTTGCGCGGCGGGTCCGAGGCCACCGTGACGGCCTATGCGCGCGATGCGGCCGGGTTCCTGGCCTTCCAGACCGGGCACCATGGCGACAGCATGGGCCTTTCGCCGCTGAAGACGCTCGGCCCCCGCGACATGCGCGCGTGGATGGCGTTTGAACGCGGGCGCGGCGTGTCGGCAAGATCACTCGCGCGGCAGCTCTCCTCGGTCAAATCCCTCTACCGCTGGTGGGCCGAACGCGACGGCTTCGACGCCACCGCGATCCTCTCCACCCGGTCGCCCAAGTTCCAGCGCAAGCTGCCCCGCCCCCTGTCGGTTCCGGCGGCGCGCGAGCTGCTGGAAACGGTCGAGGCGCAGGACAGCCGCGACTGGGTCTCGGCGCGCGACGTGGCCGTCGTGACCCTGCTCTACGGCTGCGGTATGCGCATCTCCGAGGCGCTTGGCCTGAGTGCCGCGATCCTGCCGCTCACCGACACGCTGCGCATTCGCGGCAAGGGCGGCAAGGAGCGGGAGGTGCCGGTGCTGCCGATGGCGCGCGCCGCCGTCGCCCGCTACGCCAGCCTCTGCCCGCATGACCTGGCCCCCGGCACGGCGCTCTTTCGCGGTGTCCGGGGCGGCCCCCTCAACCAGCGCCTGATCGCCCGCGTGGTCGAGGCCGCGCGGATGCAGCTTGGCCTGCCCGCCACGGCCACGCCGCACGCGATGCGGCACAGTTTCGCCACCCATCTGCTGGATGCGGGCGGCGATCTGCGCGCAATCCAGGAGCTTTTGGGCCACGCCTCGCTTTCGACCACCCAGGCCTATACCGGCGTCGATACCGCGCGCCTGATGGAGGTCTATGCCAATGCCCATCCCAAGGCCTGACGGGTTGCGGAAACCGGCACGATCCGGCATGTGACGCGGATGGATATTCGACTGAAAGCCCTATCCGTCCACCTCTTCACCGCCACCGGGGCGGTGTTTGCCATGCTCGCCATGCTGGCCGCGGTCGAGGAGAAATGGCCGCTGATGTTCGGCTGGCTGGTGGTGGCCTTCATCGTCGACGGCATCGACGGGCCGCTGGCGCGCAGATACGACGTCAAGACCAACGCGCCCGAGTTCGACGGCACGTTGATGGACCTGATCATCGACTATCTCACCTATGTCTTCATCCCGGCCTATGCGTTGTTCAAATCCGACCTGCTTCCGGGCTGGACGGGGTGGCTGGCGATCATCGTCATCACCTTCGCCAGCGTGGTCTATTTCGCCGACACGCGGATGAAGACCAAGGACAACTCCTTCTCCGGCTTTCCGGGATGCTGGAACATGGCGGTGCTGGTCCTCTTCGCGATCAGCCCGAATTTCTACGTCATCCTGGCGCTGGTGATCCTGTTCTCGGTGGGGATGTTCCTGCCGTTCAAGTTCATCCATCCGGTGCGCACCGAACGCTGGCGCGCGCTGTCGCTGCCTGTCGCCATTGCCTGGACGGGATTCGCGGGATGGGCCGCGCTGGTCGAGTTCCACCCGCAATCCTGGGCGCTCTGGGGGCTGATCGTGACCTCCATCTACCTGGCATTCGCCGGTATCGTGCAGCAGATCATCCCCGCAAGTAACGGAAACAGTTAGGAAAATACACGCAGGTCTATTTTTTACGCAAAAAGACTTGTCTCCGCGCGTTAACGGTGTATATTTAACACCAACAGAACAGTTCATGACCTCCCTGCCCCCCGCGACCCCGACGACCCCTGCCTCTCTCTCCCCTCCCTGACCTTGCCCTGCCGGCCCCTCCCTCCGGCAGGGTTTTTTCTTGCCTGCACACCGGTTGCGCCGGACAGAAAACACCGCCTTTCCCGATTTTTTCGTGTTTTTCCTACACCAGACCCTTGCGCCCCGATTTCATTAGTGTATAAATAACACCATAAGATGACGAAGACACGAGAGACCAAAGCGACATTTGAATTTTTTGATGACGAAAACCTTTATCGGCGGATGGAAGTGTCGGACCCGTGAGACCGGCAGGACCATCCGCCATTAAGGTTTTTCCGGCGTCTCAGTCCTCGGCCTGTGCCTCGCGAAACGCGTCCCATTCCTCGAAACTTGTCCTGATCTCGATCCCCGACAGGTTCGAGCGGATATCCCCCGCCAGCCCCTCAACGCCGTCGCGGACCTGCGCCATCACCGCCAGGCCCAAGCCGACCGTGGCCGCCGTCAGCACCACCCAATCGACGGTGACCGCGCCGCGTTCATCGGACAGAAACGCGCGATGCCGGTTCATTCCACGCAGGCCGCATCCGTGGCGGCGCAATCCGGCAGGTGCTGCGGTTCGCGGTCCAGCATCAAGATGACGGCAATGATCGCCACCCCGGCCCCGGTGATGCCGATGGTCAGCGCGACCCAATCCCGGGAGACCGCCTTGCGGACCCCGACGGCCATTGCCCTTGCTTTGCCTCTTGGCATGGTCTGTCCCCTGCCCTCGGCCCCCAACGGACAGAGCTACCGGACCAACCGGGCCGATTTTAGGAAAACCTGGGGAAAACCGTGCCGAAACGGAGGCGATTGCGTGGCCCCGGTCAGGCCGTCTCGCGGCTGCGGATCAGCTTGGCGAAAGGATCGAAGATCGCCTCGGCCCCGGCAACGATATGACCGTCCTCCAGCAACGACTGCCCCTCGCGGATCGGCTGCACCAGCGCCCCCGCTTCGCGCGCGATGACGACACCGGCGGCGATGTCCCAAGGCTGAAGCCCGCGTTCCCAATAGCCGTCATAGCGCCCCGCCGCGACGTAAGCCAGGTCCAGCGACGCCGCCCCCCACCGCCGCACACCAGCGCATTCCGGCATCAATCGCGCCAGATCCTGCAAGCAGGCGGGCAGATACCGGCCACCCGCGAAGGGCACGCCGGTGGCGAAGACGCTTTCGATCATCTTGCTTCGGCCCGACACGCGCAACCGCTGCGAATCGTTCAGCCAGGCGCCCGACCCCTTCTCGGCATAGAACATCTCGTCCTTGGCGGCGTCGAAGACCACGCCCGCGACGACCTCGCCCTTGTGCTCCAGCGCCACCGAAACGGCCCAATGCGGCATCCCGTGCAGGAAATTCGTGGTGCCGTCCAGCGGATCGACGATCCAGCGCCGCGTCGGGTCGGTGCCCGCCACTTCGGCGCTTTCCTCGGCCAGCCAGCCGTAATTGGGCCGCGCGCCCATCAGTTCCTCGCGCAGGATCGCCTCGGCGGCCATGTCGGCCTTGGACACGAAATCGCCCGGCCCCTTCGAGGAAACCTGGAGGTTCTCCACCTCGCGGAAATCCTTGACCAGGCTGCGGCCCGCCTTGCGCGCGGCCTTGATCATGATGTTGAGGTTTGCGCTGCCCTGCATGGTCGTCCCCTATTCGGTCAAGCCCGTGCGTATAGACCCCGCGCCGGGGACTGCCAAGGGCCTGAACGGGGGTTTTTTCAGGCTCACAACAGTGAGGGGTGCGGACGTCTTGCCCTCAGGCGCGTTGCAGCTTGACCGGCTCGCTGCGCGCCAGCCGCAGGACATGGGCCATGAAGGGCTTGGTGGTGTCATCGCTGCGCGTGGCCCCGAACAGCCGCCGGGTCAGGCCGGTTTCGGTCAGGGGCCGGGTGATGAAACTGGCATTGCTGCGCGTCTCGCGCACGACCCAGTCGGGCAGCACCGCCACCCCGCGATTGGAGGCGACAAGCAGCAAGATCACGGCGGAAAGCTCCACCTGCCGCACGGCGCGCGGCTCAACCCCTGCCGGGTGCAGAAGCTGGCTGAACACGTCCAGACGGCCCCGCTCCACCGGGTAGGTGATCAGCATCTCATCGGCGAAATCCTGCGCCTTGACGTAGGGTTTGGCCGCCAGCGGATGCTCGGCGGCGGCCACGAAAACCGGCTCATAGTCGAAAAGCGGGGTGAAATCGACGCCCGGCAGCGGCTCGGGATCGGACGAGATCACCAGGTCCACCTCCTCGCGCATCAGCGCGGGCAGCGCCTCGAATTGCAGGCCGGGGCGAATATCGACATCGACATCGGGCCAGGCCACACGGAATTTCTCCAGCACCGGCAGCAGCCAGTCGAAACAGGCATGGCATTCGATGGCGATATGCAGCCGTCCCGATTTGCCCGAACGCAGCGCGCGAAACTCCTCCTCCATCGCAGCCAGTTGCGGCAGCACCTGATCGGCCAGCCGCAGCAGGCGCATGCCCGCGCTTGACAGCTTCATCGGCTTCGACCGCCGCACGAACAGCTCCATCCCCGCCTGTTCCTCCAAGCCCTTGATCTGGTGGGACAGCGCGCTTTGCGTGATGTGCAGCCGCTCGGCGGCGCGGGCCAGCCCGCCCTCCTGGTGGATGGCCTTGATGGTGCGCAGGTGGCGGAACTCGATATGCATTAGCCGGGCTCATATAGATGATGAGAGTTATGAATTTGCTTCACGCGCACCTCTATGGGACATCTTGGGCAACTGATCAAGGATGCCCCTCGCCATGACCCTGCCTCACCCGCCCCGCGTTTCCTTCGAGTTCTTCCCGCCGCAATCGCTGGAGGCCTCGTTCCGCCTGTGGGACACGCTCAACACGCTGGCCCCGCTCGGCCCCGAGTTCGTCTCGGTCACCTATGGCGCGGGCGGCACCACGCGCGACCTGACGCATGACGCGGTCAAGACGATCCACGGCCATACCGGCGTGCCGGTGGCCGCGCACCTGACCTGCGTCGATGCCTCGCGCGCCGAGACGCTGGAGATCGCCGACAGCTACGCCGCCGCCGGTGTCACGCAGATCGTCGCCCTGCGCGGCGACCCGCCCAAGGGCGCTGCGGGCTTCGCGGCGCATCCCGACGGCTTCGCCTCCTCGGTGGACCTGGTGGCGGCGCTGGCCGAAACCGGACAATTCGACATCCGCGTCGGCGCCTATCCCGACCCGCACCCCGAGGCCGCCGACATGGCCGCCTGTGTCGATTTCCTCAAGGCCAAGATCGACGCCGGCGCAACCTCCGCCATCACGCAATTCTTCTTCGAGGCCGAAACCTTCTTCCGCTTCCGCGATGCCTGTGCTGCTGCGGGCATCACCGCCCCGATCATCCCCGGTATCCTGCCGATCACCAACTGGACCAAGGTGCGCCGCTTCGCCACGACCTGCGGGGCGCATATCCCCGACTGGCTGGAGGACGCCTTCAGCGTCGCGATCCGCGACGGGCGCGAGGAATTGCTCTCGACCGCGCTCTGCACCGAGCTGTGTTCGGACCTGATCGAGGGCGGCGTCGCGGACCTGCATTTCTACACCCTCAACAGCCCCGACCTGACCCGGACGATCTGCGCCGCCCTCGGCGTGACGCCGCAGGTGGCGCTGTCGCAGGTCGCCTGAAGGGACGTTACGTCACGACAGGCGCACGGGCTTGCGCCGGACCGGGGCGGGCGGCACCCTGCCCGCGACGTCACCGATGAAAGACCGCCCCATGACAGCCCCCTATTTCGCCGCCAACCCTGCCGAGTTGCCCGACCGCGAGGCCCTGACGTCCATGTCGGGCCTCGCCTTCATGCGGGGCATCCTCGACGGCACCGTCCCCGGCCCGCCGATTGCCCAAACGCTGAACTACCGGCTGGACAGCGTCGCGGACGGGCGCGTGACCTTTCGCGGCAGCCCGCTTTTCGACCATTGCAACCCGATGGGCACGGTGCATGGCGGCTGGTATGGCACGCTGCTGGACAGCTGCATGGCCTGCGCGGTGATGACCAAGGTGCCGCAGGGCTCGGTCTACACGACGCTGGAATACAAGGTGAATATCATCCGGCCCATCCCCCTGGGGCTGGAGATCCTGGCGGAAGGCATCGCCAGCCATGCGGGCCGCTCCACCGGGGTCGCCGAGGGCACGATCCGGGGGGTGGAGGATGGCAAGCTCTACGCCACCGGCTCCACCACCTGCATCATCATGAAGATGACCTGAGCGCCCCACCGATTTCATTGACTTCAACCTTCCGTTGGGGCAAGCGGGACGCTTCAATCCCTCCTTGGAGACACACCATGATCACGCCGGTCCTGCCAAGCTATTCCCGCGCCCCCCTGTCCTTCGTCAAAGGCGAAGGCGCATGGATGGTCGAGGCCGATGGCCGACGTTTCCTGGATTTCGGCGCGGGCATCGCGGTGACGGCGCTTGGCCATGCCCATCCCGCCCTGGTCAAGGCGCTGACCGATCAGGCGGGCGCGCTCTGGCATACCTCGAACCTCTATAACGTCCCGCAACAGCAGGCGCTGGCCGAACGCCTGGTCGAGCACACCTTCGCCGACACCGTCTTCATGTGCAATTCCGGCACCGAGGCGGGCGAGCTTGCCGTCAAGATGGCGCGCAAATACTGGTATGAGAAGGGCCAGCCAGAACGCCACGTGATCCTGACCTTCGAGGGCGCGTTCCATGGCCGGTCCCTGGGCATGATCTCGGCGGCGGGCGGAGAGAAGCTGACCAAGGGCTTCGGCCCCCTCCTGCCCGGTTTCCGCCACCTGCCCTTCGGCGACATGGACGCGCTCGCCGAGGCGGCGAAAGCCCCCGACCTGGCCGCGATCATGGTCGAGCCGGTGCAGGGCGAAGGCGGCATCCGCCCGCTCTCCGACAGCGCCCTCAAACGGATGCGCGAGATCTGCGACGAGACCGGCGCGCTGCTGATCCTAGATGAGATCCAGTGCGGCATGGGCCGGACCGGCAAGCTCTTCGCGCATGAATGGGCGGGCATCTCGCCCGACATCATGATGGTCGCCAAGGGCATCGGCGGCGGCTTCCCGCTCGGCGCGCTGCTGGCGACGGAAGAGGCCGCGCTCGGCATGACGCCCGGCACGCATGGTTCCACCTATGGCGGCAACCCGCTTGGCTGTGCCGTGGGCTGTGCGGTGGTCGATGAGGTCACCCGTAACGGCTTCCTCGACGATGTGAACCGCCGCGCCGGGCTGCTGCGCCAGAAGCTGGAGGGGCTGGTCGCCGGCCATCCCGACATCTTCACCGGCATTCGCGGCCAGGGCTTCATGTTGGGCCTGATCTGCAAGGCGCCCAATCTCGACGTGGTCAGGGCAGGATACGACGCCGAGATCCTGACCGTTCCGGGCGGCGACAACGTGGTGCGGCTCTTGCCCTCGCTCACGATCACCGAGGAGGAGATCGCGGAAGGCATCGACCGTCTCGACCGCGCCGCCACCGCATTGGAACATACCCTGCAACGGGCAGACTGACCGCCACCTTCTTTGTTCCCGAAATATCCTCGGGGGGAGCGCGAGGGGGGCAGACAGCCCCTCTCGCTCCCGCCACCAGCCAAGGGCCCCGGACGCATGACGCATTTCCTCGACATCCACCAGACCTCACCCGCTGACCTGCGCCAGATGCTGGACGAGGCCGCCCGGATGAAGACCGCGCGCAAGGGGCTGCCCAAGGGCACGCCGGATGCCGAGCAGCCGCTGGCGGGCCACATGGTCGCGCTGATCTTCGAGAAACCCTCGACCCGCACCCGCGTCAGTTTCGATGTCGGCGTGCGTCAGATGGGCGGGCAGACCATGGTGCTGTCGGGGGCCGACATGCAGCTTGGCCATGGCGAGACCATCGCCGACACCGCCCGCGTGATGTCGCGCTATGTCGACCTGATCATGATCCGCACCTTCGAGGAACAGACGCTGTTGGAAATGGCCGAACATGCCAGCGTCCCGGTGATCAACGGGCTGACCAACCGCACGCATCCCTGCCAGATCATGGCCGACATCCTCACCTTCGAGGAACATCGCGGCCCCATCAAGGGCAAGAAGGTGGTCTGGTCGGGCGATGGCAACAACGTCTTCGCCAGCTTCGCCCATGCCGCCCGGCAGTTCGAGTTCGACCTGGTCTTCACCGGCCCCGAGACGCTGGACCCCGAACCGGGCCTGCGCGCGGGCATTACCATCGAGCGCAATCCGCAAAAGGCCGTGGAAGGCGCGGATCTGGTCGTCACCGATACCTGGGTCTCCATGCACGACCCGCAATCGGCCCGCGAACGCCGCCACAACCAGCTGCGCGGCTACCAGGTGAACGAGGCGCTGATGAGCCGCGCCAAACCCGACGCGCTCTTCATGCACTGCCTGCCCGCGCATCGCGACGACGAGGCGACCAGCGCCGTCATGGACGGGCCGCATTCGGTGATCTTCGACGAGGCGGAAAACCGGCTCCATGCGCAGAAGGCCGTGATGCGGTGGTGCCTGGGGGTCTGAGGCGGCTTCGGTGCTTGCGCACCGACCCGGCGTCGCGCGGCGTCAGGCCCCCTTGCGGGAGCCCTCCTTCGCGCGAGGGGCGCATCGGACATAGGGCTGCGATCGGGTCCGGCGGTTGGACTCAGGTATTCTTGGCAAAATGAAAGAGCGGGCGGGGCACTCCTGGCACGGGGATTGGTGCAAACCCCGCCCTTGCCCCTTTCCATCCCCCGCCCGGACCCATATAACCAGAGGCTGCATTTGGGCTAAGGATCAGGAGGGACTGTCATGTCCTGGACCGACGAGCGGGTAGAGCTTCTGAAGAAGATGTGGGGCGAGGGGCAATCGGCCTCGCAGATCGCCAAGGAACTGGGCGGCGTGACCCGCAACGCGGTGATCGGCAAGGTCCATCGCCTCGGCCTGTCGAACCGCACCACGGGTGCGACCGCGAAACCGGCCGGTCCCGCGGCGGCGGCCCCGGCGGCAAAGGAAGCGCCCGCCAAGCCCGCGCCCAAGCCCGAGCCAAAGACCGAACCGGCCCGCGCCGCGGAACCGGCGGCGGAACCTGCCGCCAAGCCAAGCAATGTCACGCCACTGCGCAAGCCCATCGTGCCCGCGGGCCAGCCGCTGCCGCCGCAGCCCTCGGCCAACGAGATCAGCCCCGAGGCCCTGGCCAAGGTCAACGAGATCGAGAAACACGCCAAGCGCCTCAGCCTGATGGACCTGACCGAGCGGGTCTGCAAATGGCCCATCGGCGACCCCGCGACGGATGATTTCTATTTCTGCGGCCTGCCCGTCCAGCAGGGCAAACCCTATTGCGAGGCACATGTCGGGGTGGCCTTCCAACCGATGAGCAGCCGCCGCGACCGGCGCCGCTGACCCCGGACACCAACCGGCGCGCACGGGCCCGAGAGCCTTCCAAGGCTCTCGCGAGACCTTTTCAAAGGTCTCGGCCCTACCCCCGGCAATTGCGCGCGATTTCCCGGTCGTTCAGCCCGGTTTCCACCAGCATGCAGCGGTCGCGCGCCTCGTAGTAATAGCCGCGCGCATACCAGCCGATGGCCTCGGCCTCGTCGCCATCCGACAAAAGCCACGCGCCGCGCAGGTAGCGCACGGCGTAGCGCAGGTTGGTATCGGCATCGAGCAGCTCGGAGGCGGGCCCGCGATGGCCCATGGTGCGCGCCGTCTGCGGCAGGATCTGCATCAGCCCGTAATACGGCCCCGCCCGCGCATCGACCCGGTAATCGCTCTCGCGGTCGATGGAGCGGTGGATCAGCGAGGCGGGCACATCATAGACATCGGCATAGTAGTTGATCAGGCGGCGCAGTTCCGGCGTCTCGTTGGGGTAGAGCGGCGGCTCTCCCCGCGCGACCGCGTCCCGGCCCGAGCCCCCGCACCCGGCCAGCACCAGCAAGGCCGCGACTGTCACGATACGGATCAATTCCCGCCCCCCCCGCCGAACAGCCGCAGAAGCTGGGTCTCCGCCTCTTCGCGCAGCCGGTCCTCCAGCGCGTCCTCAAGATCCTCGACCGTCTCCACATCGGTGCCGAGCGCCTCGGACGCCGCCTCCTGCAAGGCACCTGTGGCCTGCTCCTCCAGCGCGTCGATCTGTTCTTGCAACTCCGCCTCGGCCAGCGCCTCGAGGTCGATGCTGAAATTCGGGTCGCTCCAGGCACCCGAGATGCGCAGCGGCACACGGATACCGCTGGCCTCGCCCGCCAGCACCTCCGGAATGATCGTGTAATCCAAAACCCGCGCCCCGAGCCCCACCGTGCCCGAGCCCGAGACCCGGCCAACCGCCGATTCCATCGCGAAATCCTCGTTGCTCAACACGCCATCCGCGACCGTGAAACTGGCTGCAAGGCTGTCATAGACGGTGCGCGATCCCTCGCCCTGGTAGGAGGTATCGAGGTTGCGGATCATGCCCCAGATATCGAGCCCCAGGATCGCGCCCTGCCCGAGATCGAGACTGCCCGACCCCGAGACCGAATTCATCAGCGCCTGCATGCTGTTGCCGACCAGCAGCAGGTCGATCGTGCCGCTGCCGGTGCCTTCCAGCCGCTCATAGCCCGCAAACTGCGTCAGCAGCGGGGCCAGTTGCACATCGCTCAGCCGCAGGTCGCTGCGCATCGACAGCCCGCCGCGCCCGTTGACGATGAATTGCCCGCCGATGGTCCCGCCATACCCCGCGACCTCGCGCAATTCCGTCACCAGGCGGCCCGCCTGCAGCGTTGCGCGTATATCGACCGCGTCCAGCGTGGCCATGCCAAGGTCCAGCCCGGCCAGCACCAGCGCCACATCGGCATCCGCCCCGAACAGCCCGCTGACGTCGATCGGGTCGCGCGACCAGCCGGTCGCCCCGGCGCCGCCCTCGGCCTCCGCGCCGCCCTCGGAAAGCCCGGTGAGGTCCAGCGCGCCGCCTTGCAGCCGCGCCCGGATCATCGGGCGATCATCGCCGGGCAGGATATCGACATCGCCGGTCAGCCGGTTGTCATCCAGCACGATGCTCGCCTCGCGCAGATGGGTCGAGCCCTCTGAGGCCAGCGTCACCGCCGCGTTCATCGCGATCCGGTCGCGGCCAAGCCCGCGCGGCAATTCCAGCGCCGGCTGGCCCGCCAGCGCCATCACCGGATCAAGATCGGTCGCATCCAGCGCGATGGTGCCCTCGACGCCCAAGGGCACCAGCCCGACCCGGCCGTCGAACCCGGCCTCGCCGCCGGTCCAGCGCGCGGTCAGCACGACGGGGCGAAGATCGCCCTCCAGAAGCGGCCCGACCCCGTCGATCACGCCATCTATATTGATCGCGGCGCCGTTCATCACCGCGCCGCCCTCCAGCGTCGCCCGCCCCTCAGCCGAGGGCAGGGTCAGCACCATATCGACATCGCTGATGCGCAATTCCGATTCCGCCACGCTGTCGCGGTAGAACAGCGCGCCATTGGTGATCTCGGCGATATCGAGGCTGAAATTCTCCAGCCCGCTGCCGCCGCTGCCGCCATCGCCGTTCACGGCCTCCACCTCCTCGCCACCCGAGAAATCCCAGCTGACCGCGCCGTCTTCCCCGCGCACCAGCACGATCTGCGCATCGACCAGTTCAAAGCGCTGCACCTGCACGCGCCCGCCCCAAAGCGCGCTGGCCCCGATGCCGACATGCATCACCTCGGCCTGCAACAGCGGCCCGTCCTCGACCCAGGCGGGGTTGCCGATCACCACACCCTCGGCGCGCACGCCCAGTGTCGGCCAGATCGACGGGCGCACATCGCCCGAGATGGTCATGCTCCGGCCCGTGGCGCGCTCGAACTGGTCGCCCGCCAGCGCCGCGATCCGCTCCGCCGGGATCACGAACAGCGCCGCGATGGCCAGCACCGCCACCAGCACCAGGGCCCCGACTATCCGAAATATCCAGCGCATTGCCCGCCTCCCGACTGCTGCCTGACGCCAATCCTAGCCTGAAAGCGCCTCGGGGAAACAGCCCTGAAAACGCGGGCACTTGCGGGCGGGCGGGCTTTCGCCCCCGCGCGCATTGACAGATGCCCCGCAAGCCCGCACTGCTGCAGGGCAGGCCGAACGACAGGAGCCCCCATGCCCGATACCGCCCTCATCACCGGTGCCTCCTCCGGCATCGGCCGCGAATTTGCCCGCCTTCATGCCGCGCGCGGCGGCGACGTGATCATCACCGCCCGGCGCGAGGCCGAATTGCAGGCCCTGAAGGAAGAGATCGAGGCCGCGCACGGCGTCACCGTCCACATCATCGCGCTGGACCTCGGCGCCGAGGGCGGGGCCAATGCGCTCTGGGATCGTGTCACGGAGTTGGGCATCCCGGTCGACATCCTGATCAACAATGCGGGCTTCGGCGGCCAGGGCGCGTTCATCGAGCGCAATCTGGCCCAGGATCTCGCCATGATCGACCTCAACGTGAAGGCGCTGGTGACCCTCACCCACCACGCCATGCGCCCCATGGCGGATCGGGGGCGGGGCAAGATCCTCCAGGTCAGCTCCACCGCCGCCTATATCCCCGGCCCCCTTCAAGCCACCTATTATGCCACCAAGGCCTTCGTCAGCAGCTTTTCCATGGCGCTGGATCAGGAGATGCGGGCGAAGGGCGTCACCTGCACCGCGCTGGAGCCCGGCTATGTCCAGACCGGTTTCGCCGATGCCGCCGATCTGGAAGGCACCGATTTGGTCGGCGCGGGCGAGAAGGGCGCGCAGCCCGTGGATGTGGCCCGGATCGGCTATGAGGCGATGCTGGCGGGCAAGCTGCGCGTCATCAATGACCCGATGCTGCGCCTGCAACTGCGCTGGCTGATCCCCTTCGCGCCGCACCGGATGGTGCTGAAGATGATCGAGAAGATGCAGACCAAGCGGTAAACCTCAGTCCAGATCGGTCCAGGGCCAGGGTTTCACGTTGCTCGCCGCCATTTGGTAGCGCGCCGCCTTCGCCATCCAGATGCCCAGATCGGTGCCGAACTCGGCCAGCCTCTCGTTGCGCTCCTTCTGGACGGCCATGATGATGAACTGGATCACGGTGGCCACGCCCAGCACGGTCTGCGCCAGCTGGATCATGACCCAGATGATCACCATGAAGACCAGCCGCAGAAGGATGCTGTCCTCCTCGGTCTCGAACTGCTCACCATGCAGGCGGCCCGAAATCCTGTCTTCGTCGGGGTCGCGCATCGTCATTTCCTCCGGCTGACCGTCCGCACATATGGGACATGAGCGCAGCCCCAATGTAAAGCGCCCCCTTCCCCCGATGCCGTCCCTGCCCTATAGCCCGATCCCATGAGCCAGAACCCCCCCGACCTCCGCCCCGACCTCGCGCCCAAAGCCCGCATCGCGGAGCCAAACCGCCCCGGCCAGCCGACCATCGGCATGGTCTCGCTCGGCTGCCCCAAGGCGCTGGTCGACAGCGAACGCATCCTGACCCGCCTGCGCGCCGAGGGCTACGCGATCTCCCCCGATTACGCGGGCGCCGAGGCGGTCATCGTCAACACCTGCGGGTTTCTGGACAGCGCCAAGATGGAGAGCCTCGAGGCCATCGGCGAGGCGCTCACGCAAAACGGCAAGGTCATCGTCACCGGCTGCCTCGGCGCGGAGCCTGAGGCGATTACCGGCACGCACCCCACCGTCCTCGCCGTCACCGGCCCGCAGCAATATGAACAGGTGCTGGATGCCGTCCACGCCGCCGTGCCGCCCAGCCCCGACCCTTACATCGACCTGCTGCCCGCCTCCGGCGTCTCCCTCACGCCGCGCCATTACAGCTATCTCAAGATCTCCGAGGGCTGTAACCACAAGTGCAAGTTCTGCATCATCCCCGACATGCGCGGTCGCCTCGCCTCCCGCCCCCACAAGGCGGTGATGCGCGAGGCGGAACGCCTCGTTGATGCGGGCGTCAAGGAGCTTCTGGTGATCTCCCAGGACACCTCCGCCTATGGCACGGACTGGAAGGACCGCGACGACAAGTTCCCGATCCTCCCCCTCGCCCGCGATCTGGGCAGCCTGGGGGCCTGGGTACGGATGCACTACGTCTACCCCTACCCGCATGTGCGCGAGATGATCCACGCGATGGCGGAGGGGTTGATCCTGCCCTATCTGGATATCCCCTTCCAGCACGCCCATCCCGACACATTGAAACGCATGGCCCGCCCCGCCGCCGCCGCGCGCACGCTGGACGAGATCGCCGCCTGGCGCGCGGATTGCCCCGACATCACCCTGCGCTCCACCTTCATCGTCGGCTACCCCGGCGAGACGGAGGCCGAGTTCCAGACCCTGCTGGATTGGCTCGACGAGGCGCAACTGGATCGCGTCGGCTGTTTTCAGTACGAAAACGTCGCCGGGGCGCGCTCGAACGCGCTGCCCGATCATGTGGCCGATGAGGTCAAGGCCGAGCGCTATCACCGTTTCATGGAGAAGAGCCAGGCGATCTCCGAGGCCAAGCTGGCGGCCAAGGTGGGGTCGCGGCTTGAGGTGATCGTGGACGAGGTCGACGCGGAAGGCGCGACCTGCCGGACCAAGGCGGACGCGCCCGAGATCGACGGGAACCTATTTATTGACGAGGGGTTCGAGGGGTTGGCGCCGGGGGATATGGTGACGGTGGAGGTGGATGAGGCGAGCGAGTATGATTTGTGGGCTTCGAACCAGCCGCGTCAACATCGACAACCGTAAAAATTGTAGCTGCACGAAGCCAATACGTTACAAAGATTAGAGTTAATCCAAATGGTGAGCAGACAATGAGAGTTCTCGTGCCAATAATCCTATCTCCCTTGCGAGACTCGGGTATTTAGTTCCTGCCATGCTTGCCGCATGAGCAAGTCTTTTTCTCATACCACCACGGCCAAACTGATCCGACAATTTAGCTTCACGCGATATTTGTATGATCGCTTTATTCAGCTGATCATGAGAGACCTCGCCCGCAACATGCTTGGCCATTTGATCCAATAACCGGTGCTGAAGCGGATCAGCGTTCCTTGCTTTGAGCCTATTGAAGAACATTTTTATCAATCCCCAAGAAATCATGGTTTCTCCGCGACTATAACGAAAATCGGGCAACCAATAAATGTAAATAGTTTTTCTGAAGCGTCTCTTGAGCTACGACACCCGGCACTGCCATATCCTCCGCCACAGCATACCGGGACCAACCCGCTGCATGGGGCAGTGCGTTTCACATCTAGTCCGCTCGTTGTTGCCGCCTATCATCTCCTGGCTGTCAGTCATCGCCTGACCGCGGGATGGCGATCCAAGCCTCAGACCGGCAGCACTTTATCCCTGCCAAGCCCCTCCCACCTAAATCCGGCAGCACAGCCCCGTCAAAATCGCCAGCCCTCGCGGGCGGCCCCCTCTCGGCAGATTTCCCAAGGAAATCGCCTGTCGGGTCAACGCTGGCGATGGCGCGGCGGCTACGCCTTGATCCCGCGCCGGAAATTCTCTGCCTCCAAGCCCGCCCAAAACCGAAAAATGCGACGCATCCCGCGCCGCATTTCTCTTTTCTCCCACCAATGTTGCGCGCGCACCCGTTCAGGCCGGGCGCACCCCGAACCGGGGCCGGGTCAGCCACTGGCCGACGGTCCGGGCCATGTCCTTCATCGCCTCGGCGCGCAACCGCCTTGCCTGGGCCAGCACGGCGCGAATCTCTGCATCCGTGGCCATATGGAAATCTCTATCAGTCATCTGGTGGTCTCTTTCGGAGAGTCTGAGGTTGGGTCTCAGGCGCTAGATAGACCCTTGGCGGCGCGGCAACACCGCCCATCCGCGAAGACCCGCTATGCTTGCGCTGCATGTATGGGTGCCTGCCTGCCGCACTTGCCCCGGCCAGCAAAACCGGGCTTTCATACCCGCGATCCAGACGGAGGACGCCCCCATGCAGATCGCCCTCATCGGCACCGGTGCCATCTCGACTTACGTTCAGGACGCGCTGGCCGCGCAAGGCAAGCCCCCCGTCGCCCTCCTCGTCCGGCCCGCGCGCCTTCCCGAGCCCTCAGACATCCCCCGCGTCGCCTGCGTCGCCGACCTCCCCGCCCACATCACCCATCTCGTCGATTGCGCGGGCCATGAGGCGCTGGCCAGTCACGGCCCCGCCGCGCTCGCCAACGGCATCGACGTGATCACCGTTTCCATCGGCGCGCTGGCCAATCCGGACCTTCTGCAAGACCTGCAAGCCGCCGCTGAGGCCGGCAAGTCCCGCCTGCATCTGGCAAGCGGCGCGCTCGGGGGGCTCGACGCGCTGCAATCGGCCCGCGCGGGGCAGCTCAGATCCGTCACCTATACGGGCCGCAAGCCGCCGAAAGGTTGGCTCGGCTCGCCCGCCGAGGACCGGATCGACCTGACCGCCCCGATGGACGGCCCGCAGACGCATTTCCGGGGCACGGCGCGCGAGGCCGCGTTGCAATACCCCAAGAACGCCAATGTCGCCGCCGCCGTGGCGCTGGCCGGTCTGGGGTTCGAGGCCACGCAGGTGGAGCTGATCGCCGATCCGACCGTGACGACCAATATCCACGAGGTCCGGGCAGAGGGCGATTTCGGAGACTTCACCTTCACCATCTCGGGCCATTCCCTGCCCGCCAGCCCCCGCACCTCCGCGCTGGCCGCGATGAGCGTCGTCGCCACGCTGGCCCGGATCGCGGCGCGCATCCGCAGTTAAGGGCGGGGCTTTGACGCCCCAGGGGGGTGTACGGGGGGTGCATCGGGGGGTGTACGGGGGGTGTACGCCTATTTTTCGGCCAGATAGACCCGGACCGCCTCGGCCACATGCCGGAACCGGTCGCCGCCCAGATGCTTGCCACCGAACCAGCGCGTGACGATGACAACGTGATCTTGCACCCCCGCGCCCTCCAGCACCTGCAAGATCACATTGCCCGCCCCGGCCTCGCCATCGTCGGATTTGAGCGGCCCCTCGGGCAGCAGCACGGCCCAGGAATTATGGGTGGCCTTTGCGAATTTCTTCTTCTTTTTCAGAGCTTTCAGAACGTCATCCACATCCGCGCGCGATGCAACAGGCGCGCCCGAGACAGCGTATCTCGACCCCCGGTCGCGGATCACCCCCTCGATCACCCGCATCAGCCCACCAGCACCACGGCCCAGGCCACACCCACAGCGATCGCGCTCAGCGCCACGCCCGCGCTGGCCATATCCTTGGCATCCCGCGCCTGATCGCTGCGCGTGGAATCGGCAATATCAACCACCCGCTCAATCCCCGTATTGATCAGCTCAGCCGCCAGAATCAGCACACCACCCATCAGGATTATCATTGTTTCGGAACGGGTTAGAGGAAGCCATAGCGCCAAGGCGGCGGAAGGAATATTCATGCAGGTCCAGAATTTGAGGCTCGGTTCCTCGGCCCAGGCCCGCCGCCATCCGGCCCAGGACCAGATGCACCGGTTCCTCAATCGCTCCCATTCCCGGCGCAGCATGACCGCTCCCTCCCCCGCTTCGGATCCCGCAAGAGACGCTACTGCGGCGTCGGCCCCCTGTCACCGGGAAACCGCCATGCGGCACCCTGTCAGGGCTTCAGCGACTTCAGTTTTTCGCCGTTCCGACAATAGGTTGGCGTATCCCCGGCGCTGTCATGCGCTTCCAGCCAGGCCTCACAGGCCTCGGGCGAGGTGCAGTTGGTGCAGCTCAACACCATCGCGTTCCGCTCCCCCGGTCTCAGGTCGCCGCGCAGCTCGGCCTCGTCCAGATCGGTGCCCAACCGGTCGGCCATCCTGGCAACCAGCCGCCCGTGTTTCTCCATCTGCTTGCTACTTGGCATCTTGCAGCCCTTTCGCCTTGGGCCATGCCCCCCGGCACGGCGGATGGTGAAAGCCTGCGACCTAAGGTCAACCTTGACCTTGATGCAGATCAATGCTGCCTGTCACACGCACACAAACGCTTGTTTCCCTTGAAGAACTCATGCCCCCAGATCGGGGCTAGGCAAGCCGCGACACCGGTTCTAAGCTGCGGCCCATGTTTACCATCGAGCATGAATTCGACGCCACGGTCGTGACCCTCGTGGATGAAGGCGCAGCCCCCCTGCAGGAGGATCTGACCATCGCGGCCTTCGCCGAATGCGTCACGCTGGAGCAGCTTGATCCGCGCACCGACCGGGTGCAAAGGATCACCCTGTCGGAAAGCCAGTTGCGCGACCTGGCCGCGGCCCTCGACCTGCCCGAAGGCATCTACCGCCTGCGCCCCGCCGAGAGCTAGGACCGCCCATGCCCCTTCCCAATCTGCTGATCGCGGGCGCGCAGAAATCGGCGACCACATGGCTGCACCAGGCGCTGAGGAAATCGGCGCAGTTCCAGGCCTCGAAACCGAAGGAGCTGAACTTTTTCCTCGACCCGGATTATGCCGCGAAAATCGACAGTTACGCGGCGAATTTCCCGGCGCGGGACGGCGTGCGCTATGCCTACGAATCCTCGCCCGAGTATTTCCGGCTTCCAGACGACCGGGGCGATGTGGCCGCGCGGATTGCCGAGGTGCTGCCCGATGCCGAGATCCTCGTGATCCTGCGCAATCCCGTCGATAGATACCTCAGCGCCTATACCCATCACATGATGAAATCGCGCTATCCCTATGCGCCCGAGATCGACGTGATGGAGAGTTCCCGCAATATGCTGGCCTTCGGGCTATACGGGGCGATCCTGGCCCATTGGCGCAAGGTTCTGCCGCAGGTGCGGGTCTATTTCTTCGACGATTTCGTGGCGGACAAATCGGCGTTCTTTTCAACAATCCTGGGTGATCTGGGTGTCGCACGCGACGTGGCGGAGGCCGATCTGGACTTTGCCGTCAACGCCAAGGCGCGCAAGTTCAAGAAGAACGACTGGCCCGAGATGCCCCGGTTGAGCGACGGGCTGCGGGCAAAGCTGCACGCCTATTACCAAGACGACATCGCCCTGTTGGAAGAGCAGACCGGGCGCGACCTGAGCGGCTGGAAAGCGGCATAGGTCGTTTCAGGTCCGGTTGCATCGGTTTTCTCTGCCTCGCCCTTTTCAGGGTCGAACGCGAAAACCGATCCTCACTCTTCGTTGGAACCCGAAACGCCTCAGGACGCGCAGGAGATGCAGCGCATCGCGGCGGCATCGGAATCGAGCCGCCCGAAGCCGATGAAGCTGCCGCAATCATCGCACCAGCCAAATTCGCCTTCCTCGATCCGGCGCAGGGCGGCGTCGATGGCGCGGATGCGACCGTGCCGGCGCGCCTCGAGCGCCGCCTCCATCGCCTGGCCCTGCATCGCATCCATGCGCGACAGCCGCCCCACCTGCGTCTGATCCAGCATGACGGGCTTGCGCCCCTCGCCGGTGTCCTCGGACGCGGTCAGCAGGGCGGCGCGCTCCCCCACCAGGGCGGTTCGGTAGCGGTCGGCCAGCTCGGTGTCGGTAGGGTCCGTCATGCCCCCAAAGAAGCCGCCCGCACCCGCCCTCGTCAAGCACTTGCAACGCAAGGCGGGCGGGGTCACTCTGGCGACAAGGCCATCAACGGGGGGGATCATGCGCACAGGGTTTTTCTGGGACGAACGCTGTTTCTGGCATTCGGGTGGAAATTACGCCGCAACGATGCCGGTCGGTGGGCTGGTGCAGCCGATGGCGGGCGGGCTGCCCGAGAACCCCGAGACCAAGCGGCGGCTCAAGAACCTGATGGAGGTGACGGGGCTGATGGACGAGTTGATCCAGCGCCACGCCCCGCCCGCGACATATGAAGACCTGCGGCGCGTCCACCCCGAGCGCTACCTGGCCCGGTTCAAGGAGATGTCGGATGCGGGCGGCGGCGAGTTGGGGCTGCGCACGCCGTTCGGCCCCGGCGGCTACGAGATCGCCTGCGTCTCGGCAGGGCTGGCCAAGGCGGCGCTTGCGGCCGTGTTGACCGGCGAGGTGGACAATGCTTATTCCCTGTCGCGCCCGCCCGGCCATCACTGCCTGCCGGATTATCCCAACGGGTTCTGCCTGCTGGCCAACATTCCCATCGCGATCGAGGCGGCGCTGGCGGGCGGGCTGGCCACCCGCGTCGCGGTTGTGGATTGGGACGTGCATCACGGCAACGGCACCGAGGCGATCTATTACGACCGCGACGATGTGCTGGCGATCTCGCTGCACCAGGAACGCAACTACCCCATCGACACCGGGGATTTCGAGGATCGCGGCCTGGGCGCGGGCGAGGGGTTCAACCTCAATATCCCCCTGCCCCCCGGCGCGGGCCATGCGACCTATCTTGAGGCGATGGAGCGGCTGGTCCTCCCCGCCCTGACCGAGTTCCAGCCCGACGTGATCATCGTCGCCTGCGGCTATGACGCGGCGGCCATCGACCCGCTCAGCCGGATGCTGGCCACCGCCGAGACCTTCCGTGCCATGACCACGATGGTGATGGAGGCCGCCGCCGACCTCTGCGGCGGCAAGCTGCTGGTGGTCCATGAGGGCGGCTATTCCGAGGCTTACGTGCCCTTTTGCGGCCATGGCGTGATTGCCGAAATGGCGGGCAGCACGATCGACGCGCCCGACCCACTGGGCGACACCTTCGACGCCCGCCAGCCGAACGCCCGGTTCGAGCATTACTGCTCGATCCTGATCGCGGAAATGGAGGCGGCGCTCTAGATGCGCTTTGCCGCGCTGCGGCACATGCGTTGACAGTTACATCGGCCCGCGTCAGGTTGCGCGGGGTTTCAATGGGAAAGGTGCTCCATGAAGAAGGTATACGGCTCGGCCACTGAAGCGCTGGACGGCGTCCTGCACGACGGCATGCTTATCGCCGCGGGGGGGTTCGGCCTCTGCGGTATTCCGGAACTGCTGATCGACGGCATCGTCGCGTCGGGCGTCAAGGATCTGACGGTTGCGTCGAACAATGCGGGCGTCGATGGGTTTGGCCTCGGCAAGCTGCTGGAGACGCGGCAGATCAAGAAAATGATGTCGTCCTACGTGGGCGAGAATGCCGAATTCATGCGGCAATACCTGTCCGGCGAGCTGGAGCTTGAGTTCAACCCGCAAGGCACGCTGGCCGAACGGATGCGCGCGGGCGGGGCCGGTATTCCGGGCTTCTACACCAAGACCGGCGTCGGCACCCAGATCGCCGAGGGCAAGGATGTGAAGCAATTCAATGGCGAGGATTACATCATGGAGGAAGGCATCTTCGCCGACCTCTCCATCGTCAAGGCGTGGAAGGCCGACGACACCGGCAACCTGATCTTCCGCAAGACGGCGCGAAACTTCAACCCGCCCGCCGCGATGTGCGGGCGTATCTGCATCGCCGAGGTCGAGGAGATCGTGCCGCGCGGGTCGCTGGACCCCGACCTGATCCACCTGCCCGGCATCTACGTGCATCGCCTGATCCAGGGCGAACATGAAAAACGCATCGAACAGCGGACGGTTCGGAAACGGGAAGACGCCTGATGTGGACCGGAGATGAACCGCCATTGGCTGAGAGCGCGACGGCGGGGGATACCGCGATTGGCTATACAGACGATTTCGTGGATGCGGCCGTTGCCAAGCTCGATGCCACCTTCGGCAAGGGCTATGCGAAGGGCAACCCGGCGGCCCTGGCAGGGTATCTTGCCGCCTGCGCAAGCAATCTCAACGCCTTCATGACGGCGGCGGCGGCAATGGAAGAGAGCATGATGGCGGACGCAATGGATGCCCTCGAAAACATGGATGAGGACGAGTTGGAGGCCCAATTCGGACCGTTAGGCAAAAAGAAGGGAGATCACTGATGCCCTGGGATCGCAACCAAATGGCGGCGCGCGCCGCGGAAGAACTGGAAGACGGCTGGTATGTGAACCTCGGTATCGGCATTCCGACGCTGGTGGCGAACTATGTCGGCGACAAGGACATCACCCTGCAATCGGAAAACGGGATGCTCGGCATGGGGCCGTTCCCCTATGAGGGCGAGGAAGACCCCGACCTGATCAATGCCGGCAAGCAGACCATCACCGAGTTGAACCGCACCGCCTATTTTGATTCAGCTACCAGCTTCGGCATGATCCGCGGCGGCAAGATCGCGGCCGCGATCCTGGGCGCGATGGAGGTGGCCGAAAACGGCGACCTCGCCAACTGGATGATCCCCGGCAAGCTGGTCAAGGGCATGGGCGGCGCGATGGACCTTGTCGCGGGCGTGGGCCGCGTGATCGTGGTGATGGACCACACCAACAAGCATGGCGACAGCAAGCTCCTGAAGGAATGCACCCTGCCGCTGACCGGCACCGGCGTGGTGGACCGGATCATCACCAACCTGGGTGTTCTCGATGTCGTCGAGGGCGGGCTGAAGATCGTCGAGACCGCCGAGGGCGTGACCGAAGACGAGATCCGCGCCGCGACCGAGGCGACCATCGTCAATTGAGATCGGGCCGGGCGGGGGGGCTTTCCCCTGCCCGGCACCTCACCGCGCGGGCACCAGCCGCGCGACGACCTCCTCCAGCACCTTTCGGAATGGCTCCACCCCCAGTGCGGGTTCCGCATCGGGGCGCAGCATCAGGCCGACCGGACCGGTGGTCAGGCTGGTGTCGAAAGGCAATTCGACCAGTTTGCCCTCGGCCACCTCATTGGCCACGACGCCCGAAGAGATGATCCAGATCGCATCGGATCGGTGGGTGTAGACCCGGCCAAACGCGCCCGAAACGGTCTCCAGCTTGCGGGGGATCTCGCCCACGCCATTGGCGATCAGGAAACGCTCGACCAAGGGCGCGATGGCCGAGCCGTCGGGCGGGTAGACCACGGGCCAGTCGGTCAGCGCATCCAGGCTGGGGGCCTCAAGGATCGGGTGGCCGGGGCGGGTGACGAAAACAACGTGCTCATTGTAAAGCTGCATGAAGGACAGACCTTGCATCGTGTCAGGGGGCCCCATGCGCCCGATCACGAGGTCCAGATCCCCGCTGCGCAATCGCTCGATCAGGTAGGCGTGCGGCCCGTCGAGGATGCGCAGGGCAAGCTCGGGCAACGCCAGTTCGGCCTCGCGCACGACCTCGGGCATCAGCCAGGCGGCGACACTGGGAAGGAGGCCGACGGACAGCAGCGACCGCCCGCGCCGTTCGACCTGTGCCACCCCGTCGAAGCCCTGGCGCAGGGCAGCCAGGCTCATCCGGGCGAAATGCAGGAAGACCTTGCCCTGCGGCGTCAGCGTCACGCCAGCGCGGCTGCGAATGAGGAGCGGCTGGCCAACGATCTCCTCCAACTCCTTCAACGTGCGCGACATGGCCGGTTGGGTGAGATAGAGCGCCTCGGCCGCGCGGTTCATGCGGCCCTGGCGCGTGATTTCCACAAAGGCCTGAATATGGCGGATCTTGATGCGGCGGTCGATCATTGCTTGCCCATTTCGATAAGTAAACTGGCGATAAACGGATTTTGCAATCCTTGTCCGTCAAGTTACGGTTAGGCAAGGGAGGATCATCATGCGTACACAAGTGGTCATCATCGGCGGCGGGCCCTCGGGCCTCCTGCTCAGCCAGCTTCTGCACCGCAAGGGCATCGACACGGTCGTGCTGGAACGCAAGACGCGGCAATACGTGCTTGGCCGGATCCGCGCGGGCATCCTGGAGGTCGGCTTCGTCGACCTGATGCGCGAGGCCGGGGTGGGCGAGCGCATGGATAACGAAGGCTTCATCCATGACGGCACCGTCATCGCCTTCGACAACGAGGATTTCCACGTCGATTTCAAACGCCACACCGGCACAACGGTCATGGTCTACGGCCAGACCGAGGTGACGCGCGACCTCTATGATGCGCGCGAGGCAATGGAGGGCAAGATCGTCTTCAACGTAGATGGCGTGACGATCCACGGGGCTGACAGCGACGCGCCGCATGTCACCTATTTCGTGGACGGGGTCGAACACCGGATCGACTGCGAATACGTGGCGGGCTGCGACGGGTTCCATGGTGTCAGCCGCCAGACCATCCCCCTGTCGGTGCGGCGCGAGTATGAGAAGGTCTATCCCTTCGGCTGGCTCGGCATCCTGTCGGAAACGCCGCCCGTGCATGAGGAACTGATCTATTCCAATTCGGATCGCGGTTTCGCGCTCTGTTCGATGCGCAATGCCAATCTCAGCCGCTACTATATCCAGTGCTCGTTGAGTGATTCCCCCGACGACTGGGACGATGCCGGGTTCTGGGAGGAATTGAAGCGCCGTATCCCGGAAGAACATGCCGACAACCTGATCACCGGGCCGAGCATCGAGAAATCCATCGCACCGCTGCGCAGTTTCGTGACCGAGCCGATGCGGTGGGGGCGGCTGTTCCTCTGTGGCGACGCGGCCCATATCGTGCCGCCCACGGGGGCCAAGGGGCTGAACACGGCGGCCTCGGACATCCACTACCTCTATCACGGTCTGTTGGCCAAGTATCAGGACGGCGAGGCGGAGGGGCTGGACAGCTATTCCGGCAAGGCGCTGGCCCGCGTCTGGAAGGCCGAGCGCTTCAGTTGGGCCACCACCAACATGCTGCACCGCTACCCCGATCAGAGCGAGTTCGACATCAAGATGCAGCGTGCCGATCTGGAGTTCCTGCGCGACAATGACAGCGCGCAGAAGGTTTTCGCGGAAAATTACGTCGGCCTGCCATATTGAAGGGACATGCGATGAGCGAGAAGATCGAGACCGGCATGGCCGTGCGCCGCAAGGTTCTGGGCGATGCGCATGTCGATCGGGCCGAGGCGAACAAGACCGATTTCGATGCGCCCTTCCAGACGCTGATAACCGAGGCGGCCTGGGGCACGGTCTGGGCCTCGGACGCGATCAGTTTGCGGGAACGGTCGATGCTGACGCTGGCGTTGCTGGCGGCGACCGGCAATTTCGAGGAGATCCCGATGCATATCCGCGCGACCGTTAACACCGGCGCCAGCGAGGCCGACGTGATCGAGGCGTTCCAGCATGTCGCCATTTACGCGGGCGTGCCGAAAGCCAATCATGCGATCAAGCTGGCCAAGGCCACCTATGCCGAAATGAGGGAGGACAAGACATGAAACCCGCAGAGTTCTATGCCCGCGACCGACGCTGGCACCCGCCCGCGCTGGCGCGCGATTACAAGACCTCGGTCACCCGGTCGCCTCAGTACGCCGCGATTTCCTTGCAGAACTCGGCCTCGGAACTGACCGGCCCGGTCTTCGGCCATAACGACATCGACGCGATCGACAATGACCTGCTGGCGAATTACGCGCAGCCCGGTGAAAGCCCCATCGGCGAGCGCATCATCGTGCATGGCCGGGTGCTGGATGAAAACGCCCGGCCCGTGCCGAACACGCTGGTCGAGATCTGGCAGGCCAATGCGGGCGGACGCTACCGGCACAAGAAGGACACCTATCTTGCGCCCATCGACCCGAATTTCGGCGGTTGCGGGCGGACCCTGACGGATGAGAACGGCTATTACTATTTCCGCACCGTCAAGCCGGGTGCCTACCCGTGGCGCAACTGGGTCAACGATTGGCGGCCCGCGCATATTCATGTGTCCGTGTTCGGCTCGGGCTTCGCGCAGCGGCTGATCACGCAGCTTTACTTCGAGGGCGACCCGCTGATCGCGAAATGCCCCATCGTGGCGACCATTCCCGACCCACAGGCGATCGACATGCTGATCGCGCGGCTGGACATGAACGCAACCATTCCGCTCGATACCATCGCCTATCATTTCGATATCGTGCTGCGCGGGCGGCGCTCGACCCTGTTTGAAAACCGGCTGGAGGGGAACTGATGGGAATGAAGTATCTCAAGGAAACGCCCTCGCAGACGGCAGGGCCTTACGTCCATATCGGCCTCGCCCCGGGTGCGGCGGGCTTCGACATCTACCGCGAGGAACTGGGCCATGACATCGCCGGACCGAACCCCAAGGGCGAACGCATCCGCGTCGAAGGTCTGGTGATCGACGGCACCGGAAGCCCGATCAAGGATGTGCTGCTGGAGGCATGGCAGGCCAATGCCGACGGGCATTACGCCCATCCCGAGGGCGGCGGCGAGGTCGAGGAGGGCTTTCGCGGTTGGGGCCGTGTCATCACCGATTTCGAGACCGGCGAATGGGGCTTCGACACGGTCAAGCCGGGACGCGTGATGGGGCGCAACGGGCGGCTCATGGCGCCGCATATCAACCTCTGGATTGTCGCGCGCGGGATCAACCTGGGGCTGAACACCCGGATGTATTTCGCTGACGAGGACGCGGCCAATGCCGAGGATCCGGTGATCAACCTCATTGAATGGGAACGTCGCCGCGCGACGCTGATCGCCAGGCGCGAGGACCGCGACGGCTTGCCCCTCTACCGCTTTGACATCAAGGTGCAGGGACAGGACGAAACCGTCTTCTTCGACATCTGAGAGGCCCCGACATGACCAAACCCTGCATCATCTGCGTGGCGATCACAGGCTCGGTGCCGCAGAAATCGGACAATCCCGCCGTGCCGATCACGGTCGCGGAACAGGTCGAGAGCACCCAGGCCGCGTTCGAGGCCGGCGCCAGTATCGTGCATGCGCATGTGCGCAACGATGACGGCTCCACCACCAGCGACCCGGAGAAGTTCGGCCGCCTGATGGAGGGGATCAAGACGCACTGTCCGGGCATGATCATCCAGTTCTCGACAGGCGGGCGGTCGGGCGCGGGGTCGGCGCGCGGCGGCATGCTGCCCCTGCGCCCCGATATGGCCTCGCTGGCCGTTGGGTCCAACAACTTCCCCACCCGTGTCTATGAGAACCCGCCCGATCTGGTCGATTGGCTGGCCTCGGAAATGCGCGCGCATGATGTCATGCCCGAGATCGAGGCCTTCGATCTCAGCCATATCCACCAGGCGGTGGCGATGCACAAGGACGGGCGGCTGCCGAAGCCGCTCTATGTGCAGTTCGTCATGGGGGTGAAGAACGCGATGCCGGTGGATCGGGACGTGTTCGATTATTATGTAAGAACGATGGAGCGCCTGGCCCCCGAGGCCGAATGGTGCGCCGCGGGGATCGGGCGGCACCAGCTTGAGGTCAATGAATGGGCGATTGCCGCGGGCGGGCATACGCGGACGGGGCTGGAGGACAATATCCGCCTCGACCGCGACACGCTCGCCCCTTCCAACGCGGCGCTGGTGGAACGCACGGTCAATGCCTGTGAGAAATACGAGCGCCCGGTTGCCAGCTGGCAGGAGGCGCGCGAGATCCTGGGGCTGCGGCCTGAGTAAAGGACGCGCTTGAGACGGCCCCGCGCCTACCCGTCCATCATCGTGCGCAACACGCACCCATCCGTGACCAGTTCCGGCGGTGTCACGCAAAGCAGCCGCGCCGCGCGCCAGGTTGCCAGAACCCTGGTCACATAGTCCCGCGTCTCCGCGTAATCCGGCACGCCATCCGCCGCGCGCACGGCCCCCTCGCCCGCATTGTAGCCCGCCAGCGCCAGGATCGGATCGCGGTCAAACTCCTCCATCAGCCAATCGAGATAGGCGACACCGCCGGTGATGTTCTGGACCGGATCGAAACTGTCGGACACGCCGAACCGGGTGGCGGTGGCCGGGATCAGCTGCATCAGACCTTGCGCCCCCGCGCTGCTTTCGGCCCGCAGGTCGCCCCGCGATTCCACCGCCATCACCGCCAGCACCAAGGCCGGTGAGACGCGCGTGCCGATGGTGGCGCGCAGGATGTCGAGGTCATGGCTTTCGGAGAGCGCCAGCAATGTCTCGGCCCGCGCGATGGGCAGGCCCGCCGCCTCGGGCGCGGTTTCCAGCAGGCGGATTGCCGCCATGAAGCGCCCCGCGCCCTGATCGCGGCCTGCCGGTATCTGGTCCCAGAACCACGCCGAGGAGGCGGGCGCGGCTGGCCTCTCGGGTGTGGCGACGGCTGCGGGTGCAACCGCCTCGGGCCCGATCTGGATATTGATCAGGGGACCGGTATGGCCTGCATCGGGCACCGTGATGCGGCGGAAACTGAATTCGGGGAACGGCGGCGGACCGTCTGTATCACCCTCCTGCGCCGCGACGGGCGCGACCAGCCCCGCCAGAACCAGCAAGACGGCGGAAAGACCTGCACTGCGCATGGAACCTGCTCCTCATGGCTGCGATTTTTTCCTTTCAGTCTGCCCGATCCGCATTTTTTAGGAAAGAGGTCCAGATCGCGCCCCTGACCAATATTCGTTAACCTATTGATAATAAATAATTCCCACCCCGAAACCCTGAGCCGGCATGGTAAATATTACGTGAAATGACCGAAAACCCGCCCAATTCCTGCCCGATTTCCGGGGCCTAACTTCTCTCATTCGCCGATCCGGGCGGGACCAACGCAGAGCACATCCCCGGTCCGGATCACCAGAGGCGGGCAAGAAGAAACCGAGCAACCACAAACCTGTCGAGGGACAATCCAATGACCGCATATATCAAGAACTTCGCCAAATCCGAATCCGGTGCCGTGACTGTTGACTGGGTCGTACTGACCGCCGCCATCGTCGGCCTCGGCCTGGCCGTCATGGCCGTCGTGTCCTCGGGCGTCGAGAACCTCTCGGGCGATATCCAGACGCAGCTGACGGATCAGACCATCAGCGACTCGTTCTAAGTCGAACACGACCAACAGACTTCCCGCAAAGAGGGCCGCGCAACCAGCGCGGCCCTTTTCATGTTTCCAATACCCAGATAATTTACGAAATTTGTTTCCAAATTTCACCCGCAATTTGTCATCAATTGCCCACTTTTGCCCCATTTCCGCCTTAGTTCGCCGCGATTGTTCCTAGGTCTGCTCGGGATGCTGCCACATCCCTTAAAAACCTGGAGGATCTGCCATGCGTGCTGCCGCTCGCCTGAAGTCGTTTGCCTTGTCGGAATCCGGTGCTGTCACCGTCGACTGGGTTGTCCTGACCGCCGCTCTTGTCGGCCTGGGGCTTGCCGTGACCAACACGGTCGGCGCGGGTCTGTCGAACCTGTCCAATGAAATCCGGACACAGCTGGAGCGTGACCACATCAGCACCGGCTTCGACTGATCCCTGACGGGTCTCGTTCCCCCCGCTCCGGATCCTGCGCCGGAGTCCGGGGGAAATTGAGTCAAACTCTCGCGGTTTTGCACCGCCCGGTCCCCGCTCTGCCTTTTTTCTGCCCCCTCCTGCGGGCCAATTGAGCGGGCCCTACAAGGTGCAGGCGACAGAATGCGCTCCGGCCCCCGCGATATCCGCGTGGCGGTCTTTCCAAGACAAACGCAGGAGCAAACCCCATGTCTTTCAAAACTCTTCCCAATTTCCTTGCCGACGAATCCGGCGCCGTGACCGTCGACTGGGTCGTGCTGACCGCCGCGCTGGTGGGCCTTGGCCTGGCCGTGATGTCGGTCGTCTCGGGCGGGCTCGAGGATCTTTCGGGCGATATCAACAGCCAGCTGGAAGCAGACCACATCACCGACGCCTTTTCGGACTGAGGTTGCCACGTCCGCCTGACCTGGCCCCGCATGAGCGGCCCGGCCAATCCACTCGCATGTTCGGCGCGCCGCCCGCCTCGCGGTTGCGCGCCGAACCAAAACTGCCGATCAAACGTCCCGCGCCGACCATTCTTTCGCCCCAATCCTTTGACAGATTGGCGCGGAACGAAACCGGCCGGGACCGATCCGGCCTGATGACAGGCACTATATAAGGGGCTCGTGACATGCGCGTAATTTTCGGACTCGTCCTCATCATAGGCGTTGGCCTCGCGGGATTTGCCGTTTACGTGGCAAAGGACCGGTTCACGCAATACCAGGATGCACTGGCCTCGCAGCGCGATGCCATCGTTCCGACCACATCCGTCTATGTCGTCAACCGCGAGATGCGCTATGGCGAACAGATCAGACCGGCGGATGTCGAGGCCATTGAATGGCCCGAGGCAAGTGTCCCTTTCGGGGCCTTCACCAGCGCCGAGGAGCTGTTTCCCGAAGGCGAAGACCTGCGCACCGTTCTGCGTGTGATGGAACGCAATGAACCGGTGCTGATCACCAAGGTCTCGGCCCCCGGTGCGGATGCCGGCGTCGCCTCGCGGCTGGAACGCGGGATGCGCGCCTTTGCGCTGCGCGTCGATGTCGCCACCGGCGTGTCGGGTTTCATCCGGCCCGGCGACCGGGTCGATGTCTACTGGTCCGGCAATGCACGCGGGGAAAACGTGACCCGTCTGATCCAGGCCTCGGTTCCGATCATCGCGATCGACCAGATCTCGGATCAGGACCGGCGCAACCCGACCGTGGCCCGTACCATCACCATCGCCGCACCCGCCCATCAGATCGCGGCACTGGCACAGGCGCAGTCCACCGGCGCGCTCAGCCTGTCGCTGGTCGGTGTGCGCGACGACAGCGAAAGCGAGACCATCGAGGTCGATCAGGACGCGCTTCTGGGTATCGCCCAGGCCGTGGAAGCCGAAGGGCCCGAGATCTGCACCGTGCGCAACCGGCGCGGGGCCGAAGTGATCGTCACGCAGGTGCCTTGCACCAACTAACCGGAAACAAATGACAAAACGGCCTCCACAATGTTGGGGGCCGTTTGCGTTCTACTGCTGAACTTGCGGTTGCGTGCTTTTCAAATCACATGAAACTCACCCCACAAGATGCTGATTCTTGCGCATTAAACCAAATTGGGGCATGGTGCGCTCAATCGGGTCAAAAGAACCCACCCAAATCCGTGATCAGAGAGGCAGGATCACAATGAGCATTATACGCCATATCTGCGCGGTCCTCCTGGGCTGTGCAGTGATCGTCACAACCCCCCTTCCCTCGACGGCCCAGGTCCTGCGCGTGCTGGAAGGCGCGACATCGACCACGTTGCGCGTGCCCATGAACCGCGCCGTGGTGGTCGAGAGCGAGGCTCTCTTCGCCGAGCTGTCCGTCGCCAACCCGCAGATCGCGGATATCGCGACCCTGTCCGAGCGCACCATCTACGTCCTCGGGCGCGCGCCCGGCCGCACGACGATGACGCTTCTGGGTGTCGATGGCGGGCTGATCGCCAATGTCGAGGTTCAGGTCATCCCCGACCTGGCCGAATTCCGCGAACGCCTGCGGGAGATCCTGCCAAACGAGGCCATCGAGGTGCGCAGCGCCAATGACGGCATTGTCCTGTCCGGCACCGTCTCCTCGGGGCAGATCCTGGATCGCGCGCTTGAGCTGGCGCAACGCTACGCGCCGGACCGGGTGTCAAACCTGATGGTCGTCGGCGGCACGCAGCAGGTGATGCTGCGGGTCCGCTTCGCGGAGATGTCGCGCACCGTACGGCGCAACCTGTCAGCGAGCTTCGGCGCGGCGGTCGGCGATGTGCAGCTTGGCACCGGCAACGCCGCGACGGCCTTCCCCTCCACCACGATCTCGCCGGGCCTGGACGGGCGCAACGGCGCGCTTGGCGTCACCTTCGGATCGGGGTCGGCGCAATTCGCGATCCTGCTGGAAGCGCTGGAAAGCAACGGCATGGTCCGCACCCTGGCCGAGCCGAACCTGAGCGCCCTTTCGGGGGCCACCGCCTCGTTCAACGCGGGCGGCGAATTTGCCGTCCCGGTCCAGACCGAAGACGGGATTTCCGTTGATTTCAGGCCCTTCGGCATCAACCTGGTCTTCACGCCGACCGTTCTCAGCGATGAGATCATCAACCTGAACCTCTCCGCCGAAGTCTCGTCGATCGACATCAACGTGCCGACCGTGAACGACGTCCCCGGCCTGCGCACCCGCACCGCCTCGACCACTGTGGAAATGCGCGACGGGGAAAGCTTCGTCATCGCAGGGCTCTTGCAGGACGATTTCCGCGACAGCATCGGCCAGGTGCCCTGGCTTGGCGACATCCCGGTTTTGGGTGCGCTCTTCCGCAGCACCAATTACCAGCGCGAGCAATCGGAACTGGTCATCATCGTCACCGCCCACCTGGTGTCGCCGACACGGGGCGAGGCGCTGGCCCTGCCCACCGATCGCGTGCGCATCCCTACGGAAAACGAGCTGTTCCTCTTTGGACAGACCGCCGGGCGGCCCGCCGCAGGCAGCGCCGCTGGCGATGTCGCGCAGCAGGATTTCAGCGGTTCCTACGGCTATGTGATGGAGTAAGGACATGACCATTCGATTTCCGATCGCACTTGTCGCGGGCCTCTCGGTCCTTGCCGTCGCGGGCTGTGAAACCATCGGCGGGGTCCGCGAAGCCGGGCATTCCCTGGATGAGGGCCGCTTTGGCGACCCGACGATGAACAACATCCTGGTGATGACCGGCCAGCGCGACTATTACGAACAACTGGCGCAACGCTTTGCCGCGGAAGTGCCGACAACGATCAACTTCGCCTTCAACTCGGCGCAACTGAGCCCGCAGGCACAGGCCGTGCTGCGGCAACAGGCGCGCTGGATCAATGCCTTCCCCGAGGTTCGGTTCAGCGTCTACGGCCACACCGACCTTGTCGGCACCGACGCCTATAACCTGCGTCTGGGACGCCGCCGCGCGCAGGCCGCCGTCAACTACATGATCGCGCAAGGCGTCGATCGCCACCGCCTGGATGCGCTGGTTTCCTTCGGCGAGACGCAGCCTCTGGTCGCCACGCCGAACCCGGAAATGCGCAACCGGCGCACCGTGACCGAGGTGTCGGGCTTCATGCAGGATCATCCGATGGTCCTGGACGGGCGCTATGCCGATATTGTTTACCGCACCTATGTCGCCTCGGGCGGGAGCGGGGAATAACCGGCCAAACTGCCGAAAATCGGGAACAATACCCCAGTATTTCGGCTTTTTGGTCGCAATCTCGCCCAAGTTAACGGGCAAGTATCGGAGCGGAGGCACCAGACCCGGGTTCTGATCGAGCATATCCCCGAACATGGTCCTCCCGGTTCCATGGGCTATCTGCCCGGACCGATATTACAACCGATCCGGCGACAAGCCGGGCGAACCGGGGTACTGAGGATGAGCGGAGGCTTGGCGTTACAATCTAATCCAGCACCAATCGTTGCATGTACAATTGCGCGAGACGTGCAGATCTTTGACCTGCTGATCGACGACATCGAGGCGGAACTGGGCGAAGCATGGGGCGACCTGAGCTTTCTTGAGGCACAGACCTTCCTGAACCAGCCCGATGCCGAAACCCTGGAGTTCGTGGCGATTGCCATCGACGACGAGGACGAGCCCGAGATCGAGCTTGTCTGCTCCATCATCCGGCTTGCGAAATCCAAGGATATCAAGGTGATGCTGATCGCCGAGGATGTCAGCCCGGCGGCACTTCACAAGCTGCTGCAATCGGGCACCGACGATTTCGTGCCCTACCCCCTGCCCGAGCGCGCCTTTCACGATTCGCTGGCCCGCATCCGCAGCAACACCCCCGCCCCCGCCGAGATCGGCGATCACGTGAGCGAGGGGGCAGAGTCGATCCAGCCCACCACGACCGATATCAAGGATCACGTCCTTTTCGCCGTGCAAAGCATGGCAGGCGGCACCGGGGCCACGACGCTGGCCGTCAACCTGGCCTGGGAACTGGCCAATATCGACAAGAAACTGTCGCCCTCGGTCTGCCTTCTGGACCTGGACCTGCAATTCGGCTCGACCTCGACCTATCTGGACCTGCCGCGCCGCGAAGTGATCTACGAGGTACTCTCGGACGCGCAGACCATGGATGTGGATGCGTTCAAGCAGGCGCTGCTCAGCTTCAACCAGCGTTTGTCGGTCTTCACCGCGCCCTCGGATATCCTGCCGCTGGACATCATCGGCCAGGAAGAGGTCAAGGCGCTCTTGCGACTGGCGCGCGAGACCTTCGATGTGGTCGTCGTCGATATGCCCTCGACCATCGTGGGCTGGTCCGAGACCGTGATGAACGAGGCCGATGTCTATTTCGCCACGCTGGAACTGGACATGCGGTCGGCGCAGAACACGATGCGCTTCATCAAGGCGCTTCAGGCCGAGGGCCTGCCAACAGACAAGTTGCACTACGTGCTGAACCGCGCGCCCCGCAACCTGGACCTGTCCGGCAAGGGCCGCGTCAAGCGCCTGGCCGAAAGCCTGGATATCGAGCTCAAGACACAGCTTCCCGACGGCACCAAGCAGGTCAGCCAGGCCTGCGACCATGGCGTGCCGCTGGCCGACATGGCCCGCAAGAACCCGCTGCGCAAGGAAATCCTGAAGCTTGCCAAGACCCTGCATGAGGCCATCGCGGTCCAAGCGGTCGCCAGATAGAGGACGCCTAGGATGTTTTCGCGCTACAAGAAATCCGGCAATGCGACGCCCATCCACCCCGCATTGATGACCGACGCCCCCCCTGCCCCGGCCAGATCCGCCGAGGCCGAGGTCAAGCCCAAGACCACGCTGCGCAAGCCGCCGAAGAAATCGGATGTGGCCCCGGCGGAACCTGTCGCGCTGGACAAGGAAGCCAAGCGCCGCCAGCGCCTGGACGAGATCAAGACCGAGATGCATTCGCGTCTTCTGGACAATCTCAACCTCTCGGCGCTGGAAACCGCCAAGGAAAGCGAGCTGCGCGCCGAGATCATCTCGATCACCAATGACGAGCTGGCCGATATGGGCGCGGTGCTGAACCGTGAGGATCGCACCACGTTGCAGACCGAGCTTTTTGACGAGGTCACGGGGCTCGGTCCGTTGGAGCCGCTGCTCAAGGACGACACGGTCAACGACATCCTGATCAACGGCCCCTACAACATCTTCATCGAACGCGCCGGCAAGCTGGAAAAATCCAGCATCCATTTCAAGGATGAACGCCACCTTCTGCGCATCATCGACAAGATCGTGTCCGCCGTGGGCCGCCGGGTCGACGAATCGAACCCTTATGTCGATGCGCGCCTGAAGGACGGCTCGCGTTTCAACGCGATGGTGCCGCCCGTGGGCGTCGATGGCAGCCTCGTCTCCATTCGTAAATTCAAGAAGGACAAGCTGCAGATCGACGACCTGGTGCAGTTCGGCGCCTTCAACGAGGAAATGGCCGCCTATCTGCAAGCCGCCGTCGCCTGCCGCCTGAATGTCGTCGTCTCGGGCGGCACGGGGTCGGGCAAGACGACCACGCTCAACGCGCTGTCCTCCTTCATCGACAATTCCGAACGCATCCTGACGATCGAGGATACGGCGGAACTGCAATTGCAGCAGGAACATGTGGGCCGGATGGAAAGCCGCCCGCCGAACGTGGAAGGCAAGGGCGCGGTCACGCAGCGCGACTGCCTGCGCAACGCCCTGCGGATGCGGCCCGACCGGATCATCGTCGGCGAGACGCGCGGCGAGGAAGTGATCGACATGCTCCAGGCCATGAATACCGGCCATGACGGCTCGATGACCACGATCCACGCCAACAGCGCCCGCGACGGGGTCAGCCGCCTGGAGAACATGATCGCCATGGCGGGCATCGAAATGCCGCTGAAAGCGGTGCGCAGCCAGATCGCCTCGGCCGTGAACCTGATCGTGCAGGCCAGCCGCCTGCAGGACGGCTCACGTCGCATGGTCTCGATCACCGAAGTGACGGGGATGGAGGGCGACGTGATCTCGATGCAGGAGATCTTCCGCTACGAGCGCCTCGGCCTGCAACCCGATGGCAAGATCATCGGCCGCTTCACCGCCTGCGGTGTGCGCAGCCATTATTCCGACAGGTTCCGCCAATGGGGCTATGACCTGCCGACCTCCATCTATGAACCCGCCGGGGACTGACGCCCATGAACCTCTCCATCGAACCGCTTATCTATATCGGCATCTTCATCGGCGTCATCATGCTGGTCGAAGGCGTCTACCTTATGGTCTTCGGCAAGTCGATCAGCCTCAATTCCCGCGTCAACCGGCGCCTGGACCTGATCAACAAGGGTGGCAACCGCGAGGATGTGCTGGCCAAGCTGCGCAAGGAGCTGGACCAGCATACCGGGTCGAAGACGATCCCGCTCTATACCCTGATCGCGTCCAAGGCGCAGAAGGCCAATATCGCCTTCACGCCGCCGCAACTGCTGCTGGTCATGGCCGGGCTGACGGTCGCCGCCTTCGTAATGCTGACCACCGCGACGGGTGCGTCGCTGCCGATCAGGCTCCTGGTCTCGGTCATCATGGGGGTCGGCGGGGTCTATTACTGGGTCAACTCCAAGGCCAAGAAGCGCATCGGCATGATCGAGGAACAGCTGCCCGACGCGGTTGAACTGATGGTGCGGTCCCTGCGCGTCGGCCACCCCTTCATCTCGGCCATCAACACCGTGGCCAAGGAGGTTCAGGATCCGCTCGGCTCGGAACTCGGCATCATCGCGGACGAGGCCGCCTATGGCCGCGACATCTCCGAGGCGATCGAGGCCATGGCCGAACGGCTGGACCTGCAGGATCTGCGCTTTCTGGCGGTTGCCGTGGGCATCCAGCAGAAATCGGGCGGCAACCTGGCCGAAATCCTGTCCGGCCTCGCCGCCGTGATCCGCTCGCGGTTCAAGCTCTTCCGCAAGGTCAAGGCGATCACCGCCGAGGCCAAGTGGTCGGGCATGTTCCTGTCGATCTTTCCGCTGCTGGCGCTGGTCGGCATCAACGTGATGCAGCCCGACTATTACGATGACGTCATGGAAAGTGCCGCCTTCATTCCGGCCGCTGCCGTCGTTGCCGTCATGTTGGGCGTCAACGTCATCGTGATGCGCATGATGGTCAATATCAAGGTCTGAGGAGCAACCAGTATGGACGCGATCAACACATATATCACCGATCTCCTCGGCCCCCTCGGCCCCCTCTTCGTGGTGGGCGGGCTTGGCCTTCTGCTGGTCTTGCTGGCGGTGCCCGCGATCCTGTTCCAGAAGAAGGACCCGCTGTCCAAGCTGAAGGAGTCGCAGAACGATCGCCATGCAGGCGTTCCCAAGGGCCTGCGCGTCGGCGGCAAGAATGAGAAACTGGACAAGTTCAAGCAGTTCCTGGAGCCGCAGAACCAGGAGGAATACGGCGCCGTCCAGTTGATGCTGATCCGGGCCGGCTATCGCTCCAAGGGGGCGGTGCAGACCTTCCATTTCGCGCAATTCGCGCTTGGCATGGGCTTTCTGGCGCTCGGCGTGATCTACACCTTCATCGCGGGCGAGATGACGACGCAGAAAAGCATCCTCAGCGTGCTGATCCCCGGTGCGGTCGGTTATTACCTGCCCAAATACTGGGTCCAGCGCCGGGTGCAGACCCGCGAGGAGGAGATCACCTCGGGCTTTCCCGACGCGCTCGACCTGATGCTGGTCTGCGTCGAGGCGGGCCAGTCGCTGGACCAGGCGATCATCCGCGTCGCCAAGGAAATCCGGTCCTCCTATGAATCGCTGGCCGACGAGTTCGAGATCGTCGCCTATGAGATGAAGGCCGGCAAGGACAAGACCAAGGTGCTGCGCGACTTCGGCGAACGCTGCGGCGTGCAGGATGTGAACAGCTTCGTCACCGTGCTGATCCAGTCGGCCACCTTCGGCACCTCGATCGCCGAAGCGCTGCGGGTCTATGCCGAGGAAATGCGCGACAAGCGGGTGATGCGGGCCGAGGAAAAGGCCAACAAGCTGCCCACGAAACTGACACTGGCCACGATGATGTTCTGCGTGCCGCCGCTCTTGATCATCCTGATCGGTCCGTCGGTCTACGGCATCAGCCAGAACCTGGGCGGGCAATAGGAGAAGAAGGGGCAAACTGGATGTGGGGCAAGACATTCCTGGTGATGGCCGTGTTCGGTCTGGCCGCGTGCGAGAATTCGGCGCGGCTTGACCCGTTGGAAGGGGGGCCCCCGCTGCCCCCCGGCATGGCGGTCCAGCGCGGCGGCGTCGACCAGATGATCGTCGGCCACCGGCTGATGGATGCGGGCGAATACCAGCTTGCGCTGACCGCCTATATGCGCGCCGCCGGTGAGAACGGCATGACGGCGCAGGCGCTGTCCTCGCTCGGGTCGGCCAACCTGCGCCTGGGCCGCCTAGGCCAGGCCGAGGATCAGCTGCGCGAGGCGGTCGAGCTTGACCCGGACTCGGTCCCCGCCTGGAACAACCTCGGCGTGGTCTTGATGGAGCGCGGCGAATACGGCGAGGCGCGGCGCATCTTCCGCCATGCCTATGCGCTGGATAGTGGCGAAAGCGACTCGATCCGCGAAAATCTTCGGCTGGCTATCGCGCGAACCGAAATTCCCGACTACACTGAGGAAAATACGAATAACAGCTTCGAGTTGGAGCGGCGAGGCGGCGGGCGATACCTCCTCCTCCGGACCCCATGATCGAAGAAAACGAGAGCAGTGAGAGGCCGATAATGCGCCCATATATCAAAATCACGGCAGTGATCTCTGTCGCGCTTGCGCTTGCAGGCTGCGAACAATCGGGTTCCGCGGATGTGGACCGCGCGATCGGGGATCTCAATGTCATCGACGAAAACAACCTCAACGACGTCATGTTGTCGGCGGCGGACCCGGCCGAGGCGGTGACCTATTTCCGCAGTGCCGCCGCAGAAAACCCCGACCGGATCGACCTGCAACGCGGTCTGGCCACCAGCCTCATTCGCGCCCGCATGCACACCGAAGGGGCCGCCGCCTGGGCCCGCGTGGTGGCAAGCGACGACGTCACCGACCAGGACCGGGTCGATTATGCCGATGCGCTGATCCGCACCAATGACTGGGACGGGGCGGAAGAGCAGCTGGACCTGGTGCCGCCCACCTTCGAGACCTATGAACGCTACCGGCTGGAGGCGATGGTCGCCGACAGCAACGAGGAATGGGACCGCGCCGACAGTTTCTATGAAACCGCCGTCGGGCTGACGATGCAGCCCGCGGGCGTGCTCAACAACTGGGGCTATTCGATGCTGACGCGCGGCGATCACGAAGGGGCCGAACGCCTCTTCACCGAGGCGCTGACCTATGACCCCGACCTGTTCCACGCCAAGAACAACCTTGTGCTGGCCCGTGCCGCGCGCGGGCAGTACACCCTGCCGCTGGTGCAGGTGACGCAGGTGGAACGGGCGCAGCTGCTGCACACCATGGCGCTGGCCGCCGTGCGTCGCGGCGATATCGATATCGGTCGTGGCCTGTTGCAGGATGCCATCGACACCCACCCGCAGCATTTCGAGGCAGCCGTCACCGCGCTGCGCTCGCTCGATAGCCAAGGATGACCGCCCATGACCCTCGCCCTGACCGCCGCTGAGGCCCTCTGGTTCCTGCCCTTCGTCCTGCCGATCTGCATCTGGGTCGCCTGGTCCGACCTGCGCGAGATGCGCATCCCCAATGTCAGCGTGCTGGCGCTGGCCGGTGTCTTCCTGGCCGTGGGTCTCATCGCGCTGCCCTTCGAGGTCTATTACATGCGCCTGCTGCAACTGGCGATCGTGCTGCTGGCGGGGTTCCTGCTGACCTCGCTCGGCCTGGTCGGCGCGGGCGATTCCAAGTTCGCTGCCGCCATGGCGCCCTTCATCGCACCGGGTGATTACCTGATGTTCCTGACCCTCTTCGCCGCCGTGCTGATCGGATCGTGGATTACCCATCGCGGGGCCAAGGCCGTGCCGGCGGTCCGCCGCGCGACACCCGGTTGGGTCTCCTGGGATCGCGGCAAGCTTTTCCCCATGGGCGTGGCGCTGGCCGGTGCGCTGGTGGTTTACCTGGCCCTCGGGATTGTCACCGCGCCTTAATTAATTCGCAATTCTGGTGTGAAATTGCTGGTGTGAAGCAGAAGGTCCGTCGCCCATGAACATGCACGCAAATGACACTGCCTCCTTCGCGCCGCCCAAGCTGCGGCGGCTGGAGGATACCGGCCTCCAACCCGTGATGATGCGGGATATCCTGCTCAAGACGGTCTTTCGCAAGAATGTCGAACAGGCCAGCCAGATTGCCGAGGCGATCTGCCTGCCGATGCCACTGACACAGGCGCTGATCGACGGGCTGCGGGAAATGGGCCTGTTGCAGGCCATGGGCACGATGCACGCGACCTCAAGCTCCGAGATGGGGTTTCAGCTCACCGATGCGGGCAAGGCGCGCGCGCTCGATGCGCTCGCCCAGTCCGAGTATTACGGCGCGATGCCGATCCCGCTGGAGGCCTACAAGGAACAGGTCAAGCGCCAGTCGGTCAAGAACGTGCTGATCACGCGAGCCGCGCTTGAGGCCAGCATGGGCCACCTGATCCTGCCCAAGGGCATGATCGACCAGCTTGGGCCAGCCGTCAGTTCGGGCCGCTCGGTCCTGATGTACGGCCCTCCCGGCAACGGCAAATCCTCCATCGCGGAAGGTATCCGTGCGGCCCTTGGCGACACGATCTACGTGCCGCGCGCGATTTCCTATGCCGGTCAGGTGATCACGGTCTTCGACCCCATCGTGCACAGCCCCGTCGCGGTGGACGAGACCGAGACCAGCGCGCTGCGCCGCCGCTCGGAACGCTTCGACACGCGCTACCTGATGTGCCAGCGGCCCACGGTGATGACGGGCGGCGAATTGACCCTGTCGATGCTGGACCTCAACTACAACAAGACCTCGCGCACCTACCAGGCCTCGCTGCAACTGAAATCCTCGGGCGGCGTCTTCATCGTCGACGACCTTGGCCGCCAGGAGGAGCCGCCGCAGGCCCTGATCAACCGCTGGATCGTCCCGATGGAGGTCGGATATGACATCCTGACGCTGCAATCGGGCGAAAAGTTCGAGGTGCCCTTCGACACGCTGGTGGTGTTCTCGACCAACTTCCACCCCAACGACCTCTTCGATGGCGCGGCGCTGCGCCGGATCTTCTTCAAGGTCAAGGTGGACGGCCCCACGCAGGAGGAATTCCTCAAGATCTTCGCCATGGTCGCGCGCAAGAAGAAGGTGCCGCTGGACGAGGCGTCGCTGCTGCACCTTCTGAAGAAGAAATACCCGACGATCGACAACCTCTATGCCAACTATCACGCGCCGTTCCTGATGGATCAGCTGATCGCCATTTGCGAGTTCGAGGGCATCCCCTACCAGATGCGGCCCGACCTTCTCGATCGCGCCTGGCAGAACATGTATGTGACACAGGAAACCATCGCCCACTGACGCGCGCCTTTTCCGTCGACGGAAAAGACCGCCGCGTGGTCGACCGCGCGCAAAGGCGCATCATGCGCCTTCCCCGCGCCCCGGCTCTGGCGTATCCCTTGGGGCATGACGCCCCTCCCCGCCACCATCGAAGCCTGGTTCACCGATCAGGGCTGGCACCTGCATCCGCATCAGCGCGCCATGCTCGCCCGCACGGGCGAGCCCGCCCTGATGCTGATCGCACCCACGGGTGGCGGCAAGACCATGGCCGGGTTCCTGCCCACGCTGGCCGAGCTGGCCAATGGCAGTCATGACGGGCTGCACACGCTCTACATCTCGCCGCTCAAGGCGCTCGCGGCCGACATCAAGCGCAACCTGCGCCGCCCGGTCGAGGAGATCGGCCTGCCCATCCGCATCGAGGACCGCACCGGCGACACCAGCCAGACGCAGCGCAAACGCCAGCGCGCCGACCCGCCGCATATCCTGCTGACGACGCCCGAAAGCCTCGCCCTGCTGACCTCCTACGAGGATGCCGCGCGCACCTTCAAGGGCCTCAAGCGGGTGATCGTCGATGAAATCCATGCGCTGGCCGAAAGCAAGCGCGGCGATCAGCTTTTCCTCGCCCTCTCGCGGCTGGAGACCCTCGCCCCCGGCCTGCGCCGTGTCGGGCTGTCGGCCACGGTCGAGGATCCCCCCGCGCTGGCCAACCTCCTCGCCCGCCACCCCGACACTTGCGCCATCCTGATGGCCGATCCCGGCCCGGATCCCGACATCTCGATGCTGCAAACGCGGGAGAAACCGCCCTGGTCCGGCGGGGGTGGCGCCTATGCGATCCCTGCCGTGCTGGACCAGATCCGCCAGCACAAGACCACGCTCATCTTCCACAACACCCGCGCGCAGGCCGAGATCTTCTTTCACAACCTGTGGCTTGCCAATGACGAGGCCCTGCCCGTCGGCATCCATCACGGCGCGCTGGCCCGCGAGCAACGCGAAAAGGTCGAGGCCGCGATGGTTGCGGGCAAGTTGCGCGCGATCGTTTGCACCGGTTCGCTCGATCTGGGCATCGACTGGGGTGATGTCGATCTGGTCATCCAGGTCGGCGCGCCCAAGAACGTCAAGCGCCTGGTGCAGCGTATCGGGCGCGCCAACCACCGCTACAACGCCCCCTCCAAGGCGCTGCTGGTGCCCGCCAACCGCTTCGAGGTCGTCGAATGCGTCGCGGCGCTGGAGGCCGTGCGCTCCCGCGACCTGGACGGCGAGCCGCGCGGCCCCGGTCCGCTGGACGTTCTCTGCCAGCACGTCTTGATCCGCGCTGCCGCGGGGCCGTTCGACGCCGATGACCTCTTCGCCGAAATCATCACCGTGGGGGCCTATGCCGCCCTGCCCCGCGCCACATTCGATCGCTGCCTGGATTTCACGGCAACCGGCGGCTATGCCCTGCGCGCCTATGATCAGTGGCAACGGCTGGTCCAGCGCCCGGACGGCCTCTGGCAGTTGCGCGACCCGCGCGCCGCATCCCGCATCCGGATGAATATCGGCACCATTACCGATAGCGAGAAACTGAAGGTGCGGCTCAAACACGCCCGCGGCGGGGCTGCGCTTGGCGAGGTCGAGGAAGGCTTTGCCGCCACCCTGACACAAGGCGACACCTTCCTGATCGGGGGCCGCATCGTGCGCTACGAAGGCTTGCGCGAGATGGTCGTGGAAGTGACGAAAAACGCCGGCCGCAAGCCCCGCGTCGCGGTCTTCTCGGGCACCAAGTTCGCCACCTCCACCCAGCTTTCCGACCGGATTCTGCGCATGTTCCAGCAAGAGAGCTGGCCCAACCTGCCCACCCACACCGCCGAGTGGCTGGCCCTGCAGCGCCAGGTCTCGCGCCTGCCCGAACGCAAGCGGCTGCTGGTCGAGACGTTTCCGCATGACGGGCTGCATCACCTGACCGCCTACGGCTTCGCGGGCCGCAATGCGCAACAGACGCTCGGGCTTCTCCTGACGCAGCGGATGGAGGCGGCCGGCCTGAACCCGCTCGGCTTCGTCGCCACCGATTACGCCACGCTGATCTGGGGACTCGATCCCGTGACCGACCCCGCCCCGCTCTTTGCCCGCGACAACCTGAAAGACGCGCTCGAAGGCTGGCTCGCGGGCAACGCGGTGATGAAGCGCACCTTCAAGACGGCGGCGCTGGTCGCGGGGCTCATCGACCGCAACAGCCCCGGCAGGCGCAGATCGGGGCGGCAGGCGACATTTTCCACCGACATCCTCTATGACACGCTGCGCAAACACGACCCCGACCACCTGATGATGCAGATCACGCGGGACGAGGCGATGCGCGGGCTGGTCGATTTCAGCCGCATCGAGGCGATGCTGGACCGGATCGGGGGCCGCATCGACCATGTCGTGCTCACCCGCGTCTCACCCCTCGCCGCCCCCCTGTTTCTTGAGGCTGGCCGGGTGCCCGTCGCGGGACGGGCCGAAGAGACGCTGATCGAACGCGAACGGCAGGCGCTGATGGCGGCGGCGGGGCTTGAATAGCGCGGCGCCCCGTGCGATTGAACAAATCATGAACGGGCTTTCCTTCAGTTTTGCGGGCGCGGACCTGCTGGCCCTGCCCTCCGGCGCGCTGTTCTGGCCCGCGCGGGGGCTGCTTTGCGTCTCGGACCTGCATCTTGGAAAATCCGAGCGCATGGCCCGGCGCGGCGGACCGATCCTGCCGCCCTACGAGGCGCGGGAGACGCTCGCCCGACTGGCCCGCGACATCGACGCGGTGAGGCCACAGACCGTCATCTGCCTTGGCGACAGCTTCGACGACCTGGGGGCCATGCGCGCGCTGGAGGAGGCAGCCAAGGCCGAGATCGCGGCGCTGATGGCCGGACGGCGCTGGATCTGGATCGAGGGCAATCACGATGCCGGACCGGTCGATCTTGGCGGCTCGCATCTGCATGATCTGCAAGTCGCCCCCCTCACCTTCCGCCATATCGCCAACCCGGATGCCAGGGCCGAAGTCTCCGGCCATTACCACCCGAAGGCGCGGCTTGCGCTCAAGGGCCGGACCCTGACGCGCGCCTGTTTCCTCGTCGATGACGCCCGCCTGATCCTGCCCGCCTATGGCACCTATACCGGCGGGCTCTACAGCGACAGCGCGGTACTGTCGGACCTTATGGCCCCCGAGGCCCGCGCCCTGATGCTGGCCGATCCGCCCCTCGCGGTGCCGATGCCGCGCCGGACTTGTGCCCCCGGCTCGGCGCGGGCATCCTGAGGACATGGACCGGATCAAGGACAGCTTTGCCAGACAGGGCCTGATGCAGACGCTCGGCGCGGAACTCTCCGCGATCGCCGAAGGCCGCGTCGTGATCACCGCGCCCATCACCCCTGCGGCCAGCCAGCAGCACGGTTTCGCCCATGCAGGCATGACCTTCGCGCTTGGCGACAGTGCCGCGGGCTACTCGGCCCTGTCGCTTATGCCCGAGGGGGCCGAGGTGCTGACCGCCGAGATGAAGATCAACCTGCTGGCCCCCGCCGACGGGGTCCGGCTGATCTCGACGGGCGAGGTCGTGAAACCGGGCCGCAAGCTGGTCGTGGTGCGCGCCACGGTCGAGACCGAGACCGCCGACGGCACCCGCAAACCCGTCGCGATCCTGCAAGGCACGATGGTGCCGGTGATTCCGAAATCAGGCTGATCACTCCTCCGCGGGGGCGCTGAACCCGCCCGCTTTGTGGCTGCCATCGCAAAAAGGCTTGTTGGCGGACTGCCCGCAGCGGCAGAAGAACAGCTTCTCGCCCCGCGCGATCCGCCCGCCGGTCGCATCCGTCACTTCCATCGGGCCGACCAGGCCAAGCGGCCCGTTCGGCACCGGCCTGATCTCCAGCACCGCCCCGATCTCGTTCCCGCCGCTGTCCTTGTCGGATGCAGGCGGCATGCCTGTCGCGGCGAACCCGGCCTCTTTATGCGCGCTGTCGCAAAACGGCTTGTTCTTCGACGCGCCGCAGCGGCAAAGCGTCAGCCGGGTATGGCTCTCGCCGTTCAGGCGCAGATCGCCCGTCAGTTCCAGCGGCCCGTTCTCCTGGATCCGCACCCGGTTGATGCCTGCGGGACGCTCCTCGGCGCCCCCGTCCTTGCGGGCGAACTGCAACGCGCCGGAAGGGCAGGTCCGGATCATCGCCGCCACCTCCTCTGCCGGGACGGCGTCGGGATCGACCCAGGGCTTGCGCGCCGGGTCGAAGACCTGGGGCAGGGACAGAAAGCAATTGCGCGAATGGATACAGCGGGACATGTCGAAACTGATGTCGATATCCGTCCCGGAATAGCTGCGGGGCTTGGCCATGGGGTCCTCCTGGCGTGGCTGCACTGGGATCGAGCATAGCCGCCCGCGCGCCGGATCACCAATAGGCCCGGTTCTGCCTTCATCTTGGTCGAAATACTTTGGGGAGCGCGAGGGATAAAACCCCTCGCAACGCCTGCAAGAGACCCCGAGCCTCCGCGACTGTGTCCCCGCGACCCGCCACGGGTCCATGGCAATGCGCGCGGACGAGGGCTCCCGCAGGGGGCCTGAGGCCCGTGCGCCCCCCACTCAGGCCGTCAGGCCCTCGGGCTCTTCCAGCCCGTTCGCCCGGCAGCACGCGGTCACGGTGTTGGCCAGCAGGCACGCGATCGTCATCGGCCCGACGCCGCCCGGCACCGGCGTGATCGCGCCCGCGACCTCCTTGGCGCTGGCGAAATCGACGTCGCCGACCAGCCTGGTCTTGCCCTCTTTCTCGGGATGGGGGATGCGGTTTATGCCCACGTCGATCACGGTGGCACCGGGGCGCACCCAATCGCCGGGGATCATCTCGGGCCGACCCACGGCGGCGACAAGAATATCTGCCCCCCGACAAACCTCGCCCAGATCCTTGGTCCGGCTATGGGCGATGGTCACGGTGCAGCTGTCGCCGAGCAGAAGCTGCGCCATTGGCTTGCCGACGATGTTGGACCGACCGACAACGACCGCATTCATCCCCGACAGCGACCCGTGATGGTCGCGCAGCATCATCAGGCAGCCGAGCGGGGTGCACGGCACCATGCTTTTCTGCCCGGTGCCCAGAAGGCCGACATTCGAGATATGGAACCCGTCCACATCCTTGGCCGGGTTGATCGCGTTGATCACCAGGTCGCTGTCAAGGTGATCCGGCAGCGGCAGTTGCACCAGGATGCCATGCACCGCCGGGTCGTTGTTCAGCCGGTCGATCAGCGCCAGCAGGTCGGCCTCGGAGGTGTCGGCGGGCAGCTTGTGCTCGAAGCTCTCCATGCCGACCTCGACCGTCATCTTGCCTTTCGAGCGGACATAGACCTCGCTTGCCGGGTCTTCGCCTACCAGCACCACGGCCAGGCCCGGCGTCAGCCCGTGATCGTCCTTGAGCCGCGCGACATGGGCGCCCACCTGCATCCGCACCCGTTCCGCGAATTCCTTGCCGTCAATGATCTTGGCCGTCATCTGGTCTGTCTCCCTCGGTCGAACTGGTCACGCTTCTAGAGAAAGGGCGCGCCGGTTGCACGCCCTCTCCCCTTGTTTTTCAGAACAACCCCTCGACCACGCCCGCGTCATTGATGCGGATGCTTTCGGCGGCAGGGGTGCGCGGCAGGCCCGGCATGGTCATGATCTCGCCGCAGATCACCACGACGAAGCCCGCGCCCGCCGACAGCCGCACCTCGCGCACCGGCACCGAATGGCCCGTGGGCGCGCCGCGCCGGTTCGGATCGGTGGTGAAGCTGTATTGCGTCTTGGCCATGCAGACCGGCAGGTTGCCATACCCGGCCTCTTCCCATTCCTTCAGCTGGTTGCGGATCTTGGCATCGGCCAGCACCTCATCGGCGCGGTAGATGCGCTTGGCCACGGTCTCGATCTTCTCGAAGAGGCTCAGCTCGTCCTTGTAGAGCGGCGCGAACTGGCTGACACCGCTATCGGCGATCTCGGCGACGCGGGTGGCAAGCTCGGCGGAGCCTTCGCTGCCAAGCTCCCAATGGCGGCTCAGGATCGCCTCGGAACCCTGCGTCTTCACGTAATCCTTGACCGCCTGCACCTCGGCATCGGTGTCGGTGACGAAATGGTTGATCGCCACGACGACCGGCACGCCAAAGCTTTTCAGGTTGCCGATATGACGGCCCAGATTGGCGCAGCCTTCCTTGACGGCATTGACGTTCTCCTGTCCCAGGTCGGCCTTGGCCACGCCGCCATTCATCTTCATCGCGCGCACGGTGGCGACCAGCACCACGCAATCGGGGGCCAGCCCTGCCTTGCGGCATTTGATGTTCATGAATTTCTCGGCCCCCAGGTCGGCGCCGAAGCCCGCCTCGGTCACCACGTAATCGGCCAGTTTCAGGGCCGTGGTGGTGGCGATGACGCTGTTGCAGCCATGCGCGATATTGGCGAAGGGGCCGCCATGCACGAAGGCGGGGTTGTTTTCCAGCGTCTGCACGATGTTGGGCTGCATCGCGTCCTTGAGCAGCACGGTCATAGCGCCATCGGCCTTGATGTCGCGGGCATAGATCGGGCTGCGGTCGCGGCGGTAGGCCACGATCATCCGGCCCAGGCGTTCGGTCAGGTCGGCCAGGTCGCGGGCCAGGCACAGGATCGCCATGACCTCGGAGGCGACGGTGATGTCGAACCCGGTCTGGCGCGGGAACCCGTTGGAGACGCCGCCAAGCGAGGTCACGGTGTCGCGCAGCGCGCGGTCGTTCATGTCCAGCACCCGGCGCCAGGTCACGCGGCGCTCGTCGATCTCCAGCTCATTGCCCCAGTAGATGTGGTTGTCGATCATCGCCGACAGCAGGTTATGGGCGCTGGTGATGGCGTGGAAATCGCCGGTGAAATGCAGGTTCATCTCCTCCATCGGCACCACTTGCGCATAGCCGCCCCCGGCGGCCCCGCCCTTCATCCCGAAATTCGGGCCCAGTGAGGCCTCGCGGATACAGACCGCGGCCTTTTTTCCGATGGCGTTGAGGCCGTCGCCAAGACCCACCGTGGTGGTCGTCTTGCCCTCGCCCGCGGGCGTCGGGTTGATCGCGGTCACAAGGATCAGCTTGCCGTTCTTGCGGTCCTGGACCGAGTTGATGAACTCCTGGCTGACCTTGGCCTTGTCATGGCCATAGGGCAGCAGGTGGTCGCTGGAAATGCCAAGTTTCTCTCCGATCTCCTGGATCGGGCGTTTCTTGGCCTCGCGGGCTATTTCGATGTCGGTCTTGAAGGCCATGGGGCAGGCTCCTGTTGGAAGCGGCGTTGTTCATGCGCAGGCTATAGCAACCTGACCGGGCGGCAAGCTGAGCGATTGCGACCAATTCCGTCTTGCATCCGCCAAAACCGGCGTCCCGATCACGAAGACGTTTTTTTGTGAACCTTTTGGCGGGCCTGCGCGTCTTACTGGTAACGACGATGCAATCAAGCAGGAGTAAACCAGATGAGCACCCCGATCCTTTTGATCCATGCAGGTTTCGGTTTCGGCATTGGCCTCGGCCTCGCGGCCCTGGTCCTGATCGGCGCCTAAGCGCCCCGCCGCGCCGCCGCGAGATGCGGCCAGGCGGGCTGGTCCGGCACATGCAGACGGATGCGCTCGCCGATGGCCAGCACGCCCTCGCGCTCGACCCAGGCCGTGATGCCGCGCAGACCTTGTGCCGCCTGTTTGAAGTCACGGCCCCGCCCCGGCCCCTCCGCGTCAATCGGCTTCGCGGGCAGATGACAGGGCCGGTTTTCCATATCCACAACCAAAGTCGCACCGCCCTCGCCCTGTAGACGGGATGCGGGCGGGATATGCGTGAAATCGGGGATGCCCTCGATCACCATGCTGGCCCCGATCAGATGCGGATCCAGCCCCTCCACCCCCATATTCCGCGCAATCCGCGCCAGATCCTCGGCGCTGACGATGGACAGCTGCCGGGTGTTGCGGATCTCGGTCCCGCGCGGGTATTGCGCCGTCACCCGGCTGCAAGAGGGGCGCGTCAGCCCGCCATGCGCCTCACCCTCGGGGCCGGAAAAGCGCAACTCCATCCGGTCGCGGCGGGCGGAGGGCAGCGCGGCGTCGCGATCCTCGACGACGCCTAGCCAGATGATCGTGCCATAATACTGCGTGGGCAAAAGCGCGGGCATGTCCCAAGTCCTCGTATGCCGGGTCGGCCCCCCGGATAGCAGCAGACCCGCGCAGAGGCGACCAAATTTGACCTGCCCCCCGGAAATCGTGCTAGCATCGGGCGCAACCCCAAACGGAGGCTTATGGACATGTCGGATCAGAAGGACTTTTTCAATCAGGCCAAGGCCCAGATGGAGAAATGGCAAAGCGAGATGCAGAAGCTGCAGAAACAGGCCATGGAGAGCGGGCAGGAGCATATGAAGACCCAGTTGGAGGCCCTGAACGCACAGCGCAAGGAGGCCGAGAAGCAGCTGGAGACCATGGCCAACGCCAACAGCGCCGCGATGAAAGACATGCAGGCGGGTGTCGACAAGGCATGGAAGGAAATGGAGAAATCCATGGAATCCGCCCGCAAGCGGTTCGAGTAACCCGCGCCTGCGTCCACATGCAAAAAGGCCCCGGATTTTCTTGTCCGGGGCCTTTCGTCTATCCTGCAGCAGGGGCGATCAGGTCGAGGGTTCCGGCTCCATCCCGCCATCCTCATCCGAGGAAGACGCCTTGGTCTTGGTCTTCGGAATGGCCGTGATGGACGGGGTGCCGCCGGTATCGGCGTCGTCGTCATCCTCGCCCCGGTTGAGCGGCTCACCGGCGATCACGCGGGTGATCTCGTTGCCGGTCAGGGTCTCGTATTCCAGGAGGCCCTGCGCCAGCCGCTCCAGATCGTCGGATTTTTCGGTCAGGATGCGCTTGGCGGTCTGATACCCCTCGTCGATCAACTGCTTGACCTTGTCGTCGATCACCTTCTGCGTGTCTGCCGAATGCGACGTGCCGCCGCCATAGGGCCCCAGGTGGGACTGCTGTTCATTGGCGTAATCGACATAGCCAAGCTCCTCCGCGAAGCCGAATTGCGTGACCATGGCGCGCGCGATCTTCGAGACCTGCTGGATATCCGAGGCCGCGCCCGAGGTGACATGTTCGGGCCCGAAGATCAGTTCCTCGGCCACGCGCCCCCCCATCGCCATGGCGATCTTGGACTTGTACTTGCGCAGCGTCACAGACAACTGGTCGCGTTCCGGCAGCGACAGGACAAGGCCGAGCGCGCGCCCGCGCGGGATGATCGTGGCCTTGTGAATCGGGTCGTGTTCCGGAACGTTGAGGCCGACGATGGCATGGCCCGCCTCGTGATAGGCGGTCAGCTTCTTCTCGTCCTCGGTCATGACCATGGATCGGCGTTCCGCCCCCATCATCACCTTGTCCTTGGCGTTCTCGAAATCTTCCATCACCACGAAGCGCCGTCCGACACGCGCCGCCATCAGGGCGCTTTCGTTGACGAGGTTGGCAAGGTCCGCGCCCGAGAACCCCGGCGTGCCGCGCGCGATGATGCGCAGGTCGACATCCGGGCCGAGCGGCACCTTGCGGGCATGAACGCCCAGGATCTTCTCACGCCCCTTGATGTCGGGGTTGGGCACCTGCACCTGGCGGTCGAAACGGCCGGGGCGCAGCAGCGCGGGGTCCAGCACGTCGGGACGGTTTGTGGCCGCGACGATGATGATGCCCTCATTGGCCTCGAACCCGTCCATCTCGACCAGCAACTGGTTCAACGTCTGTTCGCGTTCGTCGTTGCCGCCGCCATAGCCCACGCCACGGGACCGGCCCACGGCGTCGATCTCGTCGATGAAGACGATGCAGGGGGCGTTCTTCTTGGCCTGCTCGAACATGTCGCGCACGCGGCTGGCGCCGACGCCCACGAACATCTCGACGAAATCGGAGCCCGAGATGGTGAAGAAGGGCACCCCGGCCTCGCCTGCGATGGCACGCGCCAGCAGCGTCTTACCGGTGCCCGGAGGGCCGACCAGCAGCGCGCCTTTCGGGATCTTGCCGCCAAGGCGGCTGAATTTCTGCGGGTTGCGCAGAAATTCGACGATCTCCTCAAGCTCCTCCTTGGCCTCGTCGATGCCGGCGACGTCGTCAAAGGTCACGCGGCCCGATTTCTCGGTCAGGAGCTTGGCCTTGGATTTGCCGAACCCCATCGCGCCGCCACGTCCGCCGCCCTGCATCCGGTTCATGAAGAAGATCCAGACGCCGATCAGCACCAGCACCGGCAGCCACATCACGAGGCCGGCCATGAAGCCCGACTGCTCCTGCGGGCGGGCCTGGATGCGCACGTCGTTTTCCAGAAGCACCGGGGTCACATCGACCTCGGAGGGGCGCACGGTTTCGAACGTGCCCTGTCCGGTCGTGAATTGAATGGTCTCGCCATCCAGCACGACAGAGGTCACGCCGCCACCCTCGACCTGGGAAATGAAATCGGAATAGGCGACCGAGCGCGCGTTCATTTCGGACTGGTTGCCACTGAAGAGATTGAAGAGCGCGAGGATCAACAAAAACAGAATGACCCAGAAAGCGATGTTTCTAGCGTTGCCCAAAAGTGATCTCCTCTACATGGCGGTCGGGGGCGCGCAGCGGTGCCACGGTCCCACGGGCTTAAAATAGGGATGCGCGCCGGGGTTTCAATGCGATAAAATGGTCCGGTGGAAACTCGCCCATGGGGCAGGCGTGGCCGTGATCCGTTCGGGGTGATGGAATTGCGGGACGGCCAGCAGGTTATCGCCCTGCCAGACGCCCGGCAGAGCGGTCAGCGCGGCCTGCGGCAGGCCCTCGGGGCGCGGCATTTGCGCGGTGCCGGAATCGCCGAGCGCGCGGATCGTGGCGGCGGGGTGATCGGGCGCCTGGATGCGCCAGCGGTTGTCCCACCAGGCGGTGCCGTCGGCGGCGACCTCGAGGCCCGCGACCGCGCTGTATTCCCGGCAGATCAGCAGGGTTTCGCGATACGGCATCAGGTGGCAGCCCTGCAGGGTGCCCGCCTGCCCCGCCATTGCAGCGGCCAGCGCGTTTTCGAGCGCCCTCAGGCGGGGGCGGTACGGCGCGCCGGAGAGGCATTTCAACGCATGGGCGACCAGCCGCAGCCGGGTTTCGGCCTCGGTCCCGGCCAGTCCCTGAATGTCAAAGGCGATGATGCCCGCACGGTCGGTCGCAACCCGGCTGGCCACATCTTCGGCCCGGCGGTCCAGCGCCTCGCGTGCCCGGTCCATGGCGCGCGCGGTCTCGGCCAGGCGCGCCGGATCGAGGCCAAGCGCGTCGATCGCGCGCCGCACCCGCACCCGGTGAAAGCGCGGATCGTCATTGCTGGGGTCGCTGGCCCAGGTCATGCCGCGCGCCGTCAGGTAGGCTTGCAGGTCGGCACGGGTCTCAGCCAGCAGGGGGCGCAGGAACAGGTCGCGCCCCATGCGCCCTTCGCGCATCGCCGCCAGCCCGTCGACGCCCGAGCCGCGCGCCAGCCGCATCAGCAGCGTCTCGGCCTGATCGTCCTGTGTATGACCCAGAAGAACCGCGTCGATGCCTTCCGCCTTGCAATGTTCCGCGATCAGGCGGCGGCGGGCCTGCCGCGCCTCGGCCTGCAGGTTGCCGGTCCCGTCCCATCCCTGCCAGTGCAAGAGCGTGTGATCGGCCCCCAGGCGCTGCGCCTCCTCGGCCACCTGCGCGGCCTCCTCGGCGCTGCCTTCTCGCAGCCCGTGGTCGACGGAAACAGCCTCCACGGCGGTGCCGCGTCCGGCCCAATCACAGGTCAGCGCCAAGAGGGCCAGCGAATCGCTTCCCCCCGAGACGGCGACGCAGAGGCGATCCGACCGCGCGCCATCCAGCACGCGGGCCATCGCCTCGGCAAACCTGTCCGTCAGGGTCAATTGCAGCCGAAACGCGTCATCGCGGCGCGGGCGTCCAGGACACTCGGAGAATCGGGATAGCGCCGTTCGACCTCGCCCAGGGTCAGGCAGGCTTCGTCCGACTGGCCAAGCTCCTGCAAACTGGTGCCTAGCCGGTAGAGGCTTTCCGGCGCACGCGGGGCCTCGGGCGAGCCGCTGAAACTGGCCAGATAGGCGCGCGCGGCCCGGTTCCACGCCCCTTGCGCGGCTTCGGCCTCGCCGCGCCAGAAATGCGCCTCGGCGGACAATGCGCCGCCGGGATAGGTCTCGGTATAGGCTTCGAACTGTGTCGCGGCGCTGGCGAAATCGCCTTCTTCATAGGCGGCCATGGCGCGGTCGAAATCGCTCTGCTCGGCCGCTGCCATGCTGGTGCCGGGGGACGTGGTGGTCGGGGCGGGCGCAGGGGCCAGCCCCGCCGAATCGCCGCCGCCAAGGGTCGAGGTCTCGTCCAGGGTGGAGATGTCGCAATCGCTCTCCAATTCGCAGAGGCGAAACTCCAGGTCGCCGACACGGGTGGTGCCGTCCGAGACCACCCGGTCGATGCGCAGCTCCAGCTCTTCGGTGGCGCTGGTCAGGCGGCGCAGCTCGGCCTCGATGGCATCGACCCGCGACAGGACCGACCCGCCGCCGCCCGAACCCGACGGTGCGCCGGTCGTGTTCAGCTCACCGCGCAGGCGCTGCAACTCGACATAGAGCACCGACAGTTCCTGCCGAATATCGGCCAGCGTTTCCTGCTGCGCATGGGCCGCGCCGGGCACCAGCAGGGCCAGTGAGACAAGAGCCGCGCGCCACATGACCGTCAGCTCCCCAGGCCAGCCGACAGCACCGTCACGGCGCGGCGGTTCTGGGCATAGCAGCTTTCATTCGAACAGATCTCGATCGGACGTTCCTTGCCATAGCTGATCGTGTTCAGGCGCGAGGCCGAGACGCCACGGCTGATCAGGTAGGCCTGGACCGAGGCCGCGCGGCGTGCGCCAAGCGCGAGGTTGTATTCACGGGTGCCCTGTTCGTCGGCATGGCCCTCGATAAGCGCGGTGTATTCCATGTTGCGCAGCAACCAATCGGCCTGGTCGTCCAGCGTGGCCTCGGCGGTCGGCGTGAGGCTGGATTGATCGACCAGGAACAGCACACGGTCGCCCACGGTCTGGTTGAAATAGGCCACAGAGTTCGGGTCGCCCGCCGCGCCTGCGGCGTTCGGATTGATCGTGGTGTCGCCCAGATAGCGGTTGTTGGCACAGGCCCCAAGGCCCAGGACTGCGACGAGCAATGTCAGTTTGAGGAGGAGTTTCATACCTGCGGTATCCTTGTTTCTTGCCCTTTTGCGGCAAATTACCATGTCTTCGCGCCCCTGAACATGGGCGGCTTGAAAGAGTCAGTTATTGAGCGGTGACCACGCGGGATCGGAGGCCATGCCGGGCGTCGCCACCCTTTGCAAATTGCGCCCCGAGATGTCGACGGAATAGATCGCGGGCGCGCCATCGGTCCCGGCGGTTTCGCGGGTGAACATGATCACGCGACCATTCGGGGCCCAGGTCGGTCCTTCATCCAGGAAGGAGGAGGTCAGCAGCCGTTCCTCGGAGCCATCCGTGCGCATCACGCCGATATGGAATCGCCCGCTCTGCTGGTTGGTGAACGCGATGAGATCGCCGCGCGGCGACCAGACCGGCGTACCATAGCGCCCCTCGCCCTGGCTGATCCGGCGCGCCTCGCCGCCCGTGGCGGGCATGATGTAGATCTGCTGGCTGCCCGAGCGGTCGCTTTCAAAGACGATCTGGGTGCCATCGGGCGAAAAGCTCGGCGCGGTCTCGATCGACGGCGCCTCGGTCAGCTGCGTCTGCATGCCGGTCGCCACATCCATCAGGTAGATGTCGGTATTGCCGCCCTGCTCCAGCGAGAACACGATGCGGTCGCCGTCGGGCGAAAAACGCGGCGCAAAGCTCATCGTGCCGTTGAGATGGTCGGAAAGCGGTCGGCGGCTGACGGTCGCCAGGTCCAGCGTGTAGAGCCGGGGCGAGCCGCTTTCGTAGCTTGTAAAGAGCAGCGTCTGCCCATCGGGCGCGAAGCGCGGGGCCAGCACCAGCGACCGGCTGTCGGTCAGATACTGCACATTCGCGCCGTCGTAATCCATGATCGCGATCCGCTTGAGGCGGGCATTCTTCGGCCCTTCCTCATGCACGAAGGCGACGCGGCTGTCGAAATAGCCGCTCTCGCCGGTGATGCGCTCATAGACATTGTCGGCCACGTTATGGGCCATGCGGCGCCAGCTGTCGGGCGAGCCCACGAATTGCAGACCGGCCCCAAGCGGCTCGTTCGAGAACACGTCGAACAGGCGGAACCGCACCACCAGCTGCCCGCCCTCGATGGTGACCGAGCCGGTGATCAGCGCCTGCGCGTTGATCGCCTGCCAATCGGCATATTCTACCGGGCTGTCGAAACTGGTGATCGGCGAGATATGCGCATCGCGCGGGATCTCGCGGAAGAGGCCGGTGCCCGAAAGGTCGGCGGCGATCACACGGGTGATGTCGGCGGCCTGGTCCTCGGCGCCGGGTCCGGCGATGAATTGCGGCAGGGCAAACGGCAACGGCTCGATGACGCCCTCGGTGATCTCGATCCTCAGCGGGCCGGGAGTGTCCTGCGCCACAGCGGGCGCGGCGATGCTGGCGAGGGCCAGGAAGGCAATGGTCAGGAATCGGGTCATCTCAACCTCTTCTCCGGGGAAAATGGCGTCATGTCAAAACGGCGCAACAACCAAAAAGGTTCAATCGGGAAATCATAGCCGGACTGGCCCAGGCCTGACACAGCACATCGGTCGGCATCAAAGGCTTGCCCGAGGGGCGTGACCGAACCGCCACTCTTCTTGGTCCTGGACCGCTTGGTCTCGCTCATCTCAACCTCATCTCTTCGGGGTTGAAGGTGATCTCGATCTCGCGCCAATGGTCATAGCTTTCGACCGGCAGGTCATAGCCCGATGTGCCACAGCGCAGGACCGCCCGGCGCGCGGCCTCGAAGGCCTGACGGATCGCGGTCTCGGAGCCGCCGGTATTGTCGATCATCCGCACCGAATTGGTCTCGGGCACGCCGCTTTGCGACATCTGCACCGAGATCGTCACCGTCACGCGCTGCGCCTCGGTCGAGAGGGATCCGATATTCCAGCACTCCTGCACCGCCAGGCGCAGGCCCTCGCGCGCGCCCGCGCTCAGCGGCGGACCGGAGGGCGTGGCGGGGGCAGAGGTCGCGGCTTCGGCCACTGCGGCCGCAATCGCGTCGGCCATCGCGTCGGAGGGCTCCTCGGTCTCCGGCTCGTCGGCCGTGTCCGGCACCTGAACCTGCGGCGCCGGTTCGGCAGCAGCCACAACGCGGTCGGGCCTCGCGGCGGGCCGGGTCGAGGCCACAGGGGCCAGGCTGGCGGCGGGCGTTTCGGCCTCGGTCACGATCTCGCTCGTGGCTTCCTCGGGCGCTGTTTCCGCCACTTCCGGCAGCGGCGCGGGCGTCTCGGACGGCTCGGGCTGCGTCACGATCTCGGGCGCGATGTCGGCCTCGGGCGGCGGTGCTGGCGCGGGGGTGGGGGCCACGCGCGGGGCCTCGCTCGGCGCGGGGGTCTCGCTCGGCGGTGCGGTTTCGTCCTGCGCGGGCGGGCTCGGCAGGGCGGCGACCTCATCGGTCACGTCGGCCTGTGGCGGCGGCGCCAGCGCGGTGACATCCGGTTCGGTTTCGGTGGGCGGCGGCGGCGTGGCGTCGGGCACGGCGGTTTCCGGCGCGGGGGCCTCGGGCGTGGGGGCGACAGGCGTTTCGGTCGGGGCCTCGACCGAGGGCGGCGTCGGCGCGTCCGACACGGTGGGGGCCGGAGCCTGTTCGAACATCGCGTCGAACTCGGAGGTGCTGAGCAGCGTCACGCCGGTGACCTGGAACTCGGGCTCTTCCCGGTCCCAAAGCAGGTTGCCGCCCAGGACCGCCCAGAGCAGCACGGCCAGGTGAATCCCGCCGGATGCGTAAAGCGCGCGCCGCATCTCCATGTCATTCCAGCCCCGCATCAAGGCGCGGGCCGCCCGCATCCGTCACCAGGCCGATCTCGCGGAAGCCACCGGCGTTCAGCGCGCCCATCACCTGCATCACGGCGTCATAGGGAATGGCCCCGTCGGCGCGCAGGAAAATCTGGCGGCTCGTCCGTTCGGCGGCGATGGCCTGAAGCCGGGTGATCAACTCGTCCATCGCCACCTCGGTGGTCTGGATCAGCACCCGGCCATCTTCGGTCAGGGTGACGGAAAGCGGTTCCTCATCGCTGTCGCTTGGCAATGCTTCGGCCGAGGTGTCGGGCAGTTCCACCGGCACGCCCACGGTCATCAGGGGCGCCGAGACCATGAACACGATCAGCAGCACCAGCATCACGTCGACGAAGGGCGTGACGTTGATCTCGGACATGGCGGCATGGCCCGAACGGCGGCTGCGCCTGCGGCCTGTCTGTTTCTGACGGATTCCGGCGGCCATGGCTCAGTCCAATTGCCGCGACAGCAGGGTCGAGAACTCATCCGCGAAGCCCTCGTAGATCGCGACCAGCCGGTCGGAATCGGCGGAAAGCTTGTTGTAGAGGATGACGGCGGGGATCGCGGCCAGAAGGCCGAGCCCGGTGGCCAGAAGCGCCTCGGCGATACCCGGCGCGACAACGGCCAGCGAGGTGTTGCCCGAGGTCGCGATCTCCTGGAAGGACCGCATGATGCCCCAGACCGTGCCGAACAGCCCGATGAAGGGCGCCGTGGCCCCGGTGGTGGCAAGGAAGTTGAGGCCGGAGGTCAGCCGCTCGGCCTCGCGCGTGATCGCCACGTCCATCGACCGGTCGACGCGCTGCTGCACACCGGGGATCAGCGCGCCATCGTCACGCAAGGATCGCCGCCATTCGGTCATGCCCGCCGCGAAGACCCGTTCCGAGGCCGATTTGGGTGATTCGACGATCTGCTCGTAAAGCTCATCCAGTGGCTCGCCCGACCAGAAGGCGGCGTCGAACTCGGCCGCGCGGCGGCGCGAGCGGCGATAGGTCGAAAAGCGCGAAAAGGCGATCGCCCAGACCCAGACAGAGGCCGCAAACAGCAGCACCATGACGATCTGCACCACGAAGGATGCGCGGAAGAACAGCGCGAGCAAGGAAAAATCAAGCTCCTGCGCGGCTGCAAGCGTTTCGGTTTCCATGAAGTCGTATTCCTGATTGCCCGGCCTCTGATCGGGTGTCTGGTTGTTCGCGACACCTCATTTGGGCCGGACATTAGCAAAGCGGAAGGGAAAAAACCAATTATTCCGGGTCTGCGCCGTTGGCTTGCTGAAATCGCGTTAACTTTTGGCGAATATCCGCCGGAATCCGCGATGCACGGCCTGCCGCGTCCAGGCAGACCACCTGCACATCGGCCTGAAAAAGGTGCGTCCCATCGCGCCAGACCGATTGATCCAGCGTGAATCGCGCGCCGGCCAGGCTGACGAATCCGGTGCGCACCTCCAGCATATCCTCGAATTTCGCGGGGGCGAGAAACTCCACCGCCATTCTGCGCACGGCGAAGACGATCCCGTGATCGGATTTGAGGCTTGTCTGGCTGACCCCCGCCTCGCGCACCATCTCGGAGCGCGCGCGCTCGATGAACTTGAGGTAATTGGCGTGGTAGACGATCCCCGCAAGGTCGGTGTCCTCGTAATAGACGCGGGTGTGGAAAAGGTGGGTCATGGCCGGGTTCCCCTCAACAGCAGCAGCACGGGCATGATGCCAAAGACGATCTGGCCGCCCAGGCCGATCCATCGCCGCGGGTCTCCATAGCTGGTCAGAACCTCCGCCAGCGGCTGACCGAACCCGATCACCCCCAAGACGATCTCGGCAGACATCAGCAAAATGAAGGCGACCCCGCCCATCGCAAGCCGCGGGGGCAGGCGCGCGGGCACGCCATGCCGCGCCACCTGCCAGCGGGCGACCAGGAAGGACAACGCCAGCATGATCGGAACCTCGATGGCCTCGGCCCATACCGCGCCGATCCGCGGCACCAGCACGAGAACCCGCAACGTGCCCAGAACAAACCCCGCCGCAAAGATCAGCCCCGCATAGCTTGCCGCCGCCGCGGCGATGCGGCTCAACCCGACCTCGGCGCTGAAATCCGCGCCGCAAGTCGCAGCGCATGGGCCGGGTCACTCGCACTGACGGGCATCACCGGGTCATAGGCGGCGCGGATCACCTCGGCGATCTCGGGCTTGAGCAGCGCGGGGCCACCCTCGGCGGCGGCCAGGGGGGAGGTTTCCGCGAAGGCCGTGTCGGACCACAGCAAGATCACCTGCACGATCTGGCCAAGCGCGATCGTCTCGGCGGGCAGGTCGCGCATGGCCGCGTCCATCCGCACGAAGACGAAGCTGGCCTGGATCGCGCCTTCCCCGTCGAAGCGAAAGCTGCGATACTGGTTGGCGTCCGCCGCCTTCAACCGCTCGACCAAGGGCCCTAGATCGGGGATCAGGCGGTGCAGGTTGGGTGTCTCGGTCAACTCGTCCCAGTCGCGGATGAAGAAGATCATCAGGTTCGCGCCAAGCTCCGGGTCGGTCTCGGCCATCTTGTGACCGGCCAGCGCAACGACCGCCTCGATCGCGCCCTTGACGATGGACACCGTGGCCTCCTCCACCCCGAAGACGACCGGCACGATGGGGCGGCCCCAACGGGCAAAGAGATACTCCCCCGTCGACCGGGTAAACAGCGCGGCGGCGGTGTCGGCGTCCATGGCGGGCCTTCCTAGTTGCTGTGCTCGTTGATCCAGCCGCGGAATACAGGGTCGCCCGCCTCAGCGCCATAGGTGACCGGGGGGCTGCCCGCATCCAGCAATGCCGCCGCCGGGGCGCCGTCCGAGATGCGGATGCCCCAGACCCCGCCCGAGATGTTGCAGCTATGCGCCATGCAGCCCGCGCCAAGCACCCAGTCGCCGCGCTGGATCACGTTGTTCGCGGGGCCGATGCGGGTCGAGAGGTCGCGGATCTCCTCAACTGTCATGATGGTCAGGAACCGGGCGCGCTCATCGGCGTGGCGGAAGATCTCGTAGGGGTGTTCGCCGATCCAGCGCTGCACCTCCGGCCCCGCCCCGGCAGGCTGGCCGGAGGCGAAGGGCAATTCGTTCGGCGTCTCAAGCTGGCCCTCGTCGCTGAACCGGTAGGTGGTGAATTGCTGCCGCATCCCGTCGCGGTAGATGTCAAGCTCCAGCGCCTCGGGGTAGACCCTCAGATCGCGCAAGGCCCCCTCGCAGCCGCCGGCCTCGCCCATCGGCTGCACGCGCGCCTCCGACACACGGATGACGGTAATGCCCGGTCCGCACATGTTGCCGCCATGGTGATGCGTGGCCAGGAGCCAGTCGTGATCGGCCTCCGCCAGCGCATAGGCCCCCAGGATGGTCCAGCGGTAATCGGTCTCGACCGGCAGGGCCGCGCCCAGGACCGAGAGGCTTTGCTGATAGATCTCACCCGTCACCTGCGCCGGGCCGAACCGGGTCTGGTATTGCTGGTAGGCGCCCAATTCCACATCGGCGCTGGCCGTCGTCGCGGCAAGCGCCAGTGACAGGGAACACAGGAAACGGCGCATGACGGTCCTCCTTCGGGACGAAAACTCAGAACAGGCTGGCCTGATCGGGGCTTTTCGGCGCGTCCAGGCCCAGATGCGACCAGCCTTTGCTGGCCAGCATCCTTCCCCGCGGGGTGCGCGCGATCAAGCCCTGTTGCAGCAGAAACGGCTCGATCACCTCTTCGATCGAGTCGCGGCTTTCGCTCAGCGCCGCCGACATCGTTTCCACCCCCACCGGGCCGCCGCCGTAGTTTTCGGCCATCAGGCTCATGTAGCGCCGGTCGGCCCCGTCGAGGCCCAGGTGATCGACACCAAGCCGGGTCAGCGCTGAATCGGCAATCGCCCGGGTCAGGGTGCCGTCGCCTTCGACAAGGGCGAAATCCACCACCCGGCGCAGCAGCCTGCCCGCGATACGCGGGGTGCCGCGCGCCCGCCGCGCAATCTCCATCGCGCCATCGGGGTCGCAGGAAATGCCCAGAAGGCGCGCGCCACGGGTCACGATCTCGTTCAGCTCGGGCACGGTGTAGAATTGCAGCCGCGTGGGAATGCCGAACCGGTCCCGCAAGGGCGTCGTCAGCAGCCCCAGCCGCGTCGTCGCGCCAACCAGCGTGAAGGGCTGCAACTCGATCCGCACGGTGCGCGCGGCGGGGCCTTCGCCGATCACGAGGTCCAGCTCGAAATCCTCCAGCGCGGGATAGAGCACCTCCTCCACCGCCGGGTTCATGCGGTGGATCTCGTCGATGAACAGGACGTCACGCGCATCCAGATTGGTCAGGATCGCCGCCAGGTCGCCCGCCTTGGCCAGGACAGGCCCGGAGGTCATGCGGAAGTTCACGCCCAATTCCCGCGCCATGATCTGCGCCAGCGTGGTCTTGCCCAATCCCGGCGGCCCGTGAAAGAGGACGTGATCCATCGCCTCGCCCCGCCTGCGCGCGCTTTCGATGAAAACGCCCAGATTGGCGCGCGCCTCCTCCTGCCCGATGAACTCGGACAGGTGCTGCGGCCGCAAGGCGCGATCCGGGCTCTGATCCTCGGGCAGGGGCGTCGGGCGCAGGGTGGGATCGGGGTCGGTCATGTCAGTCCTTCGGCGCCAGCAGGCGCAACGCGGCGCGGATCAGGGCGGAGGTTCCGGCCCCCTCCTCCGCACCCGCTGCCCGTGCCACGGCCTGCGCGGCATCGGCGGGGGCATATCCGAGGTTGCGCAGGGCCGACAGCGCCTCGGCCTGCGCGGCAGATGTGGTGGGTGTGACGGCGGTAGCGGGCGCGGCAGGCGCATCGCCCAACGCCTCGACCACATCGCCGCCCATCGCCATCACGCCCGGCGCCTTGTCCTTCAACTCGTTCACGACGCGCGCGGCCAGTTTCGGGCCGACACCCGGCGCGGCCTTGACCGCCGCCGCATCGCCAAGAGCGATCGCGCGGGCCACGCCTTCCGCCCCCAAAGTGCCCAGAATAGCCATCGACGCCTTCGCGCCCACCCCCTGGACCGAGACCAGCAGCCGGTGCCATTCCCGGTCATAGGCGGTGCGAAAGCCGAAAAGCTGCATGAGATCCTCGCGCACCAGAAGCTCGGTGAAGAGCGCCACGCGGCTGCCCACCCCCGGCAATTCCGCCAGCGTCCGGTCGGAGCAATGCAGCTCATACCCCACGCCGTTCACATCCAGCAGGACCATCCCCGGCCCCTTGTGATCGACCACCCCCGTCAGCTTGCCGATCATCTTGCGGCCCCGGCGGCGATGCGCGCGGCGGTCCGGGCATGAAACGCGTGACAGATCGCGATGGCCAGCGCATCGGCGGCATCCGCGCTTTCGGGCAACGCGCCGGGAAGTTGCAACCGCACCATATGCGCCACCTGCTGTTTCTGGGCATGGCCGACGCCCACCACGGTCTTCTTTACGGCATTGGGCGCGTATTCGGCAACGGCCAGCCCGGCCTGCGCAGGCACCAGCATCGCGATTCCGCGCGCCTGCCCCAGTTTCAGCGTCCCGGCCCCGTCGCGGTTGACGAAGGTCTGCTCCACCGCCGCCTGATCGGGGGCGTAGCGGGCGACGATCGCGCTCAACTGGACATGCAGCGACAGAAGCCGCGCGGCCAGGTCGGTGCCGCTGCTGGAACAGACCCCGTTGGCGACATGGCTGAGTCGCGACCCATCCGCCTCGATCACGCCCCATCCGAGGTATCTCAGCCCCGGATCGATTCCGATTATCCGCATTTCCGCCCGACCCGTCATTTTTGTTGTTTCTTTTTTGCACCACTAGCACGAAACGCGAACACTGACCAGCCTTGGTCGCTTTCGGTGCGCCGATATCCTGATTGCGACATGCGGCGTTGATCCTGTCCGAACCAGACAAGCGGATAGTCAGTTTCGGACATGTGACAGAGCGGATTCTTGCCGTGTTTACATCATGTTAAGCGCGATCTCCGTCATGCGGAAATCGCATGGCACCCATGCAAAATTCACCTATTGCCCCGGCAGGGGCCAAAGCCTAGTTGCGGCTTATCGAACGTATTGACAGGCCCCAATTTCAGAGATCGGAAAGGATGACTCAGATGGCTATCATGACGAACCGCACCCTCGGCGCTGGCCTCAGCACTGTGAACATCTTCGCCGCCCTGGTGGGCCGCATCGCCGCCTGGAACGACGCCCGCGTGACCCGCAAGGCGCTGTCGGCCCTGACCGACCGTGAGTTGGACGACCTCGGCCTGCATCGCGGCGACATCGACGGCATCGCGACCGGCATCCGCCGCTAAGCCGGCCGCACAGGTCACAGATCGAAGGGCCGTTTCCGCCGCGCGCGGACGCGGCCCTTTCCTGTTCCGCCTACTGGACCGGCGCGGGCGCGCCATCCTCCAGACCGGCAGTCCTCTCCGGTGCGGCCTCGCGGTCCGGTGGCGCGCCGATAACGGCAGAGATCTGTTGCGCAATCCAGGTCGAGGCCGGATCCATCGACAGAACCCGCGCCGCGATCTGGCCACCGGTCGTCCCGGTCTCCAACTCGGCCAGCCGCGCGGCATAGCCGGTCTCGCCCTGGTGCCAGATCATGAAACCCTTGAGGGCCAGGAAACAGGCCAGTGCCAGTGTCAGGCTGCGCCAGGGGATACCGGGCCGCCAGATCGGCTTGCGGTATTCGACCAGCCCATCGCTGCGGATATGCATGTTACGGGGAAGCCGCGCCGAGGCGGAGCGTTCGATTCGGTTCACGCGCTGGTTGAAGCGCGACAAGTTCTGATCCATGGGTGGCAGCCCTGCATCTGACGCCCCCAACCCCGTGGCAAATTATATGCAGAATTGTGGCAAATTTGTGGTCATCAGCGGATCAGCGTCAGCGTCGTCCAGTCGCCGATCTCGGCGCGATGCTCCAGGCGCAGGCCCTCGGCCTCATAGGCGGCGATCACATCCCCGGCCTGCGCGTTGAGCAGCCCGGACAGGATCACATGCCCGCCCGTGCCCAGATGCGCCGCCACATCTGGGGCCAATTCGATCAGCGGTCCCTTCAGGATATTGGCGAAAATCAGGTCATAGGGCGCCGCTTTGCCGAGCGCGGGATGGTCGAACCCCGCCGCCTCGACGCAAGCGACCCGCCCCGCCTCGCCATTGGCCGCGACATTGGCCAGGGCCACCTCGACCGCGACCGCGTCAATATCCGAGGCCAGCACCGGCTGGCCCCAGGTCTTGGCCGCCGCCAGCGCCAGAACGGCGGTGCCGCAGCCGATATCGACCGCGTTGCGCTTCTCATGGCCCGCCTGGATCAGCCGCTCCAGCGCCTCCAGGCAGCCTTGCGTGGTGCCGTGATGCCCGGTGCCAAAGGCCATCGCCGCCTCGATCAGCAGCGCCACCCGCCCCTCGGGCACGGCCTCGGCGTCATGGCTGCCATAGACGAAGAACCGCCCGGCCTCGACGGGATGCAGCTCGCGCCGCACATGCGCCACCCAATCGGTCTCGGGCAGTTCCGAGACCACGAAGGGCTTGGCCCCATAGGCCGCCGCCAGCACCGCCAGCGCCACCTCGTCGGGCGCCTCGATGAAATAGGCCCCGACCTCCGACAGGTCTGATCCATCCTCCATCTCGAACACGCCAACGCCGGTCGGGGCAGGATCGAGACTCTCCAGCTTCTCGCCCAGGGCCTCGGCCTGGGACCGCTCGGTCAGGGTGGTCAGCGCGGTAAAGGTCGGCATCGGGTCTCTCCCATTCGGAACATGGCCCCCCGCATAGGCCGAGACAACAGGTTCCGCCAGCCCCATCTTCTTGGTCCAAATACTCAATTTCGCGCGGGCGTCAGCCCGCGCGCCCGGTCGACGCCGTCAGGCGGCGAAACCTATTCCGCGGGGCGGGGCGCGGGCAGCGTCAATACCGTCTCATGCCCCGGCTCCGGGTGGCGCGGGATCAGCGTCGCCAGCACCAGCGAGGTCAGCGCCATTCCGGCCGCCATCAGGAACACCGCCATCGGCGAGGTCAGCCACAACAGCCCCAGAGCCACCGGCAGGAACACCGCCGCGATATGGTTGATGGTGAAGGCCACCGCCGCCGTGGGGGCGATGTCGCCGGGGTCGGCGATCTTCTGGAAATAGGTCTTGATCGCCAGGGCCAGCGAAAAGAACAGGTGATCGACGATATAGAGCACGATGGCCAGCCACACGCCCCAGTCGAACAGGTAGATCCCGGCATAGAGCAGGAAGATCACCGCCAGCCCGATATACTCGAAGACCAGCGCCGCGCGTTCGCCGAAGACGGCCACGACCCGGCCCAGGATGGGCGCGACCATCATGTTCAGGACCAGCGTCGCCATGAACAGGCCCGCGACCTCATGCACATCGAAATGGAACCGCTCCACCATCATGAAGCCCGCGAAGACGATGAAGATCTGCCGCCGCGCGCCTGCCATGAATTGCAGCGCATAGTAGAGCCAGTAGCGCCGCCGCAGGATCATCTGCTTGCGCTGCGGGTTCGGGGCCTCGAATTGCGGGTAGAGCAGCAGCGCCGCGACCGCCACCAGCGCGGTGAAGCCGCCGCCCGCCCAGTAGACGGTGGAATAGCTCAGATCATAGGCGCGCCAGGTCAGGATGATCAGCGTATAGGCCAGAAGCGTCCCGCCCGAGCCCGCCGCCATCAGCCAGCCAAGCACCTGCGGCGCGCGCTTCTTGTCCAGCCATTGCAGTTGCAGCGACTGGTTCACCGTCTCGTAGTAATGAAACCCGATGGAACTGAAGAGCGTGATCACCAGGATGCCGCCAAGCGACGGAAACTGTGCCGTCAGCCCGGTCGCCACACCCAGCAGCACCAGCGAGACCAGCCCCAACACCTGTTCACGGATGAAGATGATCAGCGCGATCACCCCCACGGCCAGGAAGCCCGGGATCTCGCGCACCGTGTGCAGGAGCCCGATATCGGCCCCGTCGAAACTGGCCACCTCGATGACAAAATTGTTGAGCAGCGTCGACCAGGTCGAATAGGCGATCGGCATGGCCAGCGCCATCAGGACCAGCAAGCCGATCGGCTGACGCCAGCGCGGCAGGGCGCGGGCCTCCTCCAATGTCACGGTTCTGATCTTGTCGCCAATCATTCCCGCCCTTTACACCCGCGGCGCGGGATTGACGAGAGGTCAGGGACACGCGGCCCCTGCGGCTGCACTGTGCCTCCATGCACAGCCCCGGCCAGGGGCCGCCGATCAGGTTGCCAGCACGTTGCGGAACGCCCAGGGCACGCTTTCGTCGATCTCCTCGGGGAAATGCTCCCACCGGTCCTGCAAGGGGGTCCAATCGGTGTAATGCGCCTCGACCGGGCCCAGATAGGGGCGCTGCACGTCCAGGCACCGCGCATGGTCCATCTCATCGGTCTCGACGATGCCCGCCTGCGGGTTCTCCAGCGCCCAGACCATGCCCGCCAGCACCGCCGAAGTGACCTGCAACCCGGTCGCGTTCTGGTAGGGCGCAAGATCGCGGGCCTCGTCATTGGACAGGCGCGAGCCGAACCAGAGCGCGTTCTTTTCATGCCCGAAGAGAAGCACGCCCAACTCGTCGATGCCCTCGACGATCTCGTCGACATCCAGGATCTCGTGGCGCGTCTGCTGCCGGCCCGAGCCGAACATCTCGTGCAAGGACAACACCGCGTCGTCGCTCGGGTGATAGGCATAATGGCAGGTCGGGCGATACTCCGGGTCGCCCGCATCACCGACGGTGTAGTAATCCGAGATCGAGACCGCCTCGTTATGCGTCACCAGGAACCCGAATTGCGGCCCCGGCGTGGGACACCAGCTATGCACGCGGGTGATGGCACCGGGCCGCTCCAGCCAGATCGCGGATTGGCAGCCGGTGTCGAAACGGTGGCCGTTCTCGGGGAACCACGGCTCATGCGTGCCCCATCCCAGTTCGGCGGGCTGGAAGCCCTCGGCGATGAAGCCCTCGACCGACCATGTGTTGACGAAGGTTCCGCGCGGACGCGGTTTGCGGCGGGCCTGCGTGTCGCGTTCGGCGATGTGGATGCCCTGCACGCCCAGATCGCGCATCAGCCCGGCCCATCCCTCGCGCGCCACCGGCTGCTTGATCTTGCGCCCGGTATCGCGGGCCAGGGTCAACAGCGCCTCTTTCACGAACCAGCTGACCATGCCGGGGTTGGCACCGCAGCAACTGACCGCCGTGGACCCGCCCGGATTGCGCGCCTTCTCGTCCCGCACCGCCTGGCGCAGCGCGTAATTGGTGCGCTCGGCGTTTTCCGTGGTGTCGAAATAGAACCCGGCCCAGGGCTCCACCACCGTGTCGATGTAAGGCACCTCCATCTCGCGGCAGAATTTCATCAGGTCGAGTGATGAGGTATCGACGCTCAGGTTGACGCAGAACCCCTTGCCGCGCTCGAACAGCCCGCCCAGAACCTCGCGGTAGTTCTCCGGCGTCAGCGCCGTGGCTACGTGGTTCAGCTTGTGCTGGCGCAGGAAATTCGCCTGTCCCGCATCGGGCTCGATCACCACCAGCTTGTCGGCGTCATAGTCGAAATGGCGTTCGATCAGCGGCCAGGTTCCCTTGCCGATCGAGCCGAAGCCGATGATGACGATGGGTCCGTCGATCCTGCCGTAAACCGGGTATTCCGTGGTCATGGCCTGCATCCTCCGCGCGTGTCTTGCCGTGGGAACCCGTGATGCGACGGTCGGGGCCGGATCGCAAGGGGGTCTTTTGTCGCCGCGCGCGCAAGGCGGCGGGGAACAAGGGGCGGGGGCATTCGGTTGGGTCCGAAACGCACCGCTTTGAAAGGACACGCAACATGACCGATCTGAGACAGGAGTTCTGGAAGAGGCTGGACGATGTCCAGGCCGGCATGCTCGGGCTTGGCGGCCAGGATCGGCTGGTCCCGATGTCGCCGCAGGTCGATGATGACGTACCGGGCCATGTCTGGTTCATCACCGCCAAGGGCACCGATCTGGCCGAGGGCGTGGCAAGCGGCCCCAAGGACGCGCGCTTTGTCGTGGCGGACGCGAAATCGGGGCTCTATGCCGATGTCGCGGGCCAGTTGCGCCAATCGAACGACCGCGAGGCGCTGGACGAGGTCTGGAGCTTCATCGCCAAGGCCTGGTTCGAGGACGGCGAGACCGACCCCGATGTCTGCCTGCTGCAATTCACGCCGCGCGCGGGCGAGGTGTCGGTGACCGATGGCGGGGCGAAGTTCCTCTATGAAATCGCGAAAAGCACGCTGACCGACGCCAAGCCCGATGCGGGTGCGCAAGGTTCGGTCAGTTTCTGACAGCCTTCGGGAGCAAGAAAAAAGGGGCCGCAGCCATATGGCGCGGCCCCTTTCCCTTTGCTGCGCGATGCGCGGCTCAGTTCTTGGCGTAGTATTCCACGACCAGGTTCGGCTCCATCATCACCGGGTAGGGCACGTCGCCCAGGGCCGGGATGCGCACGAAGGTGGCGGTCATCTTGGAGTGGTCGGCCTCGATGTAGTCGGGCACGTCGCGCTCGGCCAGCCCGACGGCTTCCAGCACGGCGACATTCTGCTTCGAGCGGTCGCGGACCTCGATCACGTCACCTTCCTTCACGCGGTAGGAGGGGATGTTGACCTTCTGCCCGTTCACCCGGACATGGCCGTGGTTCACGAACTGGCGCGCGGCAAAGACGGTCGGCACGAACTTGGCGCGGTAGACGACGGCATCAAGGCGACGCTCCAGCAGGCCGATCAGCTGTTCACCGGTGTCGCCGCGCTGACGCTCAGCCTCGGCATAGATGCGGCGGAACTGCTTTTCGGTCAGATCGCCGTAATAGCCTTTCAGCTTCTGCTTGGCGCGCAGCTGCAGGCCGAAGTCGCTGAGCTTGCCCTTGCGGCGCTGGCCATGCTGGCCGGGGCCGTATTCGCGGCGGTTGACCGGGGATTTCGGACGACCCCAGATGTTTTCACCCATCCGGCGGTCGATCTTGTACTTGGCAGAGGTGCGTTTGGTCACCGTCTGATCTCCTTCTATCTTGGCACCATCATCTGATCCGAAAACCGGTTCCCACTTTTCGGGTGATGGTCGCTGCTGCGACAGTCCCCGTTGCGCGAACCGACGTCCAAACCAGACGCGGCATTGAAGGGCGTTGTCCTCTAAGCTTGCGCTTTGACAGGCATCCCCTTGCGGGGGCCACCAACACCAATGAAAACCCCGGCAGTCGCCTGCCGGGATCGGGGCCTTTTACACCCATGTGCGCCGGTGTCAATGCCGCGAAAGCCGTGGCTTCATTCCATGCATCAGGATCGCCGCCTCGGCCCGGTCCAGCATCCGCCGCGCGGGCGCGCCATAGGTGAAGGGATCGGTGCCAAGCTCGGGGCGCAGGTCCAGCAGCGTCTCGCGCTGTTTGCCGTCCAGATGCTCCAGCCCCATATAGCCGGGGTGGAAGGTCTCGACCTCCAGCCCGTTGGCCCAGACCACCTGGTGACGTTCCAGCATCAGGTGCACATACCAGGTCTCGCGCATCGAGTGATCGACCGTCACCCGCGCGTCGCCGATCAGGTCGCTGGCACAGACCAGAACCTCGGGCTGCGCAAAGAGGTCGCGCGCGGCGGCCCCCTTCACGATCACCCGATGTTCAGGCGACACCACCAGATCGGCATCGGGCCTGTGGAGGCCAAGCGCACCGGCGCGAATACGGATCGGCCGCTGCGAGGGCATCGCGAAAAGGCGCGCACCCGACATGCGGCGCTGGCCGGTCCACTGAACCTCCTGCGGGCCGTCATCGCGGGTCAGCACCTTGTCGCCGGGGCCGAGATTCTCGATCGCGACCGCACCCTCGGGAGTGCGCAGCCGTGTGCCGGGGGTGAAGCAGATGACCGAGGCGACCTCGGGCGCATAGGCGCGCGGACGCGGCTGGTTGGCGCGCACGATGGTCAGGTCGCGCCCCACTGGCGGGATGGTGTCGGGAAAGATCAGGATCGGCAGACGCCCGGCATGGGCCGCGACCGGCACCACGGTGTAGAACCGGGTGCCATCGGACAGCACGAACGCATCGGCGAATAGCGGGTCGGCCTCATCGGCGGCGGTCTCGCTCTGGGTGGGTGCGGGGTGGTGCATCAGTTTGCGCACCACCCGCGCCGCCCTGGCACGCAGCTCGGCGTGATCCTGGCTGACTCCCAGAAGCAGCGCGGCGCCATCGCCTTCCAGAGGAAGTGCGCGGCCATGCCAGCGCCAGGTCATCCCTTCGGCCAGTTCACTATTATTATCTGCCGGATCGCCCTCTATCAGGGTTTGCGACCATGCGATCATGGTCAGGCCCCGAATGCCCGTGCCCATCTTCATTTGCCTGTTTATTATAGTGCTTATACCGCTCTTTGGACCGACGCTAACACGCGCGAATCACCCTGTGAAGTAGATGATTCGCCCCTGCGGCATTTTTTCGAATCACTGCGGCAGCGCTGTCAGAACTGAAACCCGAACGAGACCGAGCCGATGGTTTGCCCCTCGGGCTGGCCGACGAACTCCTCGGACAGGTGGGTCAGGCCATAGAAGATGTTGGAGGAGCCGAAGGCGTAATTGACGCCCGCGCGCAGCCGGTAGCGCGCCTCCTCCACCTCGTAGCCGCGATCCGATGGCAGGTAGCGCGAGCTGTCGACATAGGCCATGTCACCGCCCAGCAGGAACGAAAAGCCCTGGTCGATGCCGCCGTCGATGGCGGTGATCCGCTGGCCTGTCGTGCTGTCGCGCACGCGCAGCCCGTCCAGCCCGTAATCGCCGATGGTCAGGTCGAACCCGATCCGGGCCAGCGTCTCGACCCCTGCCTGCACCTCGACGAACGGGCGGATGCGCGCGCCGCCAAGGTCGATCTCCTGGCCCAGTTCAAACGTGCCATGCAGGTAGACACCATTCTCGACCTGGAAATTCTGTACATTCGGGCTGACCAGGCTGAAGACGTCATGCACCGCCTCCTGCATGTGGCGCACGCCGGATTGTTCGCCCAACACCATGACGTCTGCGCCAAGCGCGGCCTCCAGGCCCTGCCAGGTGAAATACGTATGCGCGCCCACCGACAGCACCCCGGCATAGAGCCGGTCGCCCGCAGCGGGGCGGTTGATATTGGCGGGCGTGATGGTCTCGCCCCGGAACCGGTATTCCATGATCTCGCCCATGCGCATGGGCAGGCCCCCATCCCAGCCGGACCCGCGCAGGACCGAGACGCTATAGGCCCCGGATCGCCAGCGGTCTTCGCCATCGCCGATCAGATCGTTTGTGAAAAGGCGCGCGCGCCCCAGCGTCTCGCGACTGTCCCACCAGGACTGCGCCAGCGCGGATTGCGGCAAGAGCGCCAATAGAAAAAGGAGGACACCTGCCCGGCCCAGCACCTGCATCATCGTCATTGCCTCATCTGCCCGTCGCGATTTTTTGCGAGCTTATTGTTGAATTGAGGCGAAATTATCACGCGGAGTCCGATCGGACCAGCCCAAGGTGGCATCGATTCGAAATTCGGGGCCGTGAGGAAGAATTTTGTCACAAAATTCTTCCTCACCGGAAAATCCTTCAAGAAGGATCTTCGGCACCCCCGGTCAGGCGGCCTTCGACGGCAGGAAGACCGACTTGATATTGACGAACTCGCGCATTCCGAACCCGCCATGTTCGCGGCCATAACCGGAGTTTTTCACGCCGCCGAACGGCATGTTCGGGTCAGCCGCGCCGAAGGAATTGATCCGCACCATGCCGGTGTCGAAATGCTTGCGCGCCAGGTCCAGCGCGCGCGCCTCATCCTTCGAGAAAATGCCCCCGCCCAGCCCGTAGCGGCTGTCATTGGCGATCCGCATCGCGTCCTCATCGTCCCTGGCGCGGATGATCGAGGCGACGGGGCCGAAGATCTCGTCATCATAGGCGGGCATGCCCGGCTCCACATCACCCAGCACCGTGGCGGGGTAATAGGCCCCCACCCGCTCCGGCGCTTCGCCACCGCAGAGCAGGCTGGCACCTCTCGAAATACTCTTCGTGACCTGTCTGACGACCGTATCCAGCTGCTCCTGGCTGGAGAGCGGGCCCAGCTTGGTGCCTTCCTCCATCGGGTCGCCCATCTCGATCTGCTTCATCTGTTCGACATAGGCGTCGACGAAGGCGTCATAGACCTTGTCGGTGACGATGAACCGCTTGGCGCTGACGCAGGTCTGACCGTTATTGTAGAGCCGCCCGATGGTGGAGAATTTCACCGCCGTTTCGATATCGGCATCCTCCAGCACCAGGTAGGCGTCGTTCGAGCCAAGCTCCAGCATCGATTTCTTCAGCGCCTCGGCGGCCTTCGCACCGATATGACGCCCGGCATCGTCGCTGCCGGTCATGGTCACGGCGCGCACATGGTGATGGGCGATGATCCGGTCGCTGATGTCGTGGTCGATCACCAGGACCTGGAACAGATCCTCGGGCAGCCCCGCCTCGACGCAGATCTCGGCCAGGCGCAATGCGCTGCCGGTGCAGATCGCGGCGTGTTTCAGGACACAGCCATTGCCCGCCATCAGGTTCGCCGCCAGCACGCGGACCGGCTGGTAGAGCGGGAAATTCCACGGCTGGATCGAATAGACGACGCCAATGGGCTGGTAGGTCACGACACCGCGCTTCCCGTCACCATGGACGCGCTCTTCATCGGCCAGAACCTCGGGACCGTGCTTGGCGGCATACTCGAAAATCCCGGCGCAGAGCTCCACCTCGGACTTGCCGTCCTTATAGAGCTTGCCGACCTCCTGCGTCATCAGCTTCGCGAGGTCATCGGCGTTCTCGCGCAGCTTGGCGGCGATGGCGGTCAGATGCTCGCCGCGTTCGGCATGCGTTTTCGTCCGCCAATCCAGAAACGCGGCATGGGCCGCCTCGACGATCTGTGTGGCTTTCGTCTCGGACATCAGGTCATAGCTGGCCAGGGCTTCCTCGGTGGCGGGGTTGATCGTGGTGATCTGGGACATATCAGGGCTCCTCATCCTTTCGTTGGCGAGCCAACGGATGAGGGGCGCGATCTGTTCCGTCTCAGCCCCGCATCACCCGCATTTCGAATAGGCGCAATTGGCGCAGGTCAGGCAGCCTTCCATCATCCGCATCTCGTGCTCGCCGCAATTCGGGCAGGCGGGCGAGGTCGGACGCGCGCCGATCTCGACCACTTCCGCCTGCGGGTCGGATTTCAGGCCCATCCCCTCGCCTCCGATAAAGCCGATGGCAATGAGATGCTTCTCGATCACGCCACCGATGGCCGCGAGGATCGACGGCACGTATTTGCCCTGCATCCAGGCCCCGCCGCGCGGGTCGAACACCGCTTTCAATTCTTCCACGACAAAAGACACGTCCCCCCCGCGCCGGAACACCGCCGAGATCATCCGGGTCAGCGCCACGGTCCAGGCGAAATGCTCCATGTTCTTGGAGTTGATGAAGATCTCGAAGGGCCGCCTGTGGCCCGCGATGACGATATCGTTGATGGTGATGTAGATGGCGTGATTGCTGTCGGGCCATTTCAGCTTGTATGTATGGCCCTCCAGTTGCGCGGGGCGGTCCAGCGGCTCGGCGATATAAACCACGTCGCCCTGGTCGTCGGGCGTGGCCACCGGGGCCTCGGAAGTTTCCGACACGCTCAATACCGATCCCGTCACCTCGTTCGGCCGATAGGTCGTGCAGCCCTTGCAGCCCGTATCCCAGGCCTGCATGTAGACGTCCTTGAACGCCTCGAAGGAAATGTCCTCGGGGCAGTTGATGGTCTTGGAAATCGACGAATCCACCCATTTCTGCGCCGCCGCCTGCATCTTGACATGCTCCAGCGGGGTCAGGGTCTGGGCGTTGACGAAATACTCCGGCAACTCGCGGTCTCCGAACTTTTCGCGCCACATCTGCACGGCGTAATCGACCACCTCTTCCTCGGTCCGGCTGCCGTCGCGTTGCAGCACCTTGCGCGTGTAGGCATAGGCAAAGACCGGCTCGATGCCCGAGGACACGTTGCCCGCATAGAGGCTGATCGTGCCCGTGGGCGCGACCGAGGTCAGCAGCGCGTTGCGGATGCCATGCTTGCGGATGTCATCGCGCAATTCCTGGTCCATGTTCACCATGTTGCCCGAGGCCAGATACGCCTCCGCCTCGAACAGCGGAAACGCCCCGCGTTCCTTGGCCAGATCGACGCTTGCGCGATAGGCCGCATGCGCGATGGCCTTCATCCAGGCCTCGGTCTGCGCCGCCGCCGCGTCCGAGCCATAGCGCAGCCCCAGCATCAGCAGCGCATCGGCCAGCCCGGTCACGCCCAACCCGATCCGGCGTTTCGCCTTCGCCTCGGCCGCTTGTTCCGGCAGCGGAAACCGCGAGGCATCGACCACGTTATCCATCATCCGCACCGCGACGCGCACCAGGTCCTCCAGCGCGTCCATGTCCAGGGCTGCCGCCTCTTCGAACGGGTCGCTCACCAGCCGCGCCAGGTTCACCGAGCCCAGCAGGCAGGCGCCATAGGGCGGCAGGGGCTGCTCGCCGCAAGGGTTGGTTGCGGCGATGGTCTCGGCATAGCCCAGGTTGTTCGCGGCATTGATCCGGTCGATGAAGATCACGCCGGGTTCGGCATGGTCATAGGTCGATTGCATGATCCGGTTCCACAGATCGCGCGCCTGCACGGTGTGGTAGACCTTGCCGCCAAAAACCAGGTCCCAGGTGCCATCGGCCTTCACCGCCTCCATGAACGGATCGGTGACCAGCACGGACATGTTGAACATGCGCAGCCGGGCGGCGTCGGATTTGGCGGTGATGAATTCCTCTATGTCGGGGTGATCGCAGCGCATCGTCGCCATCATCGCGCCCCGGCGGCTGCCCGCGCTCATGATGGTGCGGCACATCGCGTCCCAGACATCCATGAAGGACAGCGGCCCCGAGGCATCGGCGGCCACCCCCTTCACATCCGCGCCCTTGGGCCGGATGGTCGAGAAGTCATAGCCGATCCCGCCGCCCTGCTGCATGGTCAGCGCGGCCTCTTTCAATGCCTCGAAAATGCCGCCCAGGCTGTCGGGGATGGTGCCCATGACGAAACAGTTGAACAGGGTGACATTGCGCCCCGTCCCCGCCCCCGCCGCGATCCGGCCCGCGGGCAGGTATTTGAACCCGTCCAGCGCGTCATAGAAACGGTCTTCCCACAGGTCCGGCTCCGATTCGACCGCCGCCAGCGACCGCGCCACGCGCCGCCAGCTATCCTCGACGGTCTGGTCGATGGGCGTGCCATCGGCCTCCTTCATCCGGTATTTCATGTCCCAGATGGCCTCGGCGATGGGGGCGGAGAAACGGCTCATGTGTCACTGCCTGCGCCCTTGGGGCAGGTCCATATAGGTGGTGGAAGAGGGCCAAGATACCCACAAGACTTTGCCGGGTCAACGTGGACGGCACCGGTTTGACACCCTATGTTGCAATTCGGAAGGAATCGCGATGCCCGGCACCTTTACCCATCTCATCAAGCTCTCGGTCGGCACCGAGTCCGTCGAATCGCTCACCGAGTGGCAGGAGACCGCGCGCTTGCGCTGGCCGGACAAACAGCCGCGCCACATCACGCGGATGTGGCCCAAGCGCGCCGATGAGGTGCTGAATGGCGGCTCGATCTACTGGGTCATCAAGGGCGTGATCCTGTGCCGCCAGCGTATCCTGGCGCTGGAGGAGGTGATCCGCGAAGACGGCATCCGCCGCTGCGGCATCGTGCTCGACCGCCCCCTGATCCGGGTCGAGGCGACACCGAAACGCGCCTTCCAGGGCTGGCGCTACCTGCCCCCCGATGATGCGCCCGCCGACCTCTCCGCCGCCCGCGCGCGGGAAGAGAAACTGCCGCCCGAGCTGCAATCGGCCCTGGCCGAGATCGGCGTGCGATGACGGGGCTGGCAACTTTCCTCGCCGCCTCCCTGATGGCGGGCTAGGCTGCCGCGCTCTGTTTCTGTCCGCAATGCGTGTTGCCCGGTTTCCGGTCTTTCCAGGCCGCCAGCACCAGCATGCTGCCCGCTTTCGCCGCCGGTGCCTGTTTCCTGACCGAGAGGCGGGACCGCGACACCAAACCGCCGCCGCGCGGCGCGATCATCGTGTTTCGCCATCCGCTCACCGATGCCGACCCCATCTTCCGCCTGACCGGACTGCCCGGCGACGAGGTGCAGATGCGCGCCGGACGGCTCTGGCTGAACGGCGCGGAGGTCGCGCAAAGCGCCTTGCCCGATCTGACCTATGACACATCGCAAGACCCCGCCTTCCCTTGCCCCTCCGCCCCGCCCGGCACCGCGACCTGCGAGATCGACCAGGCGCTGGAGACCCTGCCCGGCGGCGCCAGTTACCCGGTGCTGAACCTCAGGGACGGCCCGCTGGACAACACCGGCGTCCTGACGGTGCCCGAGGGCCATGTCTTCGTCCTCGGCGACAACCGCGACAACGCCGCCGACACCCGGATTCCGGCCCATCGCGGCGGCCCCGGCATGATCCCGGTTGAAAACATCTGGGGCACCGTCAGCGAAATTCCCTGAATTTTCGGAACGGGTCCGCGGCCCGTCGACGGGCCGCACATGCGCTCGGTCGACCGAGCGCATCCCCAGGCCGCACCGTTGTCTACCGCAACCGGTCGCTCAACTGCTCCAGCGCCGCGCGGTCCGCGTCGCTCCACTCCGCCACGCGCGACTTGAACAGCACCGCCTGGCTGCGATGGATCAACCCGTCGGACAAGAGCTTCAGGTGATTGGCCCGCAGGGTCTCGCCGGTCGAGGTAATGTCGGCCACAGCCTCGGCGGTCAGGTTCTTGACCGTGCCCTCCGTCGCGCCCTGGCTATCGACCAACTGGTAATCGGCAACGCCCGCATCGCGCAGGAACTCGCGCACCAGCCGGTGATACTTGGTGGCGATGCGCAGCCGGTGGCCGTGGCTGCGCCGGAAATCGGCGGCGGCGGCATCGAGGTCCTCCAGCGTGTTCACATCGACCCAGAAGGCCGGCACCGCGATGATCAGGTCGGCATAGCCGAACCCCATCGGCTGCATCGCCTTGACAACCGCCTCCCAGGCCGGGATGCGCTCCCGCACCAGATCGCTGCCGGTGACGCCCAGATGGATGCGCCCCGCCTGCAATTCACGCGGGATTTCCCCGGCGCTCAGCAGCACCAGGTCCAGGTCGGCCCCCTCGACCTCGGCGGCATATTCCCGGTCCGACCCGGTCCGCCGCATGGTCACGCCGCGGCCTGCGAACCAGTCGAAGGTCTTTTCCATCAGCCGCCCCTTGGACGGCACGCCCAGTTTCAGCGTCATGCCAGCCCCTCCCGCAGGATCTGCACGAGGCCCGGACGGATCACGCCGCCCACGGCCGGGATCTCGGCCCCGCGCCCCAGAACCCGCGTCAGCGCGTCATAGCGCCCGCCGGTGGCGACAGGCGGCAGGTCGGGCCGCGCCTCGGCCAAAAAGCCGAAGACGAACCCGTCGTAATATTCCATCGTGGTGCGCCCGAAACTGGCCTCGAAGGGCAGCCCCGCCACATCGACACCCGCCTGCGCCAACGCCTCCATCCGCCGTTCCATCCGCTCGAGGGCAGGCGTCAGACCGGGCAGGTCGACGGCGATGTCGCGCAACTGGTTGCGGGCATTGGGCAGGGTCTCGCGCAGGGACAGGATGGTGTCCAGCACCTCCGCCTCGGCCCGCCCGATGGCCGGTGCCGCCGCATCCTCGGCCAGCGCGTTGAGCCGACGCAGCACATCGCCCGCGCTGCGCTGCCCGATCCGGGGTCCGGCGCGCTCCAGCACCGCCTCGGCCCCGTCCTGCGCGACCATGGCCAGCGTCGCCAGCCGCAAGGGGTCGGTCGCCACGCGGCCCGTGAACCGGTCCAGCAACGCGCGAAACCGGCGCGGCCGCCAGATATGGCGCATCAGCGCCGCCTTGCGCCGCTCGGTCGTGGACAGGCAGCCCACCGCCGCCTTCAGCACCCCGATATCGCCCGTCGCCGCGCGCAGGCCAAGCGGCGACAGCGCCTCGGCAAAAAGCGCGAAGACCTCGGCATCGGCGGTCTCGGGGTTCTCCCGGTCAAAGACCTCGTAGCCGACCTGCAGATATTCCCGCGCCCGGTCCGAGCCGCTTTGCTGCTTGCGGAACACCTCGCCCATATAGGTGTAGCGCGCCGGTTCTCCGCCCTCGCGCATATGGGTCTGCACCACCGGCACGGTGAAATCGGGGCGCAGCATCATTTCGCCCGCGTCGGGGTCCTGCGTGACATAGGCCCGCGCCCTTATATCCTCGCCATAGAGGTCCAGAAGCGTGCCCGCCGGTTGCAGCAGATCGGCATCCACCGGCTCCGCGCCGCCCGCCTTGAAAAAGGCGAAAAGCCGCTCCGCCTCCGCCCGCACCGCCAGTTTGTCGCTCATGCCAACCGGTCCAGGATCGCTCGCACTTCGCCCACCAGGTCGTCCCGCGCCACCTCGCGCTGCGCCGGTTGGCTCTTCCATTCCTCAAGGCTGGCGCTGGCGGCAATCTCGGCCCCAAGCGCCAGGTCCTTGATCTGCACCACGCCGCGCGCCGCTTCATCGCTGCCCTGAATGATCGCCACCGGGCTTTCGCGCTTGTCGGCATACTTAAGCTGGTTGCCGAAATTCTTCGGGTTGCCCAGATAGACCTCGGACCGGATCCCCGCATTGCGCAGCTCCGCCACCATCGCCTGATAGTCGGCCATCCGGTCCCGGTCCATCACGGTGACGACGACGGGGCCTTGCATCTTGCCGCCCGCGCGTCCCTTGGCGCGCAAGGCGGCCAGCAGCCGGTCGACGCCGATGGAGATGCCCGTCGCGGGCACCGCCTGTCCGGTGAACCGCTTGACCAGATCGTCATACCGCCCGCCGCCCGCAACCGAGCCGAACTGGCGCGGACGGCCCTTGTCGTCCAGCACCTCGAAGGTCAACTCCGCCTCATAGACCGGCCCGGTATAGTAGCCGAGGCCGCGCACGACGGAAGGGTCGATGACGATGCGGTCGGGGCCGTAGCCTTGGGCATCCAGAAGCGCCGCGATCTCCTCAAGTTCCGCCACGCCCTCGGACCCCATGGCCGAGTCCCCTACGGCAGCGCGCAGGTTCCGCACGGTCTCGGCCCCGGTTGCCCCTTTCGAGGTCAGGAAGGCCAGCACCGGCCCCGCCTGATCATCGCTCAACCCCACCCCGTCGATATAGGCCCCCGACGCATCCAGCCGCCCTTGGCCCAGCAATTCCCGCACGCCCGCCTCGCCGACCTTGTCGAACTTGTCGATGGTGCGCAGCACCGCATCGCGGCGAGACTGATCATCGCCCAACCCCATGCTTTCCAGCACCCCGTTCAGCACCTTCCGGTTGTTCACCCGCACGACGTAATCGCCGCGCGGGATCCCCACCGCCTCCAGCGTATCGGCCAGCATCGCGCAGATCTCCGCATCCGCTGCCATCGAGGCCGAGCCGACCGTATCCGCGTCACACTGATAAAACTGCCGATAGCGCCCCGGCCCCGGCTTCTCGTTGCGCCAGACCGGCCCCATCGTATAGCGCCGATAGGGCGACGGCAGGTCATTGCGGAACTGTGCGGCCACCCGCGCCAGGGGCGCCGTCATGTCATAGCGCAGCGCCAGCCATTTCTCATCCTCGTCCTGCCAGGCAAAGACGCCCTCGTTGGGGCGGTCCACGTCCGGAAGAAACTTGCCCAGCGCCTCGACCGTTTCGATCGCCGAGGTCTCCAGCGGGTCGAAGCCATAGCGGTGATAGACCTTGCCGATGGCCTCCAGCATCGCGCCCCGCTCGCGCACATCCGCACCGAAATAATCGACGAACCCTTTCGGCGTTTCCGCCTTGGGGCGCGGCTGTTTCTTGACTTTGGCCATCTTGTCCATCCCGGCTCAACTCTGGGTCGCCCGCCTCCTAGCCCAGTGGCCAGCGGGGGGCAAGGAGGGCCGGGCTGGCCAAAGCCCCTCCCCTGCCCTAGAACCGCGCCATGAGCAGCCTCGTAGACCTCGAAGAAGCCCTCGCCCACCTCACCCGCCACGTCGAGGAGATGTCGGACGTGATCGCCCGCCAGGACCGAGAGATCGACCGCCTTACGGCCCGCGTCCAGATGCTGATGAACCGCGAGGCCGAACGCGAGGCCGACAGTTCCGGTTCCATCCCGCTGGCCGACCAGAAACCGCCGCATTGGTAAGCCCACCGACACGCCTCTTTCATTTTGCTGAAAATACCTCGGGGTCGTCATTGTTGCGCCATTGGTCCGAGCGACAATGACGACGGCAGAGCCCCGGCGGGTCGGCACGCCGAAGGCGCGGCGACACCAACTCTCCGATAACCCCGAATATATGCGTCAGGGGGTGTACGGGGGGTGCATCGGGGGGTGTACGCATATGCACCCCCCTCAATTCGCCACCAGATGCCCCGCCGCCCGACGCGGAAACGGCACCAGCCGCTCGTGTTCCTCGTCCCACAGTTTCAGCGTGAAACTGCGCAAAGCCTCGGGCCATTTGATCACCCTCAGCCCGTATTCATCGCGCAGCGCCCGGTGGCATTTTCGCAGCCGGTAGGAGGGGATATTGGCGTTGAAATGATGGATGTCGTGATAGGCGATATTGCCCGTCGCCAGGTCGAACCACCACCCCAGATCCAGCGCCGAGGAGCCCTGCAGCGCCGCCATGTCTGGGCGCAGATCGGGGCGGCGGTCCCAATAGGTATCCTCGAAATTATGCTGCAGATAGACCAGGAAAACCCCGGTGCAGGCCGCCACGAAAACGGTGATGGCATAGACGATCAGCGCGTTTGCCCCGCCCAGGGCCCACAGCAGAAAAATCCATGCAATCAACAGGATATTGTGGATCAGCACGCCGGTGACGCCGACCCGGCCCGTGTTCTTGGGCCAGCGATAGCGCAGCGCGTAGACGAAGATGCCGCCAAGCGGAATCAGGATCGCGGGGTTACGGTAGAGCCGGTAGCCAAGCCGCTCCCAGACCCCCGCCCGCTCCCATTCGGCCAGCGTCATCGTGTGGATCTCGCCCGAGCGCCGCTCCTCCAGGTCTCCGAGGAACTTGTGGTGCTGGTTATGGTTGAACTGCATCACCCGGTAAGGCGTCAGCGTGAAGGTGGACAGGCCATAACCCGCCCAGTCGTTCACCCAGGCCCTGGCGAAGAGCGAATGATGCCCGCAATCATGCTGCAACACGTAAAGCCGCACCCCCGACAGCGCATTGATCACCGCCAAGGGCAGCATCAGCCACAGCGTGTCGAAACTGATCACTGCCAGCCAGAGCGTCAGGAAATACACCGCGAACGTGCCGAAATAGCTGGCGGCGGCCAGCGGATCGCTGCGGTTGCAATAGGCGCGGGTAATCTCTCGGATCGTGGCCATGACACTGAAACTCTTCAAAGGCGGGTTTGGTTTCACCCCGGCAGTCTAGGATCATCGCGAATGATTTCAAGGAAATGGCGGAATTGTCCAGCGGCCGACTGGGGCCGTGCGCAATGGGCCGAAAGCCGCCCGTTCAGGCCGGAACCGTCCCGCGCCGGCGCGGGCGGGACCGTATCAGGATCAGCCCGATGATGGCGATATTGACCAGGTTGAAGGCGATCCCGTTCAGAAAGGCCCATTGATAGCTGCCGGTCAGGTCATAGATCCAACCCGACATCCAGCCGCCCAAAGCCATGCCCAGGATCGTCGACATCATCACGAAGCCCACCCGCTGCCCCGCCTCGCGCGCGGGGAGATACTCGCGCACCACGACGGCATAGCTCGGCACGATTCCGCCCTGGCTGAGTCCGAAGATCAGGCTGACGAGATAGAGCGCGTTGAGGCCGCTGGTCGGCAGGTAGAGGAACAACGCCACGCATTGCAGCCCCGACCCGATCAGCAGCGTCGCCACCCCGCCGATCCTGTCGGCCAGCGCGCCCGAGATCAGCCGCGAGGCAACCCCGCCGAACAGCATCAGCGACAGCATCTCGGCCCCCACGGCAGGGCCATAGCCGAGGTCCGCGCTCAGCGCCACGATATGAACCTGCGGCATCGACATCGCCACGCAGCAGCCGATCCCGGCCACGGCCAGCAGCCAGGTCAGCGCGCGCGGGCTGAACCCCGAGGTCAGCGCGCGCGATGCGGCGGCGCTCTCGGCCTCGGCCCGCCCCGCCTCGGAAACCTGCGCGCGCAGGAGCAGCGAGAGGGGGATCATCACAGCCACGCAGGTCGCCGCGATGATCAGGTAGGCGCTGCGCCAGCCCCCCGGACCGGCCAGCACTTCGGCCAGGACCAGGGGCCAGATCCCGCCGGAAAGGTAATTGCCGCTGGCCGCGATCGCCACCGCGATGCCGCGCCGTTTCAGGAACCAATGCGAGATATCGGCGATAAGCGGCCCGAAACAGGCCGCCGAGCCGAAGCCGGTGATCAGTTGCAACGCCGACAGTACCCAGATATTGGGCGCAAACGCCCCGAGGCCGAACCCCACCCCCAACATCAGCGCCGCGCCGGACAGCGCCACGGTGATGCCCCACCGGTCCACGACGCGGCCAATGTAGTAGTTGCCAAGCGCGAAGCCGATCATGGTCAGCGTATAGGGGATCGAGGCATCGGCCCGCTCGACCCCGAATTCGGTCTGCATCGCGGGCATGATCACGATGATCGCCCACATCCCCACATTGCCCACCACGGCGATGGCCAGCGAGATCGCAAGGCGCAGCCAGGAGGCGCGCGAGTCGAGGGCGGAGGGGTGCATCATGCGCCGGACGGTAGGCGCGAGGGTGGGGAATGGGAAGATGCGATCAAGAAAACAATGCTATCAACAGGCTTACAACTCCCAGACCGATTGAGAGGGAAGCCAAGAGCGCCGGGATTCTTATCGCGGGATCGCGTCGACGCAAGTACCAGCGCAGCGCCCCCCAGAATCTGAGTTTGCGAATTTCGAGAGAGTATTTCTTTCCGACGTTCAAACCGAGCGAGTTACGAAGCTCGAAATCCATGCCGATCTTATTGTCGAGAACTTGCCGACCAATAACGGCTGCATCTGCAAACTTTCCGCAAGACGTCAAGATCCGAACCACCTGATGGCGTTTTGCTCCATCCCGTTGTGAATTATGAATCACAACCCGCCCTAGACCCACATGCGTTGGGGGGCATTTGACAACCTCTAGTGTATGCACGCGATCACTCTGCACGATGAGACCAGGAAAGCCCTCTGACCGTTGAATCCCGAGTGAACGTGCCAGACTGGAATACGTATCTTTCATAGGTTCTCAATTAAACCTCCTCCACCATCACCACGCCCTCCAGGCTCTTCAGCGCGCCCTTGATCTGCGGGTTGACCGGGAAATCCTCGCCGAGCAGCACCTCCACCTCACCCGGCAGATCCGCATCCAGAAGGCAAAGCTGCACCGGCCCGCGGCCCTTCAGCTTGGCCTCGCCCTTCGCGCGTTCCAAGAGCCCCGCGATACCGGGCACCGCCGTGGGTTCCTCGATGAAGACGCGCAATCCGCTGCCGCCCGCATCCGCCACCGCGCCGTCGATGGGTTGCACGCCGCGCGCCAGCAGTTTCAGCTGATCGCCTTCAAACGTCGCCTCGACCGTCAGCACCACGTTGGAGCCGGAGTCCAGATGCTCGCGCGAGGCTTCCAGCACGTCCGAGAACATCGTGACCTCGTAAAGCCCCGTCGGGTCGGAAAGCTGCACGAAGGCGAAACGGTTGCCGCGCTGGCTCTTGCGTTCCTGGCGTGACGACACCGACCCGGCCATCTTGGTCACGAAAGCCCCGCCCTCGGCGCGCGCCTGCACCTCCTCCAGCGTCAGGCATTTGCGCCGCTTCAGGGCGGGCATATAGTCGTCCAGCGGATGACCGGAGAGGTAGAAGCCGACCGCCTTGTGTTCCTCCGCCAGCCGTTCATTGGGCAGCCAGTCGGCAGGCGAGGTCAGGCGCGGTTCGGGCAGATCATCCCCGGCCTCACCGAACAACGAGACCTGGTTGGAATTGCGCTGCTCATGGATCGCGGCGGAATAGCCCGTGAGCGCATCGAGGCTGTCGAAGACGCGGCGGCGGTTGCGGTCCAGTTCGTCGAACGCGCCCGACCGCGCCAGCATTTCCAGCGACCGCTTGCCGACCCGTTTCAGATCGACCCGGCGGGCGAAGTCGAAAAGGGTAGAGAAAACCTGGTCGCCGCGCGCCTCCTCGATCAGGCGCATCGCGTCGGTGCCAACATTCTTGAGGCCGCCAAGCGCATAGACCACGCAGCCATCCTTGACCGTGAACATGGCGGCGGAGCGGTTGACGCAAGGCGGAATCACCTCGATCTCCAGCCGGTCGACCTCCTGCTTGTAGACGCTCAGCTTGTCGGTCAGGTGGATGTCGCAATTCATCACGGCGGCCATGAACTCGACCGGGTAATTCGCCTTGAGGTAGGCGGTCTGGTAGCTGACCACGGCGTAGGCGGCGGCATGCGACTTGTTGAAGCCGTAATTGGCGAATTTCTCCAACAGGTCAAAAACCTCGGTGGCCTTGCGCTTGTCCACCCCGTTGGCCATCGCGCCCGCCTCAAACTTGGGGCGTTCCTTGGCCATCTCCTCGGCGATCTTCTTGCCCATCGCGCGGCGCAACAGGTCGGCACCGCCCAAGGAGTATCCCGCCATCACCTGCGCGATCTGCATCACCTGTTCCTGGTAGACGATGATGCCCTGCGTTTCCTCCAGGATGTCGTCGATCAGCGGATGGATCGAGGCGCGGTCCTTGAGGCCGTTCTTGACCTCGCAATAGGTCGGGATGTTCTCCATCGGGCCGGGCCGGTAGAGCGCGACCAGCGCCACGATATCCTCGATGCAGGTGGGTTTCATGCGGCGCAGCGCGTCCATCATGCCCGAGCTTTCCACCTGGAACACGGCGACCGTCTTGGCGCTGGCGTAAAGGTCATAGGTCTTCTGATCATCGAGCGGAATGAGCCCGATATCGAATTCCACCCCGCGCGGTTTCAGAAGGTCCAGCGCGTTCTGGATCACGGTCAGGGTCTTCAGCCCCAGGAAATCGAACTTGACCAGTCCGGCAGGCTCCACCCATTTCATGTTGAACTGCGTCGCCGGCATGTCGGAGCGGGGATCCTGGTAGAGCGGCACAAGCTCATCCAGCGGCCGGTCGCCGATCACCACCCCGGCGGCATGGGTGGAGGCGTTCCTGAGCAGCCCCTCGACCTGCTGGCCATAGGTCAGAAGGCGGTCCACAACCTCCTCGTTCTTGGCCTCCTCGCGCAGGCGCGGCTCATCGGCCAGCGCCTTTTCGATGCTGACGGGCTTGACGCCTTCGACCGGGATCATCTTGGACAGGCGATCGACCTGCCCGAACGGCATCTGCAAGACGCGGCCCACATCGCGCACGGCGGCCTTGGACAGGAGCGCGCCGAAAGTGATGATCTGGCCCACCTTCTCGCGGCCGTATTTCTCCTGCACGTAGCGGATCACCTCCTCGCGGCGGTCCATGCAGAAGTCGATGTCGAAATCGGGCATCGAAACGCGTTCGGGGTTCAGGAAGCGTTCGAACAGAAGCTGATAGCGCAGCGGGTCAAGGTCGGTGATGGTCAGCGCATAGGCGACCAGCGACCCGGCACCGGAACCGCGCCCCGGCCCGACCGGAATGTCATGATCCTTGGCCCATTTGATGAAATCGGCCACGATCAGGAAGTAGCCGGGAAAGCCCATGTTCTCGATAATGCCAAGCTCGAATTCCAGCCGCTTTTCGTAGTCCTCGACCGGGGCGGCATGGGGGATGACGGCGAGCCGCTTCTCCAGACCCTCGCGGGCCTGTCTGCGCAACTCCTCGACCTCGTCATCTGCGAATTTCGGCAGGATCGGCGGATGGGTGCGGGCGCGGAAGGCGCAGCGGCGGGCGATCTCGACGGTGTTCTCCAGCGCCTCGGGCAGGTCGGCGAAGAGCGTGACCATCTCCTCGGGCGACTTGAAATAGTGCTGCGGCGTCAGGCGGCGTCGGGGTTGTTGCTGATCGACATAGGCCCCCTCGGCGATGCAGATCAGCGCGTCATGCGCCTCGTACATCTTGGCCTCGGGAAAATAGACATCGTTGGTGGCAACGAGCGGCAATTCCATCGCATAGGCCATCTCGACAAAGCCGCGTTCGCTGGCGCGTTCGGCCTCGGGCAGGCCGCCATCGGACGGGTGGCGTTGCAACTCGACATAGAGCCGGTCGGCGAAGATGTCCTTGAGCCGCGCCATCAGCGCCTCGGCCTTTGGATGCTGGCCACCCTGCAGGAAGCGCCCGACCGGCCCGTCCGGCCCGCCTGTCAGGCAGATCAGCCCCTCATTATGCAGCGAAAGCTCGGCCTCGGTGATGTGCGCCACGCTGCCATCGCCGCGCAGGTAGAGGCAGGAGTTGAGCTTCATCAGGCTGGAATAGCCCGCCTGGTTCTGCGCCAGCAGCACGATGGGCGCGGGCAGGCGCGGTTTCTCGCCCGGTGCTGGCGGATCGTAATCCAGGTCCATCTGGCAGCCGATGATGGGCTGCACGCCGGATTTGGCGGCGGTCTCGGAAAACTCCAGCGCCGCGAACATGTTGTTGGTATCGGTGACTGCAATCGCGGGCATACCCAGACCCGCGGCCTGTGCGGGCAGTTTCTTGACCCGCATCGCGCCTTCCAGCAGCGAGTATTCGGTATGGGTGCGCAGGTGGATGAATCGGGGGCTATCGGTCATGAGGGCGAGGCTAGCGCAGGCCGCATCGCGCCGCCACGCAAAACCACCCGAAATCGTGGCGAGGAGCGCCCGGAACGGGGGCGAGAAGCGGTCAGCCAATGGTGCAGATGCGGGGCGAACCGCAGAGATTTTCGCCGCATCGTTGAAAGACTTTCCCGATACCGTCGGGCATCCACCCTTGCCACACGCCCCAAAAGCCGCTTTCCTGAAAGTGCAACAGGGAAATACGGCGCTGCGCCTTATCGTCGCCTCGGGCCGCGCAATAGAGGACAACGATCCTCCGACAAGATCGCGACCAAGAGTTACGTCATGACTGACACGGTGCGTTTTCATCTGAACGGCCAGCCTGTCGAGGTGCCGGCACCCCCGCCGACGCGCACACTCCTGGATTGGCTGCGCGAGGATATGGGCCTGACCGGCACCAAGGAAGGCTGCAACGAGGGCGATTGCGGCGCCTGCACGATCATCGTCACCGATCAGAACGGCGCCCGCGCGATGAATGGCTGCATCCTGTTCCTGCCGCAGCTCGACGGCAAGGCGGTGCGCACGGTGGAAGGCATCAGCGGCCCGGATGGCCGGATGCACCCCGTTCAACAGGCGATGGTCGATCTGCACGGGTCGCAATGCGGCTTCTGCACGCCGGGGATCGTGGCATCGCTGGCGGTGGCGCATCTGAAGGGTGCCACCGATTACGACGATGTGCTGGCGGGCAACCTCTGCCGCTGCACGGGCTACGCGCCCATTGTGCGCGCGGCCGAGGCCGCCGCGAACCAAGAGGTGCCGGAGTGGATGCGCGAGGATGCCGGATTGGTGGGTGACCCCGCTTCGGGGCCGCAGAACCCCCCGCCCTACGCGCCGACCTCCGCCGATGAACTGGCCCAGTGGTATCTGGCCAATCCCGACGCGGTGCTGATCGCGGGGGCCACCGATGTGGGGCTTTGGGTGACCAAGGCGCTGCGCCATCTCGATCCGGTGGCGTTCCTGTCGGGCTGCGATGACCTCAAGCAGATCACCACCACGGAGGATGAGATCCGCTTCGGCGCGATGGTCTCGTTCACCGACATGATGCCCGTCATCGCGCCCCTGCACCCGTCCCTGCACGAGATGCTGCGCCGGTTTTCCTCGGTCCAGGTGCGCAACGCCGCGACCGTGGGGGGCAATATCGCCAATGGCTCGCCCATCGGGGACAGCCCGCCCGCCCTGATCGCGCTGGAGGCCACGTTGCACCTGCGCAAGGGCGAGGCCCGCCGGAGCCTGCCACTGGAGGAGTTCTTCCTCGATTACGGCAAACAGGACCGCGAGACGGGCGAGTTCGTCGAGGCCGTCTCCATCCCCCGCCAACCCGACCGGCTGCGCTGCTACAAGCTGTCGAAACGGTTCGACCAGGATATTTCCGCCGTCTGCGGATGCCTGAACATCACGGTGGAAAACGGCACTGTCACCGCCGCCCGCATCGCCTATGGCGGCATGGCGGGTATCCCGAAACGCGCCACCAACGTGGAGGCGGCCCTGATCGGCCAAGCCTGGACCGAGGCCACGGTGCGCGAAGCGATGGCCTGCTACGGCGACGATTTCACCCCGATGAGCGACATGCGCGCCTCGGCCCATTACCGCCTGACCACGGCGGCCAACATGCTTATGCGCTATTTCCACGAGGATCAGGGCGTGGCCACGAATGTGCTGGAGGTGTCGGCATGAGCGTGCGCACCCCTCTGCCCCACGATTCCGCGCCGCTGCATGTCACGGGTCGCGCGCGCTATGTCGATGACATCCCGACACCCGCGACCTGCCTGCACCTGGCCTTCGGGATGGCGCAGATCGCGTATGGGCGCATCACCTCGATGGACCTGGACGCGGTGCGGTCCGCGCAGGGCGTCGTTCAGGTCGTCGCCGGGTCCGATCTGGACGAGATCCCCGATTGCTCGCCCTCCGCCGAGGATGAGCCGCTTCTGTCGGACGGCACCATCCACTACCTCGGACAGCCCGTCTTCCTGGTCGCCGCCACCAGCCACCTGGCCGCGCGCCGGGCGGTGACGCTGGCGAAGATCACGTATGAGGAGGCCACGCCGCTGCTGACCATCGACGCCGCGCTGGAAGCGAATAGCCGGTTCGAGGACGGGCCGCGCGTCTATGAAAAGGGCGATGTGGACCAGGCCCTTTCCAGCGCCGCGCATGTCATCGAAGGCCGCATCGAGATGGGCGGGCAGGAACATTTCTACCTCGAAGGCCAGGCGGCGATGGCGATGCCGCAGGATAATGGCGACATGATCGTGCATTCCTCGACGCAGCACCCGACCGAGATCCAGCACAAGGTGGCCCACGCGCTGCACCTGCCGATGAACGGCGTCCGGGTCGAGACGCGGCGCATGGGCGGCGGTTTCGGCGGCAAGGAGAGCCAGGGCAACCACCTGGCCATCGCCTGCGCCCTTATTGCGCATCGCACCGGGCTGCCCGCCAAGATGCGCTATGACCGGGACGATGATTTCATGATCACCGGCAAGCGGCATGATTTCCGGATCGATTACCGCGTCGGCGTGAATGATGAGGGCCGCATCGCCGGTGTCGAGTTCACCCAGATGACCCGCTGCGGATGGGCGCTGGACCTGTCGCTGCCGGTGGCCGACCGCGCCATGCTGCATGCCGACAACGCCTATCACCTGCCCGCCGCGCGGATCACCTCGCACCGGCTGCGCACCCACACCCAGAGCGCCACCGCCTTTCGCGGGTTCGGCGGGCCGCAGGGCGTTGTGGGGATCGAGCGGGTGATGGACCATATCGCGCACGCGCTTGGGCTGGACCCGTTGCAGGTGCGGCAGCGCAACTATTACGACGATGCGTTTGGGGCAGGCGTGGCGCAGGGGGGGCTGTCTGCCCCCCCCGGCCCCCCCGAGGATATTTCCGGAACAAAGAAGGCAGGGACGGCGCATAAGCTGTCGAGCGGGACCGGGGCCTCGAAACGCTTTGGCGGAGCGCATTCGCCCGAGCCGATGGCAGGCGGCGCGCAGACCACCCCCTATCACATGGAGGTCACCGATTTCCTGCTGAACGGGCTGACCGAGAAACTGGCCACGGATTGCGACTACGCCGCGCGCAAGGCCGCGATTGCCGAGTGGAACGCGGGCCAGCCGGTGCTGAAGAAGGGCATCGCGCTGACGCCGGTCAAGTTCGGGATTTCCTTCACGCTGACGCATCTCAACCAGGCGGGTGCGCTGGTCCATGTCTATGCCGATGGTTCGGTCCATATGAACCATGGCGGCACCGAGATGGGCCAGGGTCTGAACCAGAAGGTCGCGCAGGTTGCCGCCGACCGCTTCGGCATCTCGCCCGACATGGTCAAGATCACCGCGACCGATACCGGCAAGGTGCCCAACACCTCGGCCACCGCCGCCTCCTCGGGTTCCGATCTGAACGGGATGGCGGTCAAGGCCGCCTGCGACACGATCCGCGACCGCATGGCCGAATATCTCGCCACCGAACACCAGGTGAAACCGCATCAGGTGCGCTTTGCCGATGGCATGGTGCATGTGGGCGCCGAGGAGATCCCCTTCGCCGAGGCCGCGAACCGCGTCTATATGGGCCGCGTCAGCCTGTCCGCGACCGGGTATTACAAGACCCCCGATATCGAATGGGACCGGATCGTGGGGCGGGGCCGTCCGTTCTTCTACTTCGCGCAAGGGGCCGCCTGTTCCGAGGTCGTGATCGACACCCTGACCGGCGAGAACCGCATCCTGCGCACCGATATTCTGCATGACGCGGGCTCCAGCCTGAACCCCGCGATTGATATCGGCCAGATCGAGGGCGGTTTCGTGCAGGGCGCGGGCTGGCTGACCACCGAGGAACTGATCTGGGACGAGACGGGCCGCCTGCGCACCCACGCGCCCTCGACCTACAAGATCCCCGCCTGTTCCGACCGGCCCCGCATCTTCAACGTGGCGCTCTGGGATGCGCCCAACCCCGCCGAGACGATCTACCGTTCCAAGGCCGTGGGCGAGCCGCCCCTCATGCTGGGGATAAGCGTCTGGTCGGCACTGGCCGATGCGGTCTCCGCCTGCGGGCCGAACTACCCGGACCTGCAGGCCCCCGCCACCGCAGAGGCCGTGCTGGCCGCCGTTTCGAGGGCGCGCGGGTGAGTTTCGACCGCTCAGCCCTTGCCCGGGCGACCCATGCGCATGGGCCTGTGATGCGGGTGGTCATTGTGCGGGTGCGCGGCTCGACCCCGCGCGAGGTCGGCGCGTCGATGCTGGTCTGGCCGGACGGGCAATTGGGGACGATCGGCGGGGGAGAGCTTGAGTTTCAGGCCGCCGCCCGCGCCCGCAAACAGGCGCAGCCCCGCGCGCTTGTCACTTTGCCGCTCGGCCCCGAACTGGGCCAGTGCTGCGGCGGGGCCGTCACATTGCTGATGGAGCGCTTCGACATCGCCGACACCGCCATGCCGCTGCCCTATGCGCGCCCTCTCGACCCACACGACGATCCGGCCGACATGCCGCAATCGGTCGCGCGGCTGGTGCAGGACGGGGCGCTGGACGGGCCGACCGTGCTGGAAGGCTGGTTCATCGAGCCGGAACTGAGACCCGCGCACAGCCTCTGGATCTACGGCGCGGGCCATGTCGGGCGGGCCATCGTCGGGGTCATGGCCCCGTTGCCGGATTGGCGGATCACCTGGGTCGACACCTCGCCTTCGCGTTACCCCGCAACCCGCGAACCCGGCGTCTCGTATTTTCCCGCCGTCAAGCCTGCCGATGCGGTGCGCCACGCGCCGGATCACGCCGAACACCTGATCGTGACCTACAGCCACGAGATGGACCTCGAGATCTGCCACCGCCTGCTATCGCGCGATTTCATCTTCGCGGGCCTGATCGGGTCCGAGACCAAATGGGCGCGGTTCCGCACCCGGCTTGCGCAGCTGGGGCATGGACCTGCCCATATTTCGCGCATTACCTGCCCGATCGGCGATCCGGGCCTCGGCAAACATCCGCAAGCGATTGCCGTCGGCGTCGCCGCCGACTTACTCACACGCGCAAGAGCCGCGTCACACGCCGCGAAAGACGGCGCAACAGGGGACATGACCATGACACAAGACGCGGATCAGGGGGCGGGCGCATGAGCGATACGCCGCTTCTGAAGATCGAGGGGCTGACCAAGGCCTATCCCGGCGTCGTCGCCAATGATGACGTCTCGTTCCAGATCATGCCGGGTGAGGTGCATTCCCTGCTTGGCGAAAACGGTGCGGGGAAATCCACGCTGGTCAAGATGATCTACGGGTTGGTGCGCCCCGATAGCGGGTCGATGAGCTTCAACGGGGCCCCCTTCACGCCATCAGAGCCGCGCGCCGCGCGAGCCTCGGGCGTGGCCATGGTGTTCCAGCATTTCAGCCTGTTCGAGGCGCTGAACGTGGCCGAGAACATCGCGCTTGGCATGGAAAACCCGCCGAAACAGGCCGCCCTTGCCGCCCGCATCCGCGAGGTGAGCGAGGCTTACGGCCTGCCGCTCGACCCTGACCGTCTGGTCGGTGACCTCAGCGCGGGCGAACGCCAGCGGGTCGAGATCATCCGCTGCCTGTTGCAAGATCCCAAGCTGCTGATCATGGACGAGCCGACCAGCGTCTTGACCCCGCAGGAGGTCGAGATTCTTTTCCACACCCTGCGCAAGCTGTCCGAGGAGGGCACCGCGATTCTCTATATCAGCCACAAGCTGGAGGAGATCCGGGCGATCTGCGACGAAGCCACGATCCTGCGGCTTGGCAAGGTCGTCGGCACCTGCACGCCGCGCGAAACATCCGCGGCCGAGATGGCCGAACTGATGGTCGGCAAGTCGCTGGCCAAACCGGGGCGCAGCGATGTCACGCATGGCGAGGTGGTCCTGAAGGTCTCCGGTCTCTCGGTGGAGCCCGCCAGCCCCTTCGGCACGCCGCTGCGCCATATCGGGATCGAGCTGCGCAAGGGCGAGGTTCTGGGCATCGGCGGCGTCGCGGGCAACGGGCAGGACGAATTGCTGGCCGCCCTGTCGGGCGAGGCCACGACGGCACCGGGATCGGTCACGCTGGAGGGGGAAAAGATCGGCGCGCTCGGCCCCAATGAACGCCGCGCGCGCGGGCTGCTCTGTGCGCCCGAGGAACGGCTCGGCCACGCCGCCGCCCCCGATATGAGCCTGACGGAAAACGCGCTGCTGACCGCGCGGGGGCGCAAGGGGCTGGCCCGGAGCGGGTTCATCAACTGGGGCAAGACCCGAAGCTACGCCGAAGAGATCATCAGGGATTTCGACGTGCGCACCCCCGGCCCGGAGAACGCGGCGCGGTCGCTGTCGGGCGGTAACCTGCAGAAATTCGTCACCGGGCGCGAGGTGCTGCAGGGCCCCACCGTGCTGGTCGTCAACCAGCCCACCTGGGGCGTCGATGCCTCGGCCGCCGCCGATATCCGGCAGGCGCTGCTGAACCTGGCGCAGGAAGGCGCGGGCGTGATCGTGATTTCCCAGGACCTCGATGAGTTGCTGGAAGTCTCGGACAATTTCGCCGCTCTGAACGAGGGCCGCCTGTCCAATGTGCGCGCCACATCCGGCCTGACGATGGAGACCATCGGCCTGATGCTCGGCGGGGCGCATGACATGCACGAAGCAGACAAGGAGGCACTCCATGCTGGTGCTTGAAAAACGCCCGCAGCCGTCGAAAGGCTGGATCGCGGCGACGCCGGTTCTGGCCGTGGTGCTGACCATGATCGCGGGCGGGCTGATGTTTGCCGCGCTTGGCAAGAACCCGGTCGAGGCGATTCGGATCATCTTCTGGGATCCGCTGTTCAACGCGCAATTCGCCTCCTATGCGCGGCCGCAATTGCTGGTGAAGGCGGCGCCTCTGATCCTCATTGCCATCGGGCTGGCGCTCGGGTTTCGGGCCGGTATCTGGAATATCGGGGCCGAGGGTCAATATATCATGGGCGCGCTGGCGGGTGCGGCTTTCGGGCTCTATTTCTACCCGACCGAAAACCCGCTGGTCTTTCCCGGCATGATCATCGCGGGGGCCGCGGGCGGATGGGCCTGGGCGATGATCCCCGCCATCCTCAAGACCCGGTTCCGCACCAATGAAATCCTGGTCTCGCTGCTGCTGGTCTACGTGGCCGAGAAACTCCTGGCATCCGCCGCGACGGGCTGGCTGCGCAACCCCGACGGGCGCGGCTTTCCGGGCAGCCGGAACCTGAGCCAGATCGAGGCGATGAACAACCCCGAGCTGATTGCGAACACGGGCATGCATTGGGGCGTCGTGGCCGCCTTCATCGCGGTGATCATGGCCTATATCCTGCTCAACCGGCACATTCTGGGCTATCAGATCAAGCTGGCCGGTCAGGCCCCGCGCGCGGCCCGTTTCGCAGGCGTCAGGCCGACGCGGCTGATCGTGCTCTGCCTCGGGGCCTCGGGCGCGCTGGCGGGTCTTGCCGGTGTCTTCGAGGTTACGGGTCCAGCCGGTCAGATCAGCATCGACTTCAACGTCGGCTACGGCTTCACCGCGATCATCGTGGCCTTCCTGGGCCGGTTGCACCCGGTGGGCATCCTGCTGGCCGGTCTCCTGATGGCACTGACCTATATCGGGGGGGAGCTTGCGCAGCTTATGCTGACCATCCCCGCCCCGGCGATCCAGGCGTTCCAGGGGATGCTGCTGTTCTTCCTGCTGGCCGTCGATGTGCTGTCGAATTACCGAATAAGACTGAAGCGGGAGGGCCTGGCATGATGGGCATTGATCCGGTCACCCTTATCGCCGCGCTGATCGTGGCCTCCACCCCGATCCTGCTGGCGGCCATCGGCGAACTGGTCGTCGAGAAGGCGGGCGTCCTCAACCTGGGCGTCGAGGGCATGATGATCACCGGCGCGATCTGCGGGTTTGCCATCGCGGTCGATAGCGGCTCGCCCACGCTCGGCTTTATCGCCGCGGCAGGGGGCGGCGCGGCGCTGTCTCTGGTCTTCGCCTTCCTCACGCAATACCTTTTGTCCAATCAGGTGGCGACGGGGCTGGCGCTGACCCTTTTCGGGCTCGGCCTTTCGGCCCTGATCGGGGTCAGCTATTCGGGCATCTCGCCGCCGGTGACGCCCTCGCTGGACATCCCCGGCCTCAGCGACATGCCAGTGCTCGGGCCCATCCTCTTTTCGCATGACGCCATCGTCTACCTGTCGGTGGCCCTGGTCGCCGCTGTCTGGGCGACGCTGAAATACAGCCGCGTGGGCCTGATCATCCGCGCCGTCGGTGAAAGCCACGATGCCGCCCATGCGCTTGGCTACAAGGTGGTGCGGATCCGGGTTCTGGCGATCATGTTCGGCGGGGCCTGCGCGGGGCTCGGCGGGGCATATCTCAGCCTGGTGCGGGTGCCGCAATGGACCGAGGGCATGACGGCGGGCGCGGGATGGATCGCGCTTGCCATCGTGGTCTTCGCCAGCTGGAAACCCTGGCGCGCCCTGATTGGCGCCTACCTCTTCGGCGGCATCACGGCGCTGCAACTGCGACTACAGGCGGCAGGCTTCGACATTCCGGTCGAATACCTGTCGATGTCGCCCTATGTCGTCACCATCCTGGTGCTGGTCATCATGTCCTCCGACCGCAATCGTGCCGCATTGAATGCGCCCGCATCCCTCGGCAAGGTGTTCCATGCAACCGGCTAGGAGAGACCATGACCCGCAGCGATGTCCTGCACATCCTGGATGGAACCGGGCCGCGCTTTGGCAAATCCGTGGCGCTGGCGCTGAATGGGTTGATCCTCTTGTCGGCCGCCACGATCGCGGTCGAGACCATGCCGGGCCTGCCCGCCCCGCTGCGATCCGCCCTCTTCTGGCTGGAGGTCGCGATCCTGGCGATCTTCGCGGTCGAATATATGGTCCGCGTGATCTGTGCGCCCCGGTCCTGGCGCTACATCTTCAGTTTCTGGGGGCTGGTCGACCTGCTGGCCGTGCTGCCCGCGCTGGTCTTGCTGCAACCGCAATGGGCCTCGGTCCGGGTGTTCCGGCTGATCCGCCTGGTGCGTCTGCTGAAACTGTTCCGCACCTCGCTGGCGCTGAACCGGATGCGCCGGGCCGTACGCTCGGTGCGCGGCGAATTGACGGTCCTGGGCGTGATGGCGGCGATGGTGCTCTATGTCGCCGCCGTGGGCATCTACATTTTCGAACACCAGGCACAACCCGAGGTCTTTTCCTCGATCCCCATGGCGCTCTGGTGGGCCGTCGCATCCTTGACCACTGTCGGCTATGGGGACATGGTTCCGCTGACAGTGGGAGGGCGGATTTTCACAACACTGGTTCTTTTCGTGGGCCTCGGCATCGTGGCCGGTCCCGCAGCGATCATCACGGCGGCCCTGCTCGAATCCGATCTGGAGGATGCAGGGCTGGAGCTTTCGGAAACGCATGAAGACAACGATGACAACAAGGGAGATGTCACATGAAGACAACCACAACACTCCTCGCCGGGGCGGCGCTTACGCTTGGCCTGGCGGGCGGCGCGATGGCGCAGGACGAGCCGCTTCAGGTCGGCTTTGTATATGTCGGCTCGATCGGCGATCTGGGCTGGACCTATGAGCATGACCAGGGCCGCCTCGCGGTCGAGGAGTATTTCGGCGACGCGGTCGAGACCACCTATGTCGAGAACGTGCCGGAAGGCGCCGACGCCGAACGCGTGATGACGCAGATGGCGCTGTCGGGGGCCGACCTGATCTTTACCACCTCGTTCGGCTACATGGAGCCCACCAACAACGTCGCGGCGCGGTTCCCGGACGTGATGTTCGAGCACGCCACCGGCTATCTGCGCAATTCGCCCAACGTCTCGACCTATGCCGCGCGCTTCTATGAGGGCCGCGCCGTGATGGGCCATATCGCGGGCAACATGACGGAAAGCAACATCATCGGCTATATCGGCTCCTACCCGATTCCCGAGGTGATCCGGGGCATCAACTCGGCCTATCTGCACGCGGCCGAAGTGAACCCGGATGTCGAGTTCCGCGTGATCTGGGCCTATACCTGGTTCGATCCGGCGGTCGAGGCCGAGGCCGCGCAGGCGCTGATCGACCAGGGTGCCGACGTGATCTTGCAGCACACGGATTCGACCGCACCGATGACCGTGTTGGCCGAGGCGGGCGCCATCGGCTTCGGGCAGGCCTCCGACATGGGGCAGTTCGCGCCGACGCCGCGCGTCTCCTCGATCATCGACAACTGGGCCCCCTATTACATCGAGCGGGTGCAGGCGGTCATGGATGGCACCTGGGAAAGCAGCGATGTCTGGGGCGGCATCGACAGCGGCATGGTGGAAATCGGCGAAATATCCGACGCGATCCCCGAAGAGGTGCGCGCCTCGGCGCAGGCACTGGCCGACAGCATCGAGGATGGCAGCTACCACCCCTTCACCGGCCCGATCAACCGGCAGGACGGCTCGGTCTGGCTGGCCGAGGGCGAAACCGCCGATGACGGCACGCTCCTGGGCATGGATTTCTATGTCGAGGGCATGACCGGCGACGTGCCGAACTAAGCCCGGCAGCACAGAGACAGCGAGAGGCCCGCCCTGACCCGGCGGGCCTTTTTACGTTTCGACGCTGCTCCTCGCCTTCAGCTCCTCGCCGCGCCTGGGTTCATGCTGGTGCCGGTCAGTCGCAAAGGAACCGGCGATAACCGGGATACCCCGTTTCGACGACGTCAGCATTGCCGATCTCTACCGCGACCCGCAGGCGATCTGCGCGCGGTTGAGGCATGAGGCGCCCGTTGTGCATATCCCCGCGACGGGCCGGGTCTTCATCGCCCGCCCCGCCGACCTGCGCCACATCAAGGAAAGCCCCGACCTCTTCGCGAGCCGAGGACACCACCACCCCCGCCGACCGCACCTTCCAGGCCCCCACGGTGATGCGCAAGGACGGCCCGCAGCACCGAGCCTATCGGCGGAGAATGTCGCGGATGAGCGTGGCCGAGGTTCTGCTGCCCCGCGCTACAGGATCGCTTTCCCGACATGGCGCTGATCGCCACAAGAGCCGTCAGATGGCACGGCTTCACCTTTCGCGGCCCCCTCGCCTTGCCCGTCCGCTTCTGACATGCCATGCCTTCGCGCATGACCACGGATTTCCTCATCATCGGCGGCGGCATCGCGGGCATCTCGACCGCCGCGCGGCTGTCTCATCTCGGCTCGGTCCAGGTGCTGGAGGGCGAGGAGGCGCTGGCCTATCACGCTTCGGGCCGGTCGGCGGCGCTGTTCGAGCCCTCCTATGGCAACACGCCGACCGTGGCCCTCAACCGCGCCTCGGCGGCCTATCTGCAGGGGGCCAATGGCGGCGTGCTGTCCCCGCGCGGGCTGATGTTCCTGGCGGGACCGGGCGAAGAGGCGGGCCTAGAGGCCGACATCAAGGCGATGGACCTGACGCCGATGAGCCTTGCGGACGCGCGGGCGATGGTGCCGATCCTGGATACGGCCTACCTCACGGGGGCCGCCTATCACGCCAGCGCCTGGGACATCGACACCGACCTGATGGTGCAGAATTTCGCGCGCGAGGCACGGGGCAATGGCGCGGTGATCACGACGAAGGCGCGGGTCACCGGCATCGCGCGGGGTGGCTCCGGCTGGCAGGTCGACACCGCATCGGACAGCTACAGCGCCCGCATCCTGGTCAATGCGGGCGGTGCTTGGGCCGATCACATCGCCAGCATGGCGGGCGTCGCCCCCATCGGCATCACGCCGCTGCGCCGCTCGATGGCGCGCCTGCCTGCCCCTGGCGGCCATGATGTCGGCGGCTGGCCGATGCTGATCGGCGCGGGCGAGACCTGGTATGCCAAGCCCGACGCGGGCAAGTGGCTGGTTTCCCCTGCCGAGGAAGACCCGGTGGAAACGCCCCACGATGCCTGGGCCGATGACATGGTGCTGGCCGAGGGGATCGCCCGCTATCAGCCCTATGTCACCGAAGAGGTAACGCGGGTCGAGACCTCCTGGGCGGGCCTGCGCAGTTTCGCGCCCGACCGGACGCTGGTGCTTGGGCCTGCCGTGGACGCCGGTGATTTCATCTGGGTTGCGGCGCAGGGCGGCTATGGGTTCCAGACCGCGCCCGCAGCCAGCCAGTTGATCGCGGACCTGATCGCGGGCCGCAGGCCCGAACTCCCCGCGGGGATCGTCGCCGCCCTCAGCCCCGCGCGCTTCGCATGACCCGCGCGCCCCTTCACCCCGACCGACCCGATGCAGAGGAGGATGGCCGCCTGCGCGCGCCCGCAACGGCGCGCAATTTGGGGCCGATCCTCGATGTCCTGCTGAGCCATGCCCCCCGCGAAGGCCGCGCGCTGGAGATCGCGGCGGGAACCGGCGAACATGCCGTGGCCTTTGCCCGTGCCTTCCCCGGCCTCGACTGGCAGCCCAGTGATATTGACGAGACCCGGCTTGCCTCGATCGCGGCTTGGGCGCGGGCCGAGGGGCCGGAAACCCTTCGCGCCCCGATCCACATGGATGCGACAAGACCCGGATGGGCCGAGGAACACGGTCCGGTCGAGATGATCCTGGCTGTCAACCTGCTGCACCTGATCTCAAAGCGCGAGGCCGAGACCTTGCTGGCCGAGATCGCCCGCGCGCTGGCCCCCGGCGGCACCGGTTTCCTCTACGGTCCGTTCCTGCGCGACGGCGCGACCACCAGCGCGGGCGACGCGCGGTTTCATGCGAGCCTTCAGGCGCAGGATGCCCAGATCGGTTACAAGGATCTCGCCTGGGTCATCGACAGGCTCTCTCCGCTGGTCGTCACCGCCCAGGAGATGCCCGCCAACAACCTGATGCTGATCGCACGCCAGGCGGATCGGGGCGGCTGACCGCCAAGATTCTCCTTCCCAAGGGGCCCCCAAACATGCTGATCTGAGGCGGATTTTGGAAACCGACCGGGGGGTCATTCATGTCCATTCTTCGTTTGTTGCAACAGGCCCAGGGCGGGCACGGCATCGACCAGCTGGCCGAGCAACTGGGGATCGACCGCGATCAGGCCAACCAGTTGACGGGCATGCTGGCCCCGGCCATCGGCTCGGCAGCCAACAGGCGGGTGCAATCGGGCGGCATGGCCGACCTGCTCGGCGCGCTGCGCGGCGAGGCGCAGGCACGGAATTTCGACGACGCCGCACTTGCGGCCAGCGAGGAGGGGCGCGAACAGGGGCGCGATTTCCTGTCCGCGCTGCGTGGCGGCCGCGATCAGGCCGACGAATTGGCCAGCGAGGCCGCGACACGCGCGGGCGTCGATAGCGGCACCGTGCAGCAATTCCTGCCTGCCCTTGCCGCAATGGTGCAGGGCGGCTTGCAGCGCCAGGTGCCCGACAGCTCCATCGACGCGATGGGGACCGAGGATCAAGGCGGCGGGCTGATGGGGCTTGTCGGCGGATTGCTCGGCGGCGGCGGTGGGGGTGGCGCGAACGCGTTGTCACGGATGCTGGACGCCGATGGCGACGGATCGGCGCTGGATGACGTGTTGGGGCGGTTTATCCGGTAGAGGTGTCGACGCGCTACGCGCGCCGACCGATGCGAGGGGCGCTGCCCCTCGCGCTCCCCGAGGTATTTTTCGCAAAATGAAAGGGGTTATCCGTCCTTGCGGATCGCCGCGTTGGCCGGGTCATAGGGGCTATCTTCCGTGATCTCGGCCTCCCAGAGCCGGTCGAACATCTTGACCTTCAGCCGAGTTCCGGGCTCTGCCAGATCGGGGCGGACATAGCCCATGCCGATGGATCTGCCGAAAGCGACGGAATAGCCGCCCGAGGTCAGTCGGCCCACCTTGGTGTCGCCGTCATAAAGCGCCTCGCGGCCCCAGGGGTCGGCATCCTCCGGCCCGTCGATCAGCAGTGTCACGCATTTGGCGCGCACGCCGGTGTCCAGCATCGCCTGCTTGCCGTGATAGTCCTTGTCCATATCGACAAATCGCGGCAGGTCGGCCTCGAGCGGGGTGGCGTCGCGGCCAAGCTCATTGCCGAAGGCGCGGTAGCTCTTCTCCTGCCTGAGCCAGTTCTGCGCCCGTGCGCCGACCAGCTTCATGCCATGCTTAGCGCCCGCGGTCTCCAACAGGTCGAAAAGGTAGTTCTGCATCTCGATCGGATGGTGCAGCTCCCACCCCAATTCGCCGGTATAGGCGACGCGGATGGCGTTGACGGGGCACATGCCAAGCTCGATCTTGCGGGCAGAGAGCCACGGGAAGCGCTTGTTCGACAGCACCGTGTCGGGGTCGGCATCCTTGACCACCTCGCGCAGCACATCGCGCGATCTGGGGCCGGCAATGGCGAAGACGCCCCATTGCGTGGTGACATCCTGGATCTCGATATAGCCGAACTCGCCCATCTTGTCGGCGGCCGCCTTGCGCAGGAAATCGGCGTCATATTCCGTCCAGGCCCCGGCGGAGACGAGGTAATAGCTGTCCTCGCCATTGCGCACGATGGTGTATTCGGTGCGCGTCGTGCCATGCGCGGTCAGGGCGTAGGTCAGGTTGATCCGCCCCACCTTGGGCAGCTTGTTGCAGGTGAACCAGTCGAGGAATTGCGTCGCCCCCGGCCCCTTGACGACATGCTTGGTGAAGGCGGTCGCGTCGATGAGGCCCACACCTTCGCGGATCGCTTTCGCCTCCTCGACCGCGTATGGCCACCAATCGCCGCGCCGGAAGGACCGCGCGTCGTGGTCGAACGTCTCGGGCGCATCGAGGGGCCCGTAATAGTTGGGCCGTTCCCACCCGTTGACGAAGCCGAACTGCGCGCCGCGCGCTTTCTGGCGGTCATAGGCGGGGGCGGTGCGCAGGGGACGGCAGGCGGGGCGTTCCTCGTCCGGGTGGTGCAGGATGTAGACGTGGTCGTAGCATTCCTCGTTCTTGCGGGCGGCGAACTCGGTGGTCATCCAGCTTTGGCTGTAGCGCTTGGGGTCGAGCGAGGCCATGTCGATCTCGGCCTCGCCATCGACCATCATCTGCGCCAGGTAATAGCCCGTTCCACCCGCCGCCGTGATGCCGAAGGAGAACCCTTCCGCCAGCCACATGTTGCGCAGGCCGGGCGCGGGGCCGACCAGCGGATTGCCGTCGGGCGTGTAGCAGATCGGGCCGTTGAAATCGTCCTTGAGGCCGCTTTCCTCACAGGACGGGATGCGGTGGATCATCGCCATGTATTGCTCTTCGATCCGCTCCAGGTCGAGCGGGAAGAGGTCGGCGCGGAAGCTGTCGGGCACGCCATGTTCAAAGACGGCGGGCGCGTGTTTCTCGTAGACGCCGAGGATCCAGCCGCCGCGTTCCTCGCGCACGTAGGATTGCGCATCGGCGTCGCGGATGACGGGGTGTTCCTTGCCGCCCTGCTGGCGGTACTCGACCAGCGCCGGATCCTTGTCCATGACGATGAACTGGTGTTCGACCGGGATCGCGGGGATCTTGATGCCGAGCTTCTTCGCCGTGCTCTGCGCGTGGTTGCCGCTGGCGGTCACGACGTGTTCGGCGGTGATCACGATCTGCTCGTCGGAGGGCACCAGGTTGCCGCCCTTCTCCACCATTTTCGTGCAAGTCACCTCCCAGGCCTCGCCGGTCCAGTGGAAGGCATCGGCCTGCCATTTTCGCTCGATCGCAACGCCGCGCTGGCGGGCACCCTTGGCCATGGCCTGGGTCACATCGGCGGGGTTGATGTAGCCGTCCGTGTGGTGATAGAGCGCGCCTTTCAGGTCTTCCGTATTGATCAGGGGCCAACGCCGCTTGATCTCGTCGGGGGTCAGCCACTGATACGGCACCTCGCAGGTTTCGGCGGTCGAGGCGTAGAGCATGTATTCATCCATCCGCGCATCGGTCTGCGCCATGCGCAGGTTGCCGACCACGGCGAAGCCCGCGTTGAGGCCGGTTTCCGCCTCCAGCGATTTGTAGAAATCGACCGAGTATTTGTGGATATGGGTGGTGGCGAAGCTCATGTTGAAAAGCGGCAGGAGTCCCGCCGCGTGCCAGGTCGAGCCGGAGGTCAGCTCATCGCGTTCCAGCAGCATCACATCCTCCCACCCGGCCTTGGCCAGGTGATAGGCGATGGAGGTTCCGACGGCACCGCCGCCGACGACAAGGGCTTTGACCTGGGTTTTCATGGGGAACGGACTCCGCGCGTCTGATTTGTTGCGGCCAATCTGGCGAAATTCGCGCCGGGGTGACAGGTTGACCCGACCTGATAGCGCACATTTCCGACGCGGTTGTCAGAAATTCCTGACAGGTTTGTCAGCTTTTCGCATGCGCCGGTGCGCGGCGGACCCCAGACCGGCGAGGAGACAGGCGAACGCGATCAGAGCGGGGAGGAGGAGGCACACCTACGCGATCGAACGTCTAACCAGCGCCATCAGCCCCCACAGCAGCAGCGCCGGGAGCACAACCATTCGCAATACGAAGAGACCGATGATCGTCAGGCTTGAGCTGAACAACACATCCGCCTCGTTCATGAACAGGCGCACAGCGTCTCTGTAGCGGGCGACAGCATCCATCGCATCGCCAGCCGCGGACACGCCATCTCCCACCCAGCTGAACAGACCGCCTGCTTCTTCCTCAACCTCAATCTCGACATCGTCGCCCTCGCCGATCAGGACACGTGCCTCCCCCGCCACAGCGTCCAGTTGAGAGATGGCCGAGTCCCATTGTGGTTGGGTCATACGCTCACCAAGCCAACTGCCGCCGGCAAAGACGAGCGGCAATGCCAAGCCGAAAGCGAGGCCGAGTCGTGCGGCGCGCAAACTGGACCTTTGGATCTTGGATGATCCCGAGACATCCGCGGCAGCCAAGCCGAGCGATCCAATTCCCAACAAGACCAAGCCCAAACTGGCCACTGGCCCCAGTCCGACCAGCATCAGCGCGGCACCAGCGGCGATCGCAAAGATTACATGACTTACCCGTTCGACGGTATCATCAACGGGTTCGAGCACTCTGAAGGGCTGCGCGGAGGCCTGAACGCCAATGGAACCACCAACTTCAATCTCCTGTGCCGCCGAGAGCGCCGCGTTGATCACGCGGAGGGAAACATAGACGCTTGCGGTCGCCGCGGCGATTTCGCTTGCCCTTTCCTCCGCAATCGGAACTGCGGGGTTGACGCCACCGCCACCGGATATTTCCCACAAGCCAACAACCAAGGCCAGGGTGCCGATCAGGACAAATGCCAACGATTTGAAACGCAGGGCTTTCAATACGGCATCTCCCGCCACCCCCCTCACAACATATTCGGCACCACAAGATCGGGTGGCCTGTGCCCATCGGCGAAGGTCTTGATGTTGATCAGCACTTTCTCGCCCATCTCGACCCGGCCCTCGACCGTGGCCGAGCCCATATGCGGCAGCAGCACCACGTTCTCCAGCTCGCGCAGGCGCGGGTTCACGTCCTTGCCGTGTTCGAAGACGTCCAGCCCTGCCCCCGCGATTTCGCCCGCGCGCAGCATCCGCGTGAGGGCGTTCTCGTCGATGACCTCACCGCGCGAGGTGTTCACGATGACCGCCGAGGGCTTCATCAGCTTCAGCCGCCGCGCGTTCATCAAATGAAAGGTCGACGGCGTATGCGGGCAGTTGATCGACAGCACATCGACGCGCGCGATCATCTGGTCGAGGCTTTCCCAATAGGTCGCCTCAAGCTCGGCCTCGATATCCTCATGCAAGCGGCGGCGGTTGTGGTAATGCACCTGCATCCCGAAGACGGCGGCGCGGCGGGCGACGGCCTGCCCGATCCGGCCCATGCCGAGGATGCCCAGACGCTTGCCGCCGATGCGCCCGCCCATGAAGGCGGTGGGGGCCCATCCGGTCCAGCGGCCCGCCTGCATCGTGGCCAGCCCCTCGGGGATGCGGCGGGTGACGGCGAGCAGCAACGCCATGGTCATGTCGGCGGTGTCTTCCGTCACCACGCCCGGCGTGTTCGAGACCAGGATGCCGCGCTGGCGGGCGGTGTGCACGTCGATATGATCCACGCCGGCGCCGTAATTGGCGATCAGTTTCAGCTTTTCGCCCGCCTGGCCAAGAAGCCCTGCGTCGATCGTGTCGGTCACGCAAGGAACAAGGATATCGGCCCGACGCGTCGCGGCGACCAGTTCATCGCGGCTCATCGGGGTGTCGTCGCTGCGCAACTCGACATCGAAGAGCTCCGACATCCGGGTTTCAACGGCTTCGGGCAACCGTCGCGTTACGACAACACTCAGCTTCTGACCTGGCATCACATGCATCCTTTGCTGGCTTTGCTGCCTTTTCCGTGACACTCTCTTATCCGCGCCCGCGCCGCAAGGCATCGCCGCGCGGGCGCGACAAAAACACCAACGAGGCCGCAACAAACGCGGCCCATGAGACGGGCAGACAACCACATGAAACGCATCTGGGCGGTCCTCGTCCTGGCTTTGGCACTGTCACTTGGCGCGGACCCGGTTCCGGCGCAGGATCAGGCCGTCGGACCCGTCACCGGCTTTCCCCTGCCGCGCTACGTCTCGATCCGGGCCCCCGAGGCCCATGCCCGGCGCGGACCGTCGCGCAGTCACCGCATCGACTGGGTTTTCCAGCGCCGCAACATCCCGATGCAGATCGTCGCCGAATATGGCAATTGGCGGCGCGTGATCGACCGCGACGGGGCTGGCGGCTGGATGCACTACTCGCTGCTTTCGGGCGTGCGCACGGCGATTGTCGAGGTCGACATGCTTGAATTGCGCCAGCGTCCCGACCCCGACTCCCCGGTGCGCGCGCAGGCCGAGCTTGGCGTCATCGCCTTTGTCGAAGAATGCGCCGACGACTGGTGCCGGCTGGACGTGGGCGGGCATAGCGGATGGGTGCCGATCACGACGCTCTGGGGCGTCGATCCGGGCGAGGAATTCGATTGACCGCGCCCCGCGCCGCGTCTCCAGCCCCTAGGGGCTGTCCGCGCTGAGCCCGCGCCCGTCCAGCAGCGCCCCGACCCCCGGCATCCGCCCCCGGAACGCGGTGTAGAGCGTGTCAGCCTCGGCGCTGCCGCCCGCCGACAGGATGAAGCGTTCCAGCCTGGCCGCCGTGTCCGGGTCGAACGGATCGCCCGCCTCCTCGAAGGCGCGGTAGGCGTCGGCATCCATCACCTCGGACCACATGTAGCTGTAATAGCCCGAGGAATAGCCGTCGCCGGAAAAAACATGCGCGAAATGCGGCGTCGCGTGGCGCATCACGATGGCGTCGGGCATCTTGATCCGGGCCAGCGTCTCGGCCTCGGCCGCCATCGGATCGGCGGGCGCGGGGCCGTCGTGGAAATCGAGATCGACCAGCGCCGAGGCGATGAACTCCACCGTCTGAAACCCCATGTCATAGGTCTGCGCGGCCAACAGCCGCTGCAACAGGTCGCGCGGCATCGGCTGGCCGGTCTCGACATGCAGCGCGTGTTTCTCCAGCACCTCCGGCACGTCCAGCCAGTGTTCATAAAGCTGGCTCGGCAATTCGACGAAATCGCGCGCCACCGAGGTGCCGGAAATGGATTGATAGGTCAGATCCGACAGCATCTGGTGCAGCGCGTGGCCGAATTCATGGAACAGCGTGCGCGCATCGTCATGCGACAGAAGCGCCGGGTCGCCCTTGGCGAAATTGCAGACATTGACCACGATGGGCCGGGTCTCGCCATCCAGCTTCGACTGCGACCGCATCGCCGAACACCACGCGCCCGAACGCTTCGAGCCGCGCGCGAAATAATCGCCGAGAAAGACGGCCATGTGGCGGCCTTGCCGCGTCACCTCCCAGGCGCGGACATCCGGGTGATAGAGGGGCACATCGAGCGGCGTGAATTCCAACCCGAAGAGGCGGTTTGCGCAATCGAAGGCCGCCGCGACCATGCGGTCGAGCTGGAAATAGGGCTTGAGCTCCGCCTCATCCAGATCGTGCTCCGCCTTGCGCCTTGCTTGCGCGTAGTAGCGCCAGTCCCAGGGCGCGAGGTCGCCGTTGATCCCGTCTTCGCGCATCATTCCGGTGAGGATCCCGGCATCCCGTTCGGCCTGCGCGCGGGCCGGTTCCCAGACCTGCATCAGCAACTCACGGACATTGTCCGGCGTCTTCGCCATCTCGGTTTCCAGCTTGTAGGTGGCGAAACTCTCATACCCCAGAAGCTGCGCCCGCTCCTGGCGCAGGGCCAGTATCTCCGCCGCGATGGCGCGGTTGTCGGTGTCGCCGCCATTGGCCCCGCGGGCCGCCCATGCCTTCTGCGCTTTTTCCCGCAAGTCCCGGCGCGGGCTGAATTGCAGGAACGGCACAATCAGCGAGCGCGACAGCGTAATCACCGGCCCCGCCGCGCCCTTTTCCCTGCCTGCCGCGCGCGCCGCATCGACGACGAAACCGGGCAGGCCCTCAAGATCGCTTTCGGCCAGCTCCATGAACCAGCCGCGTTCCTCGGCCAGCAGGTTCTGGGTGAACTGCGTGCCGAGCACCGCCAGCCGCGCCTTCACCTCGGTCAGCCGCGCGCGATCCTCGCCTTCCAGCGCCGCGCCCGCGCGCAGGAAAGACCGGCGGGTCAGCATCAGCACCCGGGCCTGCTCCTCGGTCAGGCCGAGCGCCTCGCGGCTCTGCCAGAGCGTCTCGATCCGGCGCCACAAGGCGCGATTATTGGTGATCTCGGAGGAATAGGCCGCCAGCTTCGGCGCCATCTCGCGCTGCAACGCCTCGCGGGCCGGGGTCGCATCGGCCCCGGCGAGGTTATAGAACACGCCCGCGACCCGATCCAGTAGCCGGTCGGCACGCTCCAGCGCCTCGACGGTATTGGCGAATGTCGGCGCCTCGGGATCCTCCGCGATCGCGGCGATATTGCGCCGTCCTTCCGCCAGGGCCGCCTCCAGCGCGGGTCCGAAATGGGCGTCCTCGATCCCATCGAAGGGCGGCAGGCCGAACGGCGTGGTCCAGTCCTGCAAGAGCGGGTTGGTCATATACGTTCTCCTCTGTTGGCGCCTAGATAGACCCTCTCAGCCCCGACCGCCATGCCCCGCTAACCCCCGATTAAGGTTAACGTGCGCCTGCCCCCATCTTCTTGGTCCAAATACTCAAAATTCGACCCAAACCACAGGCACCGTCCCCGAAAGCCCTGGCACGCCCCTATCCGTCCGGCCTCTGCCGCATCCGTTTCTCGAACCGGCGCAGGACCAGCGACAGGGTGATGGTCATCGTCAGGTAGATCAGAGCGACCACGTTATAGGTCTCGAAATAGCGGAAGTTGCCCGCCGCCGTAACCTTGCCCAGTTGCGTGATGTCCAGCACACCCAGAACCGAGACCAGGCTGCTATCCTTGACCATCGCCACGAAATCATTGCCCAGGGGCGGCAGGATGGTGCGGATCGCCTGCGGAAAGACGATATGGCGAAACCGGTTCCAACGGTTCAGTCCAAGCGCCTCGGCGGCCTCGATCTGGCCCGCGTCCACCGATTGCAACCCGGCGCGGAACACCTCGGCCAGGAAGGCGGAATAGCCGATGGACAGCGCCAGGATCGCCCGCGAGAGCAGGCTGAAATCGCGGGTGCGGATGGGGTCGGCCCCGACGCTTTCCGCGCCCCAGTTCCACAGCGCGACCAGCGCCGGGGCCAGCACGAAGGCGACATAGAGCAGCAGCACAAGGATCGGGATGCCGCGGATGATCTCGACATAGAACCGCGAGACCTGGCGCAGGATCAGGGACCGCGACAGCGCCGCCAGCGCCAGCAGGAGCCCCAGAGCGGCGGCCAGCGCAAAGCCCACCAGCGTCACGAAAACCGTCGTCACGATCCCGCGCCTCAGCGTGGTCAGAACCTGGGTATAGAGGTCATCCGACAGGATCTGCCAATAGGCAAAGCCGCCAAGGGCCACCACCGCCAGCAGCCACCAGGGGAAATCCTTGTCCGGCGCGGATGCCGCCATGATCGCCGCCCTCCATGCGAAAGCCCGGCCACTCTCAGGGGTGGCCGGGCCGCAAACACGTTATCGTTGCAGGTTATTCGAACTCATACTCGACGAACCAGTGCTGGTTCAGCGCATCCAGCGTGCCATCCTCGCGCATCGAGGCGATCGCGGCATTGATCGGGCCGACCAGGTCCGATCCCGGCGGGAAGATGAAGCCGAACTCCTCGGTTCCCAGAGGGTCTCCGACAATCCGGAGGTCGTCGGGATTGGCCCGCACATAGCCCTCGCCGCCGGTCGAATCGGTCAGCACCATATCGACATCTTCCGTCAAAAGCGCCTGCACGGCGGCCCCGAAAGTCTCGAACAGGACGATGCGCGGGTTGGCCTCGTCGCCGTCCAGAACCTCATAGACGCCGACATAGAAGGGCGTGGTGCCGGCCTGGCTGCCCATCAGGAAATCGTCATCCGAGGCAAAGCCCTGCGCGTCGGAAAACCGGTCCTCATCGGCGCGCACCAGCATCCGCATCTGGCTGGTCATGTAACTATCCGAGAAATCGACCATCTCGGCGCGGTCCTCGCGGATGGTGATGCCGGTCATGCCCATGTCGAACTGGCCCTCGGCAACGGCGGCGATCATCGCATCCCAGGAGATCGTCTCATAGGTGATGTCGGCATTGAGGCGCGCGGCGATGATCTCCATCGCGTCATATTCCCATCCCACGGGGTCGCCAGTGACGGGATCCACGAATTGCAGCGGCGGATAGGCGTTCTCGGTGGCGATGACGATCTCGCGCCCGTCGAGATCGGGCAGGTGGCCATCGGCAAGCGCGAAGGTCGGGGCCAGCGCGGCAAGGGCCAGCGCGGCGGCGGTCAGGCGGTTCATTCGGAGGTCTCCCTGTCTGTTATCCCCGCAGTATGGCGCGGTTCCCCGCCCGCGCAAGGGGGTCAGCCCGCGCCGCAGACCGGGCAGCCGGGGTCACGCTTGAGGGTGATGACGCGCGTTTCGGCATAAAGCGCGTCATAGATCAGCATCCGGCCCTTCAGCGGTTCACCCGCCTGCGCGATATGCTTGATCGCCTCGGCGGCCATGAGCGACCCGATGATGCCGGGCAATGCGCCGATCACGCCGGTCTCGGAACAGGTCGCCGCCTGTCCTGGCGCGGGGGGCTTGGGAAAGACGCAGGCCATGCAGGGCGCGCCGTGCGCAGGGTCGAAGATCGTCACCTGCCCCTCCCAGGCGGCGATGGCCCCGGACACGACGGGCGTTCCGGTTGCCACGGCGGCGCGGTTGATCAGCTCGCGGATCGCGTAATGATCGGTGCCGTCGAGGATGAGGTCATACTCGGCGAAAAGCTCCTGCGCGATGTCTTCGGTCAATTCCCGGTTGTAGGGGCGCAGATCGACATGCGGGTTGAGGGCGGCGACACGCTCGACCGCGGAAAACACCTTCGGCATGTCCTGCGCCGCGTCGGTATGGATGATCTGGCGTTGCAGGTTCGAGAGGTCCACCACGTCATGATCGATGACCCCGATCCGGCCCACCCCCGCCGCCGCGAGGTAGAACAAGGCGGGCGAGCCAAGGCCGCCTGCCCCTACCACCAGCACCTTGGCCTGCTTCAGCCGCCGCTGCCCGGTGCCGCCGATCTCGCGCAGGGTGATATGGCGGGCATAGCGCTCAAGCTCGGCGTCACTGAAGGGGCCCGATTGCGGGGCCTGCTCGGCGCGGGACTCCTCGGCCTCACCGGCACGCGTGCGCAGCCGTCCGAGAACCTGGCGATAGGCCAGCACCAGCCCGACCAGCCCCGCCAGCACCAGCCAGGGACCGGCGCTGTCGCCCAGGGCCAGGCGCAAGGAATGCCCGTCCGGCAGGGCGACATGGATCGCCAGAACGCCCAGGAACAGGAGCCCGAGCAGGATCAGCCGCGCCCGCACCGGCGTTCCCATCCACCAGCCAAGCGCCCAGAGACCGCCCGCGATCAGCAGAACCCACCCCATCAGCCCACCCCGGTGGAGCCGAAACCGCCGCCGCCCCGGTCGCTGTCGGTCAAGGCGTCGACCAGGTCGAACCGCGCCCGCACCACCGGCGCGATCACAGCCTGCGCGATGCGGGTGCCATGGGCGATATGCACGGGCTCAGCCCCGAGGTTGATCATCAGCACCCCAAGCGGCCCCCGGTAGTCGCTGTCGATGGTGCCGGGCGTGTTGGGCAGCGAAAGACCCTGTTTCAGCGCCAGGCCCGAGCGCGGCCTGATCTGCATCTCGTAGCCGTCGGGGATCTCCACCCGCAGCCCGGTCGGCACAATCGCCCGCGCCATCGGGGCCAGCACGATCCCGTCCCGATCACTTTCCGCGAAATTCGCCCGCAGGTCGGCCCCCGCCGCGCCCGGCGTCGCATAGGCGGGCAACGCCACGCGCGCATCGGCCCAATCTTCCCGCATGACCCGGATTTCGACGCGCATCGCCCCTCCCACCTTCTTGGCCAAAATACTCAAAATCCCGCCCTAGCGGCCAAGCGCATCGGCGATGCGGCGCGCCAGCCTGCGGGCGGTCTCCTCCTTGCTGAGGCGCGGCCAGTCCTCGACCCCCGTTCCGGTGATGATGCTCACCTTGTTCTCGGCCCCGCCCATGATGCCGGTCGCCGCCGAGACATCGTTGGCCACGATCCAGTCGCAGCCCTTGCGCATCCGCTTGGCGGTGGCGTTGGCGGCGACCTCATGCGTCTCTGCGGCGAAACCCACGACGAGGGTGGGGCGGCCCTCGCCCATCTGCGCGACGGTCTTGAGGATATCGGGGTTCTCGGCAAATTCCAGCGTCGGCAGCCCGGTGCTGTCGGTCTTCTTCATCTTGCGGTCGGCGGCATTGGCCACGCGCCAATCCGCGACGGCGGCGGCGAAAACGGCGGCGTCGGCGGGCAGGGCGGCCTCGACCGCCTCCAGCATCTCGCGCGCGGTCTGCACCCGGACCACGCGGACCCCGGCAGGCGGCGGGATATCGGCTGGGCCGGTGACAAAGCTCACTGTCGCGCCCAGGTCGCGCAAGGCGGCGGCAATCGCCGATCCTTGCGCGCCCGACGAGCGGTTGGCAATGTAGCGCACCGGGTCGATGGGTTCATGCGTCGGGCCGGAGGTCACCAGCACGTGCTTGCCGCTCAAGGGCCCATCGGTCAGCGCGGCGCGGATCGCCTCGATGATGTCGGGCACCTCGGCCATGCGTCCGGGGCCGAACTCGCCGCAGGCCATCGCGCCTTCTTCTGGTCCCGCGACCAGCACGCCGTCGCCTTTCAGCGTCGCCAGGTTGCGCCGCGTCGCCGGATGCTCCCACATGCGCACATTCATGGCCGGAACAATCAGCACGCGTTTGTCGGTGGCCATCAGCAGGGTCGAGGCGAGGTCATTGGCCAGCCCGCCCGCCATCTTGGCCATGAGGTCGGCGGTGGCGGGGGCGACAACGACAAGATCGGCGGCGCGGGATAGCTCGATATGGCCCATCTCGGCCTCATCGGTCAGGTCGAAGAGGTCGCGATAGACCTTCTCCGCCGAGAGCGCCGAGGCCGATAGCGGCGTCACGAATTCCTCCGCCGCGCGGGTCAGGACCGGCGTGACGGTGGCGCCCTGGTCGCGCAACCGGCGAATGAGGTCGAGCGATTTGAACGCCGCGATGCCGCCGCCGATGATCAGGAGAATGCGCTTGTCGGTCAGCATCGTGATGTCCCTTTGTGCCGCTTGCCCCAGAGGTAGGGGGTTGGCGGGCCAAACTCAATCGAAATGGCCCGGATCAGCGGAAGGCGTCGCAGGGGTCGGGGCGCAAGACCGGCGGGGTAACGCGCCAGAGATCATAGGGGGGCGTGCCCTCCGGCGGGGCCTCCAGCTGGCCGAGCGACAGGGTGGTCAGCTCGGGCGCGGCCTGTGCCAGAACGCGCGGCACGCCCCAATCGCTGCGCGCATGGCCATTGCCGGTGATGACCGCGACCGGGCCGCCGGTGGCCGCATGCGCCAGGTTCACCTGCCGGGCCAGTTCCGCGTCGCGCAGGCGCTGTGCCGCGACCATGCCGGGCAGCATCTCGACCGGCAGGGCGCCGCAATGGGCCGCCCCTTGTCCCGCCTCGCGCGCCGCCTGTTCGTCCGGCTCTAGGGGCGCGGCCAGCCCGAACTGATCCGCATCGCCCGAAAAATGCGCAACCGCGCCCTCCGTCACGGAGGCGCGCACCGTCGCGGGCGGCAGCGCGGCGCCGTAGACCCGTGCCGAGCCGAGGGCCGCGAAGACCGGCGCGTAGATCCCGAAATCGGGCCAGCCGCTGTTGTCCCAGTCCAGCACGGCGGCAAGCGCCTCGGGGTTGTCCAGCAGGTCGGGCGTGATGCGGGCGGCCTGGTCCTCGCTCAGCATCTCGAAGACCACGGCGGCAGGGGTCAGGGCACGCAGGGCACGGGCCTGGAAGAGGTGATGATCGGGATTGTCATGCACTTCGCCGAGCAGCACCACATCGGCCCCGTCCAGGGCGTCGATGCCTGAAAGCTCCTCGCCCAGTGCGGGGGCGGTGAAGATGAACAGGGCAAGGAAAAGGCGCAGGATCATGGCGCGTATCTTGACCATGATCGGCCCCCTATCCGCAAGCTCAGCCGATATAGGCGCGCAACTCCTCTTCGCGGGGGGCGAGGTTCTGGCGCATCTTGACCAGCGCCGCCGCCTCGATCTGGCGCACGCGTTCCTTGGAGAGGCCAAGCTCTTCACCCAGCGATTCCAGCGTGCGGGCAGTCTCGGACAGCTTGCGGGCGCGGATGATCGTCTGTTCGCGCTCGGTCAGGCTGCCGATGGCCCCCGAAAGCCAGCCCTTCAGTGTCTCCGCGTCGCGTTCGCGCGTGACCTGATCGGCGGCCTGTTCGCTGTCATCCTCCAGAAGCTCGATCCACTCGCGGCCTTCCTCGCCCTCGCTCTGCACGGCGTTGAGCGAGAAATCCGAGCCGGCAAGGCGGCCTTCCATCATCTCGACCTCGCTCAGCTTGACGCCGATCTCATGCGCGATCATCTCGCGCAGCTGGAACCCGTCGAGCCGCTCGCCATTGGCCGCCGCTTCGCGCTCCAGCCGGGCGCGCACGCGGCGCAGGTTGAAGAAGAGGCTTTTTTGCGAGGAGGTCGAGCCGGTGCGCACCATCGACCAGTTGCGCATCACGAAGTCCTGCATGCCCGCCCGGATCCACCACACGGCATAGGTGGAAAAGCGCACGCCGCGATCGGGATCGAACCGGTCGGCGGCCTTCATCAGGCCAAGCCCCGCCTCCTGGATCAGGTCGCTCATCGGCGCGCCGTAATTGCGGAATTTCCAGGCGACCGAGATGGCCAGCCGCATATAGGCGGTGATCAGGCGGTGCAGGGCGGCCTCGTCGCGGTCATCGCGCCAGGCGCGGGCGAGGTCAGCCTCGGTTTCCGCATCCAGCAATTCCGCCGCGCGGGCGTGCCGGGAAAGTGTCTGGTCAGCGTGAATATCGAGTGCCATAACGCCCCCTCCTGGGTCAGGTTCTGCTAGGGTTACGCGCCGTTAAGGGGTCTGGTTCAAATTTTCTGCGAAAAAATGCGGGGGGCCGCGCATGTCTTTGCCGTCTTTGTCATTGATCCTGGGCGGGGCCGCATCGGGCAAATCGGCCTATGCCGAGGGGCTGGTGCGCGGCAGATCCGGGCGGCGCGTCTATATTGCGACGGCGCAAGCATTCGATTCCGAGATGGAGGCCAAGATCGCGGCGCACAGGCAGGCGCGGGCGGGAGACGATTGGGACACGGTCGAGGCTCCGCTTGCGCTGGCCGATGCGGTTGGCGGGCTTGCGGCGGGGGACGTGGCGCTGGTCGATTGCGCGACGCTGTGGCTGAGCAACCTGATGCTGGCGGACCGCGATTGGCAGGCGGAGGCGCGGGCGCTGATGGCATCCCTTGCCGCCTGTCCCTGCCCGGTGGTCGTGGTCAGCAACGAGGTCGGCCAGGGCATCGTGCCGGAGAACGCGCTGGCGCGAAGGTTTCGCGCGGCGCAGGGCGGGCTGAACCAGAAGCTGGCGGCGGAGGCCGGATTTGTGGCCATGGTGGTCGCGGGTCTGCCGATGGTCCTGAAAGGGGACGGCCCATGACCGTCTGGCACTGGGTGCGGCATGCTCCGACGCATGAGACGGCCTTCGTGGGCTGGCGCGACGTGCCCGCCGACCTGAGCGATAGGGCACGGATCGCGCGGCTGGATGCGGCGCTGCCAGCGGGGGCGCTGCTGGTCTCCTCCGATCTTTCCCGCGCGGTGGCAACGGCGGATGCGCTGGCGGGTGGACGCACACGCCTGCCCCATGCAGCGGATCTGCGCGAGTTCAACCTGGGCGATTGGGACGGGCTGCGGTTCGACGTGGTCGCTGCACGCGACCCGGTCTTGAGCCGCCGCTACTGGGAGGAGCCCGGCGATGTCGCGCCCCCCGGCGGCGAAAGCTGGAACGCGGCGGCGGAACGGGTGGCGGGGTTCGTCGATCGGATTAATGCGGTCCATCCCGAGGCCGAGATCATCGCGGTGGCCCATATCGGCGTAATCCTGACGCAGATCCAGCGCGCATCAAGCTGCACGGCCTATGAGGCGCTGGCGCATGAGATCGGCAATCTCTCGGTGACGCATCTGGTGCATGAGGGCGGCTGGCGCGTCGAGGCGATCAATCGCTGCCCGTGATGGGGCGCGCCACGAATTGGCATTGGACAGGCGCGCCGGATCAGGGTCTTGTGCCGCCATGACATATGAATTGCTCATCGCCGACAAATCCTATTCCAGCTGGTCGCTGCGCGGCTGGCTGTGCTTCGCCGCGTTCGGTATTCCGGTGAACGTGACCTCGACCCGGATGTATTGCGACGATTTCGCCCGTGATCTGGCGGCGTTTTCCGACACGGCCCGCACGGTTCCGCTGGTGAAGGCACCGGACGGCGCGCTGCTGACTGACAGCCTGGCCATCGCATGGGCTCTGGCAGAAGCCTTCCCCGACAAGGGGCTGTTGCCCGCCGACCCAGGCGCGCGCGGCGACGCGCTGAGCCTCGTGGCCGAGATGCATTCAGGGTTTTCCGCCCTGCGCGCCGCCTGCCCGATGAACCTGCGCACGGGCTGGACGGGGTTCGAGCCGAGCGCCGCCGTTCTGGCCGATATCGGACGGGTCGAGGCGTTGTGGGCGCGGGCCTTGGGGGCGCATGGCGGTCCGTGGCTCTGTGGCGCCTATTCTCTGGCCGACGTGTTCTTTGCCCCGCTGGCGACGCGGCTGGTGACATACGGTCTGCCGGCATCCGGGAGGGCGCGCGCCTATGTCAGTCGCCACCTGGCCCACCCGCGCCTTGTCGACTGGCGCAAGGCGGGGCTGGACGAGGGGCCGGACCAGCCCGCCTATGAGATGGACCTGCCGCGCCGGGAATTTCCGCAATCCTGATCGGCGGTTAACCTTTCGCTAACCCGCGCGGGCTAATCGTTAACCATGCTCGATGCCCCGCGCCCAGACAGCCTTGCCCGCACCTACACCGTCGCCTTCGAGGGGTTGGAGGCGCGCCGCGTCGAGGTGCAATGCGCCGTCACCCCCGGCCTGCCCGCCTTTTCCATCGTCGGCCTGCCCGACAAGGCGGTCTCGGAGGCGCGCGACCGGGTGCGCACGGCGCTCTCGACCATGGCGATTGCGCTGCCATCCAAGCGCGTGACGATCAACCTGTCGCCCGCCGACCTGCCCAAGGAGGGCTCGCATTTCGACCTGCCCATCGCGCTGGCGCTGTTGGGCGCGCTCGGCGTGATCCCGCAGGAGCGGGTCGAGGCGGCGATGAGCCTGGGCGAGATGTCGCTGGACGGATCGCTTGTGGGTGTCATCGGCGCGCTGCCCACGGCGCTGGCGGCAGGCGAGGATGGCCGCGCGCTGCTCTGCCCCGCCGCCTGCGGGGCGGAAGCCGCCTGGGTGGGGGCGACGCCGGTTTTCGCGGGGCGCACCCTCGCCGAGATCATCGGCCACCTGACCGACCGCGCGCCGCTGGCCCCCGCCGAACCCGGCGAGGTGATCGCCGAGGCATCGGGGAAGGACCTGCGCGAAGTGCGCGGGCAGGAACGCGCCAAGCGGGCGCTGGAGATCGCCGCCGCCGGGCGGCACCACTTCCTGATGGTGGGGGCGCCGGGGTCCGGCAAGTCGATGCTGGCCGCACGCCTTCCCGGGCTGATGCCGCCGCTCACCGCCGCCGAGGCGCTGGAAACCTCGATGATCCATTCACTGGCGGGGCTGCTGGACGAAGGCGGGATTTCCCGCACGCGCCCCTTCCGCGCCCCGCATCACACCGCCTCGATGGCCGCGATTGTCGGCGGCGGGCGCAATGCCAAGCCGGGCGAGATCAGCCTGGCCCATAACGGCGTGCTGTTCCTGGACGAGTTTCCCGAATATGCCCGCCCCGTGCTGGAAACGCTCCGCCAGCCCATCGAGACCGGCGATGTCGTGGTCGCGCGGGCCAATGCGCATGTGACCTACCCGTGCCGGTTCCTGCTGATTGCCGCCGCCAATCCCTGCCGCTGCGGGCACCTCTACGATGCCGACCAGGCCTGCGGACGCGCGCCGCTGTGCGGTGAGGATTACATGGGCCGCATATCCGGCCCACTGATGGACCGGTTCGACCTGCGGCTGGAGGTGCCGCCGGTGGGATTCACCGACCTGGACCTGCCGCCCTCGGGCGATGACAGCGCCACGGTCGCGGCCCGGATCGCGACGGCGCGCGCGGTGCAGACGGCGCGATTCGAAGCGCTGGAGGTGACGGCGCGCGTGAATGCCGATGCCGACGGCGCGCTCTTGGAGGAGATCGCGACGCCAGACAAGGAAGGACGCGACATGCTGCTGAAGGCCGCCGACAAGTTCCGCCTCTCGGCGCGCGGCTACCACCGGATCTTGCGGGTGGCGCGCACGATTGCCGATCTGGAAGGGTCCGACGGCGTGGCGATGCCCCATATCGCCGAGGCGCTGAGTTTCCGGCTGATCGCGGCGCGGAATTGAGGGGCCGCTCCTCGCCCGCTTGCGCGCGCTCCTCGCTTCAGCCCCGTTTCGCCTCGATGGCCTGCCAGATCTTTTCGGCAATGTTCAGGCCGTCAAAGCGCTCAAGCTCCTGGATGCCGGTGGGCGAGGTCACGTTGATCTCGGTCAGCCAGCCGCCGATCACGTCGATGCCGACGAAGATCTGGCCCTTGTCGCGCAAAAGCGGCCCGATGCGGGCGCAGATTTCTCGGTCACGCTCGGTCATCTCGACTTTTTCGGGGCGGCCGCCGACATGCATGTTGGAGCGGGTCTCCCCCTCGGCGGGCACCCGGTTGATGGCGCCCACAGGCTCCCCATCGACCAGGATGATCCGCTTGTCACCCGCCGCCACGTCGGGCAGGAATTTCTGCGCAATCAGCGGCTCGCGGTTGAGGACGGCAAAGAGCTCATGCAGCGAATTGAGGTTGCGATCCTCGGGCGTCAGGCGGAAGACCCCCGCGCCGCCATTGCCGTAAAGCGGCTTCAGGATGATGTCGCCATGGCGCGCCTTGAAGGCCTTGAGCGTCGCCAGATCGCGCGCCACGGTCGTGGGCGGCGTGAGGTCGGGGAAGTCGAGGACCAGCAGCTTCTCGGGGTAGTTGCGGACCCAGAACGGATCATTCACCACGAGGGTTTCGGGATGGATGCGGTCGAGCAGATGCGTCGTGGTGATATAGCTCATGTCGAAGGGCGGATCCTGGCGCAGCCAGACCACGTCGAAATCGGCAAGATCGACCTCGGCCCTGTCGCCCAGGGTGAAGTGATCGCCGCGCTGTCGGCGGACCGTGAGCGGCCAGCCCCGCGCGGTGATCCGCCCCTCCTGGTAGGCGAGCTTGTCAGGGGTGTAGTAGAACAGCGAATGACCGCGCGCCTGCGCCTCCTCGGCGATGCGGAAACTGCTGTCGGCGTCGATATCGACCGCGTCGATCGGGTCCATCTGGAAGGCAATCTTGAGGGCCATGGCGCATCTCCGGGCTGGTCAGGCTGCGGCATAGATGACCCGAGTTGGCGCGAGGTGCAATGGCGGGCCTGCCGCCTCAGGCGCACATCACGTTGTCGAGGATGCAGATCCGGCCTTGCGCGTCGAGCAGCGCCACGTCGACGCGGGCATTGGTGTTGGCCCCGTCCGGCAGCGAGCCGATGTAATCCTCGGCGCTGAGGAAGATGCGGCGCAACTGGCGTTGCGACAGGCGTTCCGCGGCGCGCGCGTGATCGCGGCTTTTCTTGACCTCGATGAAGATGACGACGCCATCGCGTTCGACGACAAGGTCGATCTCACCGCCCGCGCCCCGCCAGCGGCGGGAGAGAATCACATGGCCCGAGCGGGCGTAGTCGCGTGCAACCTGGTCTTCCGCCGACAACCCCGCGAGATAGGAAACCTTGCCGCTCATGTCTCATCCTCCTGCCGCGACAGTTGCAATGCCGCCTGGTATACCTGCCGCTTCGGCAACCCGGTCGCCGCCGCCACCATCGCCGCCGCATCCTTGACCGACTGGCCGACAAGGGCCTGACGCAACGCATCGTCAAGTGTTTCCGCGTCTGTTTCCACCGCGTCGCCCTTGTCGATCACGACGACGATTTCGCCCTTGAGCGTTCGATCCGCGATTCGGTCACGCAGGTCATCAATACTGCCGCGCAGCACCTCTTCGAAATGTTTCGTCAGTTCCCGGCAGATCGCGACCCGCCGGTCGCCCCCCAGACCATCCGCCAAAACATCTAACAATTTGTGAATCCGGCGCGGCGATTCGTAGAGGATCAGCGTGGCGCGGATCGGGGCCAGTTCCGCGACCCAGGTCTTCAGCGCGGCCCTGGACTGCGGCGCGAAACCCGCGAAGAGGAAACGGTCGCTTGGCAGGCCCGAGAGGCACAGCGCGGCGATGGCCGCCGAGGCCCCCGGCGCGGTGGTCACGGGCAAGCCCTCAGCAATCGCGGCGCGGGCCAGTTGGTAGCCGGGATCGGCGACCAGCGGCGTGCCGGCCTCGGAGACATAGGCCACGGATTTGCCCTCCTCGATCAGGCGCAGCACGCGGGTACGGGCGCTGTCCTTGCTGTGGTCGTGATAGGCCAGAAGTGGCCGCCCGGCGACGGCGACCCCGTGGATCTCCATCAGCTTGCGGGCGGTGCGGGTATCCTCGGCCGCGATCGCATCGGCCCCGGCCAGGACATCGAGCGCGCGCAGCGTGATGTCGCGCGCCGCCCCGATCGGGGTCGCCACAAGGTAGAGGCCCGGTGCAAGGTCGTGCGCGAGCCCCTTTTTGGCGGTGGCTGGCTGATCACTCATCGCGGGCGTTTCCTGTCGTTTACTTGTGGCAATGAACCCGTGTAGGGTCCGGGCAAAACATCCCCCTCGCCGCATCGGGAGACGGCTTTCATGACCATTGCTATCAGCCTGCTTCGCCGGACGCCACGCTATCTGATCCTGACCTTCCTCGCCTTCGTGCTGGCCGCCTGCGACGTGGCCTTGCCGATCGGCGGCGCGGGCCCGCAACTGCGCAGCGGCACGCCTGTGTCGGTCGCCATGCTGCTGCCCTATGGCTCGGCCAATGCAGGCGACGAGCTGGTCGCGCGGTCGCTGGAAAACGCGGCACGGCTGGCGGCCTCGGAATTGAACGGCGTCGAGGTCGAGCTGACCGTCTACAACACGGCGGGCAATGCCGCACAGGCCGCGTCGGTGGCGCGCCAGGCGGTGCAGGACGGCGCGCAGGTCATCATCGGGCCGCTGCGCTCGGATGCCGCCGCCGCCGTTGGCGTGGCCGTCGCCAGCAGCAATATCGCGGTGCTGAGCTTCTCCAACAACACCGAAATCGCGGGCGGCAATGTCTTTGTCCTCGGCAACACCTACGAGAACACCGCCGAGCGGCTGGCGGGCTATGCGGTCTCGCAGGGGCGCAACCGGGTGATGATCCTGCACGCGCAGAACCTAGCCGGCGAGGTCGCGCGCGACGCGGTGCAGAGCGCCGTTTCACGCGCCGGCGGCACCGTCGCGGGCGTGACCAGCTACGAGTTCTCGCAAACCGGCGTGATCAACGCCATTCCCGACGTGATGGGCCAGATCCGGTCGGCGGATGCCAATGCGCTGGTGATCACCTCGGACGCCTCTGCCGCCCTGCCCCTCTTCGCGCAGCTTCTGCCGGAGAACGGGCTGGACACCGAGGCGGTGCGGGTGATGGGCCTGACGCGGTGGGATGTGCCCTCGCAGACGCTGGAGCTGTCGGGGCTGCAGGGCGGCTGGTTCGCGCTGCCCGACCCGAACGCCGCCGCCGCCTTCAACGCGCGCTACACCGCCGCCTATGGCGACGCGCCGCATGTGCTGGCCGGGATCGGCTATGACGCGATGCGCGCGGTCGGCGAAACGGCGGCAACGACCGGTGCCCTCGGGGTGACCAATCTGGCGGGCGCGACCGGCTTCAACGGGGCCGGGGGCGCGTTCCGTCTGCGCAGCACCGGCACCGTGCAGCGCGCGCTGGCCATCGCTGAAATCCAAGATCAACAGGTGGCGATCATTGACCCCGCTCCAGGACGCCTTGGCGGTCCCGGCTTCTGACCGGAACCCCCGCCTTCCCGCCATTTCATCGGACCCCGGAGAGCTTATTCTTCCGGGGTCCGAGATATTTGACGCAAGCGAAGTCGCTGCCCGTCTGGATGCCGATCTGGCAGGGCTGAGCGATGCCGCCGACATCCGCGCCGCCACGGTCGCGGTGCTGAACGAGGTGCAGGACAGATCGCGCGCCGCCATCGCCGCGGCCTTCGCAGAAAAACCGCTGGCCGCGCGCCGGGTGTTGCGGGCCTATGCCCTTCTGGCCGACGGGATGGTGCGCGAGACGCTGCGCGTGGCCACCACCTACCTGCACCCCTGCCCCAATCCGACCGAGGCCGAACGTCTGGCGCTGATGGCGGTTGGCGGCTCGGGACGCGCCGAGATGGCGCCCTATTCCGACCTCGATCTGCTCTTCGTGCTGCCCTGGAAGATGACCGGATGGGCCGAGAGCGTGATCGAAAGCTGCCTCTACATCTTGTGGGATCTGCGCCTGAAGGTGGGTCATGCCAGCCGCTCGATCCCCGATTGCGTCCGGCTGGCCCGCCAGGATTTCACCATCCGCACCTCACTGCTTGAGATGCGTTATGTCGCGGGCGATGCAGGGCTGGCCGAGGATCTGACCCGCGCCCTGCATGACAAGGTCTTCGCCGGCACCGTCAGCGAGTTCATCGAGGCCAAGCTGGAGGAGCGCGCCGAACGGCATGAGAAACAGGGCGGCCAGCGCTACGTGGTCGAGCCGAACGTGAAGGAGGGCAAGGGCGGCCTGCGCGATCTGCAGGCGCTCTACTGGATCGCGAAATACGAGCATGACGTGCAGCGCGCGCGCGAACTGGTCGATCTCGGCGTCTTTTCGCTGGACGAATACCGCGCCTTCAATGCCGCCGAGCGGTTCCTCTGGGCGGTGCGCTGCCATCTGCACCTGATCACGGGCCGGGCGCAGAACCAGCTGACTTTCGATCTGCAGGTCGAGGTGGCCGAGCGCATCGGATATGTCGATCACGGGGGGCGGCGGGCGGTCGAGCATTTCATGCAGGACTATTTCCGCCACGCCACCCGTGTGGGCGAGCTGACCCGCATCTTCCTGACCGCGATGGAGGCGGCGCATCTGAAGAAGGAGCCGATGCTGATCGGCCTTCTGCGCGGGGCGCGGGCGCGGCGGCGCAAGCTGAAACCGAATTTCACCGTGATCCAGGGGCGGCTGGCCATCGTAGATGACGCAGAGTTCCTGTCCGACAAGCTGAACCTCTTGCGCCTCTTCGAGGAGGCGCTGCGCACCCGCTACCTGATCCATCCCGATGCGATGCGGCTGGTGGTGGCCAACCTGCACCTGATCGACGACGAGATGCGCCGCGACAGGGTCGCCACCCGCATCTTCATGGACCTGCTGCTGAAACACGGCAATCCCGAACGCGCGCTGCGCCGGATGAACGAGCTTGGCGTGCTGGCCGCTTTCCTGCCGGAATTCGCGCCGGTCGTGGCGATGATGCAGTTCAACATGTATCACAGCTTCACGGTCGACGAGCACACGATCCAGGTGATCTCGCACCTGGCACAGATCGAACGCGGCGAGGTCGAGGAGGAATTGCCGGTGGCCTCCGCCATCCTCAAGGCGGGCGTCAACCGCAAGGTCATCTACCTGGCCTGCCTGATCCATGACCTGGGCAAGGGCCGATCCGAGGATCATTCCGTCCTGGGGGCCCGGATCGCGCGGCTGATGTGCCCGCGCCTGGGTCTGAAACCCGAGGATACCGAAACCGTCGCCTGGCTGGTGCGCCATCACCTGCTGATGTCGGACATGGCGCAGAAGCGCGACATTTCCGACCCGCGAACGGTGCGCGATTTCGCCAAGGCGGTGAAGACCATCGCGCGGCTGGACCTGCTGACGGTGCTGACAGTCTGCGATATTCGCGGCGTCGGCCCGAAAGTGTGGAACAACTGGAAGGCGACACTTCTGCGCCAGCTCTACCACACCACACGCGAGGCGCTGGAGACGGGGCTGGAGGACCTGAACCGCGACAAGCGCAAGACCGAGGCCAAGAAGGCCCTGCGCGCGCGGCTGAAAGGCTGGGACCGCAAGGCGCTGACTGCCGAGACGGGGCGCCATTACGCGCCCTATTGGCAGGGCCTGCACACCGATGCGCATGTCATCTTCGCCGAGATGCTGCGCGACATAACCGAGCACGAGATCCGCATCGAAACCGGCCTGGACGAGGATCGCGACGCCACCCGCGTCTCATTCGCGCTGGCCGATCATCCCGGCATCTTCAGCCGCATGGCGGGCGCGCTCAGCCTGGTGGGGGCCAATGTCGTCGATGCGCGCACCTTCACCACAAAGGACGGTTATGCCACCGCCGTCTTCTGGGTGCAGGACCACGAGGGCCACCCCTACGAGGAACGCCGCCTGCCCCGCCTGCGCACGATGATGGAGAAGACGCTGAAGGGCGAGGTCGTGACCTCGACCGCGATGGACCAGCGCGACAAGATCAAGAAGCGTGAACGCCGCTTCAACGTTCCGACCACGATCACCTTCGACAATGACGGATCCGAGATCTACACGATCATCGAGGTCGATACCCGCGACCGGCCCGGCCTGCTCTATGACCTGACCAAGACGCTGGCCGACAGCAATATCTACATCGCCAGCGCCGTCGTCGCGACCTTCGGCGAACAGGTGATCGACAGTTTCTACGTCAAGGACATGTTCGGGCTGAAGCTGCACAACAAATCGAAACAGGAGGCGCTGGAGAAGAAGCTGCGCGCCGCCATCGCCCGCGTCGCGGAACGGGCGGGCGCATGAGCGCGCGGCCCATCCGGCTGGTCTCGGGGTTCCTGACCGTGGGGGGCTGGACGCTGGTCAGCCGCGTCATGGGGTTCCTGCGCGAGATCCTGATCCTGGCGCTGATCGGCCCCGGCCCGTTGCTGGATGCCTTCGTCGCCGCCTTCCGGCTGCCCAACCTCTTCCGCCGCTTCCTGGCCGAAGGCGCGTTCAACGCGGCCTTCGTGCCGATGTATGCCAAGCGCGCCGAGGCGGGCGCGGATGCCGATGATTTCGCGCGCGAGGCGTTCGGCGGTCTCTCGGCGGTCGTGCTTGTGCTGGTCGCACTTGGCATGGTCTTCATGCCCGCGCTGGTCTGGGCCACGGCGGAGGGGTTCCGGGGCGATGAACGGTTCGACCTCGCCGTGGGCTTTGGGCGCATCGTCTTTCCCTACATCCTGTTCATGTCGCTGGCGGCGCTGTTCTCGGGCGTGCTGAACGCCAATGGCCGTTTCGCCGCCGCCGCCGCCGCGCCGGTGCTGCTCAACCTCTTCGCCATCGGTGCGATGACGCTTGGCGCGCTGACGGGCGGCGCGGTGATCACCTGGCTTCTCTGGGCCATTCCACTGGCGGGGGCCGCGCAACTGGCGCTGGTCTGGCGCGCGGCGGAGAAGGCGGGCGTCGTGATCCGGCCAAGCCGCCCGCGCTGGTCGCCCGAGATGAAGCATCTGGTGGCCGTGGGCCTGCCTGCCGCGCTCGCCAATGGCGTGGTGCAGATCAATCTTGTCGTGGGGCAACTGGTGGCCTCGCGCACCGAGGGGGCGGTCAGTTGGCTTTTCGCGGCCGACCGGCTCTATCAATTGCCGCTTGGCGTGGTCGGCATCGCCATCGGCATCGTGCTGCTGCCGGAGCTGTCGCGGCGGCTGAAATCGGGCGATGACGCGGGCGCGAAGGCGTCGTTTTCCCGCGCGGGCGAGTTTGCCATGACCCTGACCCTGCCCTGCGCGGCGGCCTTCCTTGTCATCCCCCTGCCGCTGGTCTCGGTCCTCTATGAACGCGGCGCGACCGAGGCCAGCGACAGTGCCGCCATTGCCTCCGCCCTGGCGATCTACGGTCTCGGCCTGCCCGCCTTCGTCCTGCAAAAGCTGCAACAGCCGCTCTTCTTCGCGCGCGAGGATACGGCGCGGCCCTTCCGCTATGCGCTGGTTGCGATGGTGGTGAATGCCGCTCTCGCCTTCGGCCTCATGCCCTGGATCGGCTGGCTGGCTCCTGCCGTCGCCGCCACGGTCTCGGCCTGGGCAATGTGCGGGCTGCTGTTCTGGGGCGCGCGCAAATTCGGAGACGTCGCGCGGTTCGACGCCCGCTACATGGCGCGTCTTGGCCGGATCGTGCTGGCCTCGGCTCTCATGGGGGCGTTCCTCTGGGGCCTGGCCCGCGCGCTGGCCCCGATGCTGGAAACGGGCGGCTGGCGCTACCTGGCGCTGGCGCTTCTGGTGGTGCTCGGGATCGCGGTCTACGGGGTCGCGGGGCAGGTGATGGGCGCGTTTCGCCTGTCCGATTTCCGGCAGGCCCTGCGCCGGGGCTAACGCCGCCGGATCTTGACCAGGAAGCGATGCCAGCCGCCAGGACTGAGCAGGAAGGACAGGAGGAACCCGGTCACGAAGCCACCGAGATCGGCGACGATATCCCCGTATTGGCCGTAAAGCGTGGCAAAGAGAAGCTGGATCGCCAGCAGGATGGCGATCAGCTGGAACGCGCGGAACTGGCTGCCTCCGGTGCCGCGCAGGCCGACCCACTGGATGAAGGAAAACGCCCCGATCAGGCCATAAACACCGGGATAGCCCCCGACCAGCGCCGGACGGCTGTCCAGGATCGTGACGAAGGCCAATGCGCCGACAAGGGCCGAGATCCAGAAGATCGCGAGGAAGGCGGTGGAGGAAAACGCCTCGGCCACCAGCTTGCCAAGGGCCAGCAGGAAGACAACGACAAAGGCCGCATGAACGAACCCGCCATGCAGCAGCGGATAGGCGAGGAAGCGGAGCAGTTCATCGGGCCGGAAATTCCGGTTGGCCAGCATCCATTCCCAGACATCGTCGCGCACCGCGTAATCGGTCAGCGCCGCGATGCGCCAGCCGACCCCGCCCTGCCCGCCGAGTATTCCGGCGGCGGCAAGCTGGAACATCACCTCCAGCCCCGCGATCAGGACCGACAGGGCCACCACGGCGGGCGGGATCACGTTGAAGGGGGATGAATCGTCGCTACGCATCGTCTGTGCCTCTCGGTTGACGGGCCTTGCGCCCATGGGTAAGCGAGACGCGCGTGGATGAAAAGATGCCCCGACCGCAAGGGCACCAGCGAAGGGCGACAGCGATGACAGCCAAGTTTACCCCCCGTGTGTTCTCGGGGATGCAGCCCTCGGGGGATTTGCATCTGGGCAATTACCTGGGCGCGATGAAGCGGTGGGTCGACATGCAGAACGCCGGGACGCACGAGACCGTCTATTGCATGGTCGATCTGCACGCGATCACCGTCTGGCAGGATCCCGCCGCGCTGTCCCGCAGCACGCGCGAGCTGTGCGCGGGCTTCATCGCCGCCGGGATCGACCCGGAGAAATCCATCCTGATCAACCAGAGCCAGGTGCCGGAACACGCGCAGCTTGCCTGGATCTTCAACTGCGTCGCGCGCATGGGCTGGATGGGCCGGATGACGCAATGGAAGGACAAGGCGGGCAAGAACGCCGAGGCCGCGTCGCTTGGGCTTTTCGCCTATCCGGCGCTGATGGCCGCTGACATCCTGATCTATCATGCGACCCATGTGCCGGTGGGCGAGGACCAGAAACAGCATCTTGAGCTGACCCGCGATATCGCGGCCAAGTTCAACCATGACTACGGCGTCGATTTCTTCCCCATCACCGAACCTGTGATCGAAGGCGCCGCCACCCGCGTGATGAACCTGCGCGACGGGACCAAGAAGATGTCGAAGTCCGACCCGTCCGACATGACGCGCATCAACATGACCGACGATGCCGACACGATCGCCAGGAAGATCAAGAAGGCCAAGACCGACCCCGACCCGCTGCCCGAGAACCTGGGGGGGCTGGACGCACGGCCCGAGGCGCGCAACCTGGTCAATATCTGGGCCGCGCTGGCCGAAACCACGCCCGAGGCAGTGGTCGAGGCCAATGCGGGCAAGCTCTTTGGCTATTTCAAGCAGGACCTGGCCGAGATCGCGGTGGAAAAACTGGCCCCGATCGCGGATGAGATGGCCCGGCTGATGCAGGACGAGGGTGAGATCGACCGCATCCTGGCGCGCGGGGCGGACCGGGCCCGCGCGCTGAGCGCGCCGGTTCTGGAGGAAGCCTACCGCATCGTCGGCATGGTCGGACGCTGATCCGAGCGGGACAAACTGCCGCAACATCTGACAGATCAGCCCTGATTTGACGCAACATTCATGCGCGAGGCACCGCCCAATCCCCGGTCCCGCGCGCTTGACCCTTGGCATTTTGAGCCTGATCGGCTAAACCCTCCTTGTTAGCGTTAACCCGCGCTTAAGACCTAAGCGGGATAGTGCGCTTGCGCCTTCTCACGAGGCGCGACAGTCAATAAAAATCGACAAGGAGGAGACGGCATGTCTGACGCCAAGACATTTGCACACCCGACGCCTACACCCGTCACGCAGGCCCCCCAAGCGAAGCCCGAAACCGCGGCGGCAGCCGACAAGCCCGAGCCTGCGGCGATTCCCGTCACCATGGACTACCAGCAGGGCTTTACGTCTGGACGCTAGGCCCGATACGACGCAAGGTGCCCCCGAGATCTGAAAGGGGGCATCTGCAATGGCGACCGGCACCAATATCCGCACATATTTCGAAGGCCAATGGCATGAGGGCGACGTGCCCATCATGCGCGCCGCCGATCATGGCGCATGGGTCGGCAGCACGGTCTTCGACGGCGCGCGCTACGCCTATGGCGTCGCCCCCGACCTGATGGCACATTGCGAACGGGTGAACCGATCGGCCCGTGCCCTGATGCTGGAGCCGACGCACTCGGCGCAGGAGATCCATGACATCACCTGGCAGGGCATCGCGCTCTATGATGCCGATACGCCGCTCTATATCCGGCCGATGTATTGGGGCCTCGACGGGGACGCGACCGCGGTGGTGCCGAAATCGGACACGGTCGGGTTCTGCATCTGCCTCGAACAGATTCCGCTGGCCCCGCCAGATCGCACCGCGCGCCTGACCACGACGCAGTTCCGCCGCCCGGTGCTGGCCGACAACGTGACCAATGCCAAGGCGGGCTGCCTCTACCCCAACAACGCCCGGATGCTGGCCGAGGCGCGCGCCAAGGGCTATGACAACGCGCTGGTGGCCGATGCGATGGGCAATGTCGCCGAGACCGCCACCGCCAATATCTTCATGGTCAAGGACGGCATCGTGCGCACGCCGGTGCCAAACGGCACCTTCCTGTCCGGCATTACCCGCGCGCGCCATATCGTCAACCTGCGCGCGGCGGGCCATGACGTGCGCGAAGAGGTGCTGAGTTTCGACGATTTCCGCAGCGCGGACGAGGTTTTCATGTCCGGCAACATGTCCAAGGTCACCCCGGTGGTGGAGTTCGACGGCACCCATTACCAGGTCGGCCCGATCGCAAGGGCCGCGCGCGACCTCTACTGGGCCTGGGCGAAGGGCGGCTAAGGCACGAACCGGCGCAGGTAGTCGTCGGAATAGTCCACCTCAAGCTCGATCCAGATCGGCAGGTGATCGGACATCTCGTTGGTGGCCCAGGTCTTGTAGGAGCGTGAGAAATCCTTGTAGGGCGCATCCCGCATCACGTTCGCGTGAGGCCGGTAATAGTCCATGTCGCCGGGCCGGTAGACCGCGCTGCGCCAGTCGAAACAGCCCTTGTTCAGAAGCCGCGTCTTGACGTGATCCTTGGTGAAGGCGATCTGGTCGTAATGCTTGGTCCCGCCCAGATTGGTCGGACCGAACAGGGGCACATGCAGCCTGCGGTCTGTCATCGCCTGCATGATGCTGTCATCAGCCGCCTCGATATTCATGTCGCCAAGCAGGACATAAACCTCATCCTCGGCATTCGAACGCTTGATCAGCGCGTCGGAAATGGCCGCGATCTCGGCGGCGCGCAGGGCATGGTCGCGCGGCCCCGTGCCCCCATAGAGGATATGCGCGCTGCACAGGGTGAAGCGGAACCAGCCGGCCTGGAAACTGGCGAAGAAGGGCGAACGCGCGATCTGCCGCCCCTCGATCAGGGCCTCCTGCGGCAGCACCAACTCGCCGATCAGGTTGCGGAACCGAACCCGGTTGCGATTGTAGAGAAACGCCATGCGTTCGCGGTTGCCGGGGCCGCCCTCGGTCACGTCGGAGACGAAGAAATCCCAGGACGGCCCAAGCAGCTTCACCAACCGGCGCAGGGGGGCAAGGTCGGACTTCACCTCCTGCACGGCGCAGATGTCGAAATTGTCGATGATCTCGGCGATATAGTGAAAGCTCTCGTCCATCCGAGGGCGGCCATCGTCGAAGGCGCGGATGTTCCACGACCCGATGATCAGCGAGTTCGACCGCCGCCGCACCCGGATCTGCAATTCCAGGTCGGCGCGCAACTCCAGCAGGCGCTGCGCGATCCAGGCCGCTTTTTCAGGCCCATAGCCCTTGAGATCGTGGTAGAATGCCATCTTGTGCCCCCTTGCCGGTGCCATCATGCCGCAGGTCATGCGTCCGGCCCAAGGAAAATCCGGCGGTTGCGGGATGGGCCGTGCTCGGCCATGATGCCCGCCGGGGAGAGAAGGATCAGCCCATGCGCAAGTTTCTTGTCGTTCTGGACGACTCACGCGAATGTCTGAACGCGATGCGCTTTGCCGCGATGCGGGCGGCGCATACCGGCGGCGGCGTGCAGGTTCTGTCGGTGATTCCGCCCGATGAGTTCAACCACTGGATCGGCGTGGGCGAGGTCATGCGCGCCGAGGCCCGCGAGCGGATCGAGGCGCATTTCAATGTCTTCGCCAAGTGGATGCGCGACAAGCAGAATGTCGACCCGGAACTGGTGATCCGCGAGGGCGTGCCGCTCGACGAGATCCTGGCGCAGGTCCATGAAGACCGCGAGATCGGGGTGATGGTCCTGGGGGCGGGGACCGGGCGCAAGGGGCCGGGGCCGCTGGTCACCTCGCTGACCAAGAACGCAGGGACATTGCCGGTGCCGATCACCATCGTGCCGGGGGAGCTGTCGAAAGAGCAGCTCGAAGCGATCACCTGACCGTTTAGAACGGTTCTAAATCTTGACATTTGCGCCCCTGACGCGCATATCCGAGGCAACCGCGAAGGAGTGCGCCCGATGTTCATCCAAACCGAATCCACCCCGAACCCCGCCACGCTGAAATTCCTGCCGGGCCAGCAGGTGCTGGACGCAGGCACCGCCGATTTCCCGGCGGCGGACACGGCGGGCAATTCGCCGCTGGCCAGCCGCATCTTCGGCGTCAATGGCGTGACCGGCGTGTTCCTGGGCACCGATTTCGTGACCGTGACCAAGCAGGACGGCGTCGAATGGGACCATGTGAAACCCGCCATCCTGGGCGCGATCATGGAGCATTTCCAGTCCGGCGCGCCCGCCATGGAGGGCTCCGAAGGCGCGGGCGGCCATGCCGAACACAGCGGTGAGGATGCCGAGATCGTGGGCCAGATCAAGGAGTTGCTTGACACCCGCGTACGGCCTGCCGTGGCGCAGGACGGTGGCGACATCACCTTCCACGGCTTTGACCGTGGCATTGTCTACCTGCATATGCAGGGTGCCTGCGCGGGCTGCCCGTCTTCGACCGTGACGCTGAAGATGGGGATCGAGAACCTGCTGCGCCATTACATCCCCGAAGTGGTCGAGGTCCGGCCCGTTGCCGTCTGACACCCCCCTGATCCTCAGCTTCGACACATCGGCCGCGCATTGTGCGGCCGCTTTGTTGTCGGGCGACAGGGTGCTGGCGGCTCAGCAGGTGGAGATGGGCAAGGGCCAGGCCGAGGCGCTGATGCCGATGATCGAGGCGGTGATGGACGCGGGCGGCGCGGGTCTGCGCGACCTGACCGCCATTGGCGTCGGGATCGGTCCCGGCAATTTCACCGGCGTGCGCATTTCGGTCTCGGCAGCACGGGGGCTGGCGCTGGCGCTCGGTATATCGGCGGTCGGTGTGACGCTGCTGGAGGCGCTGCGCGAAGGCCATGACGGCCCGGTCCTCGCCAGCATCGACGCGCGGCGCGACCAGCTCTACCTGCAACGCTTTGCGAAAGGCGCGGATCGGGGCCCTGAAATGGTGGCCTTCGACGCGGTTGACGACGGGTGGTCCCTGCCGGGGCTGATTTGCCTCGGCAACCGTGCCGCCGAGATAGCGACCAAGCTGAATGCCGAAACCGGTCCCGCCCCCTATGCGCCCGCCCCTGCGATCGCCCGGATCGCGGCGCGGCGCTACCGCGACGGTGCCCCCCGCCCCGCCCCTCTCTACCTGCGCAGCCCCGATGCGGCACCCGCGCGCGATACCGGGCCGGTCCTGCTGTGACGCCCGAGGCGCTGGCCAGCCTGCACCGCGCCGCCTTCACCGTGCCGCGCCCGTGGCGGGCGGAGGAGTTCGCGGGCTTCCTGGCCGATCCCCTCTGCGACCTGATTCCCCATGATCACGGCTTCGCCCTGATCCGCACCCTTGCGGTCGAGGCCGAGCTTCTGACCATCGCCGTTGATCCGGCGCATCGGCGCAAGGGAATCGCGCAGGGCCTGATGGGGGCCGCCCAGGACAGGGCCGCCGCGCGGGGGGCCGAGGCCATGTTTCTTGAGGTTGCCGCCGGAAACGCAGGCGCGATTGCCCTATACCAGGCGTCCGGATTCCGGCGCAACGGCCTGCGTCCCGCCTACTACGCCTGCCCCGACGGAACGCGGGCCGATGCGGTTCTGATGGCGCGAAACCTGACCTCCGGCACGGTCGCAATGCCAGAATCCGGTTGACCGCCCGCCCCCTCTTTGGCCTTAATCCCGCAGGGATCAGATGATCTTTGCGGGCGGGGCACACGCCTTTCGAACGATGCCCCGCCGCCATCCAACTCGGGAGAGACTTATATGACACTCATGAAAACCTTCCTCGGTGCCGCTGCGGCCATGGCCCTTTCGGCCGGTGCCGCGCTGGCCCAGGACCCGGCCATCATCTTCGACCTCGGCGGCAAGTTCGACCGCTCGTTCAACGAGGCCGCCTGGCGCGGGGCCGAGCAGTGGTCGGAGGAAACCGGCAATTCCTACCGCGAGATCGAGTTGCAGTCGGACGCGCAGCGCGAACAGGCGATGCGCCGCCTGGCCGAAGCGGGCTCGAACCCCATCGTCATGGCAGGCTTCAGCCAGGCCTCGGCATTGGAAGTCGTGGCCCCCGACTATCCCGACACCACCTTCGTGATCATCGACGGCGTGGTCGACGCGCCGAACGTGCGCTCGGTCGTGTTCCGGGAGGAGCAGGGCTCGTACCTGGTGGGGATGCTGGCCGCGATGGCCTCCGAGACCGGCACGGTCGGCTTTGTCGGCGGCATGGATATTCCGCTGATCAGCCGCTTTGGCTGCGGCTATGCGCAAGGCGCCCGCGCGGTCAATCCCGATATCGAGATCATCCAGAACATGACCGGCACAACGCCCGCGGCCTGGAACGACCCGGTGCGCGGCGGTGAACTGACCCGTGGCCAGATCAGCCAGGGCGCCGACGTGGTCTTTGCGGCCGCTGGCGGCACCGGCCTGGGCGTCCTGCAAACCGCAGCGGATGAGGGCATTCTGGGTATTGGCGTGGACAGCAACCAGAACCACCTGCATCCCGGCTCGGTCCTGACCTCGATGCTGAAGCGCGTCGATGTGGCCGTCTATGACGCTTTCTCGACCCCCGTCGAGGAGATCGAGACCGGCCTGCACTTCTTTGGCCTCGAAGAAGACGGCGTGGGCTATGCGCTGGACGAGAACAACGCCGACCTGATCACCGAAGAGATGCAGGCGCGTGTGGCCGAGGCCCGCGACGCGATCATCTCCGGTGAGATCGAGGTGCATAACTACTCGGATGACGGAGCCTGCCCGGTGATGTGATCGCCACAGCCCTGACATGACAAGGACGGGCCGCCCGGTGCAAGGGGCGGCCCGTTTTCTGTTGCCTCGGCGCTGGACAGGGGGAAGTGCTGTGGTAACGTCTGAGTCTGCCCGGGCGGCGGGCCGGAAAGACCAACAAGACCACGCGGGACAGAGATCAGCCAATGACAGACGCCCAATCGGACAGCGCGCCCTATGCCATCGAGCTCAAGGGCATTTCCAAGGCCTTCGGGCCGGTCCAGGCCAACAAGGACATCTCGATCAAGGTCCGCAAGGGCACGATCCACGGCATCGTGGGCGAAAACGGGGCCGGAAAATCGACGCTGATGTCGATCCTCTACGGGTTCTACAAGGCCGATGAGGGCGAGATCTTCATCAATGGCACCCTGACCCCGATCCCCGACAGCCAGGCCGCGATCCGCGCGGGCATCGGCATGGTCCACCAGCATTTCAAGTTGGTCGAGAATTTCACCGTTGTCGAGAATGTCATCCTGGGGGCCGAGGATGGCGCGCTGCTGAAGCCCTCGGTCGCCAAGGCGCGCAAGCTGCTGACCGAACTGGCGGCGGAATATGAGCTGCATGTCGATCCCGACGCGATCATCGAGGATCTCAGCGTCGGTCACCAGCAGCGGGTCGAGATCCTGAAACAGCTCTACCGCGAGGCGGACATCCTGATCCTGGACGAACCCACCGGGGTTCTGACGCCCGCCGAGGCCGATCAGCTTTTCCGCATCCTCGGACGTCTCAAGGACGAGGGAAAGACGATCATCATGATCACCCACAAGCTGCGCGAGATCATGGATGTGACCGATACCGTCAGCGTCATGCGGCGCGGCGAGATGACCGCGACGGTCAAGACCGCCGACAGCAGCCCCGAGGAACTGGCCGAACTGATGGTGGGGCGCAAGGTTCTATTGCGGGTGGACAAATCCCCGACGAAACCGGGCCAGACGGTCCTGCAAGTGCGCGACCTGGTGGTGCATGACGAACAGAAGGTCGAACGGCTGAAAGGCGTCAGTTTCGAGATCAGGGCCGGCGAGGTCCTGGGCATCGCGGGGGTGTCCGGCAATGGCCAGACCGAGTTGCTGGAAGTGCTCGGCGGCATGATCGCCGCGACCAGCGGCGAGATCGTCCTGAACGGCGACAGCATCGACCTGACCGGGGCGAAATCCGACGGCCAGAGCCGCCGCAAGCGTGGCATCGCGCATGTGCCCGAGGACCGCCAGCGCGAGGGGCTGATCATGAATTTCGCGGCGTGGGAAAACGTCGCCTTCGGCTATCACCACGATCCGAAATACCAGAAGAACCGCCTTTTCATGGACAATGCCGCGATGAAGCGCGACACGACCGAAAAGATGGAACATTACGACGTGCGCCCGCCCGATCCGATGTTGCAGGCCAAGAATTTCTCGGGCGGCAACCAGCAGAAGATCGTCGTCGCCCGCGAGATCGAGCGCAACCCAGACCTGCTGCTGGTCGGGCAGCCGACGCGGGGCGTGGATATCGGCGCGATCGAGTTCATCCACAAGCAGATCATCGCCCTGCGCGACGAGGGCAAGGCGATCTTGCTGGTCTCGGTCGAGCTGGACGAGATCTTCTCGCTATCGGACCGCATCGCGGTGATGTTCGATGGGCGCATCATGGGCGAGCGCCTGCCGGACGAGACCAATGAGGGGGAACTCGGCCTGCTGATGGCCGGTGTGACCAAGGGGGCCGCGTAATGGACAAGATGCCGAGATGGGCCGACGTGGCGCTGATCCCCTTCATCAACCTGGTGCTGGCATTGGCGGTGTCGGCGCTGGTCGTGCTCTATATCGGCGAAAGCCCGGTCGAGGCATTGCAGGTCATGATCCGGGGCTCCGTCGGCAGCGCCTATGGATGGGGCTTTACCCTCTATTACGCCACCAACTTCATCTTCACCGGGCTTGGCGTGGCGGTGGCCTTCCACGCCCGCATGTTCAATATCGGCGGCGAGGGGCAGGCCGCGTTGGGCGGGCTTGGCGTGGCCATGGTCAGTCTCTACATCCCCTGGCCGCATTGGTCTCTGGCGCTGCTCGGCGCGACGATCGGGGCCGCGATCTTCGGGGCGGCCTGGGCCGCGATCCCGGCCTATCTGCAGGCCAAGCGCGGCAGCCATATCGTGATCACCACGATCATGTTCAACTTCATCGCCTCGGCGCTGCTGGTCTACCTGCTGGTCAACGTCTTTCGCGTGCCCGGCAACATGGCCCCGGAAACGGCGCGCTTTGCCGAGGGCGCGCGCCTGCCCAATGCCTATGATGTCGCGCCCTGGCTCGGCTTCAGCCGCTCGACCCCCCTCAACGTCTCGTTCTTCGTCGCCGTGGCCGCCTGTATCGGGGTCTGGCTGATGATCTGGCGCACGCGGCTCGGCTACGAGATCCGGGCCTACGGGTTTTCCGAACCCGGTGCGGTCTATGCCGGGATCAACCCGGTGCGGATCATCATGATCTCGATGCTGGTCTCGGGCGGGCTGAGCGGGCTGATGGCGATCAATTCGGTGATGGGCGAGGCCGAACGGCTGGTCATCGACCCGGTGCAGGGCGCGGGGTTCGTCGGCATCGCGGTGGCGCTGATGGGCCGCTCGCACCCCGTCGGCGTGTTCCTGGCGGCACTCCTCTTCGGGATGCTCTATCAGGGCGGGGCCGAGTTGGAGTTCGAGATGCCCGCCGTCAGCCGCGAGATGCTCCTGGTGATCCAGGCCTTGGTGATCCTCTTTACCGGCGCATTGGACAATATGGTGCGCACACCCGTCGCGCGGGTGTTCCTCAGCCTCAGGAGGGAGAGGGCATGATCCTCGAACGGCTGCCCAACCTGCTGATCGCCGGGGCTGCGCACCTGACCGGCGTTCTGTCATCCGGCCCCGGTGTCGCGCTGATCCTGGTCTGCGGCTTCCTGATCTCGTTCCTCGGGCACGGGGCATGGGCCGTCGCGCTGTCCTTGGCCCCGTTCCGCGCGCCCAATGCCCGCGCCAGGGCCGGGGTCGAAGGCGCGCTTGGCGTGTTCTTTGCCTTTGCCGCCTTCAAACTTGCCACCAGCCGGAGCTGAGCCATGGATTTCGCAACCATCCTCCAACTGCTCGACTCGACCGTCCGATCGGCGACGCCGCTGCTGCTGGCCTGCCTGGCGGGGCTCTATTCGGAGCGCTCGGGCATTTTCGATATCGGGCTCGAGGGCAAGATGCTGATCTCGGCCTTCTTCTCCGCCTCGGTCGCGGCCTTCACAGGCAATGTCTGGATCGGCCTTCTGGCGGGCATCGCCGCGTCCATGGTCTTTGCGGCGCTGCACGGGCTGGCCTCGATCACCTTCCGGGGCAACCAGCTGATCTCGGGCGTGGCGATCAACTTCCTTGCCGCCGGGATGACCGTGGTGCTTGGCGATAGCTGGTTCCAGCTTGGCGGCCGCACGCCGCAACTGGTGGGCGATGGCCGGTTCCGCGACATCACCCTGCCCTTTGCCGAGGCAATCGCCGACGTGCCCCTGATCGGGCCGATCTATTCCGACCTCATCTCGGGCCATTCGATCCTGGTCTACATGGCCTTCTTCTTCGTGCCGCTGACGTGGTGGGTCCTCTACCGCACCCGGTTCGGACTGCGCCTGCGGGCCGTGGGCGAAAACCCCGCCGCGGTCGATACCGCCGGGATCTCGGTCGTGCGGGCGCGCTATTCGGCCGTGTTGATCTGTGGCGTGCTGACCGGCATCGCGGGGGCCTACCTTGCCACCAGCCTGGCCGCCGGGTTCAACAAGGACATGAGCGCGGGCCGTGGCTTTATCGCGCTGGCCGCCCTCATCTTTGCCAAATGGCGGCCCTGGTATGCGCTTTATGCCAGCCTGCTCTTCGGTCTGCTGGACGCGGTGGGGGCGCGGTATCAGAACATCGCGATTGGCGAATTCGTGATCCCGGTGCAGTTCATGCAGGCGCTGCCCTATATCCTGACCGTGGTGATCCTGGCGGGCTTCGTCGGCAAGGCGATCCCGCCGCGCGCCGGCGGCGAGCCTTACGTGAAGGAGCGCTGAGATGGCCGGGCTCGACCGTGTGCTAGCAACCATCCGCGACCGTGCGGGGGCCGATCCGGTCGCCATCGGCCTGATCCTCGGCTCGGGCCTGGGGCACCTGGCCGACGCGGTCGAGGGCGTGGCGATCGACTATGCCGACCTACCGGGATTTCCCCATGCGGGCGTGTCGGGTCACAATCCCAAGCTGGTCATCGGCGATCTGGAGGGCACCCGCGTCGCCGTCTTCGGGGGCCGCGCGCATTACTACGAAAGCGGGCGCGGCGATGCGATGCGCTTTCCGCTGGAGGTGCTGCACGCGCTTGGGGCCGAGGCGCTGATTGCCACGAATGCGGCAGGCTCCATGCGGCCCGATATCCAGCCCGGCGACCTGATGCTGCTGAGCGATCACATCAATTTCTCGGGCCTCAATCCGCTGATCGGGGAAGCCTCGGACCGGCGCTTCGTGCCGATGAAGGACGCCTATGATCCGGCGATCCGCCGCGCCCTGCAGGCCGCCGCCATCGCCGAGGACATCGCGCTGTCCGAAGGCGTCTATGCCTGGTATTCCGGCCCCTCCTTCGAGACCCCAGCCGAAATCAACGCGATCCGCATCCTGGGTGCCGATGCCGTCGGCATGTCGACCGTTCCGGAGGTCATCCTGGCCCGGTTCCTGGGGCTGAAGGCGGCCGCGATCTCGACCGTGACCAACATGGCGGCGGGCCTCAGCGACGAGTCCATCAGCCACGAACACACCAAGAAGATGGCCCCGCTTGGCGCGGCCAAGCTGGAAAAGATATTGCGCCGGTATCTGCGCGCGACCTGACGCGCGATCCCCGGCGGCGCGGGTTTTTCGCACCGGCCCCGAACCCAAGGGCCGATTGCTCCGATCTGTCGCAGGCAGGGGCCCGCGTGCGTCACTGGCAATGGCGCGCGGGTCAGGCTAAGGGACATGCACGTATAAGGAAATGCGCCGCACATGTTGATCTACCTTCCCATCGCAGAAGTCAGCGTAAACGCGTTTCTTTTGCTTGGGCTTGGCGGGCTGGTCGGCATCCTGTCGGGCATGTTCGGCGTCGGCGGCGGGTTCTTGATGACGCCGCTCTTGTTCTTCATCGGCATCCCGCCCGCCGTCGCGGTGGCGACCGAGGCGAACCAGATCGTCGCCTCCTCCTTTTCCGGCGTGCTGGCGCATTTCAAGCGCAAGACGGTCGATCTGAAGATGGGCGGCGTGCTGCTGGTTGGCGGGCTGATCGGTGCCGCGCTCGGTGTGCAGCTTTTCAATGCGCTGCGCGCCATCGGGCAGGTCGATCTGCTGGTCAAGCTCTCCTACGTGGTTTTCCTCGGCATCATCGGCGCGCTGATGTTCGTCGAAAGCCTGAACGCCATCGCCAAGTCCCGCAAGGCCAGCGGCCCACCACCGCGCCGCCACCATCGCGGTTGGATCCATGCCCTGCCCTTCAAGACCAGGTTCCGCACCTCGGGCCTCTACCTCAGCGTCATTCCGCCGCTCCTGGTCGGGGTCGCGGTCGGTGTGCTGGCCGCGATCATGGGCGTCGGCGGTGGCTTCATCATGGTGCCCGCGATGATCTATATCCTCGGCATGCCCACCAAGGTCGTGGTGGGCACGTCGCTGTTCCAGATCATCTTCGTCACCGCCTTTTCGACGCTTCTGCACGCGACCACGAACTTTACCGTCGACATGGTTCTGGCGGTGCTGCTGCTGGTCGGCGGCGTCGTCGGCGCACAGGTGGGCGCGCGGATCGGTGTCTACCTCAAGGCCGAACAATTGCGCATCCTGCTGGCGATCATGGTGCTGGCGGTCTGCGGCAAGCTGGCCTTCGACCTGTTGGTGCAACCGGCCGAGCTGTTCTCGATCGGCATGGAAGGGTCGCATTGAAACGGCTCGCCCTCATATGCGCGCTGATGCTGGCCCCCCTCGCAGGTCTGGCGCAGGAAGACGACGAAACCCCGCCCGAATCCATCGTGGTCGGCCTCAGCCAGGAATCCGTCGCCATCACCGCGAATTTCAACGGCTCGGAGATCCTCGTCTTCGGGGCGGTGCGGCGAGACGGCCCGGTGGAGGGCGAAGACCCGCTGGAGGTCATCATCACGATCGAAGGCCCGCCGCGCCCCGCCACCGTGCGCCGGATGGACCGCAATTACGGCATCTGGATGAATGTCGAGTCGGTCGAGATCGACGCCGCCCCCACCTTCTATGCGGTCGCCACGACCGCGCCCTTCAACGAGGTGATCACATCGACCGAGGACCTGCGCCATCGCATCTCGATCCCGCGCGCGATCCGGGCCGTGGGCACCGGCAGCGACAGGCCCGCCGATTTCACCCAGGCCGTGATCCGCATCCGCTCCGATGCGGGGCTCTACCAGGTGCTGGAAAACACGGTCACGCTGCGCGGCGAAACCCTGTTCAACACCTCCATCGCGCTGCCCGCCAACCTGGTCGAGGGCGATTACCGCGCACGCATCTTCCTGACGCGCGGGCGCGAGGTGGTGTCGAGCTACACCGCCGCCATCGAGGTGCGCAAGGTCGGGCTGGAACGGCTGATCTACACGCTGGCGCATGAACGCCCGCTGATTTACGGGCTGCTCTCGCTGGTCATCGCCATCGCGGCGGGCTGGTCGGCCTCGGCGGTGTTCCGGTATATCCGCAGCAATTGAGCGGGGCGCAAGGCCCGTCGACAGACCGTGGAAAGAAGGGCCGTCGACGCGGCGTCCCCTCAGCCTCGGCCAACAAATGGCATCTTCGTCGCCATCACGGTCATCGACTGCACATTCGCGCCCGGCGGCAGGCTGGCCATATGCAGCACGGCGCGGGCGACATCCCCCACCTCCATGATCGGCGGTTCTTCCTGGCCGAGCGCCCGCGCCCCCTCGGCCACGCTTTCGAGGAGCGGCGTACGCGCATTGCCGATGTCGATTTGACCGGCGGCAATGTCATAGGGCCGCCCATCAAGGCTCAGCGTCCTGGTCAGGCCGGTCACGCCATGCTTGGTGGTTGTGTAGCAGACCGATCCGGGGCGCGGGGAATGGGCGCTGATGGAGCCGTTATTGATGATCCGCCCGCCCTGTGGCACCTGCACCCGCATCTGGCCGAATGCCACGCGGGCCGCATTGAACATGCCGGTCAGGTTCGCGGCCAGGCTGGCGGCCCAATCTTCCGGGTCGATTTCGTCTATGGTGCCCTGCGGCGTGAAGATGCCCGCATTGTTGAACAGCGCATCGAGCCGGCCGAAGCGGGCCACCAGCGCCGCCACCGCGCCCTGCATGGCGGCCAGGTCGGTCACATCGGCGGGCAGGATCAGCGCATCTTCGTGGCCCTCCGCCACCGCCTCCAGCGCCTGCCGCCGCCGTGCCAGCAGACCGACTTGCCAGCCCGCGCCAAGGAACGCCTGCGCCGTCGCCCGGCCAATGCCCGAACTTGCCCCGGTGATCAGGATCACGCCCATCTCATATCCCCTCCAGATCGTCCTGCGCTTCCAGCGTCAGCGGCGTCACCGGCACCTCCAGATCGTCGGTGCCAAGCGGCGTGGTCGGTTTCGACAGGGCATAGCGCCGGATCCAGATCAACCGCTCCTCCGCCCGCGTGATCGCGACATAGGCCAGCCGCTTCCACAGGGCCTGCCCCGCCTCCATCCGCCCCATCCGTGCCGCGCCGTAGAGGTCGGGCGCGAAGACCTGCACATCCTTCCACTGCGACCCTTGCGCCTTGTGGATGGTCACCGCCGCCCCGTGCAGGAACGCCGCCCCCATGCGCGCGGCGTAAGGAATGAAGGGCTCCTCCTCATCCGGTTTCTCTATCTTGACGATAGAGGCCGCCGACAATTGCGGGCTCTCTGCGCCCACCACGTGCAGACGCGAAAAGCCGGGCTTGCGCCCCGGTCCCAGGTAGACCACCTGCGCCCCCTTGATCAGGCCGCGCGCCTCCAGGTCGATGCGCTTCTTGCGGTGCTTCACGGGCAGTTCGATCCCGTCGCAAATCAGCGGCTCGCCGGGCAAAAGCGCATCCTCGGGCGCGCCATGCGCCAGCCGGAAGGCCCGGATCAGCCGGATTCGCGTGGCATTGCGCCAGACCAGGACCGGGCTGCGCGCCATCAGGTCGCTATCGGCCCGCGCGCCCAACACGATCCGCTCATCGCGGGCTGCCGCCTCCTCGACCATGCGCTCGAACTGCTCGAAGCCGAGGTCCGGATCGCCAAGCGCATGGGCCAGGTCCAGGATCGGGTTGTCCGCCTCCTGCCGGTGAATGCGGCGGAGCTCCAGCTTGCGCGGGCCCGAGAGCCGGTCGAACACCATCTCGCCCGATTGACCGACGGGGGCCAATTGCGCCGGGTCGCCGAAAAGCACCAGCATCGGAAAGATCTCGCGCAAATCGTCCAGCTGTTTCTCATCCAGCATCGAGCTTTCATCGACAAAGCCGATATCCAAGCCGTCCTCGCGCCGTTTCCAGCCGGTGATGAAATCCGAGCCGCGCAGCCCCGCAGCCGCCAGCGCCGCGGGCACCGATTTATGCGCCTCATAGACCAGCTTGGCGCGGTCCAGCATGGCCTCGGTCAGTGCCTCGATCTCGGGCCGTTCGCCCTGGCCCGCCAGCCATTCCGCGACCTTTTCGTATTCCGGGTCATAGACGGGCGTATAGAGGATGCGGTGAATGGTGGTCGCGGGCACGCCGCGGGTGCGCAGCACGGAGGCCGCCTTGTTCGTAGGGGCCAGGATGGCCAGGGTGCGCCGGTCGCGCCGCCGCTTGCCCTCCCAATCGCCCGAGACCAGCTCCACCCCCAGGCCCTCCAGCGCGGTGACAAGCTCGGCCAACAGCAAGGTCTTGCCGCTGCCCGCCTTGCCGATCACGGCCATGACCTGCGCCTTGCCCTCGGCTGCGGGCAGAAGCGTCTCGGCCTCCAGATCGACACCGACCTTGCGCATGGCCTCGGCCAGCGCATCGAAGGCCGCCGCCTGATCGTCCGAAAATGTCACTGCCGCGCCTGCCATGGGGCCACCCTACCGGCAAGGAAATCGGGCCACCATGCGAAAACCGCGTCTGATCATCTTCTTGGTGCAAATACTCACCGGCGCAACAGCGGTCACAACCACCATGGTCAGTTGGACTCATCGCCCCCTGATCCTGTCCATGGAAATGCGGCGCAAGGAGGGCTGCCAAAGGCGGCCTGACGCGCGTCGCCCCTGCCCCCCCGCAACGAAAAAGGCCCGCACCTTCCAAAGGGCGCGGGCCTCTCGGTCCAGTGCATCCGGATCAGGCTTTCGGCCCGGCCTCCAGCACATCCTCCAGCGTCAGCAAACCAGTGCGCGGGGCCTGCACGAGGACCGACATGTTGCCCGGCTTGTGCTCGTTCTTGTACATCTTCATATGCGCCTGCGGCAGCTCCTCCCAGGGGAACACCTCGGACATGCAGGGGTCCAGCCGCCGCTCGACCATCAGCTTGTTGGCCGCCGAAGCCTGCTTGAGATGCGCGAAATGCGAGCCTTGCAGGCGCTTCTGGTGCATCCACATGTAGCGCACGTCGAAGGTCGTGTTGAACCCGGAGGTGCCGGCGCAGATCACCACCATGCCGCCCTTCTTGCAGACCAGGGTCGAGACCGGGAAGGTCGCCTCGCCGGGATGCTCGAAGACAATGTCGACATTGTTGCCCTTGCCGGTGATGTCCCAGATCGCCTTGCCGAACTTGCGCGCTTCCTTGAACCATTCCGCGTATTCCGGCGTGTTGACGGTCGGCAACTGCCCCCAACACTTGAAGTCCTTGCGGTTGATCACGCCCTTGGCGCCCAGGTCCATCACGAACTGGCGCTTGTCCTCGTCCGAGATCACGCCGATTGCGTTGGCGCCTGCCGTGTTGATCAGCTGGATCGCGTAAGACCCCAGGCCCCCCGAGGCGCCCCAGACCAGCACGTTCTGGCCGGGCTTCAGCTCATGCGGGTGGTGACCAAAGAGCATCCGGTAGGCGGTGGCCAGCGTCAGCGTATAGCAGGCGCTTTCCTCCCAGGTCAGGTGCTTGGGCCGCGCCATCAACTGCTGCGCCTGCACGTTGGTGAACTGCGCGAAGCTGCCGTCCGGCGTCTCGTAGCCCCAGATCCGCTGGCTGGTGGAAAACATCGGGTCGCCGCCGTTACATTCCTCGTCGTCGCCATCGTCCTGGTTGCAGTGGATCACGACCTCGTCGCCGACCTTCCAGCGCGTGACCTTGTCGCCCACGGCCCAGACGATGCCGGAGGCGTCCGAGCCCGCGATGTGATAGGGCGCACCGTGGCCGTCAAAGGGGCTGATGGGCACGCCGAGGCCCGCCCAGACACCGTTGTAATTGACGCCTGCCGCCATCACCAGGACCAGCACCTCGTTGCTGTCCAGCACCGGCACGTCGACCACCTCGACCTGGAACGCCTCGGTCGGCTCCCCATGGCGTTCGCGGCGGATCGCCCAGGCATACATCTGCTTGGGAACGAACCCCATCGGGGGAATCTCGCCCATCTCGTAGAGGTCTTTTTCGGGCGCGTCATAGGTCGCGATTGCGGGGTTGCTGTCCAAGGCCATCAGCTCCTCCATCAGGAATTTCTGCAATGCGGAATGATTCCGCGCTTGCAGCAAGGGATAAAAGCCCCTGCGCAACTATGCAACCCGAAAATGGGGGTATCGCGTAATATTATGTCGCGGCGCAGATCAGTCCGGGCTGTCTCCGTCAAAATCCACCAGGAGCGGCGCGATGGATTGGGCGTAGAATTGCATGATCTCTTCGCCATCCGGGGTCAGGATCAGGGCATCATCCTGCACCTGCAGCATCTTGCGCAGCGCCAGCCCGTTGAGCCCTGCGTCGATGACGGTGTCGAGGTCAGCCTCGGGCATCTGCATCCGCGCGCCCCGCGTCTCCAGATACGCGACACGGGCCTTGACAGCAGGGGTCAGCGCCGCCCGGCTGCGCACGCCCGCAGTCATCGCATGGGCGATCACCGGGAAGGGCACGACGGGCATCACGTCCGAGATGCGCGCCATCAGGTCATCGCCAAGCGTCTCGGCCTGGCCCCGGTGCTCTTCCATGAAACTGCTCAGGCGCAGCGGCTCGCCGAAACTGACGGCGGCGATCCCGTAGCGATGCACCCGGCCCGTCAGTTTCTGCCAGACCAGATTGCGCAGGTAGCGGTAGATCGGCTTGAGCGAGAACCGGAAGTTCCGCGTGCCGGATGTGTTGGCCTGGATCAGCGCGCGATCCTCCATCACGCGGTCATAGTTGATCGCCACCGGCATGAAGACGACATCACGGCTTTTGCCCGGTTCGAACCCGTCGATGATATAGGACAGCAGCCCCAGTTTCGGCTCACGCAATGCGCCGGTACGGCTGAGGCCGCCTTCGGGGAACACGGCCTGGGTCACGCCCGCCTCGGTCGCCATCTGCACGTAGCGCGCCAGCACCTTGCGGTAGAGCGGGTTGTTGTGGCGGCGGCGGATGAAGTAGCCGCCGAGCATCCGGATGAGGGGTTGCAGCGGCCATACCCGCGCCCATTCCCCGACCGCATAGGCCAGCGCGGACCGGTTCGCGGCCAGCCATGTGACCAGCACGTAATCCATGTTCGAGCGGTGGTTCATCACGAAGACGACGGTGGAATCCTCGGCCACGCCCTCCAGCGCGTCGGCGTTTTCCGTGCCGACCCGCACCTGGTAGAGCGAGCGCGAGAGGAACCTTGCCACGCGGATGGCAAACCCGAAATAGGTGAAGGCCGAGAAGGAGGGCACGATCTCGCGCGCGTAGCGCTCGGCGCGTTCAGCTACGGCATCCTCGCGGATATTATGCTCGCGCGCGTAATCCAGCACCGCGCGGGCAACGGCGGGATCATAGCGCAACCGCATGATCGTGTCGTGGCGCCGCGCCAGCTTGAAGGGCCGGATCGGGATCGCAAGGCGCTGGTTCAACCGCTCGACCGCGCGCTCCAACCGGCGGCGCAGATACCAGCGCACCGACGGCATCAGCACCCGGTCCAACGCGGTGACCGCCGCGAAAAGCAGCATCAGGATCAGGAACCAGGCCGGGACTTCGATTGATCTGAACATTGCGGGCGACGGTGGCAGGAAAACCGCGTGGCATCAATTGCGCTTATGCAGCATGATCGGGGCCGGACAGCAAGAGGAGACGACCGATGCCCAAGCCCGATCTCGACAGCGCCTATGCCCTTGGCGACGCGAAAGAGACCAAGGAGTTCTACGCGGATTGGGCCGATACCTATGACGAGAGCTTTGCCGAGGCGCGCGGCTATGCCTCCCCGCGTGAGGTGGCACGGGTGTTCCGCGCCGCCGAGGGGAATAACGCGCCGGTTCTGGATATCGGCGCGGGCACGGGCTTGCTTGGCGAAGCCATGCAGGGCACGGTGATCGACGCGCTGGACCTGTCGCCCGAGATGCTGGAGGTCGCGCGCGGCAAGGGCGTCTATCGCAATCTGATGACCGGCGACCTGACCGGACCGCTGGATATCCCGTCCGAAAGCTATGGCGGCCTGGTGTCAACCGGCACTTTCACGCATGGCCATGTCGGCGCGGTCTGCCTGCCGGAGCTTTGGCGCATCGCCAGGCCGGATGCCCTCTTTGTCTGCACCGTGATCGCGGATGTTCTGGACAGCGCCGGGTTCGGATCCGCGCTGGCGCAGATGGTGGCGCGCGGACAGATAACGCCGGTCTCGTTTCATGAGTTTGACATCTACGACAAGCCCGGGGGCGACCACGGCACCGACAAGGCCCTGATCATGCAGTTTCGCAAATGCGGCTGACAGTCCCGCCATGCCGCAACGCAGCACGTTGACAAGGTATTTTTGCTTCTCATATACCGAAGCTGACGAAACAAGATTACCCGACATGTCAGGAGCCTTGCCATGACCGCCGCCCAGAAAGACCGCCCCTGGCTGATCCGCACCTATGCGGGCCATTCGACCGCCAAGGCGTCGAACGCGCTCTACCGCGGGAACCTGACCAAGGGGCAGACGGGGCTTTCCGTGGCCTTCGACCTGCCGACGCAGACGGGCTATGACAGCGACCACGAACTGGCGCGCGGCGAGGTCGGCAAGGTTGGCGTGCCGGTCTGTCACCTGGGCGACATGCGGGCGCTGTTCGATCAGATCCCGCTGGAGCAGATGAACACCTCGATGACGATCAACGCGACGGCACCCTGGCTTCTGTCGCTCTATATCGCGGTGGCCGAGGAACAGGGCGCGGACATCTCCAAGCTGACCGGCACGGTGCAGAATGACCTGATCAAGGAATATCTCAGCCGGGGCACCTATGTCTGCCCGCCCGAGCCGAGCCTGCGGATGATCGCGGATGTGGCCGAGTTTTGCTACACGAATGTGCCGAAATGGAACCCGATGAACGTGTGTTCCTACCATTTGCAGGAGGCCGGTGCCACGCCCGAGCAGGAACTGGCCTTTGCGTTGGCCACGGGCATCGCGGTGCTGGACGCGCTGCAACCGCGGGTGCCCGAGGGTGATTTCCCGATGCTGGTCGGGCGCATTTCCTTCTTCGTGAATGCGGGCATTCGCTTCGTCACCGAAATGTGCAAGATGCGCGCTTTCGTGGATCTCTGGGATGAGATTTGCCGCGACCGCTATGGCGTTGACGACCCCAAGATGCGGCGCTTTCGCTACGGCGTGCAGGTCAATTCGCTTGGGCTGACGGAACAGCAGCCCGAAAACAACGTCTACCGCATCCTGATCGAAATGCTGGCCGTCACCCTGTCGAAAAACGCCCGCGCCCGCGCCGTGCAATTGCCCGCCTGGAATGAGGCGCTCGGATTGCCGCGCCCCTGGGATCAGCAATGGTCGATGCGGATGCAGCAGATCATGGCCTATGAAACCGACCTGCTGGAATATGGCGACCTCTTTGACGGAAATCCCGTGGTCGATGGCAAGGTCGAGGCGTTGAAAGAGGGCGCGCGGGCGGAATTGTCCAATCTCGATGCCATGGGTGGCGCGATTGCGGCGATCGACTACATGAAGACACGGCTGGTTGAATCGAATGCCGACCGGGTGAACGCGATCGAGCGCGGTGACACGGTCGTGGTCGGCGTCAACAAATACACCGAGGGCGAGCCCTCGCCGCTGATGAGCGAAGGCGGCGGCATCATGGTCGTCGATCCCGCCACCGAGGCCGAGCAGATCGAACGCCTCGACGACTGGCGCGCGTCTCGCGACGCGGATGAGGTGCGCCGCGCTTTGGACGATCTGCGCGCCGCCGCCACCGAGCGGCGCAACATCATGCCCGCCTCGATCAAGGCCGCCAAGGCCGGCGTCACCACGGGCGAATGGGCCGATGTGATGCGCGTCGTGCATGGTGAATATCGCGGCCCCACGGGTGTAGCACGGGGCGTGTCGAACAAGACCGAAGGCTTGGAGGATATTCGCGCGGCGGTTGACCTCGTTTCGGACAAGCTCGGCCATCGGCTGAAATTCCTGGTCGGCAAGCCGGGCCTCGACGGGCATTCCAACGGGGCCGAGCAGATCGCCTTCCGCGCGCGCGATTGCGGCATGGATATTTCCTACGAGGGCATTCGCCTGTCGCCGGAACAGATCGTGGCGGCGGCGATTGAGCAGCGCCCGGATGTCATCGGCCTGTCGATCCTGTCAGGCAGCCATGTGCCCCTGATCGGCCAAGTGATGGACCGGCTGCGCGCCGAAAACCTGGGTCACATTCCGGTAATGGTGGGCGGAATCATCCCCGATGACGATGCCGAGAAATTGCGCGGTTTCGGCGTGGCGCGGGTCTATACGCCCAAGGATTTCGAATTGAACCGGATCATGATGGATATTGTCGGTCTGCTCGACCCGACGGAAATTGCCGCGGAATAAGGCGCGATCCGTCATTCCCTCGGCAATCCGCCTATACTTTTCGTCAGGTCACGCCAATGGGAATTGAATTCGGTTCTACTTCGGCTATGTCAGTCCCTGAACGCAAACAGGGAGAAATGAGAATGGCAATCGACCTTGATTCGATGTCGAAAGACGAATTGCTGGCATTGAGGAAGAACGTCGACAAGGCGCTGGCGAGTTTTGAGAAGCGCCAGAAGGAAACCGCTCTGGCCGCTGCGAAACGCGCCGCCGAGGAGCACGGGTTTTCGCTGGACGAAATTCTCGGCAAGAAAACTTCAGGCAAGACCGCGGTGCCGAAATACCGCAACCCCGAGAACCCGAGCCAGACCTGGACCGGACGCGGACGCCAGCCTGCCTGGTACAAATCGGCCATCGCAGCCGGAAAAGACGCCTCCGAAATGGAGATCTGAAATCCCGCACCGGGCCCGGCGCGCTTTCACTGGGTTGCGCCGGGTCCGTGTTTTGGGTCTGATGCCCGCAATCAGTCACATGCGGGGTTCCCATGACAGTCCATATCGGCGCGAAGCCAGGTGATATTGCCGAAACCGTCCTGATGCCGGGCGATCCGCTGCGCGCGAAATGGGCGGCGGAGACATTTCTGGACGATCCAAGATGCGTCAACGACGTGCGCGGCATGTTGGGCTTTACCGGCACCTGGAAGGGCAACCCGGTGACCATCCATGGCTCGGGCATGGGGATGCCGAGCCTGTCGATCTACGCCAATGAACTGATCCGCGACTATGGCGCCAAGACGCTGATCCGCATCGGATCGGCGGGCGGGATGCAGCCCCATGTCAAGATCCGCGACGTGGTGCTGGCGATGACCTCGACGACGCTTTCCACGCCGTCCTCGGGTTTTTTCAAGGAACTCAACTATGCGCCCTGCGCCGATTTCGGGTTGCTCATGGCGGCGCACAAGGCAGCCGAGAAGACCGGCGCGGGCATCCATGTCGGCGGCATCTATTCCTCGGACGTGTTCTATGACGAACGGCCCGACCTGACCGAGCAGATGACCCGGCACGGGGTGCTGTGCGTCGAGATGGAGGCCGCCGAGCTTTACACCGTCGCCGCGCGTCACGGGGCGCGGGCGCTGGCGGTTCTGACGATTTCCGATCACCTTCAAACCGGCGAGGCGCTGCCGTCGGAGGATCGGCAGTCCAGCTTCGCCGACATGGTCGAGATCGCGCTGGAGGCGGCCTTCGCCTGATTGCCTTCGGACTCCGGGGGGGCTTGCCGTCTCTCCCATGCGGCATGCCCCCCGGACCCCCTCCCCCCCTTTGACTCGACCCTCAGATCGCCACGACATCCAGCGGCGGGAAGCCGTTGAAGCCCACCGAACTGTAGCTCGACGTGTAGGCGCCGCAATTGCGGATGAGGATCCGGTCGCCGGATTTCAGACCCAGGGGCAGTGCCACCGGGCGGATCTCGTAAAGCACATCGGCGCTGTCGCAGGAGGGACCGGCCAGGATGCAGGGGCCGGTATCCTCGTGATCGCGGTCGGTGGTGAACTGGTAGCGGATCGCCTCTTCCATGGTTTCGGCGAGGCCTGAGAACTTGCCGATATCCAGATAGACCCACCGGCAGATGTCATCGTCGGACTTGCGCGACACCAGCAGCACCTCGGCGGCGATCATGCCGGCCTCGGCGACCAGCCCGCGACCGGGTTCGGCCATCACGCAGGCACCGGGGAAGCGCGCCTCGACCTGCGCCATGACGGCGGCGGCGTAGGTGGTGGGGTGGGCGATCTCCTCGCCGTAGAAGGCCGGGAAGCCGCCGCCGATATTGATCAGCGACAGGGCGAAGCCCGCGTCACGCGCGTCGGTCCAGATCGCCGCGACCTGATCGAGGGTCGAGGACCACATCTCGGGCTTGCGGGTCTGGGAGCCCACATGGAACGAGAAGCCGACCGGATCGAGGCCGAGGTCACGCGCCATCGCCAGCAGGTGCAGCGCCTTGCCGCGGGTGGTGCCGAACTTGCGCGTGAGCGGCCAATCCGCGCCCGAGGCTTCCACGATCAGGCGGATGTAGACCTGCGCACCGGGGGCGTTTTCCGCAATCTTCTCAAGTTCTTCCTCCGCATCGGCAGCGAAGAGGGTCAGCCCGGCATGATGCGCGAAGGCGATGTCCGAGGCGCGTTTGACGGTGTTGCCGAAGGAGATATGCTCCGGATGCGCGCCGAGCGACAGGCAGAGCTCGATCTCGCCGCGCGAGGCCGCGTCGAAATGCGAGCCGAGCGACACAAGACGTTCGATGATCTCACGCGCCGGGTTTGCCTTGACGGCGAAATGGATGTCGGCGCGGCCAAGGCCCGCTTTCAGCGCGTGATACTGCGTCTCGACCGCGTCGATATCCAGGACCAGCGTCGGCCGGTCGAAACTGGTTTGACGGATGAACTGCTCCACGCGGGAGGGGGTGGCGACAGGGAATCGTGCCGAGAAATCGGCTTGCGTTACGTGCATTGGTCATCTCCATAAGACCCGGCCATTCCGGTTTCCCGGCGCAGACCGCTCACTTCAAAGGGAGACGTTACCGTCGCTACGTAACTGCGTGGGATGTAGCCCACCGTGACAGAGGCGCGTGCGTTGGCGTCTTGATTGCGCATTTGCGCCCGTTCGCATCACAAATCAAGACTTTTTTCGCGTCGGCCAGATTATTTTTTCAGCCCGTGCCCGCCGCAATATCCGTTGCGATCCGGGGCTTGCCAATCGGGGGTTGCGGCGCAGTCGAAGACCTCGACCAGCAGCGGGTGACAGGCGGCGGTGTCGGAGGAATGTTGCGCGCCGCAATCGCCGCCCGGACAGGTCGAGAGCGCGCCGAGAAGGTCGATTTCCGCTATGAAATCAATATGATCGCCGGGGCGCACCGGGCTTTGTTTCATGAAATACTGGCCCGTGTCGCGGGTGAAGCCGGTGCACATGAAGACGTTGAGCACGTCATGCACGAGCGGCTCGGCCTCGTCGGGGGAGAGGCCGGTTTCAGCGACGAGGGCGCGGGTCAGGTTGGAGTGGCAGCAGTGATGATACTGCCCGCCGCTTAACAGATGATGTGTGTAGGGGTCGCATCTTGTGCCGATCACGTCATGAACCGAGCCGCCGAATCTGTCGATTCCATACCAGTCGAGCGTGTCGGCGATGATGGTCGCCATCGGGCGCAGGGCGGGGAAACCTGACCAGAGCCGGTCGCCCGTCGTCACATGCGCCCCGTGCAGCGCGCGGGTCTTGCCGGAATAGAAGCGTTCGGATAAATCCTTTGAATTCCATAGGTTGAGGTCGCCCACCTGCGGCCCCTCGACCGAGGTGATGCGGAACGCCTGGCCCGGTTTGACGTGAAAGCAGCGCGCGTCGCGGGGCGGAACCAGAACCTCGGACACCTTCTGCCAATCCGATCTGGCGCGGTCCATCAGGGCCGGGTCCAGCCTGGGCAGCGTGTCATTCGGGTAGCAGATCACGGGGGCGACGGCGCGGCGGGCCTCGGCGTCTTTTGGCTCGGTCATGGTCGGTTTCTCCCCTGAAATTGGCATGTCACCCCCCGTACACCCCCCGATGCACCCCCTGTACACCCCCTCGGCGGATACGGGGCGCGGAAATATCACACGGCCTCGCCCACCCGTTTGCCCGAAAAGATGCAGCCGCCCAGGAACGTCCCCTCCAGCGCGTTGTAGCCGTGATAGCCGCCGCCGCCGAAGCCTGCTGCCTCACCGGCTGCGAAGAGACCGGTGAAGGGCTGGCCGCCGGGTTGCAGCACCCGGCCCTGCATATCGGTGTGCAGCCCGCCGAGCGATTTGCGGGTCAGGATGTTGAGGCGCACGGCGATGAGCGGCCCGTGTTTCGGATCGAGGATGCGATGCGGTCTGGCGGTGCGGATGAGCCGGTCGCCGCGATAGGCGCGGGCGGAGCGGATGGCCATGATCTGCGCGTCCTTGGAAAACGGGTTTGCGATCTGGGCATCGCGCGCCTCGATCTGGGTGCGGATCTCGGCGGGGTCCAGCGTCGCCTCGGGCGTCAGCCGGTTCATGCCCTCGATCAGCGTGTCGAGATCGCGCGCGACGACGAAATCCTCGCCCTTCTCCTTGAACGCCTCGACCGCCCTGGTGGCCCCCTTGCCGAGCCGTTCCTTCAGAACCGCCTTCCATTTCGCCGCCACCAGGTCGGGGTTCTGTTCCGAGCCGGAGAGGGCGAATTCCTTTTCGATGATGCTTTGCGTCAGGATGAACCAGCTATGCGCATGGCCGGTTTGCAGGATGCGTTTCAGCGTCGCAGCCGTGTCGAAACCGGGCAGGCAGGGGGCCTCCATCCGCACCCCGTCGGCGTCGAACCAGAGCGAGGAGGGGCCGGGCAGCACGCGGATGCCGTGGCCCGGCCAGATCGGATCCCAGTTCTTAAGCCCCTCGCAGTAATGCCACATCCGGTCGCGGTTGATGACATGGGCGCCCGCGCGCTCCGCCGTCAGCTGCATCTTGCCATCGACGTAGTCGGGCACGCCTGTGACCATATGCTCGGGCGGCATGCCGAGACGGTCGCGCGGCCAGTAGTCGCGCACGACCTCCTGGTTGCCGCCGATGCCGCCGGTGGTGATGACCACGGCCCCGGCCTTGAGGTCGAAACTGCCGGTGATCTCGCGGCTGGTGGGGGCCCCGCGCGGCGCGTCGTCATCCGCCAGGATGTCGCCATGCACGCCCTCGACCCCGTCATCGTGGTAGTCCAGCGCGGTGACGCGGTGACGGAAGTTCAATTGCAGCTGACCCTTTGCCTCGGCCTCGCGCATTCGCGCTGCAAAGGGCGCAACGACGCCCTCGCCCGCGCCCCAGGTAATGTGAAAGCGCGGCACCGAATTGCCGTGGCCCGTCGCCAGCCCGCCGCCGCGTTCGGCCCAACCGACGACGGGAAACCACGACATGCCGAGGGCAGAGAGATAGGCGCGCATCGGGCCTGCGGCGAAATCCAGATAAGCCTCGGCCCATTTCCTCGGGTTCGCGTCCTCTGCCCGGTCGAAGCGCGCCGACCCCATCCAGTCGGAGCGCGCCAATGCGTGGCTGTCGCGGATCCGCATCCGGCGCTGTTCGGGCGTGTCCACCATGAAGAGGCCGCCCAGGGACCAGAACGCCTGCCCGCCCAGGGATTGCGGCCCCTCCTGGTCGAGCAAGATGACCTTGCGGCCGCGTTTCACGGCCTCATGCGCGGCACTCATCCCCGCAAGACCCGCGCCGATGATGATCACGTCTGCGTCCATGCCCCCCCTCTCCTTCGGAGGTTCAGCCTAGGCGAGGGACGGGGCGGGGCAAGGTGGAAATCGATGGAGGGGCGGATTCGGTGCGGGTGTGTTGCGAGAATGGGGATGGCGGCGTGCCGTGGTTTGAGAGTTTGTGCGCTTGGCCCTGGGCGCGGGAGCCTCCCCTTTCGGCGGCATGACGCCGCCTATCGGGCAATGGGCGGGGATATTTGTGGAACAAAGAAAGGGGGGCGGGAGCGCTCTAACCTTAAGGACGGGTTAAGGGCGCGAGGTCACATCATTTCGACCGAGAGGATTGTGGGCAGGTGGCGGGCGACCTCGTCCCAGGTCTCGCCGTCATCATGGCTGAGGAAGATCGAACCGGTATTGGTGCCGAAACCCAGCGTGGCATCACTGTGGACCGCCATGCCCTGGCGCAGCACCGTGAAGAAGCAGCCCCGTTGCGGCAGCCCTGCGCGCTTGTCGGACCAGCTTTGCCCGCCATCGGTGGATTTCCAGACGGCGGCCCTGGCCCCGGGCGGGAAGCGGCCGTCGATGTCGCCATTGAGCGGGATCGTCCAGAGGGTTTCGGGATCGCGCGGATGCACCGCGATGGGGAAGCCGAAACTGGACGGCAGGCCGTGGCTGATGTCATGCCAGACGCGCCCGCCATCGGGGCTGCGATAGGTGCCGTGATGGTTCTGCTGGTAGAGCAGGTCGCCCTCAGCGCGGGCGATGTTGTGGACGCAATGGCCGATCTCGCCCCCGCTTGGGGCGGCGGGGTGGTGGTGATGGTCGCAGGCATCGGCATTGGAGATGCGGTTGCGGCGCGCCCATGACTCGCCGCCATCCTCGGTGGCGAAGACACCTGCCGCCGAGATGCCGAGCCAGAGTTTTGCCGGGTCGTCATGGCTGACGATGGAGTGCAGGACGAGGCCCGCAGCACCGGGGGCCCATTGCTCGCGGTCTGGGAAACTGGCGAGGCTCTCGGACTGGGTCCAGGTTTCGCCATTGTCGGTGCTGACGTAGAGATTGGCCGGGTTCCCGCCCGCGTAGAGGCGGCCATGGGCGTGGTGCAGCGACCAGATGGATGTGACCTGCCCGTCAAAGGGCGTCTCGGTCGGCGTCCAGTCGAACATCGCCGCCATGTCTGGATCGCCCGCGGCCCATTCATCCATCTGGCCGTTGGAGAGCTTGGCGAGCGACCATGTGGCGCCCCGATCGGTCGAGCGCCAGATGCCCGCGCCGAACCAGTCGCCACCACCGCCGGCCCAGATATGGCCCGTTTCCGCATCGCCGACGACATGGTTGATGCCCCAGCCGCCGCAATGCGGGCCGGAGACCTGCCAGCCGTCGGCATGGCTGAGGAGGAAGGCCCCCTTGGTGGTGCCGATGAGGATGGTTGGATGGGTCATGGATGCGCCTCCACCCTGGGTGGGGAAGATTATCACGATTCCCGACCTTGACCTAGCAGCCCTAAAGGCTGGCCGGACGGAGGTCGCGTTTGCATTCCTTGGGCGGTCGTGCGTCTTGTGAGAATGCATCGATTCCGCATGTCGAACACGTCCAACGTACGCTGGTTGTCGCGTCACGATGGTGGATCTTGCGCCAGCGGCACCTTTTTGGCTGCAGTGTAGTGTCTGCCGAGTGCCGCGCTCCTTGAGTAGTCCAATGCGACGGCGGATCATCGTACCGCCTGGTCGATCCGCGACGGGCGAGGATCGCTCGACGCAGTTGAATGCAGAGAAACAGCACAACGCCCGACAGAACGGCGACTTGCGGCCAGTCGGCTCGCTCAAGAACTGCCCCTGCCCATTCGGGTACGGGAATAGTGTAGCCGAAGACCTCGTAAGAGGTCGAAGTATCTACCCGGATTGTCCTCATGTAGTGACCAAAGCGCAGGAATTGGGCCACTTCATGGAAAAAGCCGGACTATCGCCCGACTTTTTCAATTCGCGTCGTTGAATCGCTTACAATTGCCGCTCCACCATCATCTTCTTGATCGCGCCGATGGCCTCGGCGGGGTTCAGGCCCTTGGGGCAGGTCTTGGTGCAATTCATGATCGTGTGGCAGCGGTAGAGCTTGAAGGGATCCTCGAGGTCGTCCAGGCGTTCGCCCGTCGCCTCGTCGCGGCTGTCGATGATCCAGCGATAGGCGTGCAGCAGCGCGGCCGGCCCCAGGTAGCGGTCGCCGTTCCACCAGTAGCTGGGACAGGCGGTCGAGCAGGACGCGCACATGACGCACTCATAAAGCCCGTCGAGCTTCTTGCGGTCCTCGATCGACTGGCGCCATTCATGTTCCGGGCGCTGCGTCTTGGTCTCCAGCCAGGGCATGACGCTGGCGTGCTGCGCGTAGAAATGGGTGAGGTCCGGCACCAGATCCTTGACCACGGGCATGTGCGGCAGGGGGTAGATCTTCACGTCGCCCTTGATCTCGTCCATGCCGAAGATGCAGGCCAGCCGGTTCATGCCGTCGATATTCATCGCGCAGGAGCCGCAGATCCCCTCGCGGCAGGAGCGGCGGAAGGTCAGGGTCGGGTCGATCTCGTTCTTGATCTTGATCAGCGCGTCCAGGACCATGGGGCCGCAGTTGTCCATATCGACGAAATAGGTGTCGATCTGCGGGTTCTTCCCGGCATCGGGATTCCAGCGGTAGATCTGGAACTTGCGCAGGTTCGTCGCGCCCTTCGGCTTGGGCCAGGTCTTGCCGGTCATCATCTTGGAATTGCGCGGAAGCGTCAGTTGGACCATGGGGCTGCTCCTTCAGGCGGTGTGGATGGGCGGTCAGGCTGCATGGCGCAGATCCCGCAACCAGGACGTGGGGTGGGTTTCATAGCCGAGTGTCACGAGGTCTTGCCCATGACGTTCGGCGTATATCTCGGCGACGCGGCGCGGCAGGGCGGTCTTCCACTGCGCGATCTTGCCGGAGGTGACATGGGTTTTCACGCGGTCGTCGCGCTTGGTGTCTTTCGCGAGGCCGCCGAAGAGGCTCTTGCGCCAGAAGATGCGTCCGCCCTCCTCGGCCTCGGGTACGGTCAGGCCGAGGGCGCGCAGGTGCAGGGTGAAGGCGACCGCGTCCCTGTCCTGCATCAGATCCTCGTAGCGCAGCTCGATCACGTTGGGGCGGGTGTAGTCCCAGGCGACCATTTCGCCAATCGTCCGTGCGTGACGTTCGCGCATCTCGAAGAGCAGCTTTTCCTCGTCATTGGGCAGGCTGCAAATATGTTCCTGGTAGCTGCGGCCGCCGAGATCGTCGCGCTTCATGTGGATGGCTTTCTCGCCAAATTCACCGCAGACTTGGTGATAGCGCATGCCCGACAGCAGCACGTCGCGGGGGTCGCGGATGATGTGCATGATGCGGGTATCGGGGCGCGCCAGGATGCTTTCGTGAAACCGCGTCGACCAGGAGAAGAGGAAGATGCGGCCCTCTTCCGGCACCAATTCGTCAGCCGTCTTGCGGAAGACCTGCGCGCAGGGGATGCCCAGCGTCCGGCCCATTGAGCGGAACACCCGCTGCATCCAGACGGTGCCGGTCTTGTGATGGGTGCCGAGCCCCATGACGCGGGGTTGGGTCAGCTCCATGGCGCCCTCCTGGATATGGCGGCGGCGCGGATCACAGCAGGCTCAGGCTGTTGCGGGCGAGGCAGGTGACGGCCTCGGGGCGCGCGGCGATGTCGAGGACGTTTTGCACGGTGCGGTCGGTGACGCCGGTGACGGAGGCGCCCGCCAGCGACAGGATCTCGGACGCATCCGCCGCGTCGATGATGCAGTCGGTGACGGGGGCGGCGTTGACGCCCGGAAAGCGGTCGGCGACGACGCGATTGACGGTAGATTTGGCCTGATCACGGGCGAGGTCATCGGTTGCCTCGGAGACGACACCGCAGGAGGCCAGCATCACGAGGGCGGCAAACGTATGGGGCAATGTGCGGATCATAGCGAAAGCGGCCTTGTGGGGCCCGCGCCGGTGTGTTGTCGGAAGCAGTTGTCATAAACAAGGTAGGGGTCGCGGCCCTGGATGTAATCGCTGGTGATGGTGATCGACCCGGTCGCGGACGCCCCGCCCGAGCCGACGCCAACCCCGACGGTGCCGCGCGGATGGGCGGCCAGACGGGCGCGTTCGGAACAGATCTCATAGGCGCGCGAGGCGCTCATCGGGCCGCAGGCGGTCAGGGCCAGACCGACCAGGGCGCAGGGGATCAGCACGTGCAGGGTCATGCCGGCTCCTCCGTCAGCGGGGCGCGGGCGGTGTCGAACACGCGCAAGGCACCTGCGGCGGTCAACAGATCCATCAAGGCACCCGTGCCGCTGCGGTCCGAAATCGCGCGCTCGGACTGGTGGATCGGCGACACCTGGTAGAAATTGACCGAGAGGCCCTGCACCTCGACCCCTGCATCGTCATCGGTCCGGGCGAAGATCGGCCAGGTGACGATGGCCGACTGCATCGGACTGTCGCCGGTGATCGGCTCGGGCAGGTCCAGCGTGGTGACCGGGCCGAGCATGGCGGCATGGGCGTGCGGGTAGCGCGCCACGCGTTTCAAGAGCCGCATGGCGTGGAAATGCGCGTCGTCGCCGACAATGCCATCGGTCACGCTTAGCCCCGGCCAATCGCGCGGCAGGGTAATCAGGAATTCCGCCCGCCGCCACAGGGCTGCATCCCGCATGTCCTGCGGCACGGTCATGTCGCGGAAGCTGCAGCCGAGGGTGGACACCACCCAGAAATCGCGTGTCCCTGTCGGCGCGAACAGCAGGAGGTCGAGGCCGAGAACATCCGGCAGGATCTCCCTATAGACTCCGGGAGCAGTGCCCAGGACATGGGTCAGTCGATCCACAACCGCCTGCGCGATGGCAGCGTCGCCAACGTCCTTGTCCCGTGTCCTGCGCCAGAAGGCCATTCGACCGCCCCTAATAGACCCGCGCCTTGGGCGCGATCTTTTTCATGTCGATGCCGCCCTGATCCTCATCGGTCAGCGGGTCGAGATGCACGGGGCGGTAGGCCAGCGTCACCTTGGCCCCGTCGACCGTGGCGAGGGAGTGCTTACGCCAATTCTTGTCGTCGCGATCTGGGTAATCCTCATGCGCATGGGCGCCGCGGCTTTCCTTGCGCGCCTCTGCCGCCACGATGGTGGCCATGGCGTTCGGCATCAGGTTGGTGAGCTCAAGGCTCTCCATCAGGTCCGAGTTCCAGATCAGCGAGCGGTCGGTCACCTTGAGATCGGACATCTTGCCGGCGACGGCCTCCATCTTCTCGACGCCCTCGGCCAGCGTCTTGTCGGTGCGGAAGACGGCGGCGTCCTCCTGCATGGTCTGCTGCATCTCGTTGCGCAGATCGGCGGTCGGGATCGACCCGTTGGCATAGCGGATGTCGTCGAAGCGGCCCAGTGCCTTGTCGAGCGAGGCCTGGTTGGTGGGCGCGTTCGACGCCTCCGGGTCCACGACCTTGCCCGCCCGGATCGCGGCGGCGCGGCCGAAAACGACGAGGTCGATGAGGGAGTTGGAGCCGAGGCGGTTGGCCCCGTGAACGCTGGCGCATCCCGCCTCGCCCACGGCCATCAGGCCCGGCACGATGGCGTCGGGATCCTTCTTGGTCGGGTTCAGCACCTCGCCCCAGTAATTCGTCGGGATGCCGCCCATGTTGTAATGCACGGTGGGCAGGACCGGGATCGGCTCCTTCGTCAGGTCGACACCGGCGAAGATGCGGGCGGATTCGGAGATGCCCGGCAGGCGCAGGTCCAGCGTTTCCTTGGGCAGGTGGTTGAGGTGCAGGTGGATATGGTCGCCCTTTTCGCCGACGCCGCGACCTTCGCGGATTTCCATCGTCATGCAGCGGGAAACCACGTCGCGCGACGCCAGGTCCTTGTAGGTGGGCGCGTAGCGTTCCATGAAGCGTTCGCCCTCGGAGTTGGTCAGATACCCGCCCTCGCCGCGTGCGCCTTCGGTGATCAGACACCCTGCGCCGTAGATGCCGGTGGGGTGGAACTGCACGAACTCCATATCCTGAAGCGGCAGGCCCGCGCGCGCCACCATGCCGCCGCCATCGCCGGTGCAGGTATGGGCGGAGGTGGCCGAGAAATAGGCGCGGCCATAGCCGCCGGTGGCCAGCACGACCATCTTGGCGTTGAAGACGTGCAGCGTGCCGTCATCCAGTTTCCACGCGACGACGCCCTGGCATTCGCCATCCTCGGACATCAGCAGGTCGGTGGCGAAATATTCGATGTAGAATTCGGCGTTGTGCTTGAGGGACTGGCCATAGAGCGTGTGCAGGATGGCGTGGCCGGTGCGGTCGGCGGCGGCGCAGGTGCGTTGCACGGGCGGGCCTTCGCCGAACTCGGTGGTGTGGCCGCCAAAGGGGCGCTGGTAGATCTTGCCCTCTTCGGTGCGGCTGAAGGGGACGCCGTAATGCTCCAGCTCATAGACCGCCTTGGGCGCCTCGCGCGCGAGATATTCCATCGCGTCGGTATCGCCGAGCCAGTCGGAGCCCTTGACGGTGTCATACATGTGCCACTGCCAGTGATCCGGCCCCATGTTCGAGAGGCTGGCAGCGATCCCGCCCTGCGCCGCGACCGTGTGGCTGCGGGTCGGGAAGACCTTGGTGACACAGGCGGTCTTCAACCCCTGTTCCGCCATGCCGAGTGCCGCGCGCAGGCCCGCGCCGCCGGCCCCGACAACAACGACGTCATAGGTATGATGGATGATCTCTTGCGAAGCGGTCATGAGCGGAAAAGCCCCCTGAAATGGATTAGAGCGCGATTTGAGCGAGGGAAATGAGGCCGAGCGCCATCAGACCGTAGCTGATGCAGGCCATCACCACGATGGACACCTTGCGCGCGGTTCCCTGCACGTAATCCTCGATCACCATCTGGATGCCGAGGCGGAAGTGATAGAAGCCCACGATCAGCATCAAGGCAGTGGAGAGCGCCGGGAAGGGACGGCCAAGGGCGGCCTGCACGTCCGTATAGGGATTGCCCAGAAGCGGCGCGACGGAAAAGAGGAACATCGGCACGATGACCAGAAGCGCGACCGAGCTGATCGTCGTCTTCCAGTGGTGATCGGTGCCGGAGCGGGCCGAGCCCAACCCCTCGACTCGTTTGCGGGCGGTCATCATGGCCATGGCTCAGGTCCCCCAGATCGTGATGATGGTCAGGAAGGTCAGCGCCACCGAGCCGATCACAGCCCCCCAGGCGGATTTGTCGGAGGTGTCGGGATCGAAGCCATAGCCCATGTCCCAGACCAGGTGCCGGATGCCCGCCAGCGCGTGATACCACAGCGCCCAGACGCTGAGCGTCATGACGATATCGCCCAGGATCGAGGTCAGCAGCCAGTCGACCGTCGCGAAATACTCCTCGGACACCGCCGCCGCCATCAGCCACCAGACGAACAAAACCGCGCCGCCCAGAAGCGCCACGCCGGTGATCCGGGTCAGGATCGACGTGACCATGTTGATTTCGGCGCGATAGACTCGCAGGTGCGGGGATAGGGGCCGGTCGCCCCTGTTAACGTCTGCCATGGCTGTGAACCTTTCAGGTTAGGCGTATCTCAGGTCCGTGTGCCCCAATGAATACCGAGTTTTGTGGCGGAGTCACGGGGGACAATGGGAAAACATCGCCCTTTCATGGGTCGTATCGCCGCATTTTTCGCGGTTGTGATCACATGAATTGGCGGTGTGATCACAGAACCGAGGCAACGAACCCCGCCAGCATCACCGCGATCAGCGCGACGGCGGGACGCCAGGGTGTGCGCACCCCTGTCAACGTCTCGACCCGGCGCGGATAGATCACGCAGGGCAGGCCGACGATCAGCCCGATCAGCAGGGGACGCATCTTGATCAGCAAGGGGTCGCTCGCCTGGATCGCAAGGGCGAAGAGCAGCGCGGATATGCCGCTTGCCATCAGCCCCGCGCCCAGGATCCGGCACAGGGCGGTCAGCACCGCCTCCAGCCCGGGCGTGAGTGTCGTGCCGTCGCGTTCCAGGATCTCGCGATGATAGGGCATTGGCACCGGGCCGAAGACATAGAGCGCGGCGATGCCGATGGTGCCAAGCGCGGCAAGGCCATAGAGCGACAGGGACAGGATCATCATGGGGGCGTCGCTCCGTTACGAATGGGGGCACGGTAGCCGCAGCGGGTGCCCCGCGTCAAACCGGGATCAGCACCCAGTAATCCAGGTCGAGCAGCACGTCGGCCAGGTATTTGCCATCCGCGCCCTTCAGCGCGCCGACCTCTCCGCCCTTGGTTGCCACCAGCCGCAGGCGCATCGCGCCCACACCCGGCGCAGAGGTTTCGGCCTTGTCCAGCACCGCCGTCCAGGCCCGGACCGTATCGCCCGCGAAGCAGGGGTTGGCATGGGCGCCCGCGTTGATGCCCGCGATCATCTGCGCGTTGGCAAGGCCGTTGAAGGACAGCGCGCGCGCAAGGCTGATCACGTGCCCGCCATAGATCAGCCGCTTGCCATCGGCGCGGTTGGTCGCGTCGAAATGGACCTTGGCGGTGTTCTGCCACAGGCGGGTGGCCAGCATGTGCTCGGCCTCTTCGACGGTGACGCCATCGACATGGTCGATGACCTCTCCGATCTCGTAATCGGCCATCCGGTGCGGGTCCCCGGCCAGGGCAAAATCGTAGCGGGTGAAATCGAGGCCCTCGGGGATCACGAGGCTGTCGGGCGGAACCACCTTGGCCAGATCGGGGATCACGGGTTCGGGGGCTAGGGCATTCAGGTCGTGCTTGCGCACCATGACCCAGCGCACGTAATCCAGCACCACCTCGCCCTTCTGGTTCAGCCCCTCAGTGCGGACATAGACCACGCCGGATTTGCCGTTGGAGTTTTGCTTGAGGCCGATCACTTCGGAGGTGCTGCGCAGCGTATCGCCGGGGAACACAGGCTTCCGGAACCGTCCCTCGGCATAGCCCAGGTTGGCCACGGCATTCAGCGAAACATCCGGCACGGTCTTGCCGAAGACGACGTGAAACGCGGCCAGATCGTCGAGCGGCGCGGCAGGCAGCCCGCAGGCGCGCGCGAAGTCGTCCGAGGAGTGCAGCGCGTGACGCGCCGGGTAGAGCGCATGGTAGAGCGCGCGTTCCCCCCCGGAAACGGTGCGCGGCACGGCGTGGTCGATGCGCTGCCCGAGGCGGTAATCCTCGAAGAAATTGCCGGGATTGGTCTTGGCCATGGATCAGCGCCCCTTCAGCCGCCGAACGGCCAGGGACCGAGCCAGCTGTGGATATAGCCGATCACGACGAAGAGGACGAGCGCGCCGACCGCCGCCATCGCATCGCCCTTGAGCGAGGTGTTTTCGCGGCCCTTCCAGCCGGGCTCGGCCCGGTTGATCACGATGACCTCGGCCACGGCCCAGGCCAGGAGCCCGCCAAAGAGGATGATCGAGGCAAGGTCGCCATTGACCAGCAGATGCGCGATGGCCCAGGTCTTCATCCCCGCCAGCATCGGGTGGCGCATACGGGCCGTCAGCGACGCCTTGGTATCGCCCGCCGCGAACAGATAGAGCGCGATGAGGACCAGCAGATTGTTCACATGGGTCAGGAAGGGCGGCGGCGACCAGACCGGGATGAAGTCCATCCCGCGATAGCCGATCACCATCAGGACGATCGCGCCGACCAGAGCCAGCGCGATGACGCCCTTGCCGCCCTGCCCCATCCGGGCGCGGGCATCGGGTGCGATACGCTTGAAGAAATGCGCCCCGGCCCAGAGGGCGAGACCGGCGAGGAGGAGGATAAGGGACATCAGGCGGTTTCCAATCTGGCAATCATGTCGGCTTTGGCCAGCGTGGCGCGGGCGGTGGCGACATGCAAGTTCTCGACGATCCTGCCATCGACGACGGCGACGCCCTGCCCTTCGGCCCCGGCCTGCTCGAAGGCTGCGATCTGGCGGCGGGCAAGGTCGATCTCGGCCTCGGACGGGGCGAAGGCGGCGTTGGCGGTGGCGATTTGCGCGGGGTGGATCAGGGTCTTGCCGTCAAAGCCCATGTCACGGCCCTGATCACATTCGGCGCGCAGCCCGTCCTCATCCTTGAAGGCATTGTAGACACCGTCGACGATGGGGATGCCTTCGGCCTTGGCCGCCAGCAGGCAGAGGCCCAGCCCCGCCATCATCGGCAGGCGGTCGGGGCGAGCCCGCGTGTTCAGATCCTTGGCCAGGTCATTGGTGCCCATGACAAAGCCCTGCAACTGAGGATGGGCGGCGATCTGGGCCGCGTTCAGCATACCGCGCGGCGTCTCCATCATGGCCCAGATGGGGGTGTCGCCGATGAGGTCGGCCAGCGCCCGCACCTGATCCGCGCGTTCAACTTTCGGCAGGAGGATTGCGTCGCAGCCCATACCGGCGACGGCCCTGGCATCGTCGGCGCCCCAATCGGTATCCAGCCCGTTGATGCGCACGATCTTCATGCGCGGGCCGTAGCCGCTCTGGGCCAGCGCCTCGGCCAGCGTGGCGCGCGCGGCGGGCTTCTCCTCGACCGCGACGGCATCCTCGAGGTCGAAGATGATGGCATCGACGGGCAGGGACTTGGCCTTCTCCAGCGCGCGGGGCTTGGAGGCCGGGATATAGAGAACCGAGCGGAACGGGCGGGCGGTCTGATCCATCGGCGGGCGGTCCTTCTGTCTGTGTCCGGTCTGCTTCCGGGCGCAAGGAACAGCAAGAATGCTGCGAACGCAAGTTCCGTTTCGCCGCAGCGTAGCGAAATATTGTTGCGCGATCACGCTGCGCGCGCCGAAGGGTGAAGAATGGTTATTCGCGCCTTAACCATTACTTTGCTATTTTATGAGCATAGTCGGGACGATCCGCCCCTCATGGCGGACCCGATCCAATCGGGGGACGAGCTGCGGGACGGATCCGTTGCCTACCCACCCCTTTCGGATGCCGTTCCCCGTCAGCCTGCCCCCTTCGACCTGAAAGGCAGGACCATGACACAGGCAATCAGACTGATCACCGGGGCGCTGGCGGTCATCCTCACCACCGGCACGCTCCACGCACAGGCCCCAAGGGCCGTCTGCGGCGCGCGCGACCAGGTCGTCGAGACGCTGACCGGGCGCTTCGGCGAGGTCGCGCAAAGCTGGGGCATGGGGCCGGGCAACCGCATCGTGGAGGTCTTCGCGTCCGAGGAAACCGGCACCTGGACCATCACCGTGACCGACGCCAACGGCACCACATGCCTTGTCGCCTCGGGCCGCTACTGGGAAAACCTGGCCCCGGTTCCGGTGGGCGAAGCGCTGTAGCGCGGTGCAATCGCTGATGGCATACTGCGGTATACAGTGACGATTTGCATCAGTCGGCGCGAAAAACAACGTGATATCCGACCGTTAGAACGCCCACACCCGGTAACGCCCGACCAGTGGCCTATGCGGCCGTATTGCAGGGGCCTTGCACGACTCTCCCAGTGGGGATAGGCCACGCTCCAATATCAACGGAGCTTCGGAGAACGTCTCTCATGGCCAGACCCAAGATCGCCCTTATCGGCGCAGGACAGATCGGCGGCACGCTTGCCCATCTGGTAGCACTCAAGGAACTGGGCGATGTCGTCCTGTTCGACATTGCGGATGGCATCCCCCAGGGCAAGGCCCTGGACATCGCCGAGGCCGGTCCCGCCGCCGGGTTCGATGCCGATATGAAAGGCACCACCGATTACGCCGACATAGCGGGCGCCGATGTGGTCATCGTCACCGCCGGTGTGCCGCGCAAGCCCGGCATGAGCCGCGACGACCTGCTCGGGATCAACCTGAAAGTCATGAAATCCGTCGGTGAAGGCATTGCCGCCAACGCGCCCGATGCGTTTGTCATCTGCATCACCAATCCGCTGGACGCGATGGTCTGGGCGCTGCGCGAGTTTTCCGGCCTGCCGCACAAGAAGGTCGTCGGCATGGCGGGCGTGCTCGACTCGGGCCGTTTCCGGCATTTCCTGGCCGAGGAATTCGGCGTCTCGATGCGCGATGTCAGCGCCTTCGTGCTTGGCGGGCATGGCGACACGATGGTGCCCTCGGTGCGCTATTCCACCGTCGCGGGCATCCCCCTGCCCGACCTGGTCAAGATGGGCTGGACCACGCAGGAGAAACTGGACGCCATCGTGCAGCGCACGCGTGACGGCGGCGCCGAGATCGTCGGCCTGCTGAAGACCGGCTCGGCCTTCTACGCGCCCGCCACCAGCGCCATCGAAATGGCCGAAGCCTATCTGAAAGACCAGAAGCGCGTGCTGCCCTGTGCGGCCTGGTGTGACGGTGAATTCGGCCTCGACGGCATGTATGTCGGCGTGCCCACCGTGATCGGCAAGGACGGGATCGAGCGCATCGTCGAGATCAACCTGTCGAAGGAAGAGCAGGCCGGGTTCACCAAATCGGTAGAGGCCGTCAAGGGCCTGATCGAAGCCTGCAAGGGCATCGACGACAGCCTAGCTTGATGCCAGGCAGGCCAAGGCTTCACCTTCACTTGGGTGCGCACAAGACCGCCACGACGCGGTTGCAGGCCTGTCTTGAACTATTGCGCGCGCCCTTGAGCGCGCGCAATATCGAATATCTGAATGTCACAAGCAGTCGAAATTTATTCGATCCAGACCTGCGCCGGGCTGGAAATGGCAAGATTTCCGTTGCCGATGCCATCAGCGCGATCAGACAGCGTGGGGCCTCTGCGGTTCCCTGGGATTGCGACATCATCCTGTCCTATGAAAACGCATTGGGCGGTCTGAGGGATGTGCTTTCGCCCGGCCCTGTTGGATACGCTCAGGCACCGAGCCGATTGCGTGTCATCGAGGGTGTCTTCGCCGAATGGGACATCAAGATCTTCTACGGTGTGCGGGAGTTCGGCAGCTTCTTCTCGTCAGCCTATTCCGAAACCGCCCGAAGCCATGAAACGCGCCTGCCTGAAGAGGTAAGCTCCGCCTTGGCCGCAGATCACATGTCCTGGTCCAACCTTTTGGAACGACTCACGAAAGTCCATCGGGGTGGCGAGATCCAGGTTTTTCGGCATGAGGACTACCGGAAGCATGAGCGTGAAATCCTACAGCTTGTTTCCGGCCTTCCAGCCGAGTTGATAGCCGATTTGCCGAGCGACGATTACCACGGCTCCCTCTCCATGCTCGCGGCACGCGCAATCGTGAAAGCAAGGCCCTTCACCAATCCCAAGCGTTACCGCGAAAAGGTGGCGTTTTCGAAAGCACTGGAAGCCGCGTTCCCGGTGACGCCGGATAATCCCAAAGTCAATCTGTGGACGCCCGAACAAAGATCGCGGCTCGAAGTGAAATATCAGGAAGACCTGAACCGGCTGGAGGCCATGCCGGGGGTCAATCTACTGACATTCTGACCGGTGATCGATACGGTCGCACTGAAGGCTGACGCGTTTCCAGAACCAAAGCCCTTGCCAGCCCTGCCAAGCCGATTCGCGATACCGACCAACGCCGCCACCCACTGAATTATTTCTGTGATCACAGGTCTATCTTGTGTGATCACATACAGCGGATTTCCCGCCGAATACCGAATTACCACCGGATTGCTGTTTCTTTTCAACATCCGGTCATGTTTAGACTGCCCCAACCGAAAGCAACACGGGACAGTTTCATGAACATTCATGAATACCAGGCGAAGGCTCTGCTTCGCCAATACGGTGCCCCGGTCAGTGATGGCCGCGTGGTTCAGAAAGCCGAAAATGCCAAGACAGCCGCAAGCGAGCTGGACGGCCCGCTCTGGGTCGTGAAGGCGCAGATTCACGCCGGCGGGCGCGGCAAGGGCAGCTTCAAGGAGGCCGATGCCGGCGAGCAGGGCGGCGTGCGCCTGGCCAAGTCGGTCGAGGAGGCCGCCGAACACACCAAGAAGATGCTTGGCCGCACCCTGGTGACGCATCAGACCGGCCCTTCGGGCAAGCAGGTCAACCGCATCTATATCGAGGATGGCTCGGGCATCGAGACCGAGATGTACCTGGCGCTTCTGGTCGACCGGCAGACCAGCCGGATCTCCTTCGTCTGCTCGACGGAAGGCGGCATGGATATCGAGGAGGTCGCGGCCGAGACGCCCGACAAGATCCTGTCGTTCAGCGTCGATCCTGCGTCCGGATACCAGCCGTTCCATGGCCGCCGCGTGGCCTTTGCCCTCGGCCTTCAGGGCCAGCAGGTCAAGCAATGCGTGCAGCTGATGGGCATCCTCTACAAGGCCTTCACCGAGAAGGACATGGAGATGCTGGAGATCAACCCGCTGATCGTGACGGATAATGGCGACCTCAAGGTGCTGGACGCCAAGGTCGGGTTCGACGGCAACGCGATCTACCGCCATGACGACATCGCGGCCCTGCGCGACGAGACCGAGGAAGACCCCAAGGAACTGGCGGCCTCGAAATACGACCTGAACTATATCGCGCTGGATGGCGAGATCGGCTGCATGGTGAATGGTGCAGGGCTTGCCATGGCGACGATGGACATCATCAAGCTCTACGGGGCCGAGCCTGCCAACTTCCTCGATGTGGGCGGCGGCGCCACCGCCGAGAAGGTGACCGAGGCGTTCAAGATCATCACCTCCGATCCGAACGTGAAGGGCATCCTGGTCAACATCTTCGGCGGCATCATGCGCTGCGACATCATCGCCGAGGGCGTGGTCTCGGCGGTCAAGGAAGTGGGCCTTCAGGTGCCGCTGGTGGTGCGCCTGGAAGGGACCAATGTCGAAAAGGGCAAGGAGATCATCAATTCCTCCGGCCTGAACGTCATCGCGGCGGACGATTTGAAGGACGGCGCGCAGAAGATCGTGAAAGCGGTCAAAGGCTGAGACTGCAGGGCGGGGATCACCCCGCCTTCCCCCGCCCGGTGGCGGAACGATAACCACAAGGGAGACGACCATGACTGCCATCATGAAACTCGCGATTGCCTCTGTCCTCGTGCTCGGCCTGGCGGGCTGCTCGCGGGAACTGGTGCGCAACAACGGCCATTCGTTCTTTCCGCCGATCTCGACCGACGGGATGGAGCGGGTGCTGGATGATCCGGGCCATCCCGGCGTGATCCTGAACGGGCAGGCCGTCACCGCCACCCGCCACTACTGACCACCCCGGCTGGAGACCAGGAGCATCTGAGCCCATGACTACCCTTCCCCATTGGCGGCTCTTGCAGGGCCTCTGCATCGCGGGGGCCGTCGCGTTTGCGGCAGGGCAGGCCGTGGCCGACGAAGCCCCTGATACCGCCGCGCTGGCGCAATCGGGTTTTGCCGCGATCTGCACCAATCCGGGCCAAACGGCGGCGGTGATGGAGGCGCGGATGCGGGCGCATGTGGCGAATGCGGGCGGGTCGGGCCTGCCCTTCGGGACCAGCTTCTACGACACCACGCTTGGCGACACGCCGGATGATCCGACGCCCGGCACCAATCGGCGCTGCGAGGTGTCCTTTCCCGGCGACCATGTCGAGGACGCGACCGAGACCTTGCGGAGCGCCATGCAAGGCCCGCCTGTCTTCGGCACCGTCACCGAGTTGCCAGACGGCTTCGAAGCCCATGACGGCACGCATTTCATCCAGGCCCGCCTGCTGAACTCCCGCGGCATCCGGGCCGTTGTGCATGTGGGCACGCGGGACGGGCCGGACGGCCAGGAAACATTCATCAACGTGGAGCGGCTGCCGCCGCCCGCCGACTAGAACCAGAAAAAGAGGGACAGGCAACATGGCCGTACTCGTCGACGAAAACACCAAGGTTATCTGCCAGGGCTTCACCGGCAGCCAGGGCACCTTCCATTCCGAGCAGGCCATCGCCTATGGCACCAAGATGGTCGGCGGCGTGACCCCCGGCAAAGGCGGGCAGACGCATCTGGACCTGCCGGTTTTCAACTCGGTGCATGAGGCGAAGGCCAGGACCGAGGCGAATGCCTCCGTCATCTACGTGCCGCCGCCCTTTGCCGCCGATAGCATCCTTGAGGCCATCGACGCCGAGATGGAGCTGATCTGCTGCATCACCGAAGGCATCCCGGTGCTGGACATGATGCGGGTCAAGCGGGCGCTGGAGGGCTCCAAGTCGCGGCTGGTCGGCCCCAACTGTCCGGGCATCATCACGCCCGACGCCTGCAAGATCGGCATCATGCCGGGCCATATCCACAAGCGCGGGTCGGTCGGTGTGGTCAGCCGCTCGGGCACGCTGACCTATGAGGCGGTCAAGCAGACCTCGGATATCGGCCTGGGCCAGTCAACCGCCGTGGGCATCGGCGGCGACCCGATCAAGGGGACCGAGCATATCGACGTGCTGGAGATGTTCCTTGCCGATGACGAGACCCAGTCGATCATCATGATCGGCGAGATCGGCGGCAATGCCGAGGAGGACGCGGCGCAATTCCTGGCCGACGAGAGGAAGAAGGGCCGCTGGAAGCCGACCGCCGGTTTCATCGCGGGCCGCACCGCCCCTCCGGGTCGGCGCATGGGTCATGCCGGTGCCATCGTCGCCGGCGGCAAGGGCGGCGCCGACGACAAGATCGAAGCCATGCGCGCCGCCGGGATCGTGGTGGCCGACAGCCCCGCGACGCTCGGCGAGGCGGTGCTTGAGGCGATTGGGTGATGACAAGACCGGGCTGGGGCCCCTGCGGGCCCTTTCGCCCTGCAAGAGGAGGAAGGACATGCCGATCAGACCCATCATCTGCGCCATCGCCATCGCGACCCTGTCGGGATGCGCCGCAAGTGAGCCTCAGGCGCCGTCCGCGCCGGTGAATAGCGCCGCGCCCTTCCCCCTCGCCGATAGCCGTATCGTCGGGCAACCCGCGCCCGGCGCGATCCTGGTGGAGATTGATGCGGTGCAAGGGATCATTCCGAACGTCCGTGGCGCGGCCCGGGAGTGGTGCGGCGGCGCGGCCCAGGTCTCGCCGGTCAGTTCCGATCTCTCCGCCCTCGGGATCAATCGCGAGACATGGATGGTCAGATGCCAGTGATGACTTTTCCCCCGTTCGACGCCGACTGGTCCGCTTGCCCCATGCGGTCGGGGCGGATCGGCGGGTGGGTGCTTGGCGGTCTCATGGCGCTGATCCCCGGCGCGGCGATCGCCCAGGACGCCCCCCTGCACACGCCCTGCCTGACCGCCCATGCCGACCTGTCCGGCTACATCGCCGCGATGGAGTCCGAGGGCTGGACCCAGCTTGAGACCGATAGCGAGGCCTGGCGTGCCGCCGTGGCGGTCGTCTACCAGCCGGTGCAGGCGATGCAGATCCTGCCCGCCCCCTTCGAAAGCCTCGAGGACGCGACCCGGTTCGCGGAATCGGCGGCGGAACGCGGCGCGCGGACCTATCAATACGGCACAGGCGTCTTCTTCCGCGACGGGGTTTCGGCCTCGATCCAGCTTGGCCCGCCCATGGGCGACAGCCTGAGGCTGTCCTGCGTCTTTGCCGCCCCCGACCTGCCGCAAGCCACTGAGATGCTGGCCGAAGACGCGATGAGCCGCGACGGCATCGGCCTGAGCATGGCGACCGAGGACATCGCGGTTGCGGGGCAGGACGTGCCCGCCCGGCTGGATGCGCTGCGGCTGGACGGCACGCCCGTTTTCACCGCCATGCTTGCCGGGCGCGAGGCCCTGATGCTCACCTGGCGGTTTGCGCCGCCGACATGACCGACATTTTCATTCCCCATCCTCGAACGAGGTAAGAGCCCATGACCGACCAATCCCCCAACGACGCCTTCCAGGCCTCCAGCTTCATGCAGGGCCATAATGCCGAATATCTGGAGCAGCTCTACGCCCAGTACGCGCGCGATCCCGCCGCCGTGGACCAGGCCTGGGTGGAGTTCTTCAAATCGCTCGGCGATGGCGAGGCGCAGGTCAAGGCCGAGGCCGCGGGCCCGTCCTGGGCGCGCGCCGACTGGCCGCCGATGCCGGGAGACGACCTGACCCATGCCCTGACCGGGGAATGGCCCGACACGGCGTCCGCCGAGGCAAAGGCGGCGGCCAAGAAGATCGCCGACAAGGCGTCCGAAAAGGGCGTTTCGGTCTCGGATGAGGCGGTGCGCCGCGCGGTTCTGGACAGCTTGCGCGCGCTGATGCTGATCCGGGCCTACCGCATCCGGGGGCATCTGGTGGCCGATCTGGACCCGCTTGGCATGCGCGCCCACACGCCGCATCCCGAGCTGGACCCGGCGAGCTACGGCTTTGTCGACTCGGACATGGACCGGCCCATCTTCATCGACCAGGTGCTTGGGCTCGATGTCGCCTCGATGCGGCAGATCCTGGAGATCGTGAAGCGGACCTATTGCGGCACCTTCGCGCTGCAATACATGCATATCTCGAACCCCGAGGAGGCCGGCTGGCTGAAGGAGCGGATCGAGGGTTTCGATAAGGAGATCAAGTTCACCCGCGAGGGGCGCAAGGCGATCCTGAACAAGCTGGTCGAGGCCGAGGGCTTCGAGAAATTCCTGCATGTGAAATACATGGGCACCAAGCGCTTCGGCCTCGATGGCGGCGAGGCGCTGATCCCGGCGATGGAGCAGATCATCAAGCGCGGCGGCGCCCTGGGCGTCAAGGACATCGTCATCGGGATGCCGCACCGGGGGCGTCTTTCGGTGCTGGCCAACGTGATGGCCAAACCCTACCGCGCGATCTTCAACGAGTTTCAGGGCGGCAGCTTCAAGCCCGAGGACGTGGATGGCTCGGGCGATGTGAAATATCACCTCGGCGCGTCCTCGGACCGCAGTTTCGATGGCAATTCCGTCCATCTCAGCCTGACCGCGAACCCCAGCCACCTTGAGGCGGTGAACCCCGTCGTCCTGGGCAAGGTGCGCGCCAAGCAGGATCAGCAAAACGACTCGGACCGGACCGCGGTTCTGGGCATCTTGCTGCATGGCGACGCGGCCTTTGCGGGGCAAGGCGTGGTGGCCGAGGGCTTCGGCCTGTCCGGTCTGCGCGGCCACCGCACCGGCGGCACCATGCATATCGTCGTCAACAACCAGATCGGCTTTACCACCGCGCCGCATTTCAGCCGCTCCAGCCCCTACCCCACCGATATCGCGCTGATGGTCGAGGCGCCGATCTTCCACGTCAATGGCGACGACCCCGAGGCCGTGGTCCATGCCGCCCGCGTCGCAACCGAGTTCCGCCAGAAATTCCACAAGGATGTGGTGCTGGACATCTTCTGCTACCGCCGGTTCGGTCATAACGAGGGCGATGAGCCCATGTTCACCAACCCGATCATGTACAAGAAGATCAAGAAGCAGAAGACCACCCTTCAGATCTACACCGATCGGCTGGTCAATGACGGGCTGATCCCCGAGGGCGAGATCGAGGATATGAAGGCCGCCTTCCAGAGCCATCTGAACGATGAGTTCGAGGCCGGAAAAAGCTACAAGCCCAACAAGGCCGACTGGCTGGACGGGCGCTGGAGCCACCTGGACCGCGAGGGCGAGGAATATGAGCGCGGCCAGACCGCGATCAAGCCCGAGACCTTCGAGGAGGTCGGAAAGGCGCTGGTCACAGCCCCGGACGGCTTCGCGTTGCACAAGACGGTCGGGCGGCTTCTGGACGCCAAGAAGGAGATGTTCGACAGCGGCAAGGGCTTTGACTGGGCCACCGCCGAGGCGCTTGCCTTCGGCAGCCTCCTGACCGAGGGCTACCCGGTGCGCCTGTCCGGCCAGGACAGCAGCCGCGGCACCTTCAGCCAGCGTCATTCCGCGCTGGTCAGCCAGGAGACCGAGGAGCGCTACTACCCGCTCAACAACATCCGCGAGGGGCAGGCGCAATACGAGGTCATCGACTCGATGCTGTCAGAATATGCCGTTCTCGGGTTCGAATACGGCTACAGCCTGGCCGAACCCAACGCGCTGGTCGCCTGGGAGGCGCAGTTCGGCGATTTCGCCAATGGCGCGCAGATCATGTTCGACCAGTTCATCTCCTCGGGCGAACGCAAATGGCTGCGCATGTCGGGCCTGGTGATGCTGCTGCCGCATGGCTATGAGGGCCAGGGGCCGGAACACTCTTCCGCCCGGCTGGAGCGCTGGTTGCAGATGTGCGCCGAGGATAACTGGATCGTCGCCAACTGCACGACGCCCGCCAACTACTTCCACATCCTGCGCCGCCAGATCCACCGCGATTTCCGCAAGCCGCTGGTCCTGATGACGCCGAAATCGCTGCTGCGTCACAAGCTGGCGATCAGCGATGCCGACGATTTCACCACCGGGTCCAGCTTTCACCGGGTGCTCTGGGATGACGCCCAGAAGGGCCATTCCGACACCGAACTGGTGGCGGATGACAAGATCAAGCGCGTGGTGATGTGCTCGGGCAAGGTCTATTACGACCTGCTTGAGGAACGCGACAAGCGCGGAATCACGGATGTCTACCTGCTGCGGCTGGAGCAATTCTACCCGTTCCCGGCGCTGGCCCTGGTCAAGGAGCTGGAGCGCTTCAAGGGGGCCGAGATTGTCTGGTGCCAGGAAGAGCCCAAGAACCAGGGCCCGTGGAGCTTTGTCGAACCCAATATCGAATGGGTATTGAGCCGGATCGGCGCCGATCACACGCGCCCGCGTTATACCGGTCGTCACGCCGCCGCGTCGCCCGCGACCGGCCTCGCCTCCATGCACAAAGAACAGCAAGCCGCACTCGTCAACGATGCGCTCACGATCGAAGGGAAGTAATCCATGTCCGTAGAAGTCCGCGTGCCCACCCTGGGCGAAAGTGTCACCGAGGCGACCATCGCAACCTGGTTCAAGAAACCGGGTGACTCTGTCGCCGTAGACGAAATGCTCTGCGAGCTTGAGACCGACAAGGTGACGGTCGAAGTGCCCTCGCCCGCCGCCGGAACGCTGGCCGAGATTGTGGCCGAGGAAGGTGAAACCGTCGGCGTCGACGCGCTGCTGGCGACGCTGGATGCCGGTGACGGGGCCTCTGACGGCGGGTCCAAAGACGATGCCGGGGAGAAGCCCAAGGCCAAGCCGGATGCCGATGAGACGCCCGCGAAGGGCGGCAACGGCTCCACCGATGTGATGGTGCCGACATTGGGCGAAAGTGTCACCGAAGCGACGGTGGCCACCTGGTTCAAGCAGGTCGGCGATGCCGTCAGCCAGGACGAGATGCTGTGCGAGTTGGAGACCGACAAGGTCTCGGTCGAGGTGCCCGCGCCCTGCGGCGGCGTGTTGACGGAAATCGTCGCCCCCGAGGGCACCACGGTCGATGCGAAGGCCAAGCTCGCGGTGATCTCGGGCAGCGCGGATGGCACGGTCGAACCCGGCCCCCGCCCCGACGCGTCGGAAGAAAAGGCCCAGGCCAGCAGCGGCAAGGACGTGGAAGACGCCCCCGCCGCCAAGAAGATCATGGCCGAAAAGGGCATCGACGCGGCCAGCGTCAAGGGCTCGGGCCGCGATGGCCGGGTGATGAAAGAGGATGTGGTGAAGGCCGCCGCAGGCTCCGCCCCCGCCAAAACCGAGGCCCCCGCGCAGGCGCCACGTGCGCCGGATGCTGCGGAGGACGCCGACCGCATCGAACGCGTCAAGATGACCCGCCTGCGCCAGACCATTGCCCGCCGCCTCAAGGACGCCCAGAACACTGCCGCGATCCTGACCACCTACAATGAGGTGGACATGACCGAGGTGATGGCGCTCCGCAACACCTACAAGGAGGCATTCGAGAAGAAGCACGGCGTGCGCATGGGCTTCATGTCCTTCTTCACCAAGGCCTGCTGCCACGCGCTGAAGGAAGTTCCGGAAGTCAATGCCGAGATCGACGGCAATGAAATCGTCTACAAGAACTTCGTGCATATGGGCGTTGCCGCCGGCACGCCGCAGGGCCTTGTGGTGCCGGTCATCCGCAACGCCGACCGGATGAGCTTTGCCGAGATCGAGAAGGCGATCGGCGAAAAGGGCCGCCGCGCGCGCGATGGCAAGCTGTCCATGGCCGAGATGCAGGGCGGCACCTTCACCATCTCGAACGGGGGTGTCTACGGCTCGCTGATGTCTTCACCCATCCTGAACCCGCCGCAATCGGGGATCCTGGGCATGCACAAGATCCAGGACCGCGCGATGGTCGTGGACGGCGAGATCGTGATCCGCCCGATGATGTATCTGGCGCTCAGCTACGATCACCGCATCGTCGACGGCAAGGGGGCGGTGACGTTCCTGGTGCGCGTCAAGGAAGCGCTGGAGGATCCGCGCCGGTTGCTGATGGATTTGTAAGGCCAACTCTACTTCCCCATCATGCGAGAATCTCTATGATGGGGAAGGTAGTGAGAGTTGGAGTATTACACAAATGTCTCAAAATAGGTTTCGACTTCGGATTGATGGGAGCTGGTCTGCCAAAGAAATGGCTGATTTATTCCAATCTTGCGAGACGATTTACACGCAGCTCGCAGCCTTCCATAGTCGCGAGTTTGTTAGAGAGATCACTCGTCAGGCGAATGATGCTAGGCCGACTGGGAATTCAGACGGTCGAGACAAAATTCTAAAGGTAACTGCAGTTTCCTATGGCTCTCCGGGTTGGGCCGACTTTTTAGGGGCTGGCGAACTGACTGGTCACCTGAAGGAATTCATCCTTGGCATAATTGACCGCATCGTTGAGCGCAAAGATCGAGAACTTGGGCGACAGCTTCGAACCGCCCAAATCGAAGCGGCAGCTCTCGACAACTATGCAAAGCAGCTAGAGCTGATTGACAAGACTTTTGACATTGCCGAGCGCGCTGACCTCAGCGAAGGGCAGCGTCAATCCATGCTTACTCAAATTCTCCAGGCATCTCGAACAATCGGAAAATCAGTCGTCGATGAACGTTTGCTTTCCGCAGAGGACTTGCCGGACGACAAATGACCCCCGCCTAGCCCGATCTCGGCGGTCACCGAGGCGGTCATGGACGAGGTCACCGCTTGGCAGAACCGCCCGCTGGAGCCCTGCTATCCGATTGTGTTCATGGACGCGAACTCACCGTCCTCGCCCTCGCGGCCATCAGGAATATCGTTCAGACCACCCTCACTGGGCCACCGTGATTATGCTGTAGGCCGCCTGATCTGACACCTACTTTCCAAAAATCTCCCACCCGGCAAATCTTCGGGAAGATTTTTCCCGCCCTCGCGCCCGGTCCGTCACAGGACCGGGCGCTTTCATTTGCCAAATTTTGACCTCTCCTTCATACTGTCGCCAAAGCGCCCTCGAGAGCGCGGATCCGAGCAGTCACCGAACGAGGCACGCGATGAGCAGTCGCTTTGGCACCCGAACCGTCCTGTCCTGCATGCGCAACGAGGGGCTCTTTCTGCTCGAATGGGTCGCCTTTTACGGCGCGCTCGGGTTCGACAACCTCGTCGTCATCACCAATGACTGCACCGACGGCACCGACCTGATGCTGGACCGGATGCAGGAAATGGGCCTCGTCACCCATCTCCGCAACAACGCCTATGGCGCGGAAAGCCCACAGATTTTCGGACTGCGCAAAGCCAAGGAGGAATTGCCCATTGTGGGTGAGGCAGACTGGCTTCTGCATATCGACAGCGACGAATTTCTGAACATCTTTCACGGCGATCATCAAATCGACGACCTGATCGAGGTCGCGCAAGGCTTCGACGCCTGCGCCATCGCCTGGCGGCCCTTCGGCGATAGCGGTCACAAGACCTGGCCCGGCGGCACGGTGCTGGAAAACTTCCTCCGCTGCGACAAGAAACCGTTCTGGAACAATGCCTTTCACAAGGCCCTGTTCCAGCCGCGCAAGTTCCAGGGCATCCATGTCCATATGCCGAAACACCCCCTGCGCCCCGACGCGCGCCAATGCAACGCCATGGGCGAGGAGATCGACGCCGCCGCGCTCTATACCGCCGCGCATGAACGCCATCGCGGCATGGACCGGGCCAAGCTGACCTGGGAAGGGGCCTGCCTGAACCATTACACGATCAAGTCCGAGGATCTGTTCCTGCTCAAGAACGACCGTGGCGACGGGGCCAACCAGGGCGGCACGAAACGCTACCTGAACTCCACCTTCCACCGCCGCTACAACACCAATCGCCGCTCCGACAGCTCGATCCTGCGGCACATGCCCGAGGTTAGCGAAAGGATGTCCGAAATGCGTGCCGATCCCCTGCTGGCGACGCTGGAACAGGCCGCGCAGATCTGGTGGGACAACCGCCGCGACCGCGTTCTGACGCCCGAGCGTATCGCCGAATGGACCCTGCCCGTCGAGGGCGCCGACACCCCCGCAAAGGCCGCCTGATGGAAAGCCGCCACGGGTCAAAGATCGTGCTCAGCTGCATGCGCAACGAGGGCATGTTCCTGCTGGAATGGATCGCCTATTACCGCGTGATCGGGTTCGAGAAGGCGGTCGTCGTCACCAACAATTGCACCGATGGCACCGACCTGATGCTGGATCGGCTGGAGCAGATGGGTTATGTCCGCCACCTGCGCAATGACTGGCGCGGGGCGGGACGGCCGCAGATGGAGAGCTTGCGCATCGCGCGCGAGGAGGTCGATGATCTCGTGCTGGCCGAATGGTGCCTGCATGTCGATAGCGACGAATTTCTCAATGTCACCTGCGGCGACGGCCATGTCGATGACCTGCTGGACCTGATGCCGCCGACCGAGGCGGTGGCCGTCGCCTGGCGCCTCTTCGGCAACAATGGCCACAAGACCTGGCCCGGCGGGCTGGTGACCGAGAACTTCACCCGCGCCCGCGCCGAACCGGCCTGGAATTCCTGCCTGCACAAGGCCCTGTTCAAGGCGCGCAAGTTCAACACGATCTCGATCCACATGCCCAAGAACCCGACCCATCCGAAGGTGCGCAACCACAACACGCGTGGCAATGCCATCACCACGGATTCGATGTTCAAACCGGCCCATGAACGCCACCGCAAGATGGACCGGGCGGAACTGACCTGGGACAACGCCCAGATCAACCATTACGCCGTGCGCTCGGATGATACCTTCCTGATGAAGAACGACAGGGGCGCGGCGAATACGCTAGGCCTGGGCAAGTATTTCATGGACTCGATCTTCTACACCCGCTGCAACCGCAACGATGTCGAGGATGCGTCGATCCTGCGCATCCTGCCCGCGTTGAAGGAGGAGCTTGAGGAGCTGCGCGACGACATGATCCTCTACCATCTCGAACAGGCCGCGCTGCACTGGTTCCATGAGCGCCGCGATCGCATCCTGACGCCCGAAAAGATCGCCGAGTGGACGACCGACCCCGCCGATCTGCCACAGGCCGCCGAATGACCCAGGAACTGACCGCCCTGACCTTGGCCGCGCAGCTGCAAGTGGTGCAATTCGTCATCATGGCCGTGCCCGCAAACATCCAGCTTGGCCCCGCCAAGACGACCGGGCCGCGCGACCAGCCGCTGGAACTGCACGGGCTGGCCGGGCGGCTGAAACGCGCGCAGGACAACCATTTCGAGGGGCTGATCCTGTTCTCCATCGCCGTCATGGTCATCACCGTCTCGGACCAGTCCAGCGCCGTGACCGTCACCAGCGCCTGGGTCTACCTGGTCGCGCGCATCCTCTATGTCCCGGCCTATGTGATTGCCGTCGGCATGTGGCGCTCGGCAATCTGGGGGCTGGGATTCCTGGCCACTTTCGTGATGCTCTGCGCCGCCCTGGTCTGAGCCCGCCCATTTGTGATCACACAATTCGGCACGCGAAGAAACGCGCGCAAAAAACCGCCCCGATTTTGGCGCCGCTTTCCAATTCCGGTTGACCTCGCGTCGCGAACGGCCCAAACCTTGGGGAAATCGGCCCCGTGCCTCTGACAAGGAGACCCTGACATGGCAAGCTATGACGTGATCATCATCGGTTCCGGCCCCGGCGGCTATGTCTGCGCCATCCGCTGCGCGCAGCTGGGTCTGAAAACGGCGGTTGTCGAGGGGCGCGAGACGCTTGGCGGCACCTGCCTCAATATCGGCTGCATCCCCTCCAAGGCGCTCCTGCATGCCAGCCACATGCTGCACGAGGCCGAGCACAACTTCGCCAAGATGGGCCTCAAGGGCAAATCGCCGTCGGTCGACTGGCCCGCGATGCTGGAGTACAAGGACGAGGTGATCGGCCAGAACACCAAGGGCATCGAATTCCTGTTCAAGAAGAACAAGATCGACTGGCTGAAGGGCTGGGGCTCGATCCCCGAGGCGGGCAAGGTCAAGGTCGGCGACGACACGCATGAGGCCAGGAACATCATCATCGCCTCGGGGTCGGAGCCCTCATCGCTCCCCGGTGTCGAGGTCGATGAAAAGGTCGTGGTCACCTCCGAGGGCGCGCTGAGCCTGTCCAAGACGCCCAGGAAGATGGTGGTGATCGGCGCGGGTGTGATCGGGCTGGAGCTTGGCTCGGTCTATGCCCGCCTGGGGGCCGAGGTCACGGTGATCGAATATCTCGACGCCATCACGCCGGGCATGGACGGCGAGGTCGCCAAGACCTTCCAGCGCATCCTCAAGAAACAGGGGATGAATTTCGTCATGGGCGCGGCGGTCTCCAGCGTCGAGGCGCTCAAGACCAAGGCCAAGGTGAACTACACCCTGCGCAAGAAGGAGACCGAGCACCAGATCGACGCCGATGTCGTGCTGGTCGCGACGGGGCGCAATCCTTACGTCGACGGCCTCGGCCTGGACAAGCTCGGCGTCGAGATGACCGACCGGGGCCAGATCAAGACCGACGATACCTGGGCCACAAGCGTCAAGGGCATCTACGCCATCGGCGACGCCATCCCCGGCCCGATGCTGGCCCACAAGGCCGAGGATGAGGGCATGGCGGTGGCCGAGGTGCTGGCGGGCAAGCATGGCCATGTGAATTACGGCGTCATCCCCGGTGTCATCTACACCACGCCCGAGGTCGCGACCGTCGGCAAGACCGAGGAGGCGCTGAAGGACGAAGGCCGCGCCTACAAGGTGGGCAAGTTCTCCTTCATGGGCAATGGCCGGGCCAAGGCCGTGTTCCAGGGCGAAGGCTTCGTCAAGATCCTGGCCGACAAGGAGACTGACCGTATCCTCGGCGCGCATATCATCGGCCCCTCGGCGGGGGATCTGATCCACGAGGTCTGCGTCGCGATGGAATTCGGGGCCAGCGCGCAGGACCTGGCGCTGACCTGCCACGCCCACCCCACCTATTCGGAGGCCGTGCGGGAAGCCGCGCTCGCGTGCGGCGATGGCGCCATCCACGCCTGAACCGCGCGCCCTGCGCGTCACATCCGCCTGGAACGCGACCTACGTGCCGGCGCTTGTCGTCCGCGCGGGCGACAGCGTCACGCCCGGACGGATGGACGACGACTATCCCGGCTGGCAATGGGTCACGAATGCCAGCGGCCTCGGCGGCTGGATCCCGGCCAGCCTGCTGGAGGGGGGCCGCGTCGCGTCAGATTTCGACACGGCGGAACTGACGGTGCATCCCGGCATGACCGTCACCAGCCTCAAGACCCGCGCCGGCTGGCACTGGTGCCGCGACCACGCGGGCAACGAAGGCTGGCTCCCCGCCTCGCACCTTGCCCCGACCTGACCTTTCTTTGTTCCGGAAATATCCCGGGGGGTTTGGGGGGCTGGCCCCCCAATTCGTCGGATTGCGAAGCAATTCGATCCCCTACCCCGCCAAAAGCCGCAAGCCTTGCGTCACATCGGCCCGCACCGCCACGCGCAACCCCGGCTCGTCCCCCGCTTTCAACGCCGCCAGAATCAGCCGGTGGTGACGTGGCGGATCGGTCCGTCTGAGCCGGCCGTAAAGCGCCCGCATCGTCGGGCCCATCTGCAACCAGACCGTTTCCGCCAGCGCCAGCATCGCCGGGGCCTGCGCGCGCAGGTAGAGGGTGCGGTGAAACTCCAGGTTGGCGCGGATATAGCCCACGGCATCGCGTTTCGCGACCGCCTCGGCCACGGTGGTGTTGATCGTATCCAGCCGATCCAGCAGCGCCAGATGCGCCCGCGGCAGCGCGCGCGCGGCCAGTTCCGGCTCCAGCAGCGCCCGGATCGCGGCCAGCTCCTCGATCCGGTCATTGCTCAGTTCCGGCGTCCCGACCCGCCCCGAGGAAGACAGCGACAGCGCCCCTTCGCTGACCAGCCGGCGCACCGCCTCGCGGGCGGGCGTCATCGAGACGCCAAATTCCTTGCCGATTCCGCGCAGGGTCAGCGCCTGGCCCGGTGCAATCTCGCCATGCATGATCCGGGTCCGCAAGGTGCGGAACACGCGGTCATGGGCGACACCGGCATCGGGCGGGCGGGGGTTCAACAGCATGAAATTACGTGATCACAAGCCGCCCCTCAGGGCAAGCTGTCAAAGCGCCAGGCCAGAAGCTCGGAGCCCTGCGCCTTCAACCACCCCCGCGGGGCGGCGTAGCCGGGGAAAAGCCGCGCGCAGGTGGCCCAGAAGGCGGGCGAATGATCCATATGGGCCAGATGCGCGACCTCATGCGCGGCGACGTAATCCAAGACCTCGGTCGGCGCCATGATCAGCCGCCAACAGAACATCAGATCCCCGCGCGAGGAACAACTGCCCCAGCGCGACCGCGTATCGCGCAGCGTGATCTTGCCGTGGGACCGGCCAAGCGCTCGTGCATGAACCGCGCAGCGTGCCGCCAATTCCTCGCGCGCCATGCGTTTCAGGAGGGAGGTCAGCGCCACCGGCCCGCGTGGTCCCTCGGGCATGAACAGCACGCCATCGCGAAACCGTGCGGCGCGTCCGTGTGCGGCCTGCACCAGCCGTTCCACGCCCTGCACGGGAAAGCTGCCGCCGATCTCGGGCCGCCTGGGGCCCGGTGCATCCGACAGATGCTTGCGCACCCAACCGGCGCGATCGTGCAGGAAGGACAGCGCCTCGGCCTCGCGCGCGAAGGGCGGCATCGACAGGCTGACCGTCCCGCCCGAGCGCGAGACCCGCAAGGTGAACCGCCGCGCCCGCGGATTGCGCTTCAGCGCCACCTCGATCGGTGGATCTCCGTCCAGAATATGGGTTTTCCGCCCCATGCGCCCGCTTTCCTCATTGGCCCACCCCCGGCAGCCGAGGAAAGGCTTTGACAGCCCCGGAACATTGTGTCAGGTGACCGCATTCACTCGATAGCGATGATTGAAGGGGGTGTCATGCCCAAAGAAGAATGGGGCGTCAAACGGGTCTGCCCAACCACCGGCAAGCGGTTCTATGACCTGAACCAGTCGCCTGTCGTCAGCCCGTATACCGGCGAGGTCGTGAATATCGACACCGGCAAGGGGTCGCGCAGCCTGACCGCCGACAAGCCCGACAAATCCGCAACCAAGGCGAAGGCCAAGGATGGCGATGATGCCGCCGTGGTCGATGATGCGGATGCGATCCTGGAAGATGACGATGACGACATCGAACTGGATGACGATCTGCTCGAGGATGACGACGACGACGATACCGTCGCGCTGGACGATCTGGCCGATGTCGCCTCGGATGACGACGACAGCTGATCGGTTCCGACTTGCGGAGAACGAGACGGGGCGGGCATCCATCATGCCCGCCTTTTTTCGTGCCGGATTGCCGGGGTAAAGGGCCGCGAATTTTTCCCTTGATCCTGTCCGCGCCGTCCCCTAAACCGCGCCTACGGTCGCGACAGCGGCGGTAAATGGGGCCTTAGCTCAGCTGGGAGAGCGCCTGCATGGCATGCAGGAGGTCAGCGGTTCGATCCCGCTAGGCTCCACCAAGCACCTTGCCAAGACAAGGTGCGCGATCCGGCAGCATATCCCACGGATATGCGAGAGGATCCTCCTTCCCGAAATTGATCCCATCTCCGACGCCGCCTACAATGCGCCGATCCCTGTCCAGTCCCGGATACCAGCCATGACCGCACCCGATTTCGGCCCACCCACCGAACTACCCGCCCGCACGGGCACCGCCATCCGGATGCGCCCCGGCGACCGCATCCGCATCACCAACACGCATGGCAGCCAGGTCGTCGACACCTGGGCCGTGAGCGCGAATGACCCATCTGAGGTTCTGTCGATGGAGCATACCCGTCGCGTCACCGGCCATCTGCATCCGGTGACAGGCGACCACATGCTCAGCAATCGCCGCACGCCCATGCTGGCTCTGGTGGAGGACAGTTTTCCCGGCACGCATGACACCATCGTGGCCTGTTGCGATCCGTGGCTCTATGCGCATCTCGGCTGTGCCCCCGGCCATGCCAATTGCCGCGACAATTTCATCGCCGCGCTGGACGAACAGGGCCTCCATGCCGATACCGCGCCGAACCCGCTGAACCTGTGGATGAATGTGCCGGTGAAGGGCAATTCCGTCACCGTCACCGCGCCGCTCAGCCGTCCGGGCGATCACGTTACCTTCCGCGCGCTCTGCGACCTTTTTCTCGTGCTCTCGACCTGCCCGATGGATGTCCCACCGGGCTGCGGCGCGGCCCCGATCAATGGCCCGGACTGCACACCGATGCCGGTGCATTACGCCGTCGCGCGGTAGCGCGTCACAGCAGCCAGTCGCTGCCTTCGCGCACCTCGATCAGCGTCGGGCGACCCGCCTTGAAGGCCGCCGCGAAGACCTCGCGGAATTCCGCCTCCGATCCCGGACATTCCGCATGGCATTGACAGGACCGTGCCAGCATCTGGAAATCCGGGTTGATCCCGTCGATGCCGACCCGGTCGATGCCGCGCGCATCCATGTCGTCGCGGATCTGTTTCAGCGCCTCGTTGTTCCAGATCACGATGGGCAGGGACAGGCCCTGTTCGGCGGCCACCAGGATCTCGGGCATGGTGAACATGAAGCCGCCATCGCCCACCATCACCGCCACCGGCACGCCGGGCCGCGCCTTCATCGCGCCGATCGCATTGGGCAGCGCATTGCCGAGCGAGCAGAACCCAGCCGGATACATCCAGTGGCGCGGCGCGCGCGTGGGCAGGGAGAAGAGCCCGGTATAGGCGATCTGCGTCGCATCGGCGGACCAGATCGTGCCCTCGGGCGCGACCTCGTCCATGATCCTCGTCAGCCGCACATGCTGACGCTCGGCAGGGCTGAGCGTGGCGGCGATGCTCTCGCGGACCTGCTCCAATTCCGGTCGCGGATCGCACACCGCCGCGCCCCCCTCCAGCGCCTTGCGCAGCCGCGCCATGGCGTGTTTCGCATCCCCCACGATGCCGATCTTGGGCGGGTAGAGATCGCTGATCTTGGTCGGGTCGATATCGACGCGGATGATGTCAGCGGGCAGGTCCATGCGCTCGACATAGCTGTCGGTCTCGGCCAGTTCCGTGCCGACGGCCAGGATCACATCGGCCTTGGCCGCGAAGTCCCTGACGTCAGGCTTGCCCATCGCGGCAGAGAGCGACAGCGGGTGATCATCCGGCACGATCCCCTTGCCCGCGCTGGATGGAATCACGGCGGCGCCCAGCGCCTCGGCAATCGCGGTCAGGTCGGCTGACGCCCCGGTCGCGCCGCCGCCGGGCAGGATCAGGGGGCGCTTGGACCCGCGCAGAAGCTCCGCCGCGCGGTCGACCAAAGCCATATCGGGCGCAGGGCGGGCGGGCAGCGGAACGGCCTCCCAGATCTCGTCCACCAACTCGGCCTGCACATCCATCGGCAGAGAGATATGCACCGGGCGGGGCCGCTGGCTGTTGAAGACGGCAAAGGCGCGCGCCACCAAGTCGGGGATGTCGGCGGCACAATGCGCGGTGGCGGAAAACGCGCAGATCGGCTCGGTCACGCCGCGTTGTTCGGTGATCTCGTGCAATACGCCCCACCCCTTGCCAAGCGTTCGCGTCGGCGGCTCGGCCGAGATCAGCAGCATCGGCAGGCTGTCGGCATAGCACTGCCCCACAGCGGTGGCCGCATTGGTCACGCCGGGGCCGGAGATGACAACGGCCACCCCGACCTCGCCGGTCGCGCGCGCCCACCCCTCGGCCATGTAGCCCGCGCCCTGTTCATTGCGCGCCCGGATATGGGTGATCGCGCCCGCATTGTCGCCGCCGGTCAGGCCCCGGCACAGATCCAGCGTGTGAACGCCGGGAATACCGAAGACGGTGCTCACGCCATAGCGCGCCAGAAGGCGCATCGTCGCTTCGCCACAGGTCATGCTCATCGGGCCGGTCCTCCGTTCTTGCCATCGCGCGGGGAGTTGACCACCGGGCCGCCCGAATGGCCAGCACGAAAATGGGCGGCGGGGGGCCCATTGCCCATCCGCCGCCCATGCGTGCCACTGGCCGATTATTGCAGCGTGATCTCTCCGACCAGATCGCTGAGGTAATAGACCTGGTAGGTGCCCGGCGTGCCCGCACCGAGGAAATAGAGCCCGCGATCCGAGCCGTTTGCCTCCTCGTCATCCCAGCTGATCGAGTTGGAGTAATCGTTCTGCAACGACCCGCTCAGATCCTGCCCCAGCGGGGCCAGCGGAATGCCATCGGGGCCGACCAGCGAGATGTAGTTGTTATAGAAGAAGAACCGGCTTTCGCCCTGATCGGAATCCGTCTTGGTGTTCATCAAGGGCCTCAACGTCGCATCCAGCCGCAGAAGCTGCCCCGTGGTCGGCGTCATGGTGATGGCCAGTTCGCCGCCCGTCAGCCGCCGGTCGCGCGACATGGATTCGTCGATCGAGAGGCCGTTCAGCGTGACCTCGACTGTCTCCAGCGGGCTCATCATCTCGCTGACGGGGATGTCGAGGTTCAGGATGATCTCGAATTGCTCGCCCTCCTCCCCCACGCTCAAGGTCGCCTGCGTGACGCCGTCTGGCACCATCCACAGGTTGTTCAGGAACGCCTGCGCGGTCTCATCGGGCCAGTCGCGCGGGCGGCGGGCCGAGATGGAGCCGCCGGACAGTTCCACCATCGGCAGGTAGTTGATCCGCCCGAAGGCGCGCAGCCCGTCCTCGTCGCCGCCCTCGAAATGCAGCAAGATGTCACGCCCCGAGATCGAGACGCGGTCCAGATCATCCGACCAGGCGACGTTGAAATCCAGGTCGATATAGTAGAAATCCTGATCCGGCCCGCTTTCCAGCATCGGCAGGGCGCAGCAGGCCATGCCGTGATCGGGCTGCAATTGCGGCAGCGTGTCATAGCGGGTGACGGAGATCGAGACCGGCGTCAGCGGCGATTGCGCCAGGACGGGCGCCGCAGGCAGCGACAGGGCAACGGCAAGGGCAAGGACTGTGGCGGATGCGAAACGGGACATTGGTGAAAGCCCTCCAAAATTGCTTTGATTAAGGGTTACAGCCTAGGGGGAGTCGCCGGGTTCGCTCAAGGTTTGTCCTGGATTTACCCCGGCTCACCCTCGCAGATGGGTCAGCAGGGCGGCGCTGGCGATGCCGTCCACGCCAAGACCGTTGGCGCGCTGGTAGTCGCGGATCGCCGACTGGCTGGCCGGCCCGATCACGCCATCCACCCCGCCGGTGTCATATCCCGCGCGCGTCAGCAGGCGTTGCACCTCCTGCCGTCCGGCCCGCGTCAGCCCGTATTCATCGGGCGGATAGGTGCCGCGAATGGGCGGCCCGCCGACCAGCCGGTCGGAAAGATGCCCGATGCCGATGACGTAATTGTCGGCGGGGTTGTAGCGCCGGATCGCAAAGAAGTTGCGGAACGCCATGATCCCCGGCCCGTTCACACCCATCGGCAGAAGCAGCGCCGCCTCGCCGTGATCGGGCACCGGGGCCCCGTCCATGTCGCGCACGCCCGCCGCGTTCCAGGCCGCCACGCTGCGCCCGTTTCCGCGCCCGGCCAAGGCGGCGTCGAACCCGTCCGGCACCTGCACCTCCATCCCCCAGGGGCGGCCGCGCTGCCAGCCGTAGCGGCGCAGGTAATTGGCGGTGGTGGCCAGCGCGTCGGTCGGGTCGTCCTCCCAGGCGCCCTTGCGCCCGTCGCGGTTGAAATCGACACCGTATTCCTCAAGCACCTCGGGCATGACCTGCGTATGCCCCATCGCCCCCGCCCAGGAGCCATACATATCGCCAAGCTGCGCATCGCCCCGGTCCAGCGTGCGCAAGGCCGACAGAAGCTGCGCGTTGAAGAACCGCTCGCGCCGCCCGTCAAAGGTCAGTGTGGCCATGGCGGCCAGCGTCGGGGCATCGCCCATGCGCGTGCCGTAAAAGGTCTCCATCCCCCAGATCGCCGCGACCACGTTTCCCGGCACGCCGTATTCCGCCTCGATCCCGTCCAGGGTGCCGCCATGCTGGCGCAGCCTCTGGCGACCTAGCGAAATCCGCTCATCCGAGGCGGCGATGGCAAGGTAATCCTCCATCGTGCGGTTGAACTCGGCCTGGTTGCGGTCGCGCTCGATCACCAGCGGCACATAGCCCATCTCGCGGCTGGCGCGCGTCACCGTCGGCTCCGAGATGCCGCTGGCCACCGCGCGGGTCCGGAACCCCGCCAGCCAGGCGTCGAAATCAGCATTCGGCACCGTGCGCCATTCATTGGCGCTGCGCGCGGACGGGGCGATGCCGCCGATCCCGGTGGAACAGCCCGCAAGGGCCAGCGCGGGCAGGCCGAGGGCGATCATGCGGCGGGTCGGGCGAAGGGTCATTGCGTGGGTCACTCCTGGGGCCGGGTCCGGGCCAGCCTGCACCGAAGCCACCGCGCGTTGCAATGGCCCGGTCGCCCGCGATTGATCCGGATCAAGTCCCGTCGGCTGAAACCCGCTATGATCCAAGTCACGACCAGCGGAGGGAAACGGCATGAGTCTGAAGAGCATCCTGTGCGCCTATGGCGGCGAGACCAGCGGCGGAGGCGAGTTGCGCCATGCCCTGCGGCTGGCCGATCACCACGGCGCGCACCTGACCGGCGTGCTGCGCCACGGCAACGACCTGCTGCAATCGCGCCATCACGCGATGATCCCGCATGACCTGATGAAGCAGCTTCGCAACCTCGACACTGACCGCATCACCGAGGTGAAGCGCAAGTTCGCCCGCACGATGGAGAAGTCGGGGATGCAGGACCGCTCCGAGTTCATCAGCCTGGAGCCCGAGGGCGGCGTTCGCCTGTCCGAGCTTGCCCGCCATTACGACCTGATCGTCACCGGCCCGCATAGCGGCGCGACCGCCGAATCGCACCTCTCGGCCAATCCCGACACGCTGGCGCTGAACAGTGGCCGCCCGGTGCTGGTGGTGCCCGACGGGTTCGAGGCCGAGGGGCTGTCCCGCCACGCGATCATCGCCTGGGACGGCAAGAAATCCGCCGCCCGCGCGCTTGGCGACGCGATGGCCACGCTGGAGGAAAAGGCCAAGGTCACGGTGCTGACCATCGGCAAGACCCTGCCCGCGGCCATGCCCGGTGGCGGCATCATGACATTGCTGGAGCGCCACGGTATCCACGCGGTGTCCATGCATGTCGACCGCGACCGCCGCTCCATCGCCCGGATCATCGCCGAAGCCGCGCAGAAGGTCGGCGCCGAATTGCTGGTCATGGGCGCGTTCGAACATTCCAAGTTCTCGCAGGACATCTTTGGCGGCGTCACGCATGACATCCTGAAAGCCCCGAAAATCCCGGTGCTGATGAGTCACTAAGCGCAATCCGAAAAGTGGGTACCGGTTTTCGGAGCAGATTGCGCGTCCACAAAAGGGCGCAATCCGAAAAGTGGGAACCGGTTTTCGGACCAGATTGCGCGCCACTAAACTTGGCTAGATATCCAGCTTGATCACCGCGCCGGGGCTGGCGGCGCGGCTCTGGCAGGTGATCATCGCGCCCTCGCGCTGCGCCTTGGACAGCACGAAATCGCGATGCTCCACCGCGCCCTCCCGCACGCCGCATTTGCAGACGCCGCAGATGCCATCCTCACATTTTATATCGACGGCGATCCCGGCCTCCTGCAACATCTCGGCGGCGGATCGGTCCTCGGGCACCTCCAGCCTGCGGCCATCCTTGAGTTCCAGCGTGAAGGGGTGGTTGACGTAATCCGGCACCTCGGGGACCGAGAAATACTCCAGGTGCCGCGCCTCGTCCGGGAAGCCCGCCGCCTCCGCCGCCTCGATCACGCCCGCCATGTAGCGATCCGGCCCACAGGTATAGACATGGGTGCCGGGGGCGTAGGTCAGGATGCGGGGCAGATCGGCGCGGCTGCCTTCATCCGAGAAATGATACTGCACCCTGCCCGCCCAGGGCATCGCCGCCAGATCGTCCAGATACCCCGCGGCGCCCCGGCTGGAGCAGGAGTAATGCAGCTCGAAATCGCGCCCCAACGCGTGCAGCCTGTGGGCGAAGGCGATCATCGGCGTGATCCCGATACCACCGCCCATGAGGAAGGTCTTTCCGGCGTCTTCCACCAGCTCAAAGTGGTTGATCGGCTTGGAGATGAAGATCTTGCGCCCCTCGGCAAAGATCCGGTGCATCAACGCCGATCCGCCCCGCCCGCCCTCCTCGCGCAGCACGCCGATCTGGTATTTCGACCGGTCCGCCGGGTCGCCGGACATGGAGTATTGGCGCAGGAACTCGGGCGCGACGACAATATCCAGATGTGCCCCGGCGGTCCATTCCGGCAAGTCGCCGCCATCGAGCGCGCGGAACTCGAACTTGGTCACCTCGGGGGTCATCTTTTCGGCCTTCGTCACCTCGACCCGGATCACGGGGGCATCGCCCGGAACCTTGTAGCTGTGCAGGAACCCGGTCTCGCCCATCTTCAGCCGCGCCTGGTATTCGCGCGCCGTGACCATCGCCTGATAGGCCTCGATCCCCGCCTCGCGGTCCATGTGGAACGGGTAGGGCCAGGGATGCGGGGCCAGCGGCGCGGGATAGACGGCCAGCGTCTGATCCTCGAATTTCAGGTCCAGATCCGTCTGCAAATCGCGTCGGTTGACTGCGTGCTGCGTCGGGCGATAGCCGCCATCCTCCTGCAACTCGATATCCCACCACCATTTCTTGACATCGTTCAGCCCGCCATTGCCGACCGCATCATCCAGCTTCGCCAGCACGGGGGCCGCCTTGGGAAGCTTCATCGCGGCCCACCGGAACGGGGCCTCCTTGAACAGCCCCTCAAGGTTCCACGGGCAGGTCTTCATGCAGCGCCCGCACATCGCGCCGCCCTTGGTGGTGATCCGGTAGGTGGCGCATTTCTGGCTGTCGGATTTCCAGATCTCGTAGCCGTTGAACATCAGCTTCGGTCCGGCGGTGATCGCACCCGAGGGACATTCGCGGGCGCATTTGTTGCAGGACTCGCAAAAGCTTTGCAGCCCGAAATCAATCGGCTTGTCATGGGTCAGCGGCATATCGGTCGTCACCACGCCGGATTTCAGGCGCGGGCCCAGATAGGGGTTCAGGATCACCTCGCCGATGCGGGAGACCTCGCCCAGCCCCGAGAGCAGCAGCAGCGGCGGCTGCAACACCTCGCCATCCATCACCGTATGCGCCTTGGCCTTGTAGCCGAGGTTGCGGATCTGCTTGGCGATCACGCCCCCCAAGAGCGAGAACCGCAGATAGGCCCGCATCGACTGCGCCACCGCGATCCAGTCATCGCCGCTGGATCCTTCCATCGTCTCGTAACCCTGGTCGATGATCATGCTGATGGCCTGGTCATGCGGCGGGTCGATCGGGTCGCCGGCGGCGTCATGGGAATACCACGTCCAGTCCGGGCAGCGGCTGATCCCCACCGCATCGACGCCCAGGAAATAGCTCGCCGCCTTTATACTGGCGGCATTGCGGGCGGCATCATCGGGGCGCGGACCGTCCCCGGCGGGGCCGTCCTGCAACAGCACGAAAGCGCCAAGCGCGCGGCGCTGCGCAAAGGCGGGCGCGGCCTTGCGCACGTAATGCCCGCCCTTGGCCCCGTCCTGCAACGCCTTGCCCATATCGCCGAATTGCGCACGGGCGAACATGTCGGCGCGTTTCGGCACCCGCGCGACGCGGGGCTCGTCGATATAGGTGGTGGGCGTGTCGACGCGTTTGAGCTTCTCGAAGGGCTGCGCGCCATCGACGAAGCGGCGCTTGTCATAAGGGTTGCCGTTCAGCCCCGACCGGGCAAAGCCCATCCCCAATTGCCACGCGGGGCCCCTGGTGCGGAACGCGGGCTGCGCCGCCTCGGGGGCCAGCGGCCTGTCGGCCTCGAGCGTCAGATCGCAGGTCACAGCCGCCAGCCCGAAGCGATCCCCGATATAGGGCGCGCGCAAGGACTCCCCCCAAACCAGCCCCGCCGCAACGGCGAGCTTGTTCAGGTCCACATCGCTGGCGTTGGAGGAATGCGCGCGCGCGTCGAACCCCAGGATGCGGATGTAATTGGCCAGCACGCAGGCGGTTTCCGTCGCCCGCAGGCAGGCGCGATGCTCCAGCGCATCGTCAAGCCAGTCGCAGCCCTCCTCGCCCGGCTCCGGCGCGCGCGGGTTCTCGTAGAGGAAGACCAGCGCATGGCTATGCCCCGCGATGCTCGTCGCCGGGGCCTCCATGCTTTCCTTGAGGTCGGCCATGATCATGTCGATCCCCGAGGCCAGCGTCTTGGTCTGCTTGGTGCGCAGATCCTGCGCCAGGCGGTCGATATCGGGGTTCTCGACAGGGGTTTCCAGCAGCGCCGCACGCGGCAGCTTGCATACCCCCACCATCGCGGCATCCGAGAAATAGCCGAATGATTTCAGATGGTTCGACCGCTCGACCGGATCGGCGGGGATCTCGGCCACCGCCTTGTTGACCAGCCCGATCCGGATCGCATCCATCATCGCCTGGTATTCGCCCATCGCGTTGACGATGCTCTCCGGCGCCCCCGGCCTGCGGAAGGACAAGGGCCGCATCGGCGTCACGGCGTCCAGGTCCACCCGCGCCACCCGCGCCAGCCGTTCCAGCGGGAAGGGCCCCAGATGCACGGGGCGGGACTTGTCGGAAAAGATGCGGGTCATGAGCGGTCCTGTCTGGCGATCCTCGCCTTGAATACCGCGCTGCCGGAGATTAGTCATGTCACCCGAATGGATGACATCATGCGCCCCCTGCCCCGCGATGCCGCCGCGCGCCTTGCGGCCTCGGTCCCCGGCCCCGATTTCGGGCACGTGCTGCTGGCCCATATCCGCACCGCCGCCAGCATCGCCAATTTCGGCGCTTTCTACATCGCCGACCGCGCCCGCCCCGACCCGGTGCTGTCGGTCTGGTCGGGCGAGATGAGCGATTACTGGTTCAACCGCAACGCCCGCACGATCCTGTCCAACCCCTTCCTGCGCGACGACATCGCCTCGCGGATCGAGGCCGCGCCCGAGGGCGGCCTCGCCATCGAACACTGGCACCCGCCGGCCCATGATCCCCGTGCACCGATCTACGCCCGCGACGGCGTGATCGAGCGGGTCACCGTCTCCTCGCGCACGGGCCGGGCCGGATTCCTGTCCTTCTACCTGCGCGGGGCCGAGGCCGGACCGATCCGCGCGCCGGACCTCGCCCGCCTCAAATCGGTCCTGCCGCTCGCCCATGAACTGATCGGGTTGCGCCATCGCATCGTGGGCTCCGAGGCGTTCCACTTCGCCCCCCGCGCCAGCGCCACCGCCCTGCGGGAACGCAACGTCGCGGGCTTCGCCAGCCTCTCCATGCGTGAGGCGCAGGTCTGCGACCTCATCGTCAAGGGCATCAGCGTGGCGGGCAGCGCGCTGGAATTGGGCGTGTCCGAGAACACCATCCGCACCCTGCGCCGCCGCGCCTATCGCAAGCTCGGCCTGACCTCGGCCACGCAGGTGGTGGCGCTGGTCCTCGGCGCGGGTTCTTAGGGCTTTTCGACGGACGATTTCCGTGAAACGCTGCCCGCGATAACGGAGGGTACCCCCATGCGGTTGCAGGACAAGACGGCGATCATCACCGGCGCGGGCTCGGGCTTCGGCGCGGGCATCGCGGCCCGCTTCGCGGCGGAAGGCGCGCGCGTCATGGTGGTGGATCTCAACGAAGGCGCGGCACAGGGTGTCGCGGGCGAGATCGGCGGCATCGCGCAGGTCTGCGATGTGTCCTCCGCGGCGGATGTGGCCGCGATGACCCAGACCGCGATGGACAGCTGGGGCCGCATCGACATCCTGGTCAACAACGCCGGCATCACCCATATGCCGAAACCGCTGGAGGAGGTCAGTGAAGAAGAGTTCGACCGCGTCCTCTCGGTCAACGCCAAGTCGGTCTACCTGACGGCGCGCGCCATCGTGCCCCATATGAAGAACGCAGGCGTCGGCGCGATCCTCAACGTGGCCTCCACGGCGGGCGTCTCGCCACGCCCCAACCTCAACTGGTACAACGCCTCGAAAGGCTGGATGATCACGGCCACGAAGACCATGGCGGTGGAGCTTGCCCCGCACGGCATCCGCGTCAACGCGGTCAACCCGGTGGCGGGCGAAACGCCGCTCCTGAAAAGCTTCATGGGCGAAGACACACCCGCGATCCGCGAGAAATTCCTCTCCACCATCCCGCTTGGCCGCTTCTCCACGCCAGACGACATCGCCAATGCCGCGCTCTACCTCTGCTCGGACGAGGCCAGCATGGTCACGGGCGTCGCCATGGAAGTCGACGGAGGCCGCTGCATATGACACCCCTCCTTTTCCCCTTCTTTGTTCCGAAAATATCCTCGGGGGAGCGCGAGGGGGCAGACAGCCCCCTCGCACCGGTCGGCGCGCCTGCGCGTCGAACCCATCCAAACTCGGCCCCCCGCCCATGATGCGCCCCGGCCCCCGCAACCTGATCACCGACATTCCCGGCCTTCTTGTCGGCAATGCCGAGGATCACGCCGTGAAGACCGGCGCAACCGTGCTTCTCTCCGACACCCCCTTCACCGCCGCCGTCCATGTCATGGGCGGCGCCCCCGGCACGCGCGAGACCGACCTTCTGGCCCCCGACAAGACGGTGCAGCAGGTCGATGCGCTGGTGCTGTCGGGCGGCTCGGCCTTCGGGCTGGATGCAGCTTCGGGCGTGGCCGACGGCTTGCGCGCGGCGGGGCGCGGCTTCGACGTCGGCGGCCAGCGCGTGCCGATCGTGCCCGGTGCGATCGTCTTCGACCTGCTCAATGGCGGCGACAAGGACTGGCCCGACAACCCCTACAAGCGCCTCGGGCGCGCGGCGCTGAAGGCGGCGGACACACAGTTCCCCATCGGGACCACAGGCGCGGGCACCGGCGCCACGATTGCCGATCTCAAGGGCGGTCTCGGCTCGGCCTCGCTGATCCTGCCCTCGGGCCATACGGTCGGCGCGCTGGTCGTGGTCAATGCGCTCGGGCAGGTGACGGTGGGCGACACCCCGCATTTCCTCGCCGCGCCCGGTGAGATCGGGGCCGAGTTCGGCGGCCTCGGCCCCGCGCCCAACACTGACCCCACCGCCATGCCCTGCTTCAAGGGCCACGCGCGCGAGGCGACGACCATCGCCATCGTCGCGACCGATGCCGCGCTGACCCAGGCCGAGGCCACCCGCATGGCCACTGCCGCGCATGACGGCATGGCACGCGCGATCTCGCCCAGTCACACGCCGATGGATGGCGACCTCGTGTTCGCCGCCGCCACCGGCACCCGCCCGCTCGATCCTTCCGGCCAGACGCCGCTTCTGCTGGGTCATGCCGCGGCGCTGTGCCTCTCGCGGGCCATCGCGCGGGGCGTCTTTCACGCGACCGCCGCCAGGGGCGACACGCTGCCCACCCATGCCGACCGCTTCCGCCGGTCCTGAACGGGCTTCCCCGAAAGCCCCGGCGGCGTTACCCTGACGGGGAAGTTTTCACCGAACGGAGATGTCCCATGCGTCTTTTGACCCTCGCCACCGCCGCCGCCCTGGCGCTTGCCCCCGTGCCAAGCCTCGCCGACAGCCATGCCGATCCCATCGCCACCAGCCTGCAAAACGCGCTGGACGCCTATGCCGATGGCGACCTGCAATACGCGCTGGACGAGCTCGCCTATGCCGAACAGCTTCTGAACGCGCTCAAGGCGGAAGGACTGGCCGAATTCCTGCCCGAGCCGATGGACGGCTGGAGCATGACCCTCAACGAGGAGGCCGGGGCCGCGATGGGCTTCATGGGCGGCGGTTCCATCGCGTCAGGGGAATATTCCGGCAATGGCGACGGCTTCACCATAACCCTGATGGCCGACAGCCCCATGGTCACCTCGATGGGCGCCATGCTCGGCAACTCCGCCCTGATGGCCTCGATGGGCACGATCCACCGCATTGGCCGCGTCAGCTTCGTCGAGCAGGATGGCGACCTGAACGCGCTGGTGGCCAACCGCATCCTGGTGCAGGCCGAGGGCGGCGATATCGACACCATGATCGCGCATCTCGAAACCATGGATTTCCGCGAGATGCAGAATTTCGGGCAATAGGGCCGGTCTCGGTCAGGGCGCGATCAGCAGTTTCGCGTCCTTGACCGCCAGCGCCTGCGCGGATGTCTCCAGCGCCTCATTCAACGGCAGGGTCGCGGAAATGTCGGTTGACCAGGCCCCGGTCGCGAACCGCGCCTGCACATCCGTGACGGCCTTGCCAAGTTTCTCGACCCCGGCCTCGCGCATCCACTGGCTCAGCCAGAACCCCTCGATCCGCTTGTCCATGAAGATGAACTGGCCCATTTCTCTCAGCACCGGCGGCTTGGTCGCCAGCCGCCCATAGGTGATCCAGCGCGCGCCCTTGGGCATGGCAAAGAACAGGTCGGCCGAGATCTGGTCGGCCACCGCATCAAGCAGGACGCGCGGGCCCCGCGCCTTGATCACCTCCGCCGCCTTCTCCTTGAAATCATCCTGAGAGGTGACCAGAACCTCCGCAGCCCCGAGCGCCTTGAGGTCACCCGCCTGCTCGGCCCGGCGCACCACCGGAATGGGCGCGAGCCCGTGATCCTTGCCGAGCCCGATCATGAACTTGCCCAGCTGCGAGCCACCGGCGGTAAAGAGGAAGCTTTCCGCGCCATCCTCCCGCGCGATGCCGAACATCGCCATCGCCGTCATCGGATTCACGATCAGCCCGGCGGCATCCTCGTCCTTCAGGTCGGGGCGCAGCGGGATCATCTGTTTCGCATCGGTCAGCGCGTATTCCGCCCAGGTGCCCGACCCGCTGCCGAAAAAGCTGACGCGCTGGCCGATAAGCGGCGTGTCGCCCGCCACGACCTCGCCCACACCCTCGAAACCGGCAGGCGCACCCTTGACGCGCGGCTGACCATAAAGCCCCGCCACGAACATCAGGTCCGAGGGGTTCACCGCCGCGCGCGCCACCTTGACCAGCGCCTGCCCAGGCCCGACCTCGGGCAGCGGCACCTCGGCCAGCTCGACCAGCCCGGTCAGGTCTTTCGGCATGTCCCGGTCGCCGCCACTGGCGTAGCCGTCATGGCACTGGATCAGGGCGGACATCTTGGAGGGCAGGGTCATGGCTGGGTCTCCTTTGGCAGCATTCCGACTCTACCTAGTGCGCCCGGCCCGCCCCCGCAAAGAAAAACCCGGACCGACGCAGCGTCAGTCCGGGTATCTCGTTTCGCCAGGGGCGGCGCCTGTCAGTGCAGACGTTCGCCCACCTCGCTGATCGAGGCGTCGATCAGCTTGTTGGCATCGGCCGCACTCGTCTTCTCGGCGATCACCTGCGCCGCCACCTGGGTGGCGATGGCGATGGCACGGTCGCGCACCTCGCGCACGGCATTGGCCTCGGCGGACGCGATCTGATCGGTCGCCGCCGCCAACCGGCGCTTGATCGAGGCTTGCAGATCGGCCTTGGCCTGCTCGGCGGCCAACTGCGCCTCCTCGCGGGCCTGGGCGACGATACGCTCGGACTGCTCGGCCACTTCACGCTGCTTGCGCTCATAGGTGGCCAGGATCGTCTGCGCCTCTTCGCGCAGGGCACGCGCCTCGTCCAGATCGTCGCGGATGCCCTCGGCGCGCTTGTCCAGCATACCGGCCAGGATGCCGGGCACCTTGAAATAGAGCAGCACCGCGATGAAGACGAGGAAGCCAAGCCACGCCACGAAATCGGTGTTGAAGAGCGAGAAGAACGACACTTCGGCGGCAAGTGCCGGCGTTGCGATCAGGGTAAAGAGAAGGGTCAGTCGTTTCATGATCCTATCCTCTCACGCGGGCTTCGACAGCCGAGGCGATATCGGCCTCGTCGGCGGCGGCACCGGGGGCCAGCTTGGCCACGATCGCCTGCGCGGTGTCCTTGGCGACGGCTTCCACCGCCTCCAGCGCACCGGCGCGGATCTCGTCGATCACGGCAGCCGATTCCGCCGCTTTCGCCGCGATCTCGGCATCGGCCCTGGCGGTCGCCTCGTCCAGCTCGGCCATGATCTCGGACCGGGCTTCGGCGGCGATGCTCTGCGCCTCGGCACGGGCGTCAGCCAGCGCCTTGTTATAGGCGGTCTCCGCCTCCGTGGCCTGACGCTTCAGATCCTCGGCCGCGGCGATGTCATTCGTTATCGTGCCCTGGCGCTCGGCCAGAACCGCCCCGATCCGGGGCAGCGCGACGCGGTCCAGGATCAGGTAGATCGCCACGATGGCGACCACGAGCCAGAAGATCTGGTTCGGGAAAGTCGAAAAGTCGAGCTGCGGCATTCCGGGTGCGGAAGCAGCGCCCTCTGTTGCGTCAACAGCCATCATATCCTCCTGGAAACCGGGTTACTCCGGCCCACCCGTCCAAACAGATGGGCCGTGCGTAAGGATGGTCCGCTCGGGGGTTTAGACGGCGAACATCAGCAGCAGGGCGACGAGGAACGCGAAGATCCCCAGCGCTTCCGCGAAGGCGATGCCGATGAAAAGGGTCGCGGTCTGGCCGGCAGCGGCCGAGGGGTTGCGCAGGGCGCCCGACAGGAAGTTGCCGGCCACATGGCCAACCCCGATCGCGGCAGCGCCGGACCCGATCGCTGCAAGACCTGCGCCGATATGTGCGAGTTCACCTTCCATGAGAATTCTCCTTACGATTGGAAGTTTGAATTGAGAGTGACGGGTCGGACCTCAGTGTGACGGATGCAGCGCATCTTTCAGATACACACAGGTCAGAATGGTAAAGACATAGGCTTGGATGAAGGCGACCAGCACCTCCAGCCCGAAGACCGCCGTGATGGCGAAGATCGGCAGGACCGAGCCGACCCCCAGCACCCCGGCAAAGCCCGCGAAGACCTTGATCACGGCGTGACCGGCCATGATGTTGCCCGCCAGACGAATGGAATGGCTGACGGGGCGCACGAAATACGAGATCAGCTCGATGATCGCCAGGACGGGGCGCAGCGCCAGCGGGGCCGAGGCCACCCAGAACAGGCCCAGGAACTTGGTTCCGTTCTTGACGAAGCCCACCACGGTGACGGTCAGGAAAACGGCCAGCGCCAGCACGGCGGTGACGGCGATATGCGAGGTGGTGGAAAAGCTCATCGGGATGAGGCCCAGGAAATTGGCCATCACGATGAACATGAAGAGCGTCATGATATAGGGGAAGAAGGGCAGCGCATCGCGGCCCGCCACATCCTCGACCATCTTGCGCACGAAGCCATAGGCCAGCTCCGCGATGGACTGCGCCCGGCTCGGGATGATCGCGCGGCCCGAGGTGCCGACAACCATCATCAGCGCGACCGCCAGAACCGCCAGCAGCATCCACAGGCTCACATTGGTGGGGGTGTACCAGGCAATCGCACCCTCGCCGAACAGACGCTCGGGGATGAACTGGTCCATCGGGTGGATCTGCAACCCGCTCGGCTCGACGCCGGGAATGTCATGGCTCGATCCGCCTTCCACAAGGGTTTCCGCGCCGTTGGTTGCTGTATCTTCAGACACCGTTCAGTCCCTCTCATCGCCCTGCGCGGCCTCATTCGCCTGCGCATCCCGCTGCATCTCATGGGCGGATCGGATCATGGTTTTGACCCCCGCCACGAACCCCAGCAATGTAAACACAACCATCAGCCAGGGCGCGGTGCCGATCAGGGCATCCAGACCGAGGCCGATGAAAAACCCGATCCCCAGACCGGCCACCAGCTCTACCACCATCCGCCAGGCGTGCTGCGCCTGTGAATAATGCTCCTCGGTATGCGGTTTCGCGTCGCCCTGGCCCTTCAGCCGGTCCAGCCGTTCTTCCAGCGCCTTCAGGCGATCAGGATCAGGGTGGTCAGACATCGAAATTGCCCCATCCGAGGTGTCGTGCGGAACCTAGGCAGGCGGGGGGTGGGAGTCAACGCGAAGTTGACGCCGACGGATGCCAGTCATGTCATTGATATAGTTATATTTTTCCATTTTTCGCACCACCCGCCTCCCGGCACGGCGGCCCGCGATCCGTAAATCCCATATTCAACCCTTTGGTTGAGTATTCTACGGCACATGCCCGACCCGGCGCCCGAAAACCCGCATCGCGCGCCCGTCGATGAACAGCAACCCGGCGAAGATTAATGCCATCCCGGCGATGTGAAAGGCCCCGATCTCCTCGTTCAGGATGACGACGCCCAGGAACACCGCCGAAACCGGCGCGATGAAGGTGATGGTCGAGGCGGTGGTGCCGCCGACGATCCGGATCAGCCAGAACATCACGATGAAGCTGGCCGAGGTCAGCACGAAGCCGATGAACAGCAGCGCCCCCCAGGTCTCGGGCCGCGTGATCACCGGCACGCCTTCAGCCCAGATCGCCAAGGGTGCGATGATCAGCGCGCCAAAGCTCAGCGACCATGCGGTCAGCACGGTCCGGTCCATCGCATCCATCCGGCGCAAGAGGTTTACTGCGATGCCATAACACAGCGGCGCCGAGATCGTGCCCAGAAGCGCCCAGGGGTTCGACGGCCCCTGCCCCCGCATCGCCGGGATCGCCATGACGGCGATGCCGGCAAAGCCCAGCACCACCCCCGCCGATTTCAGCGGCGTCGCGCGTTCGCCCTGCGGCCAGACATGGCTGACCAGCACCACCATGATCGGCGTCATCGCATTGACGATGCCCGCGGCGGAGGAGGTGATGAATTGCTGCATAACCGGGTAGATGGTCAGCGGAACGGCATATTGCACCGTGCCGAACAGGGCCAGCTGCGCCAGCGCCGCGCGCGGCACCGCCGCCGACACCCGCCGCACCGACAGCCACAGCCAGCAGCCCACCGCCCCCATGCCGACCCGACCCAAGCCCACCGTGATCGGCCCCAATTCGCGCAGCAGGATCTCGTTGAAGAAGAAGGACGACCCCCAGCCGATGCCCAGCACGAAGATCACCAGCCAATGGCGCTTTGTCATCTGTCGGTCTCTCCTGTCGCGTCCGGCCCGCCGCCCGCTCTACCCCCGATCGCGCGCCATGCACAATCCGGAACCTGCGCTTTCCCTGCCGCTCCGCACCGCGTAGAGTTCCGCGATGCCCGCCTCTCTCGACACCGTCTTCGCGGCCCTCGCCGACCCCACCCGCCGCGCCATCCTGTCGATGCTGCTCGAGGATGACATGGCCGTGACGGATGTGGCCGAGCCTTTCGAGATGTCGCTGGCCGCGATCTCCAAGCACCTGACCATCCTGGCCCATGCGGGCCTGATCACGCAGGAAAAACGCGGCCGTCTAAAATGGTGCAAGCTGGAGCCCGACGCGCTGAAAGCGGCCTCGGTCTGGATGCAGGGCTTCGGCCAGTTCGAGCCGGTCAACCTCGACGCCTTCGAGGCCTTCCTGGCGCGCGAATTCAACACGCCCTCAGACTGACCTTTTCATTTTGCCGGAAATACCTCGGGGGTGTGGGGGCAGCGCCCCCACGGAATGGGGTGGGTGGGCGGGCCCACCCCTCAATGCTCATTCTTCAACAGGAGCAACAGCGCCACCGCCGTCAGCGCCACGCCGATCACGACCAGCGGCCCCGGCAATCCGTTGTCCAGGAAGAACTCCCACCCGATCACCCAGGTCGGCGTCAGGTAGGTATAGGCCATGACCTTGGAGGAGGGCAGATGCAGCGCCGCGAATTGCAAGAGCACCGTGGTCGCCGCGCTGGCGAAGACCGCCGTGTAGACCAGCGTGATCCAGACGATCGCGGGCAGCCCCGGCCAATCGGTCGCCACAACCTCCTGCCAGCCCCATCCCATCAGCGTGACCGCGCCGCCCAGCATGGTGCCGAAAGCGAAGACGACCGCGTTCTCGCCCCGGTTCAGCATCCGCACCATGGGCGCGTATAGCGCATGCGCCGCGCAGCCGATGAAATAGATCACCTCGCCCCGGCCGACCTCGAAGGCCATCAGCGCCCCCAGATCGGCCCGGAAGATCACCCAGAGCGCGCCAACCGCGCCGCAGAACATCGCCAGCGCCATCCGGCCTGTCATGTGCTGGCGCAAGAGCAGGTATCCGAACCCCGCCGCCATCAGGGGCGTCAGCGTGAACACCGCCGAGGCCGACACGGGCGGCGCGGTCTTCAGCCCCTCGAACATCATCACGAAATAGAAACCGAAGAGGCCGCCCAGCACCAGGTAGCGCCAGGGCGCGCGAAAGGCGGCGCGCGGCACCCCGCCCCATGCCAGCGCCACGCCCCCGATCACCGCCGCCGCCAGCACGAAACGCACCGCGTTCAGGGCCACCGGCGCGATATGATTGGCCGCCAGAGAGCCCAGCGAGAACGACCCCGCCACCAGCGCCGAGAACACCAGCATGGCCAGGTGGCCGCGAGACACGCCTGACATGTCAGGCGGGCTCCACCGGCCAATCCTGCACTTTCTCTTTCAGGAACCGCAGGAATGTCTGCACCTTCGCCGTCCGATGCAGGTCCATATGGGTGACCAGCCACAGCTTGGTCGACAACTCCTCCATCGGCGGCAGCACCTCGACCAGCGCGTCTTCCTCGCGCACCTCAGCCCGGCTGATGAAGCCGATGCCCATATTCGCCCGCACCGCGTGGCGGAACGTCTCCAGCTCATTGGCGCGGAACACGATACATTCGGCCGGCACCTGTTCGGTCAGCCAGCGCAGGAATGGCGCGCGGCTGTTCTCGATGGTCGAGCCGATGAAGCGGTGACTGTCCAGGTTGGTGTCATCGGGCAGGCCATGCGCGTCGACATAGGCCTGCGTGGCGTAAAGCCCGATCGAGGAGGTGCAGAAGGGCTGCACGATATTGTCGGGGCTGTCGCCGGGCTTGCCCGCCCGGATGGCGACATGCGCCTCGCCATATTCCATGCGGAAGAGCCGCGTATCGGTGACAAGCTGCACCCGCAGGTCGGGGTGGCGCTCCTGGAACTCGCCCATCGCGGGCACCAGAAGGCCCGAGAGCCCGTTGATCGAGGTCACGATCAGGTCGCCCGTCACCTCGTTGCCGCGCCCCTTGATGCGGCCCGCAAGCTGCGTGAACTGGTCATCGGCGCGGCTGCCGACGCTCAGCAGGTCCTGCCCCGCCTCGGTCGGCGTGTAACCGCGCGCGTGGCGCTGAAACAGCTTCGCGCCAAGCCGCCCCTCCAGCGCGTCGATATGGCGAATGACGGTGGCATGATGCACCCCCAGCACATCCGCCGCGCCGCTGACCGTCCCCATCCGCGCCACCTGGTAGGCGGTGCGGATCTCATCCCAATGATCAAATGACATATCCATAACTCCGTGCGCCACTGCACATAAACCATATCATCTGGTCAGATTGTGCCTGATCGCGCAAGGCCCAATTTGACGGAGCATGCAAGACCCCCCATCAACAGGATCCAGATCATGCCCCATTCCATCCTCCGCCTCGATGCCTCCGCCCGCCGCGACGGCTCGGTCACGCGCGACCTGACCAGCCGTATCCTGGCCCGGTTCCCGCAGGCCGATGTCACCATCCGCGACCTGGCCGACGGCCTGCCGCTGATCGACGCCAGCTGGGTTGCCGCGAATTTCACGCCCGAGGCAGACCGCAACGCCGCCCAGCGCGCCACCCTCGCCCTTTCCGACAGGCTGATTGCCGAGGTCAGGGCCGCCGACACGCTGGTCATCGGATTGCCGATCTACAATTTCGGCGTGCCCGCGACACTCAAGGCCTGGATCGACCTCATTGCCCGCGCCGGCGAGACCTTCCGCTATACCGAGGCCGGACCCGAGGGCCTTCTGACCGGCAAACGCGCCATCGTCGCGGTTGCATCTGGCGGCACCGAGACAGGATCGCCACTGGACTTCGCCACCGGCTACCTGCGCCATATTCTCGGCTTTGTCGGCATCACTGATGTCAGCTTCGTCAGCGCCGACCGGATGGCGCTGGACCCCGAGGCGACGGTGAAATCCGCGCATGACCAGGTCGCCGCATTGCCACTGGCGGCGTGACCCCGACGAGGCGCGCCACCATCCGGGCGGGGACCGCAATGGTTCCCGTCGCGGCGGTTTGGCCTGCGGATGAGTCCCGTTGGACGGACGATCTGCTTTGCAATTCGAACGCTTGGGCTACATGCCAAGGCTGAATGGATTGCAGGACTGGCACCTGGCGAGAGTCCCTGTTTTTGCCTCCTGTCGGAACGGAAGGCATGACGCATGGCTGAACGGCCGCGAATGAATTTCGAGGACTGGGCCAATGCCGCCGGTCTGCTGGCCGTCGGGTTCTTTCTGGGCTTGGCCACCAACGCCGCCCTGCCGCTGCTCGGCACCGAGTTCCAGTATCTCGTAATTCTGATCCCGGTCCTGTTCGGGGGCGTGTTCTTGTTCATATGGCTGACCGACGGCCTGATCGACCGCGTCTTCGTCATCTTGTTCGGTAGAGGCACCGAGCCTGCGCGCACTCCGAAGGCGAAGAGGCGCAAACCGCTGGCCCGCCTCCTCAGCCTGCCCCTGCCAGATGAAACCGAACGCCCCCCATCCACCGCCCGTCCGGCGGCGCGCAACGCGGCGTTTCGCATACAGGCAGGCCCGTGCTAGCCTGCGCCCCATGCGTTCCCTTGCCCTCCTCGCCCTCACCCTCCTCCCCTCGCCGGCCCTCGCCCTCACCTGCGCGCTGAGCTTCGACATCACCGTCACCCACGGCATCGGCCCCTACCCGCCCGGCACCACCCTGACCGGCGAGGCGCAATTCCGCACGGTCCGCTCCTTCCGCCAGGAAGGCGGCGCCACCGGCCACCTCGCCACCGGCTCGATGACCCTGGACGGCAATATCGCCGGCCGTCTGTGGACGCTCATCACCACCCGGCGCACCCAGGCTGCCGATCTGGTCGGGGTCTATGCCGTCGATGTCGAGGGGCTGGAATTCGCAGGCCAGGAGTTCACCGGCCCGATGGCCATCACCCTCTACGGCGATCCCGGCAGCTGGCGCCATGACCGCCCGCCGATCACGCAAGATGAATGGGACAGCCTCGACCTGCGCCGCGTCTTCATCCTGCACGCCTCCAACAGCCAGGACATGCTCGGCGGCGACGTCACCCGGCTGGATGCCACCTGTGTTGACTCCGACGCCCCACAGGACTAAACCCCGCGCCAATACCCGGGAAGTGCCAGCTTTCCGGTCCTGGCCTGCGTCAGGATCGCCCCCCGTCAGCGAGGTTTCGCCCACGGGGGTGTTGGTGCATTCGGGCTCGGCCCCTATCTTGGCGGGGACCAGTGACGCATGAAGGAAAGGGCCGCGCCCGATGTTTGAAAATCTCTCCGAACGCCTCTCCGGTGTCTTCGACCGCCTGACCAAGCAGGGCGCGCTCAGCGAGGATGACGTCAAGACCGCGATGCGCGAGGTCCGCGTGGCGCTCCTGGAGGCCGACGTCTCCCTGCCCGTCGCGCGGCAGTTCATCAAGGCGGTCGAGGCCAAGGCCACCGGCGCCGCCGTCACCAAATCCGTGACCCCCGGTCAGCAGGTCATCAAGATCGTCCATGACGAGCTCATTGCCACTCTGACCGGCGATAGCGACCCCGGCAAGCTCAAGATCGACAACCCGCCCGCCCCCATTCTGATGGTCGGCCTGCAAGGCTCGGGCAAGACCACCACCACCGCGAAACTCGCCAAGCGCCTGAAGGAGCGGGAGGGCAAGCGCGTCCTCATGGCCTCGCTCGACACCAACCGCCCCGCGGCCATGGAACAGCTCGCCATCCTCGGCAGCCAGATCGGCGTCGATACCCTGCCCATCGTCAAGGGCGAGACCGCGCAACAGATCGCCAAGCGCGCCAAGACCCAGGCCAGCCTCGGCGGCTATGACGTCTACATGCTCGACACCGCCGGTCGCCTGCATATCGACCAGGAGCTGATCGCCCAGGCGCAGGAGGTCCGCGACATCGCCACCCCGCGCGAAACCCTCCTCGTGGTCGACGGCCTCACCGGCCAGGACGCGGTCAATGTCGCGCAGGAGTTCGACGACAAGATCGGCGTCACCGGCGTGGTCCTGACCCGGATGGATGGCGACGGGCGCGGCGGTGCCGCCCTCTCCATGCGCGCCGTCACCGGCAAGCCCATTCGCTTCGTCGGCCTCGGCGAAAAGATGGACGCCATCGAGACGTTCGAGCCCGAACGGATTGCCGGGCGCATCCTCGGCATGGGCGACATCGTGGCGCTGGTGGAAAAGGCGCAGGAAACGCTCGAGGCCGAACAGGCCGAGCGCATGATGAAGCGCTTCCAGAAGGGCCAGTTCAACCTCAACGACATGCGGGGCCAGCTTGAACAGATGCTCAGGATGGGCGGCATGGAGGGCATGATGTCGATGATGCCCGGCATGAAGAAGATGGCCAAACAGGTCGAGGATGCGGGCATGGATGACAAGGTGATCCGCCGCCAGATCGCGCTGATCAATTCGATGACCAAACGCGAACGCGCCAATCCGGCGCTGCTGCAGGCCAGCCGCAAGAAGCGCATCGCCAGGGGCGCGGGCCAGGAGGTCTCCGACCTCAACAAGCTCCTGAAGATGCACCGCCAGATGTCGGACGCGATGAAGAAGCTCGGCAAGATGGGCAAGAAGGGCATGATGCGCGGCGGCCTCGGCGCGCTCTTCGGCAAGGGCGGCATGCAAGGTGGCCCGGGCGGCGCGGGCGCGGGCATGGACCCCGCCGCGATGGAGGCCGCGGCTCGGCAGATGGGCCAGGGCGGCAATCTGCCCGGCCTCGGCGGCCAGCCGCTGCCCCCCGGTCTCTCCGGTCTTGGGAAAAAGAAATGATCCCATCTTCTTGGTCCAAATACTCAAACAACACCGCCCGCATCCGCGCCACGCCCGCGTTGATGCGATCACCCGCCCCTTGCCTGCAAACAAGCCGCGCGGCAGCGCGTCAATTTGGTTGAGAGCATGACCGCGCCCCTGCCTATCCCCACCCTCGAAACCGAGCGCCTGATCCTGCGCGGCCCCGGCATGGGCGACGCGCAGCCCTGGGTCGATTTCATGGAGACCGACCGCGCGGAATTTGTCGGCGGCCCGAATCTGGGGCTGGCGAAAGGCTGGCGCGGCTTTGCCCATGCCGCGGGCATGTGGATGCTGCGCGGCTATGGCAGTTTCGTCTTCGCCCTGAAATCCGACCCCGACAGGCCGCTCGGCATGACCGGCCCCTGGCATCCGCTGGACTGGCCGGAAAAGGAACTGGGCTGGACAATCTGGTCCGCCGCCGCCGAGGGCAAGGGCTACGCAGTTGAGGCCGCAACCGCCGCGCGCCGCTTCGCCTATGACAGGCTCGGCTGGACCACCGCCGTCTCCTATATCGACGCGCGCAATACCCGCTCCATCGCGCTGGCCGAGCGGCTTGGCTGCACCCTCGACCCGCAGGCCGAGGCCCCCGCGACCGAGGCAGACAGGACGACCCTCGTCTACCGCCACCCGGCCCCGGAGGCCCGAACATGACCGCGCGTATGTACGGGGGGTGCATCGGGGGGTGTACGGGGGGTGTACACCCGATTTCGACCTCTGGAGGCCAGACATGACCGACGCCGCGACCCGCGCCGCCGCCCTTCTGAAGGACCACCGCGAGAGCATCGACAGGCTCGACGCGATCCTGGTCTACACGCTTGGCGAGCGCTTCAAGCACACCCAGGCCGTGGGCAGACTCAAGGCCGAACACGCCCTTCCCCCGTCCGATCCCGCCCGCGAAGAGGCGCAGATCGAACGGCTCGAAGACCTGGCCCGCAGGGCCGATCTGGATCCGGAATTCGCCAAGAAATTCCTCAACTTCATCATCGCCGAAGTCATTCGGCATCACCAGCAACACCAATCGTAAGGCGCGGGGGCAACCCCCGCCAAACCCGCCATTTCAAAGGAGAAACTCAAATGGCCATGAAACTTCGTCTCGCCCGTGGTGGTTCGAAAAAGCGTCCCTTCTATCGCATCGTCGCCTCCGACAGCCGGATGCCCCGCGATGGCCGCTACATCGAGAAACTGGGCACCTACAACCCGCTCCTGCCGAAGGATTCCGAGGACCGCATCCAGATGGACATGGAGCGCGTGCAATACTGGCTCGACCAGGGCGCACAGCCGACCGACCGCGTCAGCCGCTTCCTGGAAGCCTCCGGCATGATCGCCAAGAAAGAGCGCGCTAACCTGAAGAAAGGCATGCCGGGCAAGAAAGCCACCGACCGCGCCGAGGAAAAAGCCGCCAAGGCCAGCGCCGCCACCGAGGCCGCCAACGCCCCCGCCGAGGCCGCCCCGGCCGAGGACAGCGCTGAATAAACCTCTGGAAGGACACAAGAAAACATGGCCCCCCGATACTGGATCGGCGTCGTTCACCAAGCCCAGGCCCGCGCCGCGCAAGCGGCCGGGCTCATTGCCTTGTCAGATGACAATGAAGCTGCGGTGAAGACGCTCTCGGGGGACCATCGTCTGTTTTATGCGCTCATGGGCGATTTCCTGTGCCCGCTGCTCGACCATCTCAGCTTCGCCAAACCGCCGTTCCGGCGCCGCCAGTTCGAGATTTCGGAAAGCGATTTCAACCTGATAGCAGAGGGGATGGGACTGTCATGACGGATCGCATCTGTGTCGGCGCCATCACCGGTTCCTTCGGCGTCAAGGGCGAAGCCCGCGTCAAAAGCTTCTGCGCCGAGCCCGCCGCGATCGGCGATTACGGCCCCCTGACCACCAAGGACGGGCAGACCAGCTACAGCCTGACCATCACCCGCCCCGTCAAGGGCGGCTTCGCGGTGCGCCTCTCTGGCGTTAAGACCAAGGAACAGGCCGACGCCCTGCGCGGCACCACGCTCCACGCCCCGCGCGAGGCCCTGCCCGCGCTTCCAGACGATGAGTTTTATCACGCCGACCTGATCGGCCTTACGGCGGTCGATACCGGCGGGGAGGAATTGGGCCAGGTTCATGCCGTCCACAACCATGGCGGCGGTGACCTGTTGGAGTTGCGCCAGAAGGGCCGGACCGGCACCGCGCTGGTGCCCTTCACGCAAGCCATCGTGCCGACCGTCGACCTCGCCTCGGGCCGCATCGTGATCGACCCGCCGGAGGGTCTGCTGGACGACGCCTAGCCCGGACCGCCCAACCGGCACAGAAAGGCGGGCGCGCCGCAACGCGGGTCCGGGGGGGCCTCGGGCTCCGGGCTTTCCATTGGCAGAAGCAGTGCCTCGACCTCGCGGTTATCGCCATGGCTGACAAAATCGAACGGGTTGTACGCCAGTGCCGCCGTCAGGTCGCCGCGAAACGGGCCCAGAAACACGTCGATATGGTTGCCGGTGACCGCGCCGCCGGTATCGCCGCAGGTGAAAATGCCGTCATGCACGGAGCCATCGGGCAGCACCGTGCCATCGGCGGCGGGGATATAGAGCCTCTGGCCAAACTCCGGGTATCCCCCCGCCACCCAGGGGCGCGAGCCGCCGACCCATCCCAGGTCGCAGGCTATGGTGCGGAAGGGGCGCAGCGGGTTCGATCGGGATCCGGTGCCGTAGGGGTGCGGTGAGCGTTGCCAGCGCACCCGCTCGCTCGGGTCATGCGGGCAGGAGGCCTGCGAGCCGCCATTGGTGCCCGCGAAGTTGTAGACCTGTCCGCCGACGCGCATCGACCCTGCCAAGGCTCCGGCGCACCAGTCGGCCCGCGCCACCGCTGGCCCGATCTCGGCGCCGCGCATGTTGCGGATCGGCACGCCGTCCTCGACCGGGCGCGCCTCGACCAGGCGGTAGATCGTGGCCCAGACGGTGACGGGCGTGCCTTCCGTCGGCGTGGCGCGGGTCTGCGTGCCGGTGGCGCAGCCGAAAAGCGGGATCAGCAGGCCCGCCAGAAACAGGCGCGAAAAAATGCGCATTGGATGCCCCCATGAAAAACCCCATCCTGGCAGGGATGGTCTTGAATGACGGGCACGTTAACCTATTTCACCGGCCCTGCAAACAAGGGGTCGTTCCTGCCCGATATTGTCACCGCCCCGCTTTCCCGGTAACGCCATCGCTCATGAAAGAACCGCCCAGGAAATCCCACGGTCGCCTGTCGATCAGCGCCAGCCACACGCCGCGCGACCTGATGACGCCCACGCCGCATCTGAAGGGCGCGTGGAAGGCGAAGGTGATCACCCTCTTCCCCGAGGCGTTCCCCGGCGTGCTTGGCCAATCCCTCACCGGCAAGGCGCTGCAACACGGGCTATGGGCGCTGGAGCCTATCGACCTGCGCACCTTTGGCCAGGGCAAGCATCGCAATGTCGATGACACGCCCGCGGGTGGCGGGGCGGGGCTGGTGATGCGCGCCGATGTGCTTGGCCGCGCCATTGGCATGGCGTCACGCGGCACGCCCGAGGACCCCGTCCGCTGGCCCCGCGTCTTCCTGACCCCGCGCGGGCGGCCGTTTACCCAGGCGGATGCCGAGCGTTATTCCCGCGCCGAGGGCATGACCCTGCTCTGCGGCCGTTTCGAGGGCGTCGACCAGCGCGTGATCGACCATTTCGACATGGAGGAGGTCAGCCTTGGCGATTTCGTCATGACGGGCGGAGAGATCGCGGCGCAGGCCCTGATCGACGCGACCGTGCGGCTGATCCCCAATGTCCTCGGCAACCAGGCCTCGACCGAGGAGGAGAGCTTCTCCGACGGCCTGCTGGAACATCCGCAATACACCAAGCCCGCAGACTGGCAGGGCCATGCCATCCCCGAGGTGCTGCTCTCTGGCAATCACGCCAAGATCGCCGAATGGCGGCGCGCGCAGGCCGAGAAGCTTACGCAGGAACGCCGCCCCGACCTCTGGGCCGCGTATGAGGCGCGCAAGGATCAGAGCTGAGGCGGCCCAAGCCCCTCACCGGCCAGCCCCCGCATGCCCTGCGCCTGCATCGCGGCCACCACATCGGCAGGATCAATCGCCTGCACCGCGCATCCCCCGCGCAGCGCCAGGGCTGCCCCGTTGCCAGCAGCCTGCCCCATCGCCATGCATTGCGGCATGCCGCGAATGGACGCGAAGGCCGCCGGGTCGGCCGAAACGATCCGACCGGCGAAAAGCAGGTTCTCGACCATTTCGGGCACCAGGCAGCGAAAGGGCAACGTGTAATATCCCTGCCCCTCAACTGCCGCCTCATGTGTCATTGCGCCATCGGCCCCCCGCATCACGTCATCGACCGGGTTGGAACAGGCCACGATCCCGTCCTCGAACTTTGTCGCCATCGCCACGTCCGAGGCGCTGAGTCGATACAACCCGTGCAATTTTCGGGTTTCGCGCACGCCGACTGTCGGCCCGAGCGCGGTCATCCACGCATCTGAAAATCCCGGCACCTCGGCCCGCAGGAACGCCACCAGCTGCGCCACCCGACGACGGCCTTCCTGTGTGGCGCGGGCGATGGCATCGGCATCCCGGCCATCGACATCGCGGATGATCACCGAGTTGCAGAATACCGTATCGCGGTGAAACCCCCGCATCAGGTAAAGCTGCGCCAGATCGGAGTGCAGGCGACCATCGGCAACACCGCGCCTGGCATGGCTCCTGAAATAGGGGTCGGGATCGGCAAACACCACGTCCCAGGGCGCGTTCACCAAGAGAAACGAGAGCGTCACACCCATCATCGCGCCGCTCGCGTCACCCAGGTCGAACGGCACCCCGGCTTGCGCCGAAAGGTCGCCATCGCCCGAGCAATCCACGACAAGGCGCGGGGTCAGGGCAAAACTGCCATGCCGGTTGGCGCAATCAATGCGTGTGATGCGCGCCCCGTCCATCACGGGCCTTTGCGCCAGCGTGTTCAGGTGGCATTCGACGCCAGCCTCTTCCAGCATCTCGAACATCGCGATTTGCGCCATGTCGGGATCGTAAACGATCTCGGGCCCGAAATTCTCCAATGTCGACGGGCGGATCTCCGCGGCTGGCGGATCAAGCGCCCTGAGCCGGTCGGTCAGCTCCTCCATCACCCCCCCGATGGACGTGCCGCAGGGATATCCGCCGCCCCACGGCATGCCGGGACAGAAGGCCATGACCCCGCCGATCCTGGCCCCGGCCTCGACCAGGCAGACCTCGAGCCCCTGCCGCGCAGCCGTCACCGCCGCACCGAACCCTGCCGTGCCGCCGCCGATAACCGCGAGGTCAACCGCCCTGCCCGAACCTGCCATCGTGTTCCCCCTATGCGTTTCGCGCCATGTTGCATTGGCCGAAGGGTGCTGCCAAGGTCAGGTTCCCGCGATTTGGGGGCGCTCCGCCAAGTTGCGCTTGATCCCGGCCCCTTTCCTGCCTATACCCCGCCCGTCCCGGTCGGAAATCCGACTCGGGGCCGTTTTGCTATTGCCACGGCCAGATGCAAACGGGGTTTCTTCGCCCCCTCCCTGCGGCCACTGGCACCTGCAAGACGCGACAAGGAAACGTTGACCTGACCTCTGGCGGGCGCATCATGCGGACCCGGAAGAAGACCGAGAGCTCTCGAGGACGGCATCACATTCACGGGACAAACCGTGGTCAGTATTGGAGAATTGCGATGGACCTGATCGCACAGATCGAGGCGGAGCAAGTTGCCGCCCTGGGGAAAGACATCCCCGATTTCAAGGCGGGTGACACCATCCGCGTCGGTTACAAGGTGACCGAGGGCACGCGCAGCCGTGTGCAGAACTACGAAGGCGTCTGCATCGCGCGCAAGAACGGGTCGGGCATCGCCGGATCCTTCACCGTCCGCAAGATCAGCTTCGGCGAAGGCGTGGAACGTGTGTTCCCGCTGCATTCCACGAATATCGACAGCATCGAGGTTGTCCGCCGTGGCCGTGTGCGCCGCGCCAAGCTCTACTACCTGCGCTCGCGCCGCGGCAAGTCGGCCCGGATCGCGGAAGTCACCAACTACAAGCCCAAATCCGGCGCTGAAGCGTAAGGAGCGGATGTCATGAAAAAAGAGACCCATCCCGATTACCACATCATCGACGTCAAGATGACGAATGGCGATGTCATCCAGATGAAATCCACCTGGGGGTCCGAGGGCGACCAGCTGTCACTGGATATCGACCCGACCGTCCACCCGGCCTGGACCGGCGGCTCCTCGCGCCTGATGGATACCGGCGGCCGCGTGTCCAAGTTCAAGAAGAAATACGAAGGGCTCGGCTTCTAAGCCTTCGCTCTCGCTGTTCTACGGAAAAACGCCGCCCCCGTTCGGGCGGCGTTTTTCTTTGGGCCTGGTCGGCGTGCGGCTTAGTGATTGTGGCCGCAGGAACTGGTGGGTTTTCTCAACCGCCAGGTGATCATGGACAGAAGGCAGGCCTGACCGGGGTCGCGCGCATCCCGGATGCGGCCCATCAGCGTGGCCCAGTCTTCCTCGGGCGCGCGGTTCGAGAAGTCGGCAACCGCCATGCGGGCATAACCGGCGGGGTCCATGCCTTCGGACGCGGCGGCCTCGCCCAATGCGGCCCAGATTTCCGGCTCGGCACGGGCCAGCCAGTCTTCCATTCCGGACCCGGACTTGCGCGCGGCGGCAAGGACTTCACCCAACATCATGACAGTATCTCCAGCAGATTGGCAGTAGGTGGCGGACCATGCAGGCCGCGACCGGGACTGTCAATTCACCCCCCATGCGGCAGCGAGACGCATTTGAGGAACGTCCGATCCTCGCGCAGCAGGAATTTCTCGCGCTGCGCATACTCGTAATTCTCGTGCCCCAGGGGATCATCGGCCAGCCGCGCGCGATAGGCCTCGTATTCGGCCAGCGAAGGGATGTTGTAGATGCCATAGGCCAGCGTCGAGGATCCCTCATGCGGGGCGAAATAGCCGATCAGATCGGCGCCGTTGCGCGGAATGGCCTGGCCCCAGTTGCGGGCATATTGCGCGAAGGCATCGCGCTTGGTCGGGTCGATCTGGTAGCGGATGATGCAGGTCAGCATGGGGTCTTCCTTCATGGTTCGATGATGGGCGAACCATAGCGGATTGATTCGCGCCGATGGTTCGGCTACGGTCGAACCATGAAAGAAGGCCCCGACATATCCGCCATCGCCGCGCTGATCGGCGACCCGGCCCGCGCCAATATCCTGACCGCGCTGATGAGCGGCAAGGCCCTGACCGCCAGTGAATTGGCGGCAGAGGCGGGCGTCACCTTGCCCACGGCCAGCGCGCATCTATCGAAACTGGCGGGCGGCGCGTTGATCGCGGCGCGCAAGCAGGGGCGGCACAAGTATTTCACCATCGCCTCGGACCAGGTGGCCGATGTGCTTGAGGCGCTGATGGGGCTGGCGGCGGGCACCGGCCATCTGCGCACCCGCACTGGCCCTAAGGATGCAGCGCTGCGCGAGGCGCGCATCTGCTACGATCACCTGGCAGGCACCATGGGCATCGCGATGTATGACAGCATGATCCGCCGGGGCCTCCTGCGCGACGATGCCGAGTTTCCCGAACTGACCGCCAAGGGCCGCGCGGCGCTGACCGGCATGGGCCTTGACCTGGCACCGCTGGAGGCCACCCGCCGCCCGCTCTGCCGCTCCTGCCTGGATTGGAGCGAGCGGCGCACGCATCTTGCCGGCAGTCTGGGGCAAGCGATGCTGGAGATGATGCAGGCGCGCGGATGGGCCACGCGCGATCCGAACAGCCGCGTGATCCGCTTTACCCCCCATGGACGCGCGCAGTTTCAGACACAGTTTCCAACTGCCTGACCTTTCCGCCTTAACACCCGGCAAACCCTTCCGTATATTGCCGCGAAAATGAGGTCGGCCCCACCAAACGAGGGTCGGTTCGGGACATATCTCAAAGGGGACAGCGGTGGCGCATATCATCGTTTTCGGCAACGAAAAGGGCGGGTCGGGCAAATCGACCTCGGCCATGCATGTGGCGACGGCGCTGGCGCGCATGGGCCACCGGGTCGGCGGGCTGGACCTCGACCTGCGCCAGCGCAGTTTCGGGCGCTATATCGAGAACCGGCGCAACTCGATCGCCGCCCGCGACCTGACCCTGGCCGCGCCAATGCTGATCGAATTGCCCGAGATCGACCCGGACACGCTTGGCCCCGATGAGAACATCTATGACCTGCGCCTGTCCGCGGCGGTCAGCGATCTTGAGGGGCGCTGCGATTTCATCGTCATCGACTGCCCCGGCAGCCACACCCGCCTCAGCCAGGTGGCCCATTCCCTGGCCGACACACTAGTCACGCCGATGAATGACAGTTTCGTCGATTTCGACCTGCTGGCCCGGATCGAACCCGAGACCTACGAGATCAAGGGCCCATCGGTCTATTCCGAGATGGTCTGGCACGCGCGTCAGTTGCGCGCCAAGGCGGGCCTCAGCCCGATCGACTGGATCGTCGTGCGCAACCGGCTTGGCGCGCAATACATGCACAACAAGCGCAAGGTGGGCGACGCATTGACCGCGCTGTCGCAGCGCATCGGGTTTCGCGTCGCCCCCGGCCTGTCCGAACGGGTGATCTTCCGCGAGTTGTTCCCGACGGGCATGACGCTGCTGGACCTGCGCGACATGGGGGTGGAGAAGATGAACATCTCGAACGTCGCCGCGCGGCAGGAAGTGCGCGACCTGGTCAAGGCGATGAACCTGCCCGGCGTGACGGTGGATTTCTGATCCGATCAGCGGGCGAGGAAATCAGCGATCTCATCCGCCGCGCGGTCAAGATTGGCGCCGACCTCTCCGAACCGGCCAAGTAACGCGTCCCCCGCCTGCTGTGCCGGCGCGTCGAGAAAACGCAGCGCATCCTCGGCCGTCTCGATATTGGGCAGATCCTGAAACACGGGGTGTTCGTTGCGAAAGACGGCGGCCATCCTGCCACTGTAGAGGCTGTCCAGGATCGCCGTTGACGCGGTCGATATGGTGAGGTCGGCAAGGTCCAGAACATCGTGCATGTCCATGGCTTTCAACGGCCCCGAATGGGCGTTGGACAGCACGACATTGGGGACCGCGCGCAACAGCTCGGCATCCTTCTTACGGTGCATCGCCCGCGCCTTGCCACGGTGGCCGCGCAGGATGAACAGGTGATCGGGGCGCGCGCCCGCGACCTGCCGGACGAAGGAATAATAGCTCTCGATCTGCGAGCCCGAGTAGCGCGCCTGCCAGCGGAAGGAATGGCAGAGCAGAACGGTGCGGGCAAAGCCCGATTGCAGCTGGCGAAACGCCGGTGACGGCGGGCGGGGCGCGAAGAGGGGCCGTTTCAGGAACCCGACCTGCCGGACGCGGCCACGGGCCTCCTCGGTGATCGCGGTGGCCCCTTGAGGCGGGCCATAGAGCAGCAGCAGGGCGGAATGAAACGGCTGCGGGTCTGCCATGTCGAGAGGATAATTCACATGGGTCTGGATCACGCCATGCTGCACGAAGATGCTGTCGATCCCGTGGCGCAGGATATGCCGCCCCCGCCGCCCCGTCGCGCTGCGGTCATAGGCCGGATCGGCCAGCACCACCGGCACATCGCCCGGTTTCAGCCACAGCCCCGAAAACCGCTTGAGCAGACGGTTGGGGATCATCCTGACAGAGACAGGGGCCTTGGCGACAAGCCCGCGCAGGCGCGGTTCCCGGCGCAGGGCGGCCGACGCGCCAAGACATTTAACGGGCACACCGCGCGCCGTCAGGTGACAGGCCAGCGGGAACAGCGCCTCGTAATCGGGCAGCCCGTGCAAGAAGAAGACGGCCCGGCGCTGCGGCATCGTCACCCGCCCTAGACCCTGTAATCGTCGATCAGCGGGCTTGGCTTGGCGAACCGCTCCAGATCGGCCTGATCGGTGATCGTGACCCTGTTGCCGTCGACCTGCACCCCGTAGGCGCGCAGGTTCTTGAGCGCCCGGCTCATGTTCTCGGGCGTCATGCCAAGCGACGAGGCCAGGCGGCGCTTTTCGGTGTGCAGCGTAAACACCGCGGCACCGTTTGCCCGCTTCTGCTGACGCAGGAGGTAGTTGGCCAGCCGCTCGACCGAGCTGCGCAGTTTCAGATCCTTGGTGTTGCGCACCACCGAGCGGTAGCATTGCGCCAGTTCGGTCACGATGGCGCGGGCGAAATCGGGGTCGGCATCGAAGGTTTCGCGCACATCCGACGAGGGCAGCAGCACCACCCGGCTTTTCTCCAGCGTGCGCGCGGACATCAGGTAGGGCGCGTCCTTGATGGTGGCGGCCAGGATGAAGGTCGAGACCGGCCAGACCGTGGACATCGTCGTCTCGCGCCCGTTCCAGCTTGAATAGAGCTCGACCGAGCCCGACAGCAGGATATGCAGAAAATCGCTCTGGTCGCCCTCGGCGATCAGGTCGATCATCGGCGGGAAATTCTGCACATAGGCCCCGCGCGTCAGCCGATCGAAATGCGAATCCGCCATCTGCGAAAACACGTTCAGGGATCGGATATGATGCTTTTCCGACTCAGGCATGGTGGCAGCGTGCCCCGCTCTTGGATGGATTGACATTTATCAAGGCGGGGCGGGGGCGATGTCAACACCTCTGCGGAATTTCTCGGGCCCTGCCTTGCGAAACCCTGCCTCACCAACTGACATATTTTTGTAACTCATTTATTTCATACGCTTTTTCCCGGTTTTTGACCCAGATCAAGCAGCCCGCCCATCCATCCTGACAGGGTCCGGCCAGATCAAGCAAGGCAGTCAGGTTTGCATCTGCCAAGGATCGGAGGGAACTCGATGGAGCTGCAAAACAAGGCCACCAGTCTCTGGGGCAATTTCTTAAACGTGAAGATGGTGCAGATCAGAACCTTCCACATGACGTGGTTTGCGTTCTTTTCGTGCTTTTTTGCATGGTTCGGCATTGCGCCACTTATGTCTGTCGTGCGCGATGAACTGGCGCTGACACCCAACCAGATCGGTTGGGCGATCATCGGCTCGGTGTCGATGACAATCTTCGCGCGGCTGTTCATCGGCTGGCTCTGCGACCGGATCGGCCCCAGGAAATCCTATACCTGGCTGCTGATTCTGGGCTCGCTGCCGGTTATGGGCATCGGTTTGGCGCAAAGTTTCGAGACATTCCTGCTGTTCCGCGTTCTTATCGGCGGCATCGGGGCCTCCTTTGTGATCACGCAATACCACACCTCGGTCATGTTCGCGCCGAACGTGGTGGGCCAGGCGAACGCCACATCGGCCGGTTGGGGGAACCTGGGCGGCGGTGTCACGCAGTTCGTCATGCCGCTGCTGTTCTCGGTCATGGTTGTCGGCTTCGGCTTTTCCGAGGCGATCGGCTGGCGCCTGTCGATGGTCGTTGTCGGTATCATCATCTTCCTGGTCGGGATCGCCTACTATTTCCTGACCCAGGATGCACCCGACGGCAATTTCGACGATCTGCGCGCCCAAGGCCGGATGATCGAGAAAAAGAACGTCAACAAGAACTACAGGCAGGCGCTGCGCGACCCGAGGGTCTGGGTTCTGTTCGTCATCTACGGGGCCTCTTTCGGCATCGAGCTGACGGTCAACAACGTCGCCGCGCTCTACTTCATCGACTATTTCGACCTCACGCTGGTGACTGCCGGTCTGGTGGCCGCAAGCTTTGGTCTGATGAACCTCTTTGCCCGGACGCTCGGCGGTATCTTCGGGGACAATTTCGGGGCGCTCTGGGGCCTGCGGGGGCGGTCGTTCTGGCTGTTCATCTGCCTCCTGTTCGAGGGCATCGCGCTGATGATCTTCAGCCAGATGCAGGTGCTGTTCCTGGCCATTCCGTCGCTCATCGTGTTCTCGCTGTTCACCCAGATGGCCGAAGGGGCCACCTATTCGGTCGTGCCCTTCATCAACAAGAAGGCGCTTGGTGCCGTGGCCGGCGTGGTCGGCGCGGGCGGCAATGCGGGCGCGGTTCTGGCGGGGTTCCTGTTCAAGAACATGATCGACTGGTCCGAAGCCTTCTTCATCCTCGGCATCGTGGTGACCTGTGCCTCGTTCCTGGCCTTCTTCGTCCGCTTCTCGACCCGTCAGGAAGACGAGGAACGCGCCAACTTCGCCGCGGCCAATATCGAGACGCTGCGCCGCCGTGCCGAACGGGCCAATGCCGAGCTGGAGGAAGGCCTGATCGCCATCAGAAACCGCGATCAAGCGCCGCAGCCGCAATAAGCAACATCTCCCGCGCTTCGCCGCCGATCCCAGGCGGCGGAGCGTCACACACCCTAAAGAACGAGGAGACCACTCGTGGGACAAGACCTGAGAAACTACACACCGGATGATGAGTCCTATTGGGCGTCGACCGGCAAGGGGATTGCGAACCGCAACCTCTGGATTTCCATTCCATCGCTGCTCTGCGGCTTTGCCGTCTGGCTTTACTGGGGCATCATCACGGTCCAGATGATCAACCTGGGCTTTGCCTTCGAGCAATCACAGCTCTTTACCCTGACCGCGATCGCGGGTCTCGCCGGGGCGACCTTGCGTATCCCCTCGACCTTCTTCATCCGCATCGCTGGCGGGCGCAACACCATCGTCTTTACCACCGCGCTGCTGATCATCCCCGCTGTCCTGACGGGCTTTGCCCTGACCAACCCGGATACGCCGCTCTGGCAGTTCCAGGTTCTGGCGTTCCTGTCGGGTATCGGCGGCGGCAACTTCTCCTCCTCGATGTCCAACATCTCGTTCTTCTTTCCCAAGAAGATCCAGGGCTATGCACTTGGCATGAACGCCGGTCTGGGCAACTTCGGCGTGACCACGATGCAGATCGTGATCCCCCTTGTGATGACTTTCGGTTTGTTCGGCGGCGAGTCGATGACGCTGCAGAACACCTCCGGCACCTTCTTTGCCCGTATCCCCGCAGGTTCCGAGACCTACATTCAGAACGCAGGCTTCGTCTGGCTGCTTGCGCTGGTTCCGCTGGTCATCATCGGCTGGTTCGGAATGAACAACATCCGTGACGAACATGTCAGCCCGAACATCCCCAACCCGATCGGGGCGTTCGGCATCATCACCGGCATGCTGCTGATCGGGTTTGCGACCTCTGTCCTTGGCATCTGGCTGATGCTGCCGGGCGTGGAAGGCGGCATGCCGTCCTCCGGTCTGGGCCTGTCGAAATGGCTCGTGCTGCCCATCGTGATCGCGCTGACCGTGTTGGGCCTCAAGCTGATCCCCGGTGCCGTCGGGCAGAACCTGTCGCGCCAGTACAAGATCTTCGGAAACAAGCACACCTGGGCAATGACCGTGATCTACACGATGACCTTCGGCAGCTTCATCGGCTATTCGGCGGCACTGGCGCTGACGATCAAGGTGGTCTTCGGCTTCCAGCATATCGAGATCGACGGCATCATGACGCATGACACCGCCAACCCCGATGGCCCATCCGCCCTGATGTTCGCCTGGATGGGGCCGTTCATCGGTGCGCTGATCCGTCCGATCGGCGGCATGATGGCCGACAAACTGGGCGGGGCGCGTGTGACGCAGTGGATTTCCATCGTGATGGTCGCCTCGGCGCTTGGCGTGGCCTATTTCATCCAGGCCGCCTATGCCTCGGCGACGCCGCAGGACTTCTTCCTGCCCTTCCTGATCCTGTTCCTGATCCTGTTCGCCGCCACCGGCATCGGCAACGGCTCGACCTTCCGCACGATCGCGGTTGCGTTCAACAAGGAGCAGGCCGGACCGGTCCTGGGCTGGACTGCCGCGGTTGCCGCCTATGGCGCGTTCATCATCCCGCAGATTTTCGGGGAGCAGATGAGCGCCGGCACGCCGGAATACGCCCTCTACGGGTTCGCGGCCTTCTACGTGCTCTGCATCGCCATCAACTGGTGGTTCTACCTGCGCCCGAACGCCTACATCAAGAACCCCTGATCCGACAGCGCCTGCCCGGAGCGCCGCTTCGGGCAGGCCCCACCACCCCACCCCTTAGGGAGCCAATGACATGAGCCACCTGCTCGACAGACTGAATTTCCTCCGCTCCGACACGGTCGAAAAGTTCTCGGACGGACATGGGCAGATGACCCGTGAAAACCGCGATTGGGAGGACACCTATCGCAACCGCTGGCGCCACGACAAAGTCGTGCGCTCGACCCATGGCGTGAACTGCACCGGGTCGTGCAGCTGGAAGATCTACGTCAAGTCCGGCATCGTCACCTGGGAAACGCAGCATACCGATTATCCGCGCACCCGGCCCGACCTGCCCAACCACGAACCGCGCGGCTGCGCCCGCGGCGCCTCCTATTCGTGGTATCTCTATTCCGCCAACCGGGTGAAGAACCCGCTTATCCGCGGCAAGCTGATGAAGGTCTGGCGCAAGATGCGCGAGACGAAATCGCCGATCGAGGCCTGGACCGCGATCCAAGCCGATCCGATCCTGCGCCAGGGCTATGTCGAGACCCGCGGCAAGGGCGGCTTTGTGCGCGCCACCTGGGAAGAAGCGACCGAGATCGTCGCCGCCGCCAATTCCTATACCGCCAAGACCTATGGCCCCGACCGCATCTTCGGCTTCTCGCCGATCCCCGCGATGTCGATGATTTCCTATGCCGCGGGCTCGCGCTACCTGTCCCTGATGGGCGGCGTCTGCATGTCCTTCTACGACTGGTATTGCGACCTGCCGCCCGCCTCGCCCATGACCTGGGGCGAACAGACCGACGTGCCGGAATCGGCTGACTGGTACAACTCGGGCTATCTGCTGCTCTGGGGCTCGAACGTGCCGCAGACGCGGACGCCGGATGCGCATTTCTACACCGAGGCGCGCTACAAGGGCACCAAATCCGCCGTCGTCTGCCCCGACTATTCCGAGGCCGCCAAGTTCGGCGATGTCTGGCTGCCCGCCAAGCAGGGCACCGACGCGGCGCTGGCGATGGCCTTCGGTCACGTCATCCTGCGTGAATTCCACCTCGACCGTCAGGCCGAGTATTTCGAGGATTACTGCCGCAAATATTCCGACTTCCCGATGCTGGTGAAGCTGGAGGAGAAAGACGGCAGATACGTTCCGGGCCGCTTCCTGCGCGCCGACGATCTGGATGGCAAACTGGGCGAGGACAACAACCCGGAATGGAAGACCGTCGCGCTGGACGAGACATCCGGCGACCTGGTCGCACCGAATGGCTCGGTCGGTTACCGGTGGGGCGAAGAGGGTGAATGGAACCTCGAGGAACGCGCCAAGGGGGCGGATACGCAGCTCAAGATGAGCCTGATCCTGGAAGAAGACCATGACGATGTCGTCGGCGTCGACTTCCCCTATTTCGGCGGCCAGGCGCATGAGCATTTCGCCACCGGCGCGGACCATCCCGATATCCTGACGCGCAACATCCCGGCCCGCAAGGTGACCACCGCCGAGGGCGAGACCCTGGTGACGACGGTGTTCGACCTCTTTTGCGCCAACTATGGCCTGGATCGCGGGCTTGGCGGCGACTGGGTGACGTCCGACTATGCCGACGAGATGCCGGGCACCCCGGCCTGGGCGTCGCGCATCACCGGCGTGCCCGCCGACAAGATCATCCATGTCGCGCGTGAATTCGCGCAGAACGCCGAGGACACGCAGGGCAAGTCCATGGTCATCCTGGGGGCCGGTATCAACCACTGGTACCACATGGACATGAACTATCGCGGCATCATCAACATGCTGGTGATGTGCGGCTGCGTCGGCCAATCCGGCGGCGGTTGGGCGCATTACGTTGGCCAGGAGAAACTGCGCCCGCAGACCGGCTGGCTGCCGGTGGCCTTCGCGCTGGACTGGCACCGCCCGCCACGTCACATGAACTCCACCAGCGCCTGGTATGCCCATACCGACCAGTGGCGCTACGAGACGCTGGAGGCCAAGGAGATCCTCAGCCCAACCGCGCCCGAAGGCGATTGGGACATCAACCTGATCGACTACAACATCCGGGCCGAGCGCATGGGCTGGCTGCCCTCCGCGCCGCAGCTCAAGACCAACCCGCTGGAGGTTGCCAAGGCAGCCAAGGCGGCCGGAAAGGCAATCCCGGAATACGTCACCGAGCAGCTGAAATCGGGCGAGTTGCAGATGGCCTGCGAAGACCCCGACGATCCGGCGAACTGGCCGCGCAACCTGTTTGTGTGGCGTTCCAACCTGCTTGGTTCTTCCGGCAAGGGGCATGAGTATTTCCTCAAGCACCTCCTGGGCACCAAGCATGGCGTCATGGGCAAGGACCTGGGCGAAGAAGGCGGGCAACTGCCCAAGGAAGCCAGGTGGCACGAGGAGGCCCCGCGCGGCAAGCTGGACCTGCTGGTGACCATCGACTTCCGCATGTCCACCACCTGCGTCTATTCCGACATCGTTCTGCCGACCGCGTCCTGGTACGAAAAGGACGACATGAACACGTCGGACATGCACCCCTTCATCCACCCGCTTCAGGCGGCGGTCGATCCGGCGTATGAATCCAAGTCGGACTGGGAAATCTTCAAGGCGATTGCCAAGAAGGTGCAGGAGGTCGCGCCGGAAATCCTGGGCGAGGAGACCGACATCGTCGCGCTTCCGATCCTGCACGACACCCCTGCCGAGATCGCGCAGGACCAGGTCAAGGACTGGAAGAAGGGCGAATGCGACCTGATCCCCGGCAAGACCGCGCCGAACTTCATCGCGGTCGAGCGGGATTACACCAAGATCTACGACCGTTTCACCGCGCTTGGACCGCTCATGGACAAGCTCGGCAATGGCGGCAAGGGCATCTCGTGGAACACGCAAAGCGAGGTGGACAATCTCGGCGATCTGAATGGCCGCCAGCTTGACGGCTCGGCCGAGGGACGTCCCAAGATGGAAAGCGCGCTCGATGCCTGCGAAGCGGTGCTGATGCTGGCACCTGAAACCAACGGTGAAGTGGCGGTCAAGGCCTGGCACGCGCTGGAAAAGGCCACGGGCCGCGAACATGCGCACCTGGCCGAAGGCGAGCATCACAACAAGATCCGCTTCCGGGACATCGCGGCGCAGCCCCGCAAGATCATCTCCAGCCCCACCTGGTCGGGGATCGAATCCGAGAAGGTCAGCTACAACGCGGGCTACACCAACGTGCATGAGCTGATCCCGTGGCGGACCCTGACGGGCCGTCAGCAGCTCTACCAGGATCACCTGTGGATGCGCGCATTCGGCGAAGGCTTGATGAGCTACCGGCCCCCGGTGGACCTCAAGACCATCAACAAGGACGTGCTGGACGAAGGCGACAGCCTGTTCCTGAACTTCATCACGCCGCACCAGAAATGGGGCATTCACTCGACCTATACCGACAACCTCTTGATGCTGACGCTGAACAGGGGCGGGCCGGTCGTCTGGATCTCAGAAGTGGACGCGCAGAAGGTGGGCATCGTCGATAACGACTGGATCGAGCTTTACAACGTGAACGGGGCGCTCACGGCCCGGGCGGTTGTGTCCCAGCGGATCAAGGAAGGCTCGACCTTCATGTATCACGCGCAGGAGAAGATCGTGAACACGCCGGGCAGTGAAAAGACCGGCAATCGCGGTGGCATCCACAACTCGGTCACCCGCGCCACGCTGAAGCCCACGCATATGATCGGCGGCTACGCCCATCAGGCCTACGGCTTCAACTACTACGGCACGGTCGGGTCGAACCGCGATGAATATGTCGTGGTCCGCAAAATGAAGAACGTCGACTGGCTCGACAATGAAGCAACCCCCACGGAGGCAGCAGAATGAAAGTCCGCGCTCAAATCGGCATGGTGCTGAACCTCGATAAATGTATCGGGTGCCACACCTGCTCCGTTACCTGCAAGAACGTCTGGACCAGCCGCGACGGCGTCGAATACGCCTGGTTCAACAACGTCGAATCCAAGCCCGGCCTTGGCTACCCCACCGATTGGGAGAACCAGGCCCGCTGGAACGGCGGCTGGGAACGGACCCGCGCCGGCAAGTTGCAGCCCAAGCAGGGCAACAAGTGGCGTATCCTGTCCAACATCTTCGGCAACCCGGACCTGCCCGAGATCGACGATTACTATGAGCCGTTCGATTTCGACTACGACCACCTGAAATCCGCCCCCGAGGGCGCGGCATTTCCGACCGCCCGGCCCCGGTCGCGGATCTCGGGCGAGCGGATGCAGAAGATCGAGAAAGGCCCCAACTGGGAGGAAATCCTGGGCGGGGAGTTCGAGAAGCGCAGCAAGGATTACAATTTCGAAGGCATCCAGAAGCAGATGTATGGAGAGTATGAGAATACCTTCATGATGTATCTGCCGCGGCTGTGCGAACATTGCCTCAACCCGACCTGTGCGGCCTCCTGCCCCTCTGGCGCGATCTACAAGCGCGAGGAGGACGGCATCGTGCTGATCGACCAGGAGAAATGCCGCGGCTGGCGGATGTGCGTCTCGGGCTGCCCCTACAAGAAGGTCTATTACAACTGGGAAACCGGCAAATCCGAGAAATGCACCCTGTGCTATCCCCGGATCGAGTCCGGCAACCCGACCGTCTGTTCGGAAACCTGCGTCGGTCGAATCCGGTATCTCGGCGTCATCCTCTACGATGCCGACCGGATCGAGGAAGCGGCGAACGCGCATGAAACAAGCGACCTCTACGAGGCACAGCTGAGCGTCTTCCTGGACCCCAAGGACCCCGAAGTGATCGCCGCGGCGAAGCGTGACGGCGTCCCGCAGGACTGGATCAAGGCCGCGCAGCAAAGCCCGATCTGGAAGATGGCGATGGAGTGGAAGGTCGCCTTCCCGCTGCATCCCGAATACCGGACGCTGCCGATGGTGTGGTATATCCCGCCGCTTTCCCCGATCCAGAACGCCGCCGAGGCGGGCGCGATCAGCTCCAAGAACGGGATGCCGGATGTGCGCAACCTGCGGATCCCGGTCAAGTATCTGGCCAACATGCTGACGGCGGGCGAGGAAGCCCCGGTTGTCACCGCGCTGGAACGGATGCTGGCGATGCGCTCCTACATGCGGTCCAAGACCGTCGAGGGCGTCATCGACGAAGGCATCGCGGAAAGCGTCGGCCTGAATGGCCGCATGATCGAGGACATGTACAAGATCATGGCGCTGGCCGATTACGAGGATCGTTTCGTCATCCCGACGACGCACCGCGAACATGTCGAGGAAGCCTATGACCTGCGCGGCGGCTGCGGCTTTACCGACAGCAATGGCTGCTCCACCGGCAACAAGGGCGGATCGCTCTTCGGTGGCGGCAAGAAACCCCTGAAGATGCCGACGGAGGCAAGGTAATGACCCTGCAATTGCAAGACCGCACCTTGAAGGCATTGTCGCTGATCCTGAGCTATCCCACCCGGGAGCTTCAGGCAGCCATGCCCGAGATCGCCGGCACGCTGATGGCGGAAAGCCGTCTGACCGCCGCCGCCCGCCGGGATCTGAGCCCCTTGCTGGAGGAATTGGCGCAGCGTGACATCTACGAGTTGGAGGAGCAGTTCGTGATGCTCTTCGACCGCTCGCGCACGCTGTCGCTCAACCTCTTCGAGCATGTCCATGGCGAAAGCCGGGACCGGGGCGGCGCGATGGTGTCGCTGGTGGAAACCTACCGCGCGGCGGGGTTCGACCCCGCCACGCCCGAACTGCCCGATCACCTGCCCGTATTGTTGGAATTCCTGGCCACGCAACCCTTCGTCGAGGCCAGGGAAACTCTGGCGGACGCGGCCCATATCTTCGAGGCGCTCGCCACCCGGCTTGACCGGCGCGAAAGTCCTTATGGTGCCGTGTTCGCCGCTCTTTTCCAGCTATCGGGTGCCAGGGCGAACGACGAGGCACTGGCGGAACTGCTGGAGCAGCCCGACGATGACCCCGAGGATCTGGAGGCGCTGGACGAGGTCTGGGAGGAAAGCGAAGTGCGCTTCGGCCCCGACCCCAACGCAGGCTGTCCGCAGGTTCGCGACATGCTGTCGAAAATGGACATGCCCGTCTGTAACGCGCCCCACGCGGCCGAATAGGGAGTAATGGAAATGTTTGCAAACTTCAGTATCGACTTCTTCATCTTCGGGATCATGCCCTATATCGCGCTGACCGTGCTGATCGTGGGCTCGATCGCGCGCTATGAACGGGACGCGTTCACCTGGAAATCCTCCTCCAGCCAGCTCTTGCGGCGCAAGCAGCTCATCCTGGGCTCGGTCCTCTTCCATGTCGGCATCATCACGGTGTTTTTCGGCCATGTCATCGGCCTTTTCACTCCGGTCTGGGTGCTGGATGCGCTGAGCATTCCCTATGCGCTGAAACAGTGGATGGCGGTTCTGATCGGCGGTTTCGCTGGTATCGTAGCGCTGGTCGGCTCGACGATGCTGCTGCACCGCAGGCTGACCGACAGCCGCATCCGGATGAACTCGAGCTTCTCCGATATCGGCATCATGGTGCTGATCTGGCTGCAATTGCTGATCGGCCTGGGCACGATCACCCTGACGCTGCGTCATATGGACGGGGTCGAGATGGTCACCTTCATGAACTGGTCGCAAAGCGTGATCTTGCTCAACATCAACGCCTGGCTGGACGTGGCCAACGTGCATTGGCTCTACAAGGTGCATATCTTCCTGGGCCTGCTGATCACCATCCTGTTCCCGTTCACGCGGCTGGTGCATATGGTGTCGGGTTTCGCGGCCCCCTTCCGCTACCTCTATCGCTCGGGCTATCAGATCGTGCGCACGCGCCGCGCCCCGGCGACCCGGTCGGAGTAAGCTGCCATGAATGCTGCACTCTTCCCCGACCTGGTGGTCAATGGCGAAACCGTCCCCCACGCCGTGGTGGCCGCCGAGACCCAGAACCACACCGGCCCCAAGGGCAAGCCCGGCATCGCCTGGCGCAAGGCCGCCAATGCAGTCGCGATCCGCACCCTGCTGTTGCAGGAGGCGGCCCGCCGGGGCATCGCGCCCGAGCCCGCCGAAGTGGGACCGGGCCGGTTCGAGACCGAGGAGGAGGCCCTGATCCGGGGCCTTCTCGACACCGCCATCGACGCCCAGGCCCCCTCCGAGGACGCCATCCGCGCCGAATGGCTGAAAGACCCGTCGCGCTTCCGCGCTCCGCCGCTTTGGGAGGTGTCGCATATCCTGGTGGCCTGCGATCCGCGCGACGAGGCGGGCCGCGAAAAGGCGCTGACCAAGGCAAGGGTCCTGACCGCCGCGGCGCTGGACGCGCCCAAGGGGTTCGCCAAGCTGGCCGGTGAGGAAAGCGATTGCGGCTCGAAATCCGCGGGCGGTGCCCTGGGACAGCTTGGACCCGGCGACACCGTGCCGGAATTCGAGGCCGCCCTGCGCGAGATGGCCGAGCACGAGATCACGGCGGACCCCGTCCTGACCCGTCACGGCTATCACATCATCCGCCTCGATGGCCTGGCCAAGGGGGCGGTCCTGCCCTTCGACGCCGTCAAGCCGCGCATCGCCGAGGCGATGGAGAAGGCCGCTTGGGTCCGCGCCGCCAATGTTTTCGTCGCCGGTCTGGTGGCCGATGCCGAGATCAAGGGCGCGGACCTGAAGAACCCGGAAATGGCGGGCTAGGCGGGCGCGATGCTGAGCGATCTTCTGCAACGCAACCGAGACTGGGCCGAGGGCCGGAGCGCGGCGGAGCCGGAGTTCTTCGCCCGCCTCGCCGTGCAGCAGGTGCCGGAGTTCTTCTGGATCGGCTGTTCCGACAGCCGGGTCTCGGCCAATGTCGTGGCAGGACTGGATCCGGGCGAGGTCTTCGTGCATCGCAATGTCGCCAATGTGGTGCATTCCTCCGACCTCAACCTGCTCAGCGCGCTGGAGTTTGCGGTCGATGCGCTCAAGGTCCGCGAAATCGTCGTCTGCGGTCATCACGGCTGCGGCGGCGTCAAGGCGGCGACCGAGGAGATCGCTCATGGGCTGGCCGATCACTGGCTTGAACCGATCCGCCGCCTTGGCCGCGCCTACGCCCTGGACCTGGCGCGGCTGGACAGCGCCGAGGCACGGCGCGACAAGCTGGCCGAATTGAATGTCGTCGAGGGCGTGCGAAGGGTGGCCGAAACGCCGATCCTGCAAGCGGCCTGGAAACGTGGCGAGGATGTCCGCGTGCATGGCCTGATCTATGGGCTGAAAGACGGGCGCCTGCGCGATCTGCAATGCAGCGTCGCACGCCCACGAAACGTGACGGAGGCCGAAACATGACCGTGATCGCCCGACTGGACGCGCCCGGCTGCGGCTGCGACGCCGCGCAGGGACTGGCCAGCATCGACCAGGCGCTGGAGCGCATCCGCGCCCTGCCCCGCCGGAAAGATACCGAAGACGTGCCGCTGGCGGTGGCCATGGGCCGCGTGCTGGCCCGCCCGGTGACCGCGCGCGCCAATGTGCCGCCTTTCGCCTCTTCCGCGATGGATGGCTACGCACTCTGCGCGGGCGACCTGATCGGCGATGGCCCCTGGGTCTTGCCGGTCTCGGCCCGGATCGCGGCGGGCGACGATGCCCGTGCCCCGCTGCCCCCCGGCCATGCCGCGCGCATCTTCACCGGCGGCGCGGTGCCCGGCGGGGCCGATTGCGTGGTGATGCAGGAGGCGGTCACCGCCCATCCCGGTCGCATCGAGATCCGCACCCGGCCCACCCCCGGCCAGAACGTCAGGGCCGTCGCCGATGACATGGGACAAGGCGACGTGATCCTGCCCGCCGGACGGCGCCTGACCGCCCGCGACATCGCCGCCGCCGCCGCATCGGGGCGCGCGTCGGTGACCGTGACGAAGGCGCTGCGGGTCGCGCTCTTGCTGACGGGCAACGAGATCGTGGACCAATCGCACGACCTTTCCCCCGGTCAGATCTGGGACGTGAACGGCCCGATGATGGCCGCGATGCTGACCCGCCCGGATGTCGAGATCACCGCCCGTGCCGTGGCCGAGGATGACGCCGACGCGCTGACCGCGCAGATCGCCGCGCTGGCCGATATGGCCGATCTTCTGATTACCAGCGGCGGCATTTCCGTGGGCGATACAGATCTGGTCAAGCCCTCGCTGCTGGCGCTTGGCGGCACGATCCACCTTTCCGGCGTCGCGATCAAACCGGGCAAGCCGGTTTCGGTCGGCACGCTCGGGCGCACCGCCTGGCTCGGGCTGCCGGGCAACCCGGTCTCGGCCCATGTGATCTGGCAGGTCTTCGGAACCGCGCTGCTGGACCACCTGACCGGCAGGCAGCCCGTCACCGCGCGCCGCCACGCGGTCCTTGCCGATCCGCTGGAGCACAAGCCGGGCCGCTGCGAGATGCGCCCCGCCCTGTTGGCCGGACATGACGCCAATGGCCGCGAGATGGTCCGGTTCGAGGGGCAAACCCATTCCGCCCGTGTCGCCACGCTGGCCCGCGCCGACGGGCTGATCCTGATCCCGGCAGAGGCCGACCATATGCGCGCGGGCGACCTGGTAGAATTCCTGCCCTTCGAGACCTGATGAGAAAGCGAGAGAGATAATGAACATAGCCTATGTCATGGCCGAGGGGCGCGGCGATACCGACCTGCTTCTGGCCGATCTTGCCGACCGCCTGATCGCCGGGGGCACCCGCCTGTGCGGCACCGTCCAGATCAATACCGACCGGCCCGACACGCATCGCTGCGACATGGATGTGCGGGTCTTGCCGGACGGGCCGACCTTGCGGATCTCGCAGAACCTCGGCGCAGCGGCGCGGGGATGTCGACTGGACCCCGCCGCGCTGGAAACGGCGGTGGCGCAGGCCGAGGCGCGGTTGGCGCAGGGCGCGGACATGCTGATCATCAACAAGTTCGGCAAGCACGAGGCCGACGGGCGCGGGTTTCGGGGCGCCATCGCCGAGGCCGCAGCACGGGGCATTCCGGTTCTGGTCGGGTTGAACAGCCTGAACGCCGAGGCGTTTCACGCCTTCACCGCCGGTCTGGCCGTGCAGATCCCGGCAGATATGAACGAGTTGCTGATCTGGTCGCTTGCAGAAGTGGAGCCTCGCGTCGCGGCGTGATCCTATCGGGTCAGCGTCCCGGCCATGCCCGCCGCGCAGAACCGGATCAGGCGGTCGATCTGGTCGGCCTCGGACCTGACCGATCCGCCAAGAGATGCGATCCGGTCGGCGGAGGTCAGGAGCGCCAGCATCGCCGAGACCGAGAACACGAACCCTTCGGCCACCTGCTGGGGTGAGGCCCCCGGCATCAGCTTGCGCATTTCGGCAATGAAGATCGCCGCTGTTGGATCGAAATGGCGCGCCGAGACCTCGCGCCACCTGTCATCGACCGAGACATAGGCCACCAGCCGCGCGTAATCGCGCCACCGCCCGTCCTGTGCCGACAGCGCGAAGAAGGGGCGGATGAAAGCCTCCAGCACGGTTTCGAGGGTTAGGTTTTCCTTGGTCCGCTCCAGCATGGCCAGGCGCGCATCCGACAAGGCGTCGGCCCGGCGCGCCACGGTTCGCTGAAACAGCACCTCCTTGCCGCCGCCGTGATGGTGGATGGTGCCGACCGGTTCGCCTGCCTCCGCCGCGATGTCGCGAATCGTGGCGCCGTCGAACCCCCGCAGGGCAAAGACCCGTTCCGCAGCATCAAACACACGGTCCCGCGTCGCCAGCGCCCGCTTGGACGGCGCTCTTTTGCGTTCGGGCACCGTGGGTTGGGTTGTCATCATGGATTTCATCTTGCCTTGTTTTGAACAGTTGTTCAACTTAAGCGGAAGAACGGAGGACGATAATGACCAACGCGCGCGAACGCTTCGCCCTGATCGGGGCGGGGCCGATGGGTTTGGCGACGGCCAAGCTGCTGTCCCGGCATGGGATCGGGTTTCAGGGGTTCGAGTTGAGCTCAGGTGTGGGCGGATTGTGGGACATCGACGGCCCCCGCTCGACCATGTACGAAACGGCGCATCTGATCTCATCGCGCAAGATGACCGAGTTCACCGATTTCCCGATGCGTGAGGATGTGGCGGAATACCCCTCGCACCGCGAGATGAAGCGCTATTTCGAGGCGTTCGCCGAGGCGTTCGACCTGACCCGCCATTACCGGTTCGGGGCCGAGGTTCTGTCCTGCACGCCGCTTGGGTCCCCCGGCGATGGCTGGCGCGTGACCTGGCGCGACGCGGACGGCACGCATGAGGAAGACTTCTCGGGCCTCCTCATTGCCAATGGCACGCTCAGCACGCCCAACATGCCGACGTTCAAGGGCAATTTCGACGGCGAATTGATCCATGCCGCCGACTACCGCCATCCGCGCCAGTTCGACGGCAAGCGCGTGCTGGTGATCGGCGCGGGCAATTCCGGCTGCGACATCGCGGTGGACGCGATCCATCACGGGGTGTCGTGCGACCTGTCGATGCGGCGGGGCTATCATTTCGTGCCGAAATACGTCTTCGGCAGGCCCGCCGACACCTTGGGCGGTGCGATCCGGCTGCCGATGGCGCTGAAACGGATCGTCGATGGCACGATCCTGAAATGGTTCGTGGGCGACCCGCAGAAATACGGCTTTCCCAAGCCCGACCACAAGCTCTATGAAAGTCACCCCGTGGTCAATTCGCTGGTGCTCTATCATGCGGGCCATGGCGACATCTCGATCCGGCCCGATATCGACCGGTTCGACGGGCAGACCGTCCATTTCAACGATGGCACCAGCGCCGAGTATGACATGATCCTGGCCGCGACCGGCTACAAGCTGGATTACCCGTTCATCGACGACGGGTTGCTCAACTGGCAGGGTGATGCGCCACATCTCTTCCTCAACGCCATGCACCCGGAGCGCGATGACCTCTTCCTCCTCGGCATGGTCGAGGCCACGGGCCTCGGCTGGCAGGGGCGCCACGACCAGGCGGAAATGGTGGTGCGCTATATCAAGGGGCTGCGCGAGGGCACGCCCGAGGCGCGGGAGTTGCAGCAGGCAAAAGCGCAGCAGTTCGACCGCGCGACGGGGGGCATGAATTACCTCGACCTGCCGCGCATGGCCTATTACGTCGACAAGGCGACCTATCTCAAGGCCGTGCGAGGCTGGATCCGCAAGCTGAAAGGCAACCGCGCATGATTGACGAGGCGGTTCTGAATTTCTCGGCCGGGTCGCTGACCCTGCTCAACGCGATCCTGGCCATCGTCATGTTCTCGATCGCCATCGACCTGACCGCGCGCGATTTCAAACTACTGGCGAAGGCCCCGAAACCGCTGATCGTGGGCCTCGCCTCGCAATTCCTGCTGCTGCCCGCGCTGACCTTCCTGCTGGTGCTGGCCACCACGCCGCGCGCCTCGGTGGCGTTGGGGCTGATCCTGGTCGCGGCCTGTCCGGGCGGCAATATCTCGAACTTCATCACCCATCGGGCCGGGGGCAACGCGGCGTTGTCGGTGTCGATGACCGCCTTTGCGACCGTGGGCGCCATCCTACTGACCCCGCTCAACATCGCGTTCTGGGGCAGCCTCTATGAACCCTCCGCCGAGATCCTGCGCGCCACGTCGATCGACCCCGTGCGCATCGCCATCACCGTGGGCCTTATGCTGGTATTGCCGTTGATCCTGGGGGTGGCGCTGAACACCAGGCGGCCCGATCTGACACGCCGGTTGCGCAGGCCGCTGCAATGGGTGTCGATGGCGATTTTCGTGGCCTTCATCGCGCTGGCCCTCGCCGCGAACTGGGCCCTTTTCCTGGCCTTCGCGGGCGGTATCGCCGGATTGGTCATCGCGCATAATTCGCTGGCCCTTGCGGGGGGGTACGCACTGGCCAGCCTCGCGGGGCTGTCGCCTTTCGACCACCGCGCCGTGACCATCGAGACCGGGATTCAGAATTCCGGCCTCGGCCTTGTCCTGATCTTCGGCTTCTTCGGCGGGCTTGGCGGCATGGCGATCGTCGCGGCGTTCTGGGGTATCTGGCACGCGATTTCCGGGCTGGCGCTGGCCAGTGTGATGGCCCGCACCCCGGTCGCGCCATGACCCGCATCCTGATCACCGGCGGCGCGGGCATGGTGGGCCGGGCGCTGGCCGATGCGTTGCCGCGCGAGGATATCCTTGTCACCGACCTCGCCCGTGCGGGCCTGCCCGAGGCCGTGCGGTTCCGGCGCATGGACGTGACCGGCCCCGAACCCGACACCGTCATCGGCGACGAGAAACCGGATGTCGTGGTCCATCTCGCCTCCATCGTGACGCCACCGCCGGGGATGACCCGCGACCGGGCCTTCGCGGTCGATGTGACCGGCACGCGCAACGTGCTGGCGGCCTGCATCGCGCATCGGGTAAAGCGGCTGGTCGTCACCAGTTCCGGCGCGGCCTATGGCTATCACGCCGACAACCCCGTGCCCCTGACCGAGGACGCGCCCTGCCGCGGCAATCCCGAGTTCGCCTATGCCGACCACAAGGCCCGCGTCGAGGCGATGCTGGCGGACGCGCGCCGCGATCATCCGGGGCTGGAACAGGTCGTGCTGCGCGTCGGCACCGTGCTTGGGGCGGGGACCGACAACCAGATCACCGCGCTTTTCCGGCGCAGGCGGCTTCTGGCGATCCGGGGCAGCGACAGCCCCTTCGTCTTCATCTGGACCCGTGACCTGGCCCGGATCGTCGAACGCGCCGCGACGGGCGCCCCGGCGGGGGTCTACAATGTCGCGGGGGATGGCTGGATGACGGTCGATGGCATTGCGCGCGCCCTGGGCAAGCCGGTTCTCCGCCTGCCGGCGTCGGCCCTGAAACTGGCGCTGGCGGTGGCGCATCCCCTCGGCCTGTCGCGCTATGGGCCGGAGCAGGTGAAGTTCCTGCAATACCGGCCCGTGCTGGACAATCACCGGCTCAAGCAGGTGTTCGGCTACACGCCCGAATTAACCTCGGCCCAGGTCTTCGACCTCTGGCGGCGGGAGGCGAACCCATGAGAACGGCTGTCATTTCGGGGGGTAATGGCGGCCTTGGACAGGCGATGGCGGCACGGCTGGAGGCCGGGGGCTGGCACTGCGTCTTGATGGATGTCGACATCGGCGGGCTGGAGCATACCGAGACCCGGACGCCGGTGGCCGTCGACCTCACCGATGGGCAGGCTTTGGCGCGGGCGGCGGATCGGATCATCGCCGCGCGCCCCTCGATCGACATGGTGATCTACAATGCGGGCGTGTCGCAGATCTGCCCCTTTGCCGTGGCGGATGCGGCCAGTCACCGGCGCGTGTTCGAGATCAACTATTTTTCCGCGGTGGAGCTGGCCCGCGCCTTTCTGCACCCGATCCGGGCAAGCCAGGGCACCCATCTGGCGATCTCGTCCGTGGCGGGCTTTGCGCCGCTCCATGGCCGCACCGCCTATGCCGCGTCGAAACATGCGATGCAGGGGTTTTTCGGGTCGCTGCGATCCGAGGAGGCCGCGTTCGGCGTGCGCTGCCTGATCGCGGCCCCCAGTTTCGTGGCGACAAACCTCGGCAATGCGGGGCGCGGCGAGGACGGCATCCAGCGGCCAGGTTCGGCCACTGACGGTGTGGATTACATGTCGGCAGAGGCTGCCGCCGAAACCATCCTGCGCGGGGTCGAGCGGGGGCAGGAGTTCATCCCCGTGGGCCGCGTGGCCCGTCTTGCCGCGCTGATCTCGCGCGCGTCGCCGGGGCTATACCAGCGCCTGATGCGGCGCAGGATCGCGGCAGACATTTCCAAACCACAGCGTTAGGTCGACCGGCCTGCCGCCTGAACGCCGCGCAGGGCCGGGTAGAGCGCGCGGAACCCCGCCAGCCGCGCTTGCAGCCGGTCCCTGTCGGCGCTCTGCGGTTCGAACCACCTGGCGACTTCGGGCTTGGTCATCACATCGCGCATCGCCCGCCCGCTTTGTGCCACGCAGGCAAGCCGCGCCGCGCCAAGCGCGGGCCCGACCCCGGCCGCGTCGCTTCTGCCGATCCGGCAATCCATGACGGTGGCGATGGTCTGCATCAGGAAATCGCTCTTGGTGCCGCCGCCAATGGCCAGCAGCGTGCCAGGCTCGGTGCCCCCGCGCCGCAACGCATCGGAGGCATCGGCAAGCGTGAAGGCAATCGCCTCGACCACCGCGCGCATCAACCCGCCCGGTGTCGTGGTCTCGCCCAGGCCCGAGAATCCGGCCCGAATCGTCGAATCGCCATGCGGCGTGCGTTCGCCGGTCAGATAGGGCAGGAAGATCGGCCCCGCCTCCGCCACCTCGGCCTCGGCCAGCAGGTCGGCGATGGGTCGGCCCAGAAGGTTGGCCAGCCACGCCATCGGGCGTGCGCCGTTCAACATCGCGGCCATCTGGAACCACAGCCCCGGCACCGTATGCGCATAGGCATGGATCAGGCTGTCGGTGTTCGGGCGATATTCCGGCGTCGTCACGAAGAGCTGCCCCGAGGTGCCGAGCGAGATGAACCCGTCCCCCGCCCCGATAGCACCGATCCCCACGGCGCCCGCCGCGATATCGCCACCTCCGACCGCCACGGGAATGCCCGCGGGCAGCCCGAGCGCTAGGGCGGCATCGGTCTGCAACTCCCCCGCCACCTCGGTGCCATAGGCGATCTCGGGCAACCAGGCCGGGTCCGTCGCGCTGACCGCGCAGATCTTCTCCGACCATTGCCGGGTGCGCTGGTCCAGCCAGGAGGTGCCCGCCGCATCGGTCGGATCGGTGATATAGCGCCCATGCAGGCGGAGGCCCAGATAATCCTTGGGCAGCAGGATATGGGCGATGCGGGCATGGGCCTGCGGCTCATGCCGGGCCAGCCAGAGCAGCTTGGGCGCGGTGAAGCCCGCCATCGGGGCAATGCCCGCGATCTCGCCCGCCTCGGGTTCCGCCGCGATCATGTCGGCGCTTTCCTTCGTGGCGCGGGCGTCGTTCCACAGCATCACGGGCCGCACCGGCTGCCCCTGCCCGTCCAGCAGAACCGCCCCGTGCATCTGCCCCGACAGCCCGATGGCGCGCACCTGGTGGCGCAACGCCGATGGAAGCGACTGCACGGCGGTGCAGCAGGCGTCCCACCAGGACAGGCAATCCTGCTCGCTGGCACCGTCAAAGGGATGGCTTGTGGCAAGCGGGGCGGTGGCCGTTTCCGACACGGTGCCATCCGGGCGCATGAGGCAGACCTTTACCCCGGAGGTTCCCAAGTCTATGCCCAGATACATTCCAGTCCCCTTGCCGCGACGGTCGCGGATCTCGAATAAAACTTTACTCGCGTAATGTTTTTCAGGTTAACTGGGCAAGACGCAAGCCCCGTTCACCCGGCTTGCACAGGAACATGGACCAGGAAGCCACGGGATGCCCGAAAAAAAGATACGGAATATGGAGGAGTTCGCCGCCGTCAGCGGCTTGTCGCGTCCGACCGTATCCAAGTATTTCAACGATCCCGACAGCGTCCGGGCCACGACACGCAAACGAATCGAGGCCGCGCTGGAGCGCCACGAATACCGCCCGAACATCTACGCGGTGAACCAGAACCGGCGCCTGACCAAGAATATCGGCATCGTGGTTCCCTACCTGGCGGATCCCTTCTTTGCCGAGATCGCGCGCAGCATCGAGATGCTGGTGATCGAGGCCGGGTTCCGGCCCATCCTGCTCGGCTCGCACGGGGATCGCGGGCAAGAGATCGACAACCTGGAAAGCCTGCGCTCGATCAAGCCCGCCGGTGTCCTGCTGGCACCGCTTGGCCGGATCTCGGACCGGTCCGCGATCGAGAGCTTTTGCAAGGCGGTTCCCACCGTGCTGTTCGACAGCAACATGGAGGGGACAGGCGCTGCCTTCATCGGATCGGACAATGTCAGTTTCGTCGATCAGACCGTCGATTACCTCTGCCGCACCGGCACACCGCCCTGTTTCTTCGAGATGAAAACCCCCGCCAACCCGAATGCCAACAAGCGGCGGCTGGCCTATATCGCGGCGATGGAACGCGCGGGGCTGGACCCGCAGGTGATCAAGATCGACGGCGAGGGCTGGCGCTTCGAGGAGATCGGCCACAAGGGCACGCATGACGTGATCGCATCCGGCGGCTTCCCGTCCGACACGGTGCTGTGCAGCAACGACCGGCTCGCGATCGGCCTTCTGGCGGCCTGCTACGAGGACGGGCTGCGCGTGGGGCGCGGCGATGGCTGCGCGATGCGCGTCGCCAGCCATGACGATCACCCCTATTCGCGCTTCACCTGCCCTTCGCTGACCACGGCGGCGCATGATTACGCGGAAGTGTCCGGGCGCAGCGTCGATACGCTGTTTGAACTGATCGAAAGCGGCGGGCGATTCGATCAGCGGCGCGAAACCCTGTTCGCGGCCCGATTGATCTTGCGGGATTCGGCCTGATTCATCAGTAAATTTTACGCGCGTAAAATATTTTGTTGACTCGGAGTAACATTCTGGACATCTTGCCTGCGATCACATCCAAACAGGGAGGAATAGGATGTTCTTCAAGGCAGCACTACGCACATCCACTGCTCTTGCGCTCTGCGTATCGGCAACTGCGGCATTCGCTGAAAGCCACGCGCCCACCATCACCATCGCCACCGTGAACAACGGCGACATGATCCGGATGCAGGGCTACACCGACCAGTTCACCGAAGAGACCGGAATCAATGTCGAATGGGTCACGCTGGAGGAAAACGTCCTTCGTCAGCGCGTGACGACCGACATCACCACCAATGGTGGCCAGTTCGACATCATGACCATCGGCATGTACGAGACCCCGATCTGGGGCGCAAATGGCTGGCTCGTTCCGCTGGACGGCCTGTCGGAAGAATACAATGTCGACGACCTGCTTCCCGCGATGCGCGCGGGCCTCAGCCATGACGGCACGCTCTACGCCGCCCCGTTCTACGGCGAAAGCTCGATGATCATGTACCGCACCGACCTGATGGATGCGGCCGGTCTGGAAATGCCCGAGGCACCGACCTGGCAGTTCATCCGCGAGGCCGCCGCGGCCATGGATGATCCTGAAAACGGCGTCAACGGCGTCTGCCTGCGCGGCAAGCCCGGTTGGGGCGAAGGCGGTGCCTTCATCACCGTCACCGGCAACTCGTTCGGTGCACGCTGGTTCGACGAGGACTGGAACGCCCAGTTCGACCAGCCGGAATGGGCCGAGGCGCTCAACTTCTACGTCAGCCTGATGAACGACTACGGGCCGGACGGGTATGAGAACAACGGTTTCACCGAGAATCTCAACCTCTTCAACCAGGGCCTCTGCGGCATGTGGATCGACGCCACCGTCGCGGCGTCCTTCGTGACCAACCCGGAAGATTCCACCGTCGCCGACAGCGTCGGGTTTGCACTGGCCCCCAATTCCGAAGGCGTCGACCGCCGGGCGAACTGGCTCTGGGCCTGGGCGCTGGCGATCCCCGCCGGCACGCAGCAGGAAGACGCCGCGATGCAGTTCATCGAATGGGCAACCTCGACCGACTATATCGAGCTGGTGGCCGAGAACGAAGGTTGGGCCAATGTGCCTCCGGGTGCGCGTACCTCGCTCTATGAGAACCCGAACTACCAGGATGTGCCCTTTGCACAGATGACGCTGGACTCGATCCTTGCGGCCGATCCGACCAACCCGACCGTGGACCCCGTTCCTTACGTCGGCATCCAGTTCGTGGCGATCCCGGAATTCGCAGGTATCGCGACCGAGGTGAGCCAGGAATTCGCGGCCGCCTATGCCGGTCAGATCTCGGTCGAAGAGGCCCTGGAAAACGCCCAGGCCATCACCAACGAAGCGATGGAAGCGGCCGGCTACCGCTAGGCCGCCCCCTCGCAAACGTCCCGGAAGGCAGCGCGCGCCGTTGCCTTCCGGCCCCAAAGCCCCGCATCTTTCCCCCTGAACACGGTTTCCAACGGGCCTAGCGCCTGACCGCAGAGGATTTGTCCCATGGCGACACAGCATTCCCGATCAGCCGCCCGAGTCATGATGGCCCCCGCCGTCTTCCTGCTCCTCGTCTGGATGCTCGTGCCCCTGTCCATGACCGTGTGGTTCTCGCTCAGAAGCTACCTGCCCCTGCGTGGCGGCGACCAGGGCTTCGTCGGGCTTGAGAATTTCGTCCGTTTCGTCTCGTCCAGCGCCTTCTGGCCGTCCATCGTCACCACGCTGATGATCGTCGGCGGTGCGCTCCTGATCTCGATCGTCTTCGGCATCCTTCTGGCGATCCTCCTGGACCAGCCGATGTGGGGACAGGGCGTTGTCCGCATCCTGGTCATCGCGCCCTTCTTCGTCATGCCGACGGTCTCCGCGCTGGTCTGGAAGAACATGTTCATGGATCCCGTGAACGGTCTCTTCGCCCATCTGTGGCGATTCTTCGGGGCCGACCCGGTGGTCTGGCTCAGCGAGATGCCGATCTTCGCGCTTGTCGTGATCGTGTCCTGGCAATGGCTGCCCTTCGCGACCCTGATCCTGCTGACCGCGATCCAGTCGCTGGACGGAGAACAGATGGAAGCCGCCGAAATGGATGGCGCCGGGCCGCTGTCGCGCTTTTTCTACCTGACCCTGCCGCATCTGAGCCGCGCCATCACCATCGTGATCCTGATCCAGACGATCTTTCTTCTGGCCGTCTTCGCCGAAATCTTCGTGACCACCGGCGGCGCCTTCGGAACCCGGACCCTGACCTACCTGATCTACCAGCGCGTGCTGGAAAGCCAGAATGTCGGACTGGGCAGCGCGGGCGGCGTCTACGCCATCATCCTTGCCAACATCATTGCGCTCTTCCTGATGCGCATCGTCGGCAAGAACCTGGATCGTTGAGGAGGAGCTGAACCATGGCACGCGCTGTCACATCCCGACGCAAGGCCCTGAACACCACACTCGCGTGGCTTGTCGGGTTCCTGATCTTCTTCCCGATCCTCTGGACGATCCTGACATCGTTCAAGACCGAGGCGGATGCCATCGCCAACCCCCCCGTCTTCCTGTTCTTCGACTGGACGCTGGAAAACTACGAGGTGGTGCAGGAGCGGTCGAACTACATGCGGTTCCTGTGGAACTCGATCTTCATCGCGGGCGGCTCGACCATCCTGGGCCTCCTCGTCGCGATCCCCGCCGCCTGGTCAATGGCTTTCGTGCCGTCGCGCCGCACCAAGGACATCCTGCTGTGGATGCTCTCGACCAAGATGCTGCCCGCGGTCGGCGTGCTCTACCCGATCTACCTGCTCTGCATCCAGCTTGGGGTGCTGGACAATCGCTATGCCCTGGTCGTGATCCTGATGCTGATCAACCTGCCGATCATCGTCTGGATGCTCTACACCTATTTCCGCGAAATCCCCGGCGAGATCCTGGAAGCCGCGCGGATGGACGGCGCATCCCTGAAGGACGAGCTGCTCTACGTGCTGACGCCGATGGCCATTCCGGGCATCGCCTCGACCCTGCTGCTGAATTTCATCCTCGCCTGGAACGAGGCGTTCTGGACCCTCAACCTGACCGCCGTGGATGCCGCGCCCCTGACTGCGTTCATCGCCAGCTATTCCAGCCCCGAGGGCCTGTTCTTCGCAAAACTCAGTGCGGCCTCGACAATGGCCATCGCACCGATCCTCATCCTTGGCTGGTTCAGCCAGAAACAACTTGTCCGTGGCCTGACATTCGGCGCGGTGAAATGAACGGAGGGCCCCATGGGACGCATTACACTCGATAAGGTCGAGAAGAGCTTTGGCGACGTATCCGTCATCCCGCCGCTCGACCTGACCATCAATGACGGCGAATTCGTTGTCTTCGTCGGCCCCTCGGGCTGCGGCAAATCCACCCTTCTGCGCCTGATCGCGGGGCTGGAGGACGTCTCCGGCGGTGTGATCAGCATCGACGGAAACGATGCCACGCGCGTGCCGCCCGCCAAGCGCGGCCTGGCGATGGTGTTCCAGTCCTACGCGCTCTATCCGCATATGTCGGTGCGCAAGAACATCGCCTTTCCGATGCGCATGGCGGGCATGGACAAGGCCGAGCAGGACCGCCGCATCGAAGGCGCGGCGGCGGCGCTGAACCTGACCGATTACCTGGACCGGCGTCCTGGCCAATTGTCGGGCGGCCAGCGCCAGCGCGTCGCCATCGGTCGGGCCATCGTGCGCGAACCGGCGGCGTTCCTCTTCGATGAGCCGCTGTCGAACCTCGATGCCGCCCTGCGCCACGGCATGCGGCTGGAGATCAGCGAACTGCATGAGCGGCTGAAGACGACGATGATCTACGTCACGCATGACCAGGTCGAGGCGATGACCATGGCCGACAAGATCGTGGTCCTGCAGGCCGGTGTGATCGAACAGGTCGGCAGCCCGCTGGATCTGTATCATTCGCCGCAGAACCTCTTTGTGGCCGGCTTCATCGGCAGCCCCAGGATGAACTTCTTCACCGGCGCGGATGCCGCCGAGCACGATGCCCACACCATCGGCATCCGGCCCGAACACCTCACGGTTTCGACCACCGAGGGGCGCTGGAAAGGCACCGTCGGCGTCGCCGAACACCTCGGCTCGGACACGTTCATTCACGTCCATCCCGAGGGCGATCCGGCGGCCACGCTGACCGTGCGCGTCGGTGGCGAGTTTGTGGCCAGCCATGGCGACACCGTCCATATCTCGCCGCTGCACGCGGACCGGATTCACAGGTTCGACGCCGAGGGGCTGCGGATCTGATGGGCCGCCTGCGAGGAAAATCAGCCCTGATCACCGGCGCCGCGCGCGGGATCGGGCTGGCTTTCGCCCGGGCCTATGCGGCGGAGGGGGCCAAGGTCGCCCTCGCCGATATCGACCTCGACCGCGCCAGCAAGGCCGCACGGGACATCGGCGATGCGGCCATCGCGGTCGAGATGGACGTGACCCAGCAGGCAAGCATCGAGGCCGCTGTGGCCGAGACGGTGGACCGGTTCGGGCAGATCGACATCCTGATCAACAACGCCGCGATCTTCACCGCCGCGCCGATTGTCGAGATCGCGCGCGCCGATTTCGACGCCGTGTTCAAGATCAACGTGGCGGGAACGCTTTTCACCTTGCAGGCCGTCGCCCGGCACATGATCGCGCGCGGGGGCGGAGGCCGGATCATCAACATGGCCAGCCAGGCGGGCCGCCGGGGCGAGCCGCTGGTTGCGGTCTATTGCGCCTCGAAGGCCGCGATCATCAGCCTCACGCAATCCGCGGGGCTGGACCTGATCCGGCACGGGATCAACGTGAACGCCATTTCGCCGGGTGTCGTCGATGGCGAGCATTGGGACGGCGTCGATGCCTTCTTTGCCAAGCATGAAGGCAAGGCACCGGGGCAGAAGAGACGCGAGGTCGGCGCGGCTGTTCCCTTCGGTCGCATGGGCACCGCGCAGGATCTGACCGGGATGGCGGTGTTCCTCGCCTCGGACGAGGCCGAATACATCGTCGCGCAAACCTACAACGTCGATGGTGGCAATTGGATGAGCTAATGACAGTTTCAGTTTCAGACCCCCTTCCGCTGTCCGACGTGACGCTGGACCGCCTGCCCGCCGATATCGCCAGACCGGTCTATGACCGCGCGGCGCTGACCCCCGGCATGGTTCATATCGGCCTGGGCAATTTTCACCGCGCGCACCAGGCCTGGTATCTGCACCGGCTGATGCAGTTGGGCGCGGCGCGGGATTGGGCGATCCTGGGGGCCGGTGTCCGCTCCTACGACGCGGCCATGCGCGAGAAGCTGCTGGCGCAGGATTGCCTGACCACGCTGATCGAATTGTCGCCCGACAGCCGTTCGGCGGAAGTGACCGGCGCGATGATCGACTACCTGCCCATCGAGGAGGGCAATGCCAGACTGATCCGCGCCATGGCCGACCCCGCGATCCGGATCGTGGCGCTGACCGTGACCGAGGGCGGCTACCATATCGACCCGGCCACCGGCGGGCTTGACACGGGCCATGCCGATATCCGGCACGACGCGCAGAACCCCGACCGGCCGCGCACCGCCTTCGGCGCGATGGTCGCCGCATTGCACCAGCGCCGCGCGGCGGGGCACGGCCCCTTCACCGGCATGAGCTGCGACAACCTGCGCGGCAACGGGGACATCCTGCGTCAGGCCGTCGTCGGGCTGGCCCGGTTGAGCGACCCCGACCTTGCCGACTGGATCGACAGCGAGGGCGCCTTCCCGAACTCCATGGTGGATTGCATCGTGCCCGCCACCGGCCCCGCCGAACGCGCGCTGGCGCGCGACCTCGGCATCGCGGACGAAGTGCCGGTCACGCATGAAAACTACCGCCAATGGGTGCTTGAGGATGCGTTCTGCGCGGGCCGCCCCGACTGGGACAGGGTCGGCGCGACCTTCACCGCGGATGTGCATTCCTACGAGATGATGAAGATCCGCATTCTCAATGCCGGCCACCAGGTTCTGGCCAATGCGGGCGAGCTTCTGTCCCAGGGCACCATCGCCGATTGCATGGCGCATCCCGTCATCCGCGCCTTCTTCCGCAAGGTGCAGACCGAGGAGATCCTGCCCCATATCGACCCGGTGCCGGACATGACGCCGGACCAGTATCTTGACCTGATCGAAAGCCGCTTTGCCAATCCCGCGATCCGGGACACGACGCGCCGGGTGGCCTTTGACGGCTCCTCGCGCCATCCCGGCTTTGTCCTGCCGATCCTGCGCGATGCGCTGGCGGCGGGCGGGCCCGTCGAAGGACTGGCCCTGGTCGAGGCGCTATGGGCGCGCATGTGCGCCGGTCAGCGCGAGGACGGCACGGTGATCGAGCCGAACGACCCGTTTTGGGCGGACTTGCACCAGGCCGCCAACGCGGCCAAGACCCGCCCCCTCGCCTGGCTGGAGCAATCCGGCATATACGCGGATACCGCCGCCGATCCGGCCTTCTCCGCCGCTTTCGCGCGCTGGCTTACGCTGATCTGGCAGGACGGCACCGAGGCGGCATTGGCAGCCTATATCGGCAGGGGATAGGTGTCGCTTCAGACACCACGCGTCAGACCCCCATCAATGCGCCAGTTCTGGCCGGTGACATAGCCGCCATCTCCGGATGCAAGCCACGCAATCAGCGAGGCAACCTCCTCCTCCCGGCCGTAACGCCCCATCGGGATGCGGGCGCGTCGGTCTTCGGTCTCGGGCAGGCTGTCGATGAAGCCCGGCAGGATGTTGTTCATGCGGATATTCTCCGCCGCATGGCGGTCGGCGAAGAGCTTGGCGAACCCCGCCAGCCCCGCCCGGAAGATCCCCGAGGTCGGAAATAACGGGTCGGGCTCGAAGGCGGCGAATGTCGAGATGTTGATGATCGCACCACCGCCCTGCGCCGCCATGATCGGCGTGACAAGACGGGTTGGACGGATCACGTTCAACAGGTAGACGTCCAGCCCGTCATGCCAATCCTCATCGGTCATTTCGAGGATGTCGCCCTTGGGCCCATGTCCGGCGGAGTTCACGAGGACATCGACCCTCCCCCACCGATCCATCGCGCCATCCACCAGCCGGGCAAGGTCGGCGACCGACCGGTTCGACCCGGTGACGCCGAAACCGCCAAGCGCCTCACCGAGGGCCTCGCCCTTGCCGGAGGAGGAAAGGACGCCAACCTTGTATCCATCAGCCGCAAGCCGTTTCGCCGCGCCGGCCCCCATGCCGCTGCCGCCCGCCGTGATCAGTGCTGTTTTTTCTATCGTCATGCTCCGTTCCTCCTTGCCGCATGTCGCATATCAATTTTACCTTCTCTTCTTGAAATAGGGCGCCTATGCTTGAATCACCAACCAGAAGCTCTGTCACGTGACAGTAGAAATTCTATCATGCCCGATGACGCCGCATTGCCGCCTTTGAACGGCCTCCGCGCCTTCTCTGCCGCGGGCAGGCACCTGAATTTCCGCGCCGCCGCCGATGATTTGGGCGTGACGCAGGGCGCCGTTGCCCAACAGGTGCGCGGACTGGAAGATCATCTCGGGCTGCGCCTGTTCCTCCGGCATCCGCGGGGTCTGTCCTTCACCGAGGAAGGGCGCACCTACCATGCGGCTGTCTCTCGCGCCTTTGCGCAGCTTGCCGAGGCGACGGACGCGTTGCGTCGCGCCCCCGCGCGGGCGACGATCAGCGTCACGCCGACCTTCGCCTCCAAATGGCTCATCCCGCGCCTGGCGGACCTGACCCGTGCCCATCCCGGCATTGATCTCCGCCTCACCGCGACCGAGCGGGTTGCCAGCTTTCACTCGGACGGGATCGACCTTGCTGTGCGGCAGGCACGCCCGCCTTTCGGGGCAAGCCTTCGGGCCGATCTGCTGTTCACGCAAGACGTTATCGCCGTCTGTTCCCCCGCGCTTGTCGCCAATCAGGATCTGCCGCTCGATGCCTTGGCTTTCTCGCGGATGACGTTGCTGCATGACACGCATGACCTCTGGCCGAAATTCTTCCAGTCGGCGTTCGGCCAGAGCGTGGACGCGCCACGCAGTCTGCGTTTCAACCAGACGACGCTCAGCCTCGATGCGGCCCTCGCGGGACAGGGGATTGCCCTTGCCAGCCGTTTCCTGGTGGCGCGGGACCTGGCCGAGGGACGCCTGGTCCAGCCGGTCAGATGCAGCCTGGAGGGAGGTCTGGATTTCTACCTGCTTGCACCACGGCATATCGGGTCCGGGGCAGCGGCGCAGGTTCGGGACTGGCTGCTTGGTCTTGCGCGCGATGAGGCGGGCGAGGCAGGGTAGCGTGTCCCCCTTCACGCCCGCGCCCGGTCAGCCCGCCACGTCGATGCCGATCTTGCCCATGTGGGATTTCTCAAGAAACGCCTCCTGCGCCGCGCGCAAGTCGCGCAACGGAAAGCTCTCGGCCACAACGGGCCGGATCTCGCCCGCCTCGATGTAGCGCACGAGATCGGTGAAGACGCGCGGGTCCTGCCGGGTGCTGCCGATGAGGGTCAGGTCGCGCAGGTAGAGTGTGCGCAGGTCAAGCTCCACGATCGGGCCGGCAATGGCGCCCGAGGTCACGTAGCGCCCGCCGATGGCCAGCGCCTCCAGCAATTCCGGCCAACGCGGCCCGCCGACAAGGTCCAGCACCACGTCAAACCCGTCCATCGGCACCGCATCCTCGCGGCTCAGGGTCGTATCCGCCCCCAACCGCATCAGCTCCGCCTGCTTTGAGGCGCTGGTCACCGCCGTCACGTGCGCCCCGCGCCGCTTGGACAATTGCACCGCCGCCGATCCGACCCCGCCCGAGGCCCCGGTGATCAGAACCCGTTCCGCCCCGAGCGCGGCGCGCTGGATCATGCCCTCCGCGGTGGAAAAGGCGCAAGGAAAGGAGGCAAGCTCCAGGTCGCTCAGCGCGCTATCGACCCGGATCACGTGTTCGGCCTCGACCGTGGAGAACTCGGCAAAGGCCCCGTTGCGTTCGGACCCGAAAGTCACGAGGGCATGGGGGTCCTCCGCGCCGATCGGATGGTACATCGGCCGCACCAGCACACGCTGACCAATGCGCCCGGTATCCACACCGCAGCCCGTGGCAACGATCTCGCCACAGCAATCGGCCCCCTGGATGCGCGGAAAACTCAACGCGCCGGACCAGGCGCCGTCGGCATCCGAGGCGCCATCGTAACCAGTCGTCGCCGCCGATCCCGTATCGCCGCGCACGGCCTTGGAATACCAGCCGGTGCGCGTGTTCACATCGGTATTGTTGACCGCCGATGCGCCGACACGGATCAAGACCTCGCCTTCCTCGGGCACCGGAACAGCAACATCGTCACGCCATTCCAGCCGGTCGAGCCCGCCATGGCCGGTCAATAGAACGGCCTGCATGGTATCGGGACGGGGCATCGGTGGAAACCTCACTCGGATCGGGTCATGGAGTGATACAGCACACCGCGCAGATCCGCACGGACAATCAATCGTATCGGTATCAGGGGGTGCTGCATTGCATGCGCATGATCCGCGCGGCGCGATAGACCGAAGACATGCCGGAATTGCCGAGAAAAGGCCCGCGTAACGAATTTATCCAATGGAATCAGAGGATAATGGCGGAGACGAAGGGATTCGAACCCTCGAGACGGTTTCCCGCCTACTCCCTTAGCAGGGGAGCGCCTTCGACCACTCGGCCACGTCTCCGCCGACGCGTATAGCCAAGCGAAGATGGGGATTACAAGGCGATTCTAGCCTTCTACCGAAAAAGCCCGACACGCCGGGGAACCGGCACAGGTCATGCTGTAACGCTCCGGGTTTGGACAAGATCTGATCATTCTGTGCTCCCGGATCAGCGCGCAATCGCGTGACGTGCATTGGGCAATGCCCCGGGACGACACTTGCGTTCCGGTGCCGCGCGGCTGCGGGACTTGGTCAGCCCGCCGCACATGGTGCAAGCACGGCGACGGGATATAGCGTCCAGAGCGTTGCGATGAGTCCCACCCAGGACATGGCGGTACTGGTCCATCGGATGAAGGGAGAGTCCGAACGGAAACGCTCGGAGCGCAGAGCCAAGAGCAGACCGACCTGCACCAGAACAGCCGCAAGCCAGGCCAAGAGCAGCAGCCATCGGAAGAGGGACATCACGGGCATCGCAACCTCTGGCCAAAGCAGCACGCAGCCGACCCCGTGCAGCCCGTAGATCGCACTGAAGCTGGCCAGCCAGACCAGCGGGGGCAGCAAGATGCGCAAGACGTCCCTCATACCAGGAAACCTGGAAGGTGGGCGGCGAGGAGGCTCAGTGCCGCGACCGCCGCGACGTAGTCGGACCAGAGCAGGACGATGGGCAATTCGGCCCTGCGCCGGGGCGAGATGAAGCCGCGCCGGGCCCGCACGATGAGGAACGCCTGCATCAACCCGGCCAGCAAGGCGTGGAGCATCACATAGGCGCCGAGGATCAGCAGGGTTGCTGCATAGGCATGGCCATCCGGTGGCGGCAGCCGGAGGATGAGCATCCCGAAGGTCAGGGCCGTTGCCAGCGTCGCCGCCAGCGCCAGCGCGAGGAATGGCACCGGGGTCTCGGACCGCCTGTTGCGCAAAATGGCCAGGCGCATGGCCAGGGCCGCCCCGATCGCCGACCCGGCACCGATCCCCAGTTCGGCCATTGACGGCGGCAGCCACTCAGGCGGCGGCCAACCAGGGGCGACCGTCCACAGGAACGCGTAACCGAAGAGAAGCGAGCCAAAGAAGGTCGCGTTCGCGACCAGCAGGAAGACCGACCCCCACCAGCCCGGCGCGCGGTCGGTTTCGCCCGCCAGCGGCAACACAGCGCCACGGCCCGCGTCCTGCAGTCTTTGATCGGCGCGGTCGCCCAACTGCCAGACCCAGACCAGCGCCAGGGCCGCGATGCCTGCCAGGGCGAAGGGCGTAAGCCAGAACAGTTTCAGCAGGATCGACAGGAAGAAGAGCCCGGTCACCGCCGCCATCATGATCGGCAGACGCGTGTTGCCCGGATAGATCACGATACCCTCCGGCCTGCCGCTGGCGATATCGACGGTCATCGTCTCGCGCCGCCCGTCCCTGGGGGTGCCCAGGTAGCCCTCGCCACGGGCCAGCCGGTTGGGCAAGCCGGGATCGCCGTGAAGTGGCTCGCGCGAGGTCACCTCGGGCAGGCTGGCGAAGTTGTAGGCGGGTGGCGGCGACATGCTGGCCCATTCCAGTGAGCCCGCCCCCCAGGGATTGCGCCTGCCGCGCACCGCGATGAGGGCGTGTATCGCCACGTCGATCAGCACCATCGCCAGCCCAATCGCCATGACGAAGCTGCTGAGGGACGAGACAAAGTTGATCGCGCCCCATCCGGTTTCGGCGTCATAGGTCTCGATCCGGCGGCGTTGACCCAGAAGCCCGACCCAGTGCATGGCAAGGAAGGTGCCGTGAAAGCCCAGGAAGATCAGCGCAAAGGCCATCTCGCCCAAACGGAAGAACCGCCTGCGCCCGGTGACCAGCGGCAGCCAGTAGTAGATCCCGGCGAGGATCGGAAAGACAAAGCCGCCGAACAGCACGTAATGCAGATGCGCGGTGATGAAGGCGGTGTCATGCGCCTGCCAGTCGAAGGGCACGACGGCAACCATCACGCCGGTCAGCCCGCCGATGACGAAGGTGACGAAGAAGCCGAGGATATGCAGCATCGGCAGGTGCAGCTCGGGCCGCCCCTTCCACAGCGTTCCGATCCAGGCGAAGATCTGCACCCCCGTCGGCACCGCCACCAGCGTCGAGGCCGCCGAGAAGAAGGCCAGCCCCATCTGGGGGATGCCGGTGGTGAACATGTGATGCACCCAGAGCCCGAAACTCAGGAAGGCCAGCGCCACCGCCGAGGCCACGATCCAGCCATAGCCCAACAGGGTGGTGCGTGCCATCACCGGGATCACGGTCGAGATCACACCGGCGGCGGGCAGGAAGATGATATAGACCTCCGGATGCCCGAACAGCCAGAAGAGGTGCTGCCACAGCAGGCTGTCGCCCCCCAGATCGGCCTGGAAGAAGGGCAGGCCGAAGGCGCGCTCGACCTCCAGCAGGATCGAGCCGAGGATGAGCGGCGGAAACCCCGTCAGGATCATCAGCGAGGTGACGAGGGCATACCAGGCAAAGATCGGCATCTTGTCCAGCGACATCCCCGGCGCGCGGTATTTCAGGATCGAGACGGTGAACTCGACGGCGGCGCAGATCGCCGAGATTTCCACGAAGGTGATCCCGATCAGCCAGAAATCGGTGTTGATCCCCGGCGAATACAGCGGCCCGGTCAGCGGCGGATACATGAACCAGCCGCCATTCGGCGCGATGCCGAAGACCAGCGCCACCAGCAGCATCAATCCGCCGAACGCGTAGCACCAGTAGCCGTAGGCGGTGAGGCGCGGAAAGGCCAGGTCGCGCGTGCCCAACATCTTCGGCAGCAGGTAGATCGCCAGCCCCTCGAAGGTGGGGATGGCGAAGAGGAACATCATGATCGTTCCGTGCATGGTGAAGAACTGGCTGAAGGCGCCCGCATCGACGAAGGCCGAGTCCGGCGTCGCCAGTTGCGCGCGGATCAGCATGGCCAGAAGGCCGCCCACCAGGAAAAAGAAAAAGGCGGTGACCAGGAACATCCGGCCTAGATCGGTGTGGTTGACGCTGCTGGTCCAGCCCTTCCAGCCGGGTTCGGAGGCCCATATGGCGCTCAGCTTGCGATGGCGGCGCAGGGCGGTCATGGCGTGCTCCCTTCGAGGAATGCGGCCCAACCCTCGGCGTCATGGGCCTGAACCGCGAAGACGTGCCCGCGATAGCCTTCGCCGTTATATTCAGCGGTCAGCCCGCGATAGGTGCCGGGCAGGTCGGCCTCGATCCTCAGCACGTTGACATGCCCCGGTATGGCGTCCAGCTTTCCGGCCAGCCGCGGCACCCAGAAGCTGTGGACCACGTCCACGCTGGTGATCGCGACATCGACGGGACGACCGGCGGGGATATGCAGCAGGTTGTCGGTGACATGGCCGGGCCGATCGTCATAGGTGAAACGCCACTCCCACTGGCGGGCCTCGGCGGCGACGCGCACCACGTCGGGGGCGGCGCGGGGCATGAGACGCTCACCGGCGGCCAGACCATAGGCCAGCAACGCCGCAAGGACCGTCATGGAGAACCCGAGACCGAGGCCGACGATCCAGATCTTCTCGCGTCGGGCGTCACCGGCCACGGGTTGTCGCACCCGGAATGCGGCCACCACAAGCCCTGTCACCATCACAAGGATCGCCACCGCACCGGCCAGCATCACCCACCAGAGCGTTGCGATGCTGCGTGCGGCGGGACCGGCGGGATCGACGATTGAGAGGTCGCCGCTGCAACCAATCAGCAAGATGGACGTTGACCCTGCAGCCATGCCCCGGAGGAGACCGCGACCGTGACCAAGGACACTGCACCCGAAACGCCGGATAGGCTTGACGACCCGATCGCAGCCCAACCAGGCTATGACGAGACCGAGACCCGCATCGCGCTGAGTGGTCACCCGATCCACGCCATGAGCGTCGCCTTCCCCATCGCGCTGTCCTTCTGCCTTCTGGGGGCCGATCTGCTCTATTGGTGGACCGGCGATCCCTTCTGGGCGCGAGCGGCGCTGTGGGCTGCGGGGACAGGGTTTCTCTTCGGGATGCTGGCGGGTTTTTCCGGAACCGCCGAGCTTCTGCTGGTCCGCGGGATCCGGTCGCGCGCGGCGGCCTGGACCCATGCGATCATCGCCGTCACCCTGCTTGCGGTATTGGGGACGAACTGGGGCCACAGGCTCGATGGCTATGAGGAGGCCGTGCTGCCCTATGGCCTCCTGCTGTCGGGGCTCGGCGCGGTCATGGTGGCATTCACGGGATGGCATGGCGGCAAACTCGTCTTCGATTATCGGCTCGGCACGTCTAAGGGCAATTGACCGCCGCGCGGTTCACGCAACCAGTCGGGCAGCGGAATTTCACCCAGTTCGGGCTTTCCCAGCACCAGGATCAGAATGATGAGGACCGGAACCAGCGTGGCGGTCACCGGCAGGTAGGGCCAGGGCGAGCGGGACCGTCCCGGTTTCTCGGCGACCTGGACGACCAGGTGGCCGATCCAGACATGCGCCGCCGAAAGCGCCGCGACGAACAGCAGCTTGGCATAGAGCCAGGGCACGAAGACCTCCCGCAGGAAGATGAGCCAGGTGCCCGCCACCACGGCAATGATGGCGGCCGGCGTGACGATGATGGCATAGGTCGTGTGCGTGGCGCTGCGGATGCGACGGTAATCGTCCGGGGTCACCGCCGGATCGTGGCGCGACAGCATGAGCGGCAAGGCCAGCAACCCTGCGCACCAGAGCATCAGCGCGGCGATATGCACGCCCTTGAAGAGCGCGACCAGGATGGTGTGCCAGTCGATCATGCGGCACCGGCACGAAGCGTCGCCCAACTCCGGCGCGCCACCACGACGCCGGCCACCGCATAGGGCAGACCGGCCGGCACCCACATCAGCAATCCGCCAAGCTGCTGGTCGGCCAGCGGGGTCAGGCCCCAGGCGAAGGGCGCGACCGCATGCGCGGCATAAAGCGGGTCCGGCGCAAATGTCAGGAGCGCGCCAAGCATCCCCATCTGCGCGAACCCCGCCACGATCAGCGCGATCGCCTCGATGGGCGAGCGGTCCGAGGCGAGCACCTCGCGCCAGAACCAGGTCGCGCTGGCCAGAAGGGATACCTGCATGACCCAGTAGACGCCGACATGGCCAAGCGCGAGGTCATAGGCCAGCGGGGCATGCCACGCCCAGAGAACGGCTGTCGAAACGATGAAGGCTGGCACCGCACTGCGAACCCGGCGGGCGGGCCAGACCTCAGCCAGAAGCGGGGCGGCGACGGCGACAAGCAACACGTGATGCACCACCCGGGCCGAGAACAGCGCCGAGGAGAGTGCACAGAGGGGCGAGACGAAGGCCAAAGCCAGAACGGCGATGGACAGCGCGCCTCTAGCGCCATGGCCTCGGCTGCGCGCGACGGCGATGGACAGGAGAAAGAGGGCAACCAGCAGGATCGGATCGAGGTTCCAGCGCAACCAGAGGTCGCCCGGACCGGGTGCCGGTCCGCAATAGGTTCCGATCCATGCGTCGCTCAGCAAGGGCTTTCTGGTCCTTTTTCCGATCTACGAATGGCCAACGTTCGAAAAGGGTGGCTTGTTCCCGACGGTACTGCGCAACGAAGCTGTCTGCCAAGGAAAAGGTCGTGTGGGGCGGCATTTCGTGTTGTCGCGGAAGCGGCCCTGGCGCAGTCTGCGGCGCGTCAGCAAAGCGAAAGGGTCCGTCATGATGAACACGCAAATCATTCTTGCCAATCGGCCCGTGGGGGTTCCGGGGCCTGAACATTTCGAGCGGCGCGAAGTGCCCGTGGGCAAACCGGGTGAGGGCGACGTGCTGATCCGGGTCACGCATTGGTCGGTCGATCCGGCGATGCGGGGATGGGCGAACGATGTGCCGAATTACTCGCCGCCGGTGGCGCTTGGCGATCCAATGCGCAGTTTTGGCGTTGGCGAGGTGCTCGAAAGCCGGCATCCGGATTACACCGAGGGCGACGTGGTTCACGGGCTTTTCGGCTGGCAGACGCACAAGATCAGCGATGGCAGCGAGATCAGCCGCAAGGTGACGGAGACCGATCTGCCGCGCAGCTATGCCCTTGGTATCATGGGGCTGAACGGCGTGACCGCCTATTTCGGATTGCGTGAGAGCTGTGCGGCGAAGGCGGGGGATACCGTCGTTGTGTCGACTGGGGCGGGGGCTGTGGGGTCGGCTGTGGGGCAGATTGCGAAGATCATGGGGTGCCGGACGGTCGGAATCGCGGGCGGGGCTGAGAAGAGGCGGGCCTGCATCGAAGACTTCGGATATGGCGCGGCGATTGACTATAAGTCCCAAGACGTTGGTGGCGCGCTGGCGGAAGCCTGCCCGGATGGCGTGGACTGCTATTTCGACAATACCTGCGGGCCGATCTCGGATGCGGTGATGGAACATCTGGCCCTCGGCGCGCGCATCACGATTTGCGGGACGGCTGCCGTAACCGATTGGAATCCCACACCAATGGGGCCGCGCGTGCATCGGCAGCTGCTGGTCGCTCGGGCGCGGATGCAGGGCTTCCTCGCCTTCGATTACGCCGACCGGACCGAGGAGGCGCTGGCCGCTCTGGCGGGGTGGTTGCGCGAGGGAGAACTGACCGTGCGCGAGCATTTTCTGGACGGGCCCGAGGCCGCGATGGATGCGATCGGGATGCTCTACCGGGGCGAAAACACCGGCAAACTGATCGTCCGCGTCTGACCCCGAAATGCCCGAAATGAGGGGGGTGCCCCCCGTACACCCCCCGATGCGCCCCCCGTACACCCCCCGGTGCGCTTCGGGGGGCCGCCTCAGTCGATCCGGGGGAACACGCCCGAGCGCTTGACCGTGCCGTAGACGAAGCTGGTGTCGATGGATCCGATGCCGCCGATGGTGTGGATGCGGTGGCGGATGAAATCCTCGTAGGCATCCAGGCCCGAGACCACGACCTTGAGAAAGTAATCCGTCCCGCCGGTCAGCATGTAACATTCCAGAACCTCGGCGAGGGTCGAGATCCGGGCCTCGAACTGGCGCACGATCTCTTCGCTGTGACGCTCCAGCCTGATCTGGACGAAGGCCAGGATCGGCAGGCCGTAGGCGGCGCGGTCGACATCGGCGTGAAAGCCGCGAATGGCCCCCGAAGCCTCGAGGTTTCGCAACCGGCGCAGGCAGGGCGAGGGCGAGAGGCTGACCCGCTCGGCCAGCTCCAGGTTGGTCATCCGGCCATCTTGCTGCAAGGCGCGGAGGATCTGGCGATCCTTGCTATCCATTCTGCCCCCAATTTCGGCCAGCTCTGGCATTTAATGCCAATATCTACCGTCAAAGTGGCATAGATAGCAAGCACATGCCCCTGCCCCCATGCCATCCTGCCGCAAATCGCACATGAGGAGGCTGTCATGGCTGTCGGCAAGGGTTTTTCCACGCGCGCAATTCACCACGCATATGATCCGCGGCAGAACGAGGGGGCACTGGTTCCGCCGCTGCACCTGACCTCGACTTTCACTTTCGACACCGCCGAGGCGGGAGGCGAGATTTTCGCGGGCGAGCGTCAGGGCCATTTCTATTCGCGCATCTCGAATCCGACCTGCGACCTGCTGGAGAACCGCATGGCGACGCTGGAAGGGGCCGAGGCGGGCCTCGCGCTGTCCTCGGGGATGGGGGCGATCACCTCGACGCTGTGGACGCTGCTGAAACCGGGCGACGAGATCATCATCGACAAGACGCTTTATGGCTGCACCTTCACCTACCTGCATCACGGGCTGGAGAAATGGGGCGTCATCGTCACCCATATCGACCTGACCGAGCCGGAGACCCTGCGCGCCGCGATCAGCGAAAAGACCCGCGTGGTCTATTTCGAGACGCCCGCCAATCCGAACATGCGGCTGGTCGATATTCGCGCGGTCGCGGAGATCGCGCATGAGGCGGGGGCGACGGTCGTGGTCGACAACACCTATGCCACGCCCTACCTGACCCGGCCCATCGCGCTTGGGGCCGACCTCGTGGTACATTCCGCGACCAAGTACCTGGGCGGGCATGGCGATGTCGTGGCCGGAATCGTGGTGGGCCGCGCCGAAGAGATCACCGAGATCCGCATGGTGGGCATGAAGGACATGACGGGCGCGGTGATGGCGCCCTTCAACGCGATGCTGGTGCTGCGCGGTCTCAAGACGCTGGCGCTGCGGCTGGACCGGCATTGCGCCTCGGCCAAGGTGGTCGCCGATTGGCTGGAGGCGCAGCCGGGTGTCACCAAGGTGCATTATCCGGGGCTGGAAAGCTTCGGGCAGGTCGCGCTGGCACGCCGCCAGATGGACCAGCCCGGCGCGATGATCGCCTTTGAACTGGAGGGCGGCATGGAGGCGGGCCGCGCCATGATGAACCGGTTGCAGATGATCCAGCGCGCGGTGTCGCTTGGCGATGCGGAAACGCTGATCCAGCATCCGGCATCCATGACACATTCGGTCTATACGGCCGAGGAACGCGCGGTGCATGGCATCGGCGACGGGCTGATCCGCCTGTCGGTGGGGCTGGAGGAGGTCGAGGATATTCTGGCCGATCTGGAACAGGCGCTGCCAACCGCCGCACGGATCGCCGCCGAATAGGGAGCCGTCGGCGTTTCCGGCTGAAGCGCGGGCTTGTGGCGGGGACGGACCTGGCGGATAGTCGGCCCCGCAATGACCCCGCCCTATTCCTATCGCGACGACCCCGACGTGCCCGCCTTCGATGACAGCGCGCCGGTTGCGGTGTTGGATGCAAGCTGCGCGATCTGCAGCTGGGGCGCGCGGATGATCCACCGGCTGGACAAGACCGGGCGCGTGCGCATCTGCCCGATGCAGACGCCGCTTGGCGCCGCGCTGATGGCGCATTACGGGCTGGAGGCGGAGGATCCTGAAAGCTGGCTCTTCCTCGTGGATGGCGTGGCCTATGCCGACAGCGATGCAATCATGAAAGCGGGGCGGTGCTTTGGCGGATGGGGCCGGATCGCCGGGGGGCTGCGCGTGCTGCCGCGTCCGGTGAGGGATTGGCTTTACCGGGCACTTGCGCGCAACCGCTACCGGCTGTTCGGGCGGGCCGATCTCTGCGCCCTGCCGGACCCGGATTTCCAGGCGAGGTTGCTGCGATGAAGGTGCTTCTGCTTGGTGGCTATGGTGTCTTCGGCGAACGGCTGGCGCGGCTTCTTGTGCGCGATGGCCATGCGGTCACCATCGCGGGGCGCGACCTTGGGGCCGCCGAGCGCCTGGCCACCGAGATCGGGGCCGGGGCGTTGCGCATGGACCGGGCGGGGGCGCTGGACGGGCTGGCGGGCTTTGAGGTCGTGATCGACGCCGCGGGGCCGTTTCACGCCTATGGCGGCGATCCCTACCGCCTGCCGCGCGCGGCCATCGCGGCGGGGGTGCATTACCTCGACCTGTGCGACGACGCCGATTTCTGCACCGGGATTACCGCGCTGGACGATGCGGCGCGGGCCGCCGGGGTCTGCGTGATCTCGGGCCTCTCGTCGGTTCCGGCGCTGTCCTCGGCGGCGGTCACGGCGCTGGCGGGCGAGGAGCGGCCACGGGTGATCGACACCGCGATCCTGCCCGGCAATCGCAGCCCGCGCGGGCGGTCGGTGATGCGCTCGATCCTGTCACAGGCCGGGCGGCCAATGGCGGTCTGGCGCGGCGGGGCGTGGGAGGAGGTGCCGGGATGGTCCAGCCCGGCGCGCTACACCCTGCCGGGTGGCACAAGGCGGCAGGGATGGATGATCGAGGTGCCGGACCTGCGCCTTTTCCCGGCGCATTTCGGGGCCGGGACGGTGGTGTTCCGGGCCGGGTTGGAACTGGCCGTGATGCGCTACGGGCTGGCCGCTTTCGCCATGCTGCGCCGGGTGGTGCCGGTGCCGATCTCCGGGCCGGTGCTGGCGGTGTTCAAGGGGTTGGCCGACCTGCTGGCCCCGTTCGGCAGCGGACGCGGCGCGATGTCGGTTACGGTGATCACGGGGCGCGAGCGGCGCAGGTGGCGGTTGCTGGCCGAGGATGGCGACGGGCCGTTCATCCCGGCGATTGCCGCGCGCGCCCTCCTGCGCCGGGACGCCTTGCCCGCGGGCGCGCGGCCCGCGCTTGGGGTGGTCAACCTATCCGAGGCCGAGGCCGCGATGCGCGACCTTCAGGTGCGGACGGAGCGCGATACCGTTCCGTTCGTGCCCATCTTCGAGGCCGTCCTTGGCGAGAGCTTCGCGGCCCTGCCCGCGCCGATCCGGCAGACCCACGTGACGGCGGACAAGAGCCGCTGGCAGGGGCGGAGCGAGGTGATGTGCGGGGCGGGGCTCTGGCCCCGGCTGCTGGCCGCGCTGGTCCGGTTTCCGCCCGCCAGCCCGGATGTGGAGGTGGAGGTCACGAAGACCGTGACGCGGCGCGGCGAGACCTGGGAGAGGCGGTTCGGCACGCGGCGGTTCCGGTCGCATCTGACCCCGACACGCGCCGGGATGACGGAACGCTTCGGACCGTTCACCTTCCTCCTGGAGCTGAGGGTCGCGGGGGAGGAACTGCTCTATCCGGTAAGGTCGGGCCGCGTCGGGCCGATCCCGATGCCGCGCTGGTTGCTGCCGGTCTCGGAGGCGCGGGAGCATGTGCAGGACGGCCGGTTCCATTTCGACGTCAGCCTGCGCGCGCCGATCACCGGGGCGCTGATCGTGCGCTACCGGGGCTGGCTGGCGGCGGCGACACCGGGCGATCCCGCCGCGCCGCCCGTCAGGTGTTGAACAGGAAATGCAGCACGTCGCCATCCTTGACGACGTAAGCCTTGCCCTCGGCGCGCATCTTGCCCGCGTCCTTTGACCCCTGTTCACCGTCATGGGCGATGTAATCGTCATAGGAAATCGTCTCGGCGCGGATGAAGCCGCGTTCGAAATCGCCGTGGATGATGCCCGCGGCCTTGGGCGCGGTGGTGCCGGTGCGGATGGTCCAGGCGCGCGCCTCCTTGGGGCCGACGGTGAAATAGGTCTCAAGGTGCAGCAACTCGTATCCGGCGCGGATGAGGCGATCGAGGCCCGCCTCCTCCAGCCCCATTTCGTCGAGGAACATGGCGGCCTCCTCGGCGTCGAGCTGGCTGATCTCCTCCTCGATCTGGGCGGAGATCACGACATGGGCGGCGCCCTGGGCCTCGGCCATGTCGGCGACCCTGGCGGAGAAGGCGTTGCCGCTGGCCGCGGATGCCTCCTCGACATTGCAGACATAGAGGATGGGCTTGGTGGTCAGAAGTTGCAGCATCTTCCAGGCCTTGGCGTCATCGGGGGCGACCTCGACCATGCGGGCGGGCTTGCCGTCTTCCAGCATCGCCAGCGCCGCCTTGAGCAGGCGTTCCTGCTGCACCGCCTCCTTGTCGCCGCCGCGCAGCTTGCGGGTGATGGTCTGCAGGCGTTTCTCGATCGAGTCCATATCGGCCAGCATCAGCTCGGTCTCGATGGTTTCGGCATCCGCGACGGGGTCGATGCGGTCCTCGACATGGGTGACATCGCCATCCTCGAAACAGCGCAGCACATGGGCGATGGCGTCGGTCTCGCGGATATTGGCGAGGAACTGGTTGCCGAGCCCTTCGCCGCGCGAGGCGCCTTTCACCAGGCCCGCGATGTCGACGAAGGTCATGCGGGTGGGGATGATCTGTTTCGATCCGGCAATGGCGGCGAGGCGGTCCAGCCGCGCATCGGGAACGGCGACATCGCCGACATTGGGCTCGATCGTGCAGAAGGGAAAGTTGGCGGCCTGCGCGGCGGCGGTGCGTGTGAGCGCGTTGAAAAGGGTCGATTTGCCGACATTGGGCAGACCCACAATTCCCATCCTGAAACCCATGATCCCTCTCCGCCTGGCTGATCCTGCGCGCCTTCTATGCGGATGCGGGATAGGGCGCAACGGGATAGGGCGAGGAGCGCCCGGAACGGGGGCGAGGAGCCGCTCCTCCGCGCCTGCCGGGCGTCCTCGCCTGTGCGGACCCCATTGATTTCCGGCGTGGCATTCGCCAAACCGGGCCGGACGCCAGATGGGGAACCCAGAATGACACGGATCGACGCCAAATTCGCCGAGCTCGCCAGCGCGGGCAAGAAAGCCTTCGTCACCTATGTGATGGCGGGCGATCCCGATTACGACACCTCGCTGGAGGTGGTGAAGGGCCTGCCCGCCGCGGGCGTCGACATCATCGAGCTTGGCCTGCCCTTCACCGATCCGATGGCCGACGGCCCCACCATCCAGCTTGCGGGCCAACGCGCGCTGGAGGCCGGTCAGACGCTGAAGAAGACGCTGGCGATGGCCGCCGCGTTCCGCGAGGGCGACGACACCACCCCCATCGTGCTGATGGGCTATTACAACCCCATCTACAACCACGGGGTGGAGGCGTTCCTGAGGGACGCCAGGGAGGCCGGGATCGACGGGTTGATCGTGGTGGACCTGCCGCCCGAAGAGGATGAGGAACTGTGTATTCCGGCGCAGAAGGCGGGGCTGAACTTCATCCGGCTGGCCACGCCCACCACCGATGATGCCCGCCTGCCCAAGGTGTTGGAGAACACGTCGGGCTTTGTCTATTACGTCTCGATCACCGGCATCACTGGGGCCGCCGCGCCCGAGGCCGATGACGTGGCGCCCGAAGTGGCCCGGATCAAGTCGCAGACCGACCTGCCGATCATCGTGGGCTTCGGCATCCGCACGCCCGAGATGTCGGAAGGCATCGCGCGGATCGCGGATGGGGCGGTCGTGGGCTCGGCCATCGTGTCCGAGATCGCGGCGGGCAAGCCGGTGGCCGAAGTTCTGGATTTCGTGCGCGCGCTGGCCGAGGGCGCGCACCGGGCCTGAGGGGCGCGGGCGAAGGGCATTGCGCGGTCTAGGCTTGATTGGTAAAACTATCTTACCAGTCACACGCGGAGACGCCCCGATGCCCGTCATCACCAATATCGACGATCTCAAGCGCATCTATAAGCGCCGCACGCCGAAGATGTTCTACGATTACGCGGAATCGGGCAGTTGGAGCGAGCAGACCTTTCGGGAGAATACCACCGATTTCGAGCTGATCCGCCTGCGCCAGCGGGTCGCCGTGGACATGACGGGCCGCTCGACCGCGACGACGATGGTGGGCCAGGAGGTGGCGATGCCGGTGGCGCTGGCCCCGGTCGGGCTGACGGGGATGCAATGCGCCGATGGCGAGATCAAGGCGGCGCGGGCGGCGGAGAGGTTCGGGGTGCCGTTTACGCTGTCCACGATGTCGATCTGTTCCATCGAGGATGTGGCCGCGAACACGGACAAACCGTTCTGGTTCCAGGTCTACACGCTGAAGGATGACGATTTCATGCGCCGCCTGTTCGCGCGGGCGAAGGATGCGAACTGCTCGGCGCTGGTGATCACCGCCGATTTGCAGATCATGGGGCAGCGGCACAAGGACGTGAAGAACGGCCTTTCCGCGCCGCCGAAACTGACACCTGCCTCTGTCGCCAACATGATGACCAAGGTGCGGTGGGGCCTGGGGATGCTTGGCACCAGGCGGCACACCTTCGGCAATGTCGTAGGCCACGCCAAGGGGGTGGATGCGACCGGGTCGCTCAGCGAATGGACCTCGAAGGCGTTCGATCACGCGCTGGACTGGGACCGGATCCGCGAGCTGCGCAGCTGGTGGGATGGGCCGGTGATCCTGAAGGGCATCCTCGACGTGGAGGACGCCAAGCGCGCCGTCGATGTTGGGGCGGATGCGATTGTCGTCTCGAACCATGGCGGGCGGCAGCAGGACGGGGCGTTGAGCGCGATCCGGATGCTGCCCTCGATCCTGGAGGCCGTGGGTGACAAGGTGGAGGTGCATTTCGACAGCGGCATCCGGTCGGGCCAAGACGTGCTGAAGGCGGTCGCGATGGGCGCGAAAAGCACCTATATCGGGCGCGCCTTCGTCTACGGGCTGGGGGCGATGGGCGAGGCGGGCGTGACCAAGGCGCTGGAGGTGATCCACAAGGAGCTGGACACCGCCATGGCCCTGTCAGGCGAGCGCGACGTGCGCAACCTGGGCCGTCACAACCTGCTGATCCCCGCCGATTTCGAGGGAAACTGGGCCTGAGCGCGGATCGCCAGCGCCAGGCCGGGGCCGATCAGCGCCAGCATCGCCACCGCGACGAAGGCCATGCGCAACCCGAAGGCGCCTGACATCAGGCCCATCACGGCGGGCGCGGCCATGAAACCCACGAAGCCGATCACGGCGGCGCGCGCCACGGCGGCGGTGCGCCTGCCGGGGCGCACGAGGCGGCCGACCAGCGCCAGACCCATCGGCCCGACCACGGAAATGCCAAGCCCCATGGTGCCGAAGCCCAGATAGGCGATGGCGGGGCCGGGCGCGGCGGCGGCAATGAGCGCGCCGATACTGGCAAGGCCCGAGCCGATCACAATCACCGAGGTCTCCGAGAACCGGCCCGAGATCACCTGCCCCGAGAAGCGCCCGAAGGCCATGGTGAGGCCCAGGACGGCGGGACCGAACGCGCCTTCTGCCGCCCGCCCGCCAAGCGTGCGTTCGATATGCAGGGCCGACCAGGCCTCGACCGTGGCCTCGACGAAGAAGGCGATGAGGACGATACCGCCGCAGATGAGGACAACGCGCCAGGGGAAGGCGCCCTGGGCGGCGCGCTCGGCCTCGTCGATCGGGGCGGGGGTCAGGCGCATGCCAGAGGCCAGCACCGCGATGACCAGCCAGAGGCAGGCGAAAACGGCGACGGGCGGCAGCCCGACCTCGCGCGCGAGGCCCGTCAGCATGGCCGAGATCGCATAGGCCAGCGAGAACATGCCGTGATTGGCGTTCATCAAGGAACGGTTGTTGGCGGCCTCAAGCTCGGACACGCGGGCATTGATCACCACGTCGAGCAGGCCGGAGGTGAGGCCGAGCGCCATCATCACGCCCATGAAGAGGGCGGGATGCATCACCAGCCCCGGCATCAGGAAGGCGCTGGCCACCAGCATCGAGGCAACCGGCATGGCGGAGCGGCCCAGGATGCGGTCGAAAAGCGGGGCCAGCCAGATCGTCGTCACCAGCCCCAGGGAAGTGCCAAGGAAGATCAGGCCGAAAAGCGTGTCATCCACCCCCAACCCGGCCTTGAACACCGGCACCTGGGCGGCGAAACTGCCCCACAGGACGCCGATCACGGCAAAGCCGCGGGCGGGGCGATGGCTGAGGCGCAGGGCGGAATGGATCGACATGGATCGACATGGATCGGCCCTTGCCACGGGGCCTAATCCAAAGCAATTGCCAAAGCGCCTTTGCCCCTTTCCAAGCAGGCGATCCTGGTCTATACGCGCGGCTTCACGTGGCGGACACCCTTGGAGGCCGCCCTTTAATATATGGAGAATACCTATGGCTAAAGAGATTCCCGATCTCGTAGTCGAGGCACGCGCGGGGACAGGCAAGGGGGCCGCCCGCCAAGCACGCCGTGATGGCATGGTGCCCGGAGTCGTTTACGGTGGCGGTGCTGATCCGCTGGCGTTGCAGATCCCCTTCAACGCGCTGATCAAGCACCTGAAGGCGGGCCGCTTCCTTGCCACCCTCTTCAACCTGAAGATGGAAGGCCAGGACGACGTGCGCGTCATCTGCCGCGCCGTGCAGCGGGACGTGGTCAAGGATCTGCCGACGCATATCGACCTCATTCGCCTGCGCCGGACCACCAAGATCGCGCTCTACATCCCCGTCGAGGTTGTCGGCGAAGAGGAGAGCCCCGGCCTGTCGCGCGGTGGCGTACTGACGCTGATCCGCCCGGAAGTCGAACTGAAGGTGACCGCGGGCGATATCCCCGATCACATCACCATCGACGTGTCGGAAATGGAGATCGGCGACAATATCTCGATCTCCTCGGTCAAGCTGCCTTCGGGCGCGAAGCCGACCATCGACCGCGATTTCGTGATCGCCAATATCACCGCCCCCTCCGCCCTCACGGCTGCTGAAGAAGCCGAGGACGAGGATGAGGTGGCCGCCGACGAGGTCGAAGCCATCAATGTCGATCAGGACGGATCGGACGAGGCTGGCGACGGCGAAGGCGAAACCAAGGAGTAATCCGGGGGTTCCATCGCAGGATTATCAAGGAACGCGGGGCGCGCTGTCATGGCCCCCGCGTTTTTCTTTGGGCTGTCAGCCGTCCAGCCGCGCCTGCAATTGCCGCCTGATCGTGCTGCGCCCCCACCAGGATCGGATTTGCCTGGCCGAGAGCGTGTCGGGCCTGATGCGGCAGACATCCCCCTTGGCCTCGATATGGAACTGGCGGTAGGCCGCGACGATATTGCTGCGCCCCGCCGTGATCGCGGCCACCTTGATCTCTGCGCGTTCCAGGTCGGCGATGTCCAGGTCTTCCGCGGTCTTCCAGCGGGTGCGCTGCAACAGGTTCTCGAAACTGCCAATATCGACAAACTCGCCGCTGTTCAGGGGGCCTTGCAGGGTCGATTCAAGCGGCGAGGTCAGGTCCTGCCGCGCGATCTCGGTGCGGTCGGCAACCGAGCTTTCGCGCCCGCCATCGGCGTTCCAGATCGACAGGATGACCTCCAGCACGTAGATCGGCTCAAACCCCAGATTGCTGACGATGACGCGGGCATCGGTGTCCTCGGCCCCGCCCAGATGGATCAGGATCTCGGTCCGGCGCTGGCGGCGCAGGCCCGAGACCAGGATGTGCAGGTAGACCAGCCAGACCAGCGCGGTGATCGCGGCCACGGCCACCTGGATGATCCCCGCGTTCTCCGATAGCCAGTCCCACATGCGCCCGCCCCCTTGTCCGCTTTGCGCCGGGGCCAAAGGTAAGACCGCGACACCGCCCCGCCAAGCCCCGGATTTGTTGAAAGATCCCGGCAGCCCGCCTATAGAACGGCAGGAATTGGCAATCGCGGGGGACGGGGATGCAACTTTGGGTCGGCCTGGGCAATCCCGGCGGGAAATACGCCGGCAACCGGCACAATATCGGCTACATGGCGCTGGACCGGATCGCGGAGGAGCACGGGTTTTCGCCCTGGCGGTCCAAGTTCCAGGGCAGCTTGAGCGAGGGCCGGTTCGGGTCCGAGAAACTGGCGCTTCTGAAGCCCGAGACCTTCATGAACCTCTCGGGCCAATCGGTCGGTGAGGCGATGCGCTTCTTCAAGCTGGAGCCCGGTGACGTCACCGTGTTTCACGATGAGCTGGACCTTGCGCCGGGCAAGGTGCGGGTCAAGACGGGCGGCGGTCACGCGGGCCATAACGGGCTGCGGTCCCTGCACGCGCATATCGGGGCGGAGTATGACCGCGTGCGGCTTGGCATCGGGCATCCGGGGCATAAGGACCGGGTGTCGGGATATGTGTTGTCGGATTTCGCCAAGGCCGAGCAGGACGGGCTGGACGACCTGTTGCGCGGGATCGCGGATGGGGCGCCGGACCTGGCGGCGGGCGACAAGGGCCGGTTCATGAACGCGATTGCGTTGCGGATGCAGCCGGTGCGCGAGACGAGCAGCGAGGTGGCGGAAAGGCCCGCCGAGCAGCCCCCCGCCGAGGCGCCCGACACGCGCAGCGCGATGCAGAAGCTGATGGACAAGTATCGGTGAGGGCGGCAGACGCCTTTGCCATCCAGTCGCGGGCCTGCGCCAAGCTTGACTCGCCTTTCATGGGGCGGATGCTTCCGCTGCTGTGGCAGGTCTTGGAGGGTGACACCGGCGCGGTGGCGGCGCGGGTGAAGGCGTGGCCAGGCGATCTGTCGCCCTCGGGCCATTCGGTGCCTTTGCGGCTGGCGGGCGCGCTGCATGCGCTGGTCCTTCAAGGCAAGGATGCGGGGCTGGTCGCGGCCTATCCGCCGCAGGATGTGGGGGATGACGTTCTGAAACCCGCGCTTGCGGCCGCGGTGCAGACCCACGAGGCGCAGATCCTGCACTGGCTGGACTCGGCCCCGCAGACCAATGAGGTGCGCCGGTCGGCGGTCCTGCTGGCAGGCGCGGCATGGCTGGCGGGGCGCTGCGGGCTGCCCTTTGTGCTGTCGGAACTGGGGGCGAGCGCCGGGTTGAACATGGCCTTTGACGCCTATGCGCTTGAGACGCCCGGCGGGGTGATCGGCGCGGGCGGCAGCCCGGTGCGCTTTACCCCCGACTGGCACGGCGCGGCCCCCGCCCCTGCCCCCATCACCGTGCAGGACCGTGCGGGGATCGACCTGAACCCGCTGGACCCCTCCGAGGCGGGCGATGCGCTGCGCATCCTGGCCTATCTCTGGCCCGATCAGCCCTATCGCGCGGCGCTGACCCGGAACGCCATTGCGCTTGCCACGACCCGGCCCGCGCGGGGCGATGCCGCGCCCTGGCTGGAGGCCAGACTGGCACCCCCCTGCCCCGGCGCCCTGCACCTTGTCTACAACACCATCGCCTGGCAGTATTTCCCGCCCGAGACCGCGGCGAGGTGCGAAGCGGCGCTGCAAGACGCGGGCGCACGGGCCACGCAACACGCCCCGCTGGCGCATCTGGCGATGGAGGCCGATGCGCTCGGTGATGGCGCGGCGCTGACGGTGCGTCTGTGGCCGGGTGGGGCGCGCAAGACGCTGGCGCGCGTGGATTTCCATGGCCGCTGGATCAAATGGGCCGCGTGACGTCGGGTTCGGATTGATCGGGGCGGGTCGCCCGTGATCTGCTGCACGCCAAACGGGGGAGGAGCGATCATGCGGCGCGTGTTGAGGATAAGCCTGCGAATTCTGTTGGTTCTGCTGCTGGCAGCGGCCGCCCTGGGCGTCTGGAAGCGCGAGGAGATCATGCGGCTTTGGGCGGTCAACACGCTGTTTGCGCCCGACCGGATCGTGCAGAATTTCAGCCACATGGACCGCGCCTTCCTGACCACCCCCGTGCCGCGCGGCGATGGCCCCGTGTCGCCCCTGCCCGAGGGCGCGCCCTACGACCTGCCGGATGAGGTGGAGACCTGGATCGAGGAGCGATCGGTCACCGCGCTGGTCATCCTCGATGAGGGCGATCTGGTGTATGAAAGCTATCATCTTGGCACCGGGCCGGACGACCTGCGGATCAGCTGGTCGGTGGCGAAGAGCTATCTTTCCGCGCTGATGGGCACGCTGGTCGCCGATGGCACCATCCCCGATCTGGACGCCCCGGTGACGGACTACGCGCCGCTGCTGGAGGGGTCGGCCTATGAAGGGGCCTCGATCCGCGACGTGTTGCAGATGCAATCGGGCGTCACATTCGACGAGGATTACCTGGATTACGATTCCGACATCAACCGGATGGGCCGGGCGCTGGCGCTTGGCCGGTCGATGGATCGGTTCGCCGCCGACCTGGAGGCGCGGGACCGCGATCCGGGGGAGCAATGGCAATATGTCTCGATCGACACGCATGTGATCGGCATGGTCATCCGGGGGGCCACGGGCCGCAGCATCCCCGACCTCCTCTCCGAGCGCGTGATCGCGCCCCTGGGGCTGGAGCGGGAGCCCTATTACATCACCGATGGCGAGGGGGTCGCCTTCGTCCTGGGCGGGCTGAACCTGACCACGCGCGACTATGCGCGGCTTGGGCTGATGTTCCTGCAAGGCGGGGTCTATGACGGAACGCGGATCGTGCCGGAGGGTTGGGTCGACGCCTCCACCACGCCCTCGGCCAATACGGAACCGGGGCGGATCGGTTATGGCTATCAATGGTGGATTCCTGTCGGCGCGGAACCGGGGCAGTTCATGGCGCGCGGCATTTACGGGCAATATGTCTATGTCGATCAGGTGAACGGCGTGGTGATCGCGGCCAATGCCGCCGACCGGCAGTTCCGGGAGCCAGGGATAAATGAAGAGAATATCCGCATCTTTCGCCTGATCGCCGAAAGCCTGTAGGCTGGCGCAAAGGAGGATGAGACATGAGTGATATGGATCCGTCGGTGAATGTTCTTGGCGAGGCGTTGCAAAGCTGCTCCACCGCGCCGGTGACCGGGTTTTTCCGCGACGGGGCGTGCAATACCTGCGTCGAGGATGCAGGCAGTCACACGGTCTGTGCCCTGATGACGGCGGAGTTCCTGGCGTTCTCGAAATATGTCGGCAACGACCTGTCCACGCCGCGCCCCGAGTTCGGGTTCGCGGGGCTGGACCCGGGCGATCACTGGTGTCTTTGCGCCGCGCGGTTCCTGCAGGCGCATGACGAGGGCTGCGCGCCGCAGGTCAACCTGGCCGCGACGCATCAAAAGGCGCTGGAGATCGTACCTCTGGAGGTCTTGCGGGCGCACGCGGCGGCGTCGTGATCAGGGGCGGCGCCCCGGCCAGCAGATCGTCGATGAAGAGGCTGAGCAATTGCGGCCTGCCGGTGACGCCCGCCTTGCGGTAGATCGCGTTTGTCTGCGCCTTGACCGTGCCTTCGGAGGTGTCGCGCAACGCCGCGATTTCGGACAGCGACATCCCCTTGAGCGCGAAGAGCGCCACATCCCGTTCGGCGGGGGTCAGCGCCCAATCGGCAAAGCGGTCCTGCACGAGATCCATGAAATGGCCCGAGGCCGCGCGCAGGCTGTCCTCGGCGCGGAGCTGGCGCGCCCGGGCGCGGCGCAGCACCAATGTGCCGGCAACCAGTCCGGCGAGCAGGCCGAGTGCTGCCCCGACTTCGATCAATTCGCGCATTTGCCACGATATGGGCGTTGTCCGCAGGCCCAGGATGCTGGCCGCCAGATCCCACAGGAACACCGCTGTAAAAGCGGCCTGAAAGGCCACCAGAAGACGCAATGCCCAGGTCATGCGCCTAGTCGTCATCGGCATCATCCTCGTCATCATCGTCTTCATCGGGATGGTGCAGATAGCCATCTTCGGCGCGCGAGATGTCCCGCAAGACCTCGCCTGTGGCACGGTCGAGAATGATCTCACGCTCGACATTGCCGCGTTCGGCCAGGATGCGGATCCGCCACAGCCAGGTGTAGCTTTCCTCGATCTCGGTATAGCCCTCGGCCTGCAATTGCGCCATCCAGAGCCTCGCGGCAGCGGCTCCATCGGCCAGCGCGGGCGTGGCGAGGGTCAAGAACAGAAGGGTGATGAGGGCGCGCATGCGCTTTCTCCGATGGGTCGCTCCGCCATCGCTGGCGGAGCAGGTGCCATTTTCAGATGGGGTCAGTCATCGTCGCGGTCAATCTCTTCGCGGATGACATTGCCATCGGCATCGAAATAGCGTTCGGTTTCGACACCGTTCACCGTGACTTCCTCGCGCAGCAAGGTGCCGTCCAGGGAATAGTAGCGCTCGATCTCATCGGTCCCGTTGCGCGCTTCGACCTCGACCTGGTTACCCTCGGTCTCGATCTCGAACTGGCCGTAGCCGGCGGCGGCAAGCTCCTCCATCACAGTGGCGAGCCAGGGCGAGGATCCGGCCTGGGGTGCGGTCTGGGCGAGGCCGACGGTGGCGATCAGGCTGGCGGCGCCGATAAGGACGGTAAGGCGTTTGATGGACATCGGATCTTCCTTCTCCAAAGGGTGATGCGGGAAGGGATTGGCCCTCGCCGCTTGAGACCCCGGATGGCCTGAACCGCGCCATGACGCCATTGGCCCGGCGTTTAGCCAGCCTCGCATAAACACCGGATGAGGGGAATAAACGGAGGTTTACGACCGGAGAACCGGGGCCGAGACCGCAGCCTTGCCCCGTCTGTCCAGAATCCGACCGGCAGAGCCTAATGCCCGCCCATCTCGAAACCCAGGTGCCGCGCGACGGTGAAGATGTCCTTGTCGCCGCGCCCGCACATGTTCATGCAGATGATGTGATCCTCGGGCAGCTCCGGCGCGATCTTGATGACATGGGCGAGTGCGTGCGAGGGTTCCAGCGCGGGGATGATCCCCTCGGTCTCGCAACAGAGCTGGAAGGCGGCGAGCGCCTCCTTGTCGGTCACGGAGACATATTTCGCGCGCCCGATCTCGTGCAGCCAGGAATGTTCCGGCCCGATACCGGGGTAATCCAGCCCCGCCGAGATCGAGTAGCCTTCCAGGATCTGGCCATCATCGTCCTGGAGCAGGTAGGTGCGGTTGCCATGCAGCACGCCGGGGCGGCCGCCGGTCAGCGAGGCGCAATGCTCCATCTTGTCGTTGACGCCCTTGCCGCCCGCCTCGACCCCGATGATGTTCACGGATTTGTCGTCGAGGAACGGGTAGAAGAGGCCCATCGCGTTCGACCCGCCGCCGATGGCCGCGATGATCGTGTCGGGCAGGCGGCCCTCGCGCGCCTGCATCTGTTCCCTGGCTTCCTTGCCGATGATGGTCTGGAAGTCGCGCACCATGGCCGGGTAGGGGTGCGGGCCCGCGACGGTGCCGATGCAGTAGAACGTGTCGCGCACATTGGTGACCCAGTCGCGCAGCGCGTCGTTCATCGCGTCCTTGAGCGTGCCGCGCCCGGAAGTGACCGAGACCACCTCGGCCCCAAGAAGCTTCATCCGGAAGACGTTGGGGGCCTGACGCTCGACATCATGCGCACCCATGTAGACGACGCATTTCAGGCCGAACTTGGCGCAGACGGTGGCGGTGGCGACGCCGTGCTGGCCAGCGCCGGTTTCGGCGATGATGCGGGTCTTGCCCATGCGGCGGGCCAGGATGATCTGGCCCAACACGTTGTTGATCTTGTGCGCGCCGGTGTGGTTGAGCTCGTCCCGCTTCATGTAGATCTTGGCCCCGCCCAAATGCGCGGTCAGCCGGTCGGCATGATAGAGCGGCGAGGGGCGGCCCACGTAATGGGTCCAGAGATCGTTCATCTCGGCCCAGAAACTGTCATCGGTCTTGGCGTGTTCGTATTGCTTTTCCAGCTCCAGGATCAGCGGCATCAGGGTTTCCGAGACGAAGCGCCCGCCGAAATCGCCGAAGCGGCCGCGTTCGTCGGGTCCGGTCATGAAGGAGTTGATGAGGTCTTCGGCCATCGGTCTGGTCCCCGCGCAAGATCAATCGCCTTTTCCTATGCGAGGCCCGCGTGAAGGACAAGGCAAAGGCGCGTCGACGCGCCTTGCTTTACGCGCTGTCGACAGCGCGTTTTTCGCTCGCGTCGGCGCGAGCGGTAGGGCGATCCGTCGACGGATCGCTACGGCACCCGGAAAATCGAATCGGAGTTGCAGAAGATGACGAAGTGCTGGCGGTTGCGCAGCACCTGGAAGCCGCGTCGGCGCGCTTCGGCCAGGAACAGGTCACGCCCGCAGAGCCGCTCCACATCGCGGACCTTGCGTTTCAGTACGCCGCCCTTGCGCACCTCTGCCGCCGCAAACACGTTGTGCAGCCATATCTCGGGGGTCAGGTAATCGGGTATCTCGCTCATGCCACCGAGCCTGCGCCAGGGCTGGTTAGAGCGTGTTGCGCCCTTTCCGATTCAGGATTCCCACGAAGCTTGATCTGTGATTCCTTGTCCGCATGGCAGATATGGGGGTTTGAGATGGGAAAACCACATCCTATGGCGCTTCGGGAG